>Ga0131853_10000931_pt1 | contig 52958 bp, 42 predicted proteins | sample TergutLab28metaG_FD_92764 | JGI IMG/M metagenome (GOLD analysis project Ga0131853, IMG submission 92764) | Labiotermes labralis P1 segment gut microbial communities from Petit-Saut dam, French Guiana - Lab288 P1 (version 2) (version 2) | ecosystem: Host-associated > Arthropoda: Insects >...
AATCCAGGTTGGTTCAGAAGTTCAGGATGCAAACCAAATTTCAATTACAATTCGGAGTATGAACTGGAGTTCCATCACCGCCGGGTCAACTGCCTTTGGAGTAGCAGGTACGGCTTCAACTCTCAATGTAGCAACAACTGATTACAATGATATTAAAACTACAGTATCAGTCATCAAAGCGGCCCTGCAAGAAGTTTCCACGATGCGCTCCGACATGGGTGCCGTCCAGAACCGCTTAGAACACACAGTTAACAACTTGAAGAACGTTGTTGAGAACACCACCGCCGCTGAATCAGCAATCCGTGATACTGATATGGCAACAGAGATGGTCAAATTCTCGAATAACAACATTCTGGCTCAGGCCGGCCAGGCAATGCTTGCCCAGGCTAACCAAGCTAACCAAGGTGTACTAGCCTTATTATAAAGGGCATTATAGGTAAGATTAGGGCGGTCAAAGCATCTGCTTCGGCCGCCCACCCTTCCCTAAAATTAATTGGATAAGATAAGGAAATCTTATTAATATATATAACTTAATATTTTCGCAAGGATGCGGCAACAAAAGCACGAAAGCTAAATAACGCTTAAGTGCAAAAGACAAGGTAAGATATTAGACTCCGATTCGATCGGCATGCAGCATCATTGATTTTTATGATGGCATGGCGATTTTTGTTTTGGTAACAGGGTTTTTAACCTTATTTATAGTTACATTGGCCGATTTGGCCGAATGCCCATAAGGATATGGGACAAAACTTCAAGGAGGAAAAAATATGGTAGTACAAAACAATCTTACCGCAATGAACTCAAACAGAATGTTGAGTGTCACCACAGCAGCTCAGGCAAAGTCTACTGAGAAACTGTCATCAGGTTACAAGATTAACCGCGCTGCTGATGATGCTGCCGGACTGGCAATCTCAGAAAAAATGAGACGTCAAATCCGGGGCCTGACCCAGGCGACAGCTAATGCCCAGGATGGAATATCCGCCCTGCAAACCGCAGAAGGTGCTTTGAACGAAGTTCACGCAATGCTGCAACGCATGAACGAACTTGCAGTCAAGGCCGGTAATCAGACCTTACAATCGGTTGACAGAAACTACATCCAGTCAGAAATGAATGCTTTAGTGACGGAAATCGACCGCGTTTCCACCACAACCACCTTTAACGAAATGAACTTATTAAACGGTGAGTTTTCCGGAGGCAGGAAGATTCAAGTCGGTGCCGAAGTAGGCGACAAGAACCAAATTGACATCACGATTAGTGAAATGAGTTGGGCAAAAATTTCAGCAAGCGGGACTATTGATGTATCATCTAGCGACTATAACACTGTTAAGGGAGCCGTTAGTATTATCAAAATCGCTTTGCAAAATGTCTCAACCCAGCGTTCCGACCTCGGTGCAGTCCAAAACCGCTTGGAACACACAGTTTCAAATCTGAAAAACGTTGTTGAGAATACCACCGCCGCTGAATCGGCTATCCGTGATACCGATATGGCAAGCGAAATGGTCAAATTCTCGAATAACAACATTCTCGCACAAGCCGGCCAAGCGATGTTGGCGCAAGCTAACCAAGCTAACCAAGGCGTACTGGCATTACTGGCGTAATAACATTCGTGAGCGAGTTCATACGAAGATTACTCCTAGAGCGAAAAGAGGCTGATAATACCGGCCTCTTTTTCGTGTATTTAAAAACTTTTAAAAAAAGCTAAAGTATTTTTATTTAGTACCGATATAATAATCAAGTAAAGGATTACTTGTCAAACCGGTTAAAAACTGAATGGTATTCAGTTAGAACAATCAAACCACTTTTTCAAATAATAAGGAGATTTATAGAGAACAATATTAATAGCCGCGATAAACGGCTGCAATACAAGATTGTTTAATGATGCCAAAATTTGTAAAAACATAGTAGAAAACAAACCAAGTAAGCAATAACACACCAAAAAAAAGGAAAGATAACAAAGCGTAGCATAGCGCAGCGTATCTACTTCAAGGAGGAATAATCATGGTAGTACAACATAACTTAACCGCAATGAATTCTAATAGAATGTTAGGTGTAACCACCGCATCACAAGCAAAATCAACCGAAAAACTTTCGTCAGGTTACAAAATCAACCGCGCCGCCGATGATGCCGCCGGGCTTGCTATTTCAGAAAAAATGAGACGTCAAATTCGCGGCCTTACCCAAGCTACTTCAAATGCCCAAGACGGTATTTCCTGCGTACAGACAGCGGAAGGTGCTTTAAATGAAGTTCATGCAATGTTACAACGGATGAATGAACTTGCGATTAAAGCCGGTAATGAAACTTTACAATCAGTTGACCGCGGCTATATTCAGGCAGAATTAAACGCACTGCGTGTCGAAATTAACCGTGTTGCCGAAACAACAACTTTCAACGAGCAAAAGCTGCTTGATGGTTCATTCTGCCCCGGCAAAAGACTTCAAGTAGGTTCGGAAGCAACTCACGAAAACCAGATAGCCGTAACAATTACGAAAATGAACTGGGCATCTATTACTGCCGGTGCCGATGCTTATGGCGTATCATTGACAACCGGGCCCGAAGGTAATGAAGGAGTTTTAAATGTCACCTCTACCGGTGCCGATGCTTACACGAATTTCCAGGCAACTGTATCAACTATTAAATGGGCTTTAAAAGCTATATCAACCCAACGTTCCGACCTCGGTGCGATTCAGAACCGGTTAGAGCATACGATTGCTAACCTCAAGAACGTTGTTGAAAATACTACCGCCGCCGAATCGGCAATCCGCGATACGGATATGGCAACGGAAATGGTTAAATTTGCCAACAACAATATCCTTGCCCAGGCCGGCCAAGCGATGTTGGCACAAGCTAACCAAGCTAATCAGGGTGTATTATCCTTACTTGGATAATAAAAATAAACATAATGCAAAAGCGGTATAAAATACCGCGCGCGGAATAAACCCCGCGGTCAATAGTATCCGACAGGGTACTATTGACTATTTATAGGAATAATAAACCGAGGCATATATGAAAGAACAAACAATAAAAAATCATATCGCCGCAATCCACCAGGAACTTGATTCTTATCTTGCCGCCGGCGACCGTGAATCGATTATGAAATCGATTGCTTTATTAAACCAAACCTGGGGAAACTTTTTTAATAAAGACGATGGGATTCGTTATACTTATCTGTTTCAAAAAATTTGGATGGATGAAGTAGCAAGAGGTGAACATCAGGTTTTTGCAGGAATCCACAGCGTTGAAGAAGTGCTTAGGAAAATTAAACTAATCCGCCATGCTTTTTTCCGCCTTGAAAATGATTTTCCGCTTGAAATGTGCCTTGAAGGGTTACAGAATATTTCTGAAATGAAGCTTAGCCAAACCGCATTTCAGGCATTATTGGAACGTGAGATTGAAAATGGTGCCAAAGTGACGGCGCGGATTAATGAAATGGCTACTATGAACAGCTAGTACACTGTTCATAACAGTCAATAATGCACACAACGCAAAAGCGGTTTGGTGCGAGGGAAACCCATGAATGAACGCAAATTTGCCTTTATAATGTGCAGTAATGACGATTACTATTTGCAAGAATGTTTCAATTATTTATTTCTATTAAATATCCCCGATGGTTATGAGGTCGACACCTTGGTAATTCCGGATGCGGTTTCGATGGCGGCCGGTTACAACGAAGGGATGGCGGCTTCGGATGCCAAATACAAAATCTATCTTCATCAGGATACCTTTATCCGCAACCGTGATATTCTATTTGATATTATTAAGATATTTGAATCCGATCAAAAGATTGGGATGATTGGGATGATTGGCTCACCAAAACTTTATCATACCGGAGTAATGTGGGATGGCAAACGAATTGGCCATTTATATCGTCTTGAAAAGATTATTGCCTTAAATAAAAATGCAAATATTAACATCGTTACTACCGGCCTTCATGAAGTCGAAGCAATTGATGGGTTATTGATGATAACACAGTATGATGTCCCATGGCGGGAAGATATCTTCGACGGCTGGGATTTTTATGATGTTTCACAGTGTCTTGAGTTTCGGCGGCTTGGTTATCGTATTGTCGTTTCAGGTCAGAAAGAAGCATGGTGCATTCACGATTGCGGTGCCCCTAATATCGGTGAAGCTTATGAGTTTTACCGTCGGAAATTATTATCGGCTTATCCGGATTTTTTTCCGCCGCTTAAAAGATTTTTGTGTGTCTACACCGATATCGTTAATTGCCAGCATATTCCCTGGGGGCTTCTTGAATTAGGGCATGAGGTTGAGATCGAGCAAAATGAAGTTCACATTCAGGATTATGATGAACGCAGCAAAGATGATTTCGCCGAACGGTTAAAACATCATCGCTGTGATTATGTAATTACATTTGACCTTTCACCGGAAATCGCCCAGGCTTGTTATGAAGTAGGTGTCCCTTATATTGCCTGGTCTTATGATTCGCCGCTTAAGGAATTAAATGGCTGGTTTGCAACATACCCAACTACTCATGCTTTTTGTATGGACAAAAAAGAAATGGAGTGCCTGAAAAAAGAGGGTAAAAAGCATACACACTTAGAATATATGCACCTCGCCGGCAATGTCTCACGGATGCAGGGCCTGATTATTACGGAAGAAGACGAAAAGAAATATAGCCATGATATTTCGCTGGTTGGCAGCCTATATGATGTGGGTTATTATGCGGCTTACCGCAAAAAAATCAAAGAAAATGTAATGGAGCCACAAGAGCTAAAAGATAGGGTCCAGGCCGATATTGACGATTTTATCAATAGTATGGTTGGCGACTGGCGGCGTGATAGTTCGATATATAATCGTTTATCTTTAGAAGCGACCAATATCATGATGGCATTAAATACTGACTCGCTTAAAAGCTATAATATCCCTAACCAGCGTTATTATGAAACGCTTTTGGCCCGGGAAATCACCCATCGTGACCGTGTCCGTGTCCTTAAGGAATTATCACAGTTATATGATGTCCATCTTTATACCGGAAGCAAAACCGGCATTCCGAAGAAAGTAATTGTTCATGGGCCGGTTGACCCTTATATTGAAGCGCCGAAGGTTTTTCATTTAAGTAAGATTAACCTTAATATCTCCCTTAGGTCTATTGAAACAGGAACGCCGCTTAGAGTTTTTGATGTAATGAGTGTCGGCGGGTTTATGATGAGCAATTATCAAAGGGAATTGGAAGATTTATTTGTTGTTGACAAAGAAATCGTCTTGTATGAAAGCATGGATGAATTAAAGGATAAAGTAAAATTTTATCTAAGAAACGAAAGGGCGCGGCAAAAAATCGCCATTGCCGGGCATGAAAAAGTAAAAAAATGCTATTCATACCCAAAAGTATTAGAAAAGATAATTAAGATTGTTGATAGTAATTCAGAATGTCACTCACGGTAGACAGATATGAAATCAATGTCATGTAGTTAGCTGACTGGAGGAAGCAAAAATGCCGCCAATCTCCGTATGTATGATTGCAAAAAATGAAGAAAAAAATATCGCAAGATGCCTTAAGAGCCTTGCGCCTTATGGTTTTGAGATTATTGTTGTTGATACCGGCTCAACTGACAAAACTAAAGAAATCGCCGTTGAATACGGGGCAAAAGTCTTTGATTTTGCGTGGGTGAATGATTTCAGTGCCGCCCGCAATTTCGCTGCATCTAAGGCGGAAAACAACTGGATATTCGTAATTGATTGTGACGAATATATTACCAGCATGAAATTGCCGGAACTTCTCACCTTGATTCGGCAGTACCCACGCTATATTGGTGTATTAGAGATAGAAAATGAAATGTTAGGTGATAGTGTCAGCTCGGACGGGGCAACAAAGCGCACCTATACAACGAGCCTGGTTCGCTTTTATTCACGGAAATACAATCATTTCGTCGGCGAGATTCATGAGCAGGTGGTACCTTTCGGTTTTAAAGAAGGTAAAGATGTATTTTCATTTAATGTCCCGGTAAAGCTTTATCATACCGGGTATGTTGGTACTCCGGAGCAAATTGCAGCTAAAAATAAGCGCAATATTGATTTGCTGATGGCAGCTTTGGAAAAAGACCCGAATGATGCTTATAATTACTTCCAGCTAGGCCAGTCATATGTATTAGGTGATGACTATAAGACGGCTTGTGAATGGTTTGGCAAAGGTTTAACGTTTGACCTTGACCCTTCACTTGAGTATGTGCAAACGATGGTAGTTGCTTATGGCCAGGCACTTTTAAAAAGCGGGCGGAATGATGAAGCATTGAACTTTACCGGCATTTATAATGAGTTTTCCCAGCTTGCCGATTTTGTTTATTTAATGGGCCGGATATATATGGCGAATAATCAGCCAATTAAGGCTTTGGGTGAGTTTCTTAAAGTCATTACCATGCCTCCGGGTAAGCAGCAGGGTATAACGACATTTCTTCCATGCTACCAAATTGCCGTTATTTATGATAATATGTCATTAAGTGCATCAGGGGAAGGCGATATGAATAATCAGGAAATAGCCTTAATGTATTACCGTAAATGCGGTGACTTTGCACCGGCGCGAAGAAGATTGGCGGAGTTGGGCGAAAAAAATGAAGAGATGTTGTAACAATATCTAAAGCTTTGAATGAAAGGTCGTGGGCGATAAAGAATGAAATTTCAATATTTCAACGGCGGTTTAGGAAATCAAATATTTCAATATATTTTTTATCGTTATTTTCAATTGCATTCGCAGGATGAAATATATCTTGATGATATGAAATTTTTTAAAGTTCATGAGCATAATGGTTATGAATTAGAGCGTATTTTTGGTGTGAAACCGAATCTAATCAGTAATTATTTTGAGCCGGATGTCTGGGAATATATGGTTGGAGTGGCCAAAAGCGGCGGCGGCGACCTCTGTCAGCAAATGAAAGACATGGGTTCAGATATTGTGATGGTCGCCGAAACAAATAATTTTTCCTTTAATGGTGAAGTTCATTTAGTTACAGCAAACGGATATCATCCTGACCTAACCGGCTTACCGGGAAATATTTATTTCTTCGGTTACTGGATTAACAAAAACTGGTTAGCGAAAGTCCGCGAAACGATGATGAAAGAATTAGTTTTTCCGGAAATTGAAGATAAAGAAAATCTTTACCGTTTAGGTTTAATTCAAAAAGAAAGATGTGTATCGGTCCATATCCGGCGCGGTGATTTTATTACGCTTGGTTTTAATCTGCCCGAACAGTTTTATCAGGAGGCGATGGCAAATATGGCGGCGGCAATGCCGGATTCAACTTATCTTATATTTTCTGATGATATCCCATGGTGCAAGGATAATTACCGGGAACTAGGGCTGGATAAAGCAAACGGCAAAATAATTTTTGTCACCGGCAATGAGGGTGACAAAAGCTATATTGATATGAACTTAATGAGCAGGTGCCAGGGAATGATACTGGCGAACAGTTCGTTCAGCTACTTCGCAGCATTGCATAATAACCGGCCTGACAAGATATATATTAATCCTTCGACGTTTAGGGAGGTGTGAAAAAAACCGCCCGGCAGGAATGCTTTTTCAATTCACAAATAAATCATTCATTGTCAATTGAAATAATATCTCCATACTGTATTCGTTCTGGATTAAACCATATGTTGTAATAAGAGTAGTATGTGCTGCTTTCCGTGTTTCTGTTTCGGTCAGAAATGCGGTTTTTTTATTTCTAAGTTTTGCACTATATGATTTGTCTAATCTATATTCAGTTGTAGCAAATTTCATTTCACAAAGATTGATTATATTGTCACTTCGGTCAAGTACCAGGTCAATTTGGGCCCCCGGGGAAATATTTCTGCTCCGCCATGAGGATGCTTCAGTCAAAATACCGGAAATACCAAGGCTATATTTAATTTGCGGCAAGTGCAAAAGACATACAAGCTCAAAGGCATAACCACTCCACGCCGAATGGGCAGGGGTCGTGCTATAATGGAGCCAGAAATTTTCAGAAAGCTTTTTTTGCTTTTCTGAAAATGTCAGATGGAAAAGTGAAAAAGGGTCGATTAATTGAAAAAGCCGGTCTCGTTTTTGCTTTCCAAAAGCAAGGTATTCTTTTAAGAAACCACAGGCTATCAAATCATTAAGAGTTTTTGTTAAGGTACCGCCGCCGTTAATCCTTGATATTGACGATATTTCTTCGCGTGAAAGCCCTTTTCGCTTAGATGCTAAAGCCTCAATCACTTTTATGTGGCTTTCAGCATTATTAAATAATGACCGAAAGAGGTTTGTATACTCATTTTTTAATGGTGCATCTGCGGAAAAGTATATCCGGTCAACATTTTGCGCAAGACTCCTATCTGCTTCAAAAAAATCCAGATAATAAGGGATGCCGCCGAAAATCATGTAAGATTCAAGGATTTGATAACGGGGTAAGGGAATCTTATTTTCCCGAAAATACTCTTCGCATTCTATCAGCGTAAAAGGATTAAGTAGAATTTGATCGGTCAATCTATTGTGTAATCCGCCGGTATTATTGACAATGTTATCGATTATCCAGGAAGTGGCTGACCCGCAAACAATAAGGAGTATATCATCCCTTGATGATACCCATCTATTCCAGAAATGGTCAAGCGCAGAAATAAAGCCTGAATTAGGTGTGCTTAGCCATGGTATTTCATCCAGAAACAAAATTTTTTTCGTATTTTGCGGTAATGAGATAATTAATTTATTAAGATTTTCAAAAGCTTCCGGCCAATTTGTTGCCGGATTAAGAGCCGTACCGCCGAAATTTGTGATTTCTTTGTTGAAATTTTCAATCTGTTTTGTAATATCACCATCTTGTATACCTGAAGCATAAAAGGCAAAATCGGAACCGAATAACGATTTTATAAGAAAAGTTTTTCCGACACGCCGTCTGCCGTATATAGCAATAAATTCAGATTTTTTGGATGCGTGATGTTTTTTTAACCTCTTTATTTCATTAGTACGCCCGATTAAAGTTTGCATTTGCTAGCAATCCTTTCGACTTATAGCCGTAAGTAGTATTTTTACACCACTTACGGCTGGGTTCGATTTGAAGTTAAATTAATTATAATCTATTAATAATCATGTGTCTAGCTATTTTTTGCAAAATGGGAAAAATGACTCATAGCCATAAGTGGGTAAAAACATGACATATGGCTGAAAGTGAGCGTTTTGGTTTTTATCGAATAGTTTTGACAGAATAATTATTTGGAGTATAATAATTAAAGAGAGAGAAAATTTTTGAGGGTTGATATGAAAATACTTGCAATCATTCCTGCTCGAAAAGGTTCGAAAGGAGTGCCTAATAAAAATATCCGTTTAGTAAATGAACGTCCGCTTGTTTATTATTCTATTATGAACGCGAAAAAATCAAAATGGATAACAGATATTAAGGTTTCAACGGATTCAGAGGAAGTGGCTGTCATTGCCAAACAATTAGGAGTAGATGTACATTGGCGTGATTCATCATTAGCGGGTGACGAGATAACTTTAGATGCGGTTATTTTCGATGCAATGGGCAATGAAAATTGGGATTACGTAGTTACTATGCAGCCCACTTCGCCGACACTTCAAAAAGAAACGCTTGATAAAGCAATAAATTACAGTATTGAATTGCAAGTTGATACCCTGATTTCAGTGGTTAATCATCCTCATCTTGCTTGGGTTAATGATAGTGAAGGAAAAAAGAGGCCCGCATATACAGAACGAAAAAATAGACAATATTTGCCCGGTTATTATTTAGAAACAGGCGCTTTTGTTATTTCGCGGGGAAGCATAATTACAGAAAAAACCCGTATTGGTAAAAACGTTGATGTATATGAAATATCTAAAGAAGAAGCTGTTGATATTGATAATTTTGGTGATTTATTGCTTGTTGAAAAATTACTCTCTGATAAAAAAATCGCTATTTATGTAAATGGTAATAATAGCCGCGGAATGGGGCATATCTATCGCGCTTTGGAAACAGCAGATATTTTTTATTCAAAGCCGGATATATTTTATGATTTGAATCAAACCGAACGCCGGTTTTTTGGCGAAACAACCCATAACCTTAACGGAGTTGACGGCTTTGGCGAGTTACTTGGGATTGTTGAAAAAAGTAATTATGATTTGATAATAAATGACGTACTCACAACAACGGCCGACTATATGATTGCCCTCAAAAAAAGTTTGCCGGATGCAAAACTTGTTAATTTTGAGGATGATGGTGAGGGCGCCCACTTTGCTGATTTAGTTATTAATGATTTATATAATACTTCCGATGCCCCGCATATAGTTGTCGGTGAGAAATATTATATTGCTTCTAAGCTATTTATGCTTTATCAACCAATTCAGATAAAGGAAAAGGTGGAAAAAGTATTTATTGGTTTTGGCGGCGCCGACCCGCAAAATTATTCCGACCGGCTGCTTAGAATAATTAGCGGTAGTGAATATAATAATTTTAGGTTCACCGTTGTTCTTGGCCGCGGCAAAATAAATATTGATTCATTACAAAAATATAATAAGTATGATAATATTGAAGTATTATATGATATCGTGAATATGCCGGAAGTAATGTCAGAGTGCGATATTGCAATCACCTCGCGCGGCCGGATGGGTTATGAATTGGCGATTCTTGGTATCCCGACTATATCAGTCGCTCAAAATAAAAGAGAAGAGTCACATAAGTTTGTTTCTAATGAAAATGGTTTTTCATATCTTGGGTTAAATCCGGATGATCAGATTATTGAAGAAAACCTAAAAATGTTTCTTGAGTCTTCACAAACCCAGCGCCGGCATTATCAAACGCTATTGCTTAATCATGATTTACGGAACGGCAGGCGCCATGTCCGTAATTTAATTGATAATTTATGATACCAGGCTCAAAAGGTAATGTGTTTCATGCGCGAAGTGCGAAGCAGTCCGTAGGTATCAATATCATATTAAAACTGAGGAAAATACTATGATAAACGAAAAAAAGCCGTATTTAATAGCTGAAATTGGGGTGAATTTTTATGATACTGCAAGGGTAGAGGGAATTTCGCTGATTGAAGCAGCGAAAAAATATATCAAAGGTGCCGCTTCCGCCGGGGTAGATGCGGTTAAATTCCAAAGTTATAAAGCTAATACGTTGGCATCAAAAAATTCCCCGGCTTATTGGGATTTGACTAAGGAGCCAACAAACAGCCAGTATGAATTATTTAGCCGGCATGATTGTTTCGGGCAACAAGAATTTGTTATCCTAAAGGATTATTGCGATGAAATTGGGGTTGATTTCCTTTCTACCCCTTTCGATTATAAGTCAGCCGATTATCTTGATGATTTAATGAAAATATACAAGATATCTTCTTCAGATTTAAGTAACCTCCCTTTTATCCGTCATATTGCAAGTAAGGGGAAACCGATATACTTATCAGTTGGTGCTTCTTATATATCAGAGGTTGAGGAAGCAGTAAGGGCAATCCGTGATGTTTCTAAAGCCCCTATTTGCCTTTTACATTGTGTGCTTTCTTATCCTTGTAAATATGAGGATGCAAATCTGGCTGTAATCAAAACGCTGGCCGGAATCTTTCCTGATTGCCTGATAGGTTATAGTGACCATACCTTACCTGATGAAAATATGACGGTTTTGTCAACAGCATATTTATTTGGGGCGCAGGTGATTGAAAAGCATTTCACTTTAGACAAATCATTAACCGGCAATGACCATTATCATGCCGGGGATGTCAGCGATTTTAAAAAGGCAGTTGCGAATTTTGCTTTGATTGATAATATAACCGGAGATTCAGAAAAAACGGTTTTAGCCTGCGAAACAGTACCCCGGAAGGAAGCCCGCCGGTCATTAGTCCTTACCCGTGATATGAAAGAAGGTGAGGTCATTGCTAAGGCGGATATCACTGCTAAGCGGCCGGGGACAGGGATTTCGCCGCGCTATGCTGATATTGTGATCGGGCGTAAGGTGCGAAAGGATTTGCCGGAAGATACGATTTTGGCTTGGGAAAATGTGTAATGACAGGGCAATTCTATTAAAATTTTCGCCGGGCAGAATGAGGAAGATAATGAATCTTGATGAGCAATTTAAAAATGAGACAGATAAGCTTGGATTAGATATCATAGAGATTCTGTTTAAAAATGAAAAAAAAGGCAGAATTACGGCACTTGCAAAACAAAATGAAACAAAACTGATTTTAAAATGGAATTTATCATGTAAATCTTTACATATAGCTAAACTTAAAAAAGAAATCTCATATTATCGTGAACATCAAGGTGAAAATCATATTGTCCCGCTTAGTTATGCAGCAGAAAATATTTTAGTGATTGAATACTTTAAAGGGGTATCGCTTAGAAAATGGCTTGAAAGTTATCTGGATGAGCAAAAAACTGGTACAACTGATTTAGTAAAGCAATCTTTTTCCAATTGTGTCACGTCTTTATTAAAAAGTTTAAAAATGATGTACAAAGAGCCGCTTGATAAAAAAGCCGAGTTTAATGAGATGGCTTACCAATTATGTAAAAGATTTCGTCAGGTATGCTGCTTTAAGCCATTAAACGGAGCTTATCAAAGTAAATTTGAAACGAAATTCTGTCGCTGGATTTATAGAATATTTCGCTCATTAGCTAGAACTAAGATTCATCATATCGTAAAGAAAATAAATACGAACGATTTGTATATCATCCATGGAGATCTGCATCTTAATAATATTTTAATTGGATTAGAAAGCAATGAAGCAAAAATCATTGACTTTGAAGATGTTGAACCGGGTTTTGTCTTACTTGATATCATTTATCTCTATAGTTTATTTTACTATTTATTAACGGGCCTGCCTAATCATCAATTAATATTACGTGAATGTTTTAGCGGATTTATTGCCGATAACTTTCCGGAACTTAATAATTCTTTTTTCGAACTTGCTAATATATTTCAGATTGGTTTGTCAATAAACCGTTCAGTCGGGTATAATATCTCTGCTTTTAGGCTATTGAAAAATTTATGTTTTTTCCCAATCAAGCTATTATTTACCAAATCCCATTGCATCCATAAGTAACTTTTTTTGATTATCTGTGATATTACTTTTTAATAACAACTGTGCGGCATTATTATATCGTGAATAAAAACCATGACATTTTTTAGCGATTGCTTTACAAATGAGATGAATTTCTTTTATTTCTTCCGGGGTTTTAACTTCATTAAATCCCCAATAAGGCTCACAAGCCGCCTTTTGCTTATCCATTTCGTCATCACCCAGCCCATTTATTATGATATCACTGGTAGCAAATTTTTCCGAAAAATAAGGTATGGCCCCTTCGGATGATATTCGTTTTAAATTAGCTTCTAAATATTTGAATGGTTTCCCCATATAAACAGCATAACCAACATGTGTCCCGATGGAATTGCCGATAACCATATCCGATAACGACAAAATAGTTTTGAGACGGCGGATAAAATTCGGGTCCCAACGGTATCCGGCCGAAACATTCTTAACTCCATAGGCCTCAAATATATCGTAGATTTTGTTGTCCACATCCCGCCAATATTGCAAAGCCATGATTGTATCAAATTCCGGGGCAATATCCTTTAATATATCAGTAATATATTTTTCGATATCAAATTCCACTTTCATACCTTGAGAATTATGTTCAGGAATAATAAGTAAAGTTTTCCCATATTGTTCTTTTAAAGCCGCATACTGTTGTTGATTATAGAAAGGGTCAGCATAGTGGATATATGGCCCAAATAGAAATACCGGTATTTTAGGATGAGAATTATGAATAGCTTTTTGACGGTAGCGCGACATTGAACCGATACTTGCCTGGGTACGGTATATCGTCGGATGTAAAAAGCAACCATGCTCAATGACGGGAAAGGTGACGGCTTCATTTATATCAATATTGCCATAGTTGCAAATCGCTTGTAGATGGCCATATAGAAATGATTCTTTGTAAGGATAGCTGTATGATAGGCTTTCGCTGGTTTTGATTTGAGTATTTTGGGTCCGCTTATTCAAAGCCCTCATCTCTTTCACACAGAAAATATCCATCTCGGCCGCTTCCCGGCACAAAGCAAATAATTCCTCGTTAATATTACGTTTTGAAATCTGAAATGAAAAATTATGAGTGTATAAATTTGAGTGGATGAGTTTTCCTAATTTGCCCATTATAAATTACTGCTTTCCAATTTTTGTTTGCTAATCTTTTTTCCTTCGATCCGAAAAACTATATCACAGTTCTTTATTGTTGATAAACGATGGGCAACGATAATCATTGTTTTATTCCCTTGAAAATTTTGAATGGCTTCCATAACTGCTTTTTCCGTATCAGAATCAAGAGAAGAGGTTGCCTCATCCAGTATGAGAATTGGCGGGTCACGGTATAAAGCCCTGGCAATCCCAATCCGCTGCCGCTGCCCGCCGGAAAGGCGGACCCCCCGGTCACCGACAAAAGTATCCAGTTTTTCCGGAAGGGACAACACAAAATCCTTTAGCTGGGCTAATTCAAGGGCATTCCATATATCATCATCGCTAATCTCTTTTTTATTGACCCCAAACGCAACATTTGAACGGATGTCTTCATCTAAGATATATATTTGCTGAGGAATATAACCTACGTATTTACTCCATTCATGAGGATTCGTATGAATATTAAACCCATTATAAAATATTTTACCTTTTTGTGGTTTAAGTATGCCAAGGATAAGGTCGGCTAATGTAGTTTTTCCGGTACCTGATGCCCCGATAAAGGCAACCGAGCTTTTATCAGGTATCGTTAATGTGATATCCTCTAAAACATTGCCAATTGCTTCCGGATATTGATAGGTAATTCCGCTAATCTCAATATCATTTGTATTACTTTTTGGCTGACAGTTTTGATTATTGGTATAAACAGGTTCCTCATATTCGTCAAAAAGGCTTGAATATACTGCAAAAATTGAAGGACGATAATAAATAAAATAATTAAGTTGGTTCGCAACCCGTGATATTGCCGGTAAAATGCGGAAAGCTGCAAAAACAAAGACACTTAACAGCGGAAGCATAGCGGTTGCATCTGTACCGGATAAAAATATAAACGCCAAGATGATAAATGCGCTTCCAAAACAGAAAGCCTCGATATATAATTTCGGTATTGAATTAAGAAATTGAAAACGTCTATAAGCCTTGATATATTGATTAGCATTTTTTGTATAATTATTTTCGAAATATTCTTCATTTTGCATGACTTTAATCTCTTTGATTCCACCCAAGGCTTGATTGATCGATTTACGCATAGCGACATTTTTTTGTCTGTTTATTACGCCGGCTTTTTTTATCTTTGTCCGGAATACAAGGAAATAAATTGATAGGCAAATAATCGCAGCAAAAACGATAGAGAAGCTCATCACCGGGGATTGGGTAAAGAGAAAAATAAGGATAAATGAACTTGTAAAAATATCAGAAAGAAATTGGCAGAGATTGTTTAAAATATTAGACAATTCATTAACATCAGAAATAATTATTTTTTGAAATTCGGCACTATTATGTTTGGTATGAAAAATATAAGGCCGCCGGATAATTTTTCTAAGAAGCCGGCTTGATAGTTCTATTTTTGTTTTTCCAATGAAGTTAAATTTAATCCGGTTAAGAACTAGGATATAGCAGCTTCGGAAAATATATAGGAATGCTAAAGCAGAAGCTAAAAGAGCAAGGAATTTTTCTACTTTGTCAAAATTTAAAAGATTATATAGATACAGGATATAAGTGTTAGTATAGATAGTGGAACTATCAAGCAAAATGGCAATGATGGGTGAAAGCAGCGCAAGGCAAACCATCTCAATCGTGGCGCCGATAATAATAGCAATAACTAATAGAATGAATTTTATTTTGACATCTTTATCAAAAATGCGGTTAATTATCTTTAATATCTGCATTTAAATTTCTCCAAACATTAAGAAGCGATATGAACATCATACAATGAGAGTAATGAATTGTCCATTACCTTATATACGAAGATATCATAAACATATTGTAAATCGGTATAGCTATATATCAATTCCAGATTCAACTCGGAAGCATTGCCAATCAACCCCCGGGATAATATATAGACTCCCCCCAGATTTTTAAATGCTTCCGTATTTATTCTAAGAGTTATCGGATTTTCAAGACGTTTTCTGGTTGGCCTGTATGGTGCATCATCACAAAATAGATACATCCGCCCGCCCCATGTGTCGAAATAATGTTTGTCTCTTGGGTTATAATCAAGCTGCGGTTCAATTATTTCGCGGAATGCCAATGTATATGACAAAGAGTAACTGCTGTTATATAAATCGATACATGAAAAACCGTTATACTTTAATATGCCGGGGTGATATCCGACTGCCGCAACGCCCTCGCCGTTATAATTAATGTCCTCCTTGATTTTATTAAATAGCCCCTTAGCGTAAAATTCCTGATAGCTTAGGATGCTCGTTTTTGTTATGTTACGGTTATGTAATAAATTAAATGAGGCATAATTGTAACTTGTCAATGAAGTAAAAATAAAAAGTATTTGCAGCATCAATATTAGATAAGTTAAAATTTTTGGCTTAATAATTATTAGTGTGTAGGCAAACCAAATATACAATAAAAGTCGGTTTAAAAAGAATAACCGCCCCCAATTAAAGCCTGCGATTAATGGGAAAATATTATAAATTTCTATTCTAAGCCATGTTGCGTACAAACCGCCGGTAAGTGAGAAAATAAATGTTCCTAATAATAAAGCAGAAGTGTAAAATAAGTATGTTGAAATACCTTTTGAATTATGCTTTCCTTTATATTTTTTTGAAAATTTTTGAATCAGCGCAAAAATCAATAATGATACAAAACTAATCATCCCGATTGGGATAATAATTCTCTCGGCATATGTCGGGGCATGATAATGCCCTTCATTAAAATATCTGACCGCAACCCGAAGCCCCTCATTTAATCCCGGCATTTCTCTGTTTAGGGCAAGTTCCCGATTAAGCGGTTCGTTAATGGCAAACATAAAATAAAACAATTTTATATTAGTAAGAATATAACCACATATCAGGCACAAAAAACTAATGAATAAATTAAGGTTGAATTTTCGATTTTTTATCCATATAAAAAATATCCCTAAAAACCATAAACCGAGCAAAAAAAAGCCGGTAAAAACAAAATCAGAAATAAGCGGAAAGAAAATCAAAAGCAGAACTCGTTTATCAAAGCCATGGTTTATTGATTTAGATATCTTTATGAAAAAATATAGTAAAAGCGGCGCTGAAGCAATCCAAGCCGAGGGAAAAGCCGGGACAAAAGCAAAAGTAAGTGATACTAGTTTAATGATTGGCTTTACATTCTCATCAGAAAAAAAATAGGAAAGCAGTATATACATTGCGAAAAAACCAATTATAACAGTAATAATATATTCGATTATTAACGCAGTGATTGCTTCAAAAAAATAATAATATAAAATATTTATATTGAATTGCGGGTAAGATAAATAAGCTGAAGACAGGCCGCCTAGAGACTCAACCGGGGTGTTAATCGTAAATAGAAGATTATTGTTTTTCGCCATCGTAATCCAGGGAATGTATTCATCCAGCCCGTCATGGATAGGAAATATCGCATTTTCCCCGTGATAGAAGAGCGGGGCAAATGCTATTATAAAGATAAAAATGATGGATAAATTCGCCAACTGATTAATACGTTTATTATTCACGATAACTCCCATAAGCCGCTCTCCACGCGGCATTCCAAATCAGGATTGTGAAATTTTAATTTCACACTAGCAATTCCCTAATATTTTCTTCCATATTATTTAGCGCATTATCTTTGAAAAAAATGTTGCGAAGATGCACTTTATCATCACAGTTTATATTTTTCACGGCATCGAAAAGCTCATCAGAGTTATTAACCTTATGGCAATATCCTAATTCGCATAAATCCCCCATCCGGTCGGATTCAGAGGCATTAAAGATAAAGGCCGATAAACCAAAACCCAGTCCCTCATATATAGCAGTAGTGGAAATACCTATCACCGCAGTGCTAATGGAAAATATTTCATATAAGGTCCGGTTTGGGTCATCGATTACTTCCACAGCGGAACCGGCAAGAATCGGATAGCGTTGTTTCCAGTCGTTTAATTCTCCGGGATGAAGTTTGAAAATTACTTTCCATCCTTGTAACATTAACCGCTTACTCATCTCTACGGCTAAATCATCAAATTTTATTCCTTGAGTTATACCCGGTTGAGATAAGAAAACCAAAATATTTATATCCGTTTCTTTTTTAAATATATGAGAAAAATGCTTTAATTGTTTTTCGAAAAATGGAAAACCCACTGAAATTAGATTATTTCTATCGATGGGGTAAGATGCTTTGTCTTTGAAGAAATCAGCAAAAAGAAAAAGCTTATCCGGAAATTGTTTAATCTGGTTTCCGATAGGGTAATTATATGCAATATGGTATTTGTCGATAATGCCATGCTGTAATTCGGCCGTCGTTATATTTTCTTCTTTTGCGACTTCATTAATAATCATTTTATCAATTGTGTATGAAACTACTTCGATAATAATCTTTGGTGAAATTTTGCGTATTAACTTACGATATGCCTTTAATCTTGATACATAGACAAAATATCGATTCGTCATTATATTAACCCAATAGTCAATATTGATATCGGAATTTGCCATATCATTAAGCTGTTTTAACGGGTCTTTAATTATTGCTTCAATTTGGTTTTTTATATCATCATATTTCCGGCGGGATAAGTGTTTTATTAGATAAGCATAGGTTCTGCTTTTCAAATTAATCTGATCAGTATAAAGAAGCTCCTTGGTTTTGGCAGGCGAAAAATGGGTATTACTTTTATATGGCGTTTCTAATGTTATTGAATCAGGGAAAATATCTGCTAAAGCATCAGTGTAAAGGCATTCATAAAAATCATTATTCAAAATACGCCGTGAGTGGCACAAAAAAAGGATGTCGCACTTCGATTTTGATAATTTCTTTTTTTTTGAATTGCTTTTAACGGCACTTATTATGTCATGTAATAATCCGCCGGTTTTTTTCTTATTAGGCAGTGAAAGTTTTTTTGCGGGATTATTTATAGATTGCCATAATGAAAACCGATTATATATCCATGGATAATAACCATTAATATTTAAGGAATTAAGATTAAATGCTTCTTCAATATTTAGAAAAATATTTGTAATATTGGTATGATTCATTTATATAATTAACTTCCTTGCTATGTTTGAATCATTCACTATTCACGCTCAAGGTAAATGTGAATAATGACGAATTATTACTTTTATTATATAGGTGCAGAGCTTGTTGCGCAAGTGGTTTGGCATTCAAGATTTTAATTTGTTCCAGGCTAATGATTATGGTATGATAATGTTGTTGTAAGCTTAATTATTGATTTTATTGCGTTGAGAGTGCGTGGGTAAAGGTTGGTAGAAAAATGTTAATAATCGAATTATATGGGACAAACGGGTGCGGTAAAACTACCCTTGCCGAAGAAGTAATCGAGCGATTAAAAGGGCATGATTTAAAGGTTGCCGGTTATAGTGATATAGAAGGGCATAAATTAAATTTCCTGCTTACTATTAAAGAATATAAATCCTACCCGATAACTTTCTCTATTTTATTTTATTTAATTAATTATCCTTTCAGTAAGACAAGTTTCAAGTTTTATAAATGCTTACTTAACCTTTGTTACCGGCTTAAAAAACTTAAGCACGCAAATCATTATGACGTAATCTTATTGGAAGAAGGTTTTTGCCAGTATCTTGCCAGTATCGCTTATGATAAAAATGTAAAAGATAATTATTTTTTAAGAAGAGCAGCTAAAGCAATTAAAAAAGTTTTTCCTGACTTGTATTTGATTGACTGTAAAATTAGCTTGGATGAAAACCTTAGCCGGGTTCGCAGCAGGGGGCGCACCGGTTCTCGTTACGATTCGGTTACGAATGATAACAAGCTACTTGATTTACTAAAGATACAAAAGAAAAATCTGGGAATTATTGGGAAAAATATATCACCGCCGGAATTGACACTGGATTTAGAAAACGACCCTCAATATAATCAGGATAAAATCATAGACTTAATCATTTCAAGAATTAACTAAGAATTATTTAATTCATTTAAGAATCAATTATATAATTACTTAATCATTTCAAGATAAACTAAAATCACTTAATCATTCAAAAATTTCCTAAATAATTTTTGATCAGCAATATCAAGTTTTAATAAATCCATTGAGCTTTCAAGCTTTAATGATTTCTCATAAAAAAACGATAAATCATGATTTTGTTCGTAAGTTTTCATAAATAGCTTATGCTTTTTGCTCCCTCGGGAATAATTGCCGTGCTTGATTATTTCTTGAAATTTAAGTTTGTCATTGGGTAAAAATTTGTAATGCAGTAAAAAAGAGGCCGCATATTTACTGCTGAAATTTAGGGTGAAAGGGTAATTATTATGGGTACCGATAAGATCAGATTTATTAGCTTTAATTAAGCTGTATTTTGTTAATAACGGCATCATTTTTTTATTCTTTTCTTCAAATAAGCGGCTTTGCGGCCCGCCCAAAATAGAATAACCCCAGAATTTTTTCGCCATTTCATAAGAGTCCGGGTCAAAATAGCAATATTCTTCTATGTAAAAATCATTATCAGTATTCCCGTTAAACAATTTTTCATTTGCATACATATCTATCATCGGGCTATGTACGCATTTGATATCTTCTTTTTCCAGAAAAGCAATATAGTCATTAATCGGATAATTCTCCACCCCGGGATAAATAAATAATTCGTCCGAGTCAAGAATAAGATACCACCGGTTATATCCGAAAATATCCATTGCCTGTCTGCGCCATGAATTTTTTATTGTTGAGTTAAAGTTTTCATCAACAGTGAAAAGCGAAACATCATCTTGATCTTTAAGCCATTCTAAGGTGCCGTCAGTTGACATATTGTCAATGTAAACGAAATGCTTAATTCCGATTTTTCGGTGGTGTTCTATTTGTTTTTTTACTTTAAGAAGGTCACCTTTTACAGCACAAATTATAATTGGGTCGTTTTCACTAAGATTGATATCCAAAACTCTAAGTATTTTTACAGTCTTATTTTTATAAGAATAGATAAAATCACTGATAGGGAAATTAATAAAAGCTGCCATCTGCAAGATACTTTTTTTAAAATCCCTTAAAATATCAATATTTTGATTAATTAATTTAATGTTGCACCGTGCTGTTTTTGTTATTCCCAATCGTTTGATAGCATATGTCAAATACCTTTTGATAAGCAATAAACGTTTTTTGAATATCATTTTAACTCCCATCTGCCTGTCTTAACAGACGTACAAATCAGGACTATAAAAGATTTATCTTTCATTTTAGCCCTTTTTATTATATATATCAACGCAAGAAGATATATAATTTTCCCACTTCTCAAAAACTTGACAGGGATGAAATTCTTCGCTTGCCCGCTTCTTTGCATTTTGGCTAAGTTTTTCTGCGTAATCATTGTCAGTTAATACTTTTAGAACCGCTTTTGCCATTTTATCGGAATCACCTTTCGGGACAAGGACACCATTAACGCCCGATTCGATAAGTTTTTCCGCCCCGCCGCCGGAAAATACAGTGCTTATGCAAGGGGTGCCGATGATTAGAGCTTCGATAAGGGCATTGGGTAACCCTTCGAAATCAGGGGAAAAAAGAAAAAGTTTTGCATCAGCCATTTTCTTTTCAATATCATTAGTAATTCCGGCTAAAATAACCCGGCCGGATAACCCTAATTCACTGATGTATTCTTCTAATTTGCTATAATCCGGGCCCTCCCCATAAATCAAAAAATTATCGCTTATATCATTAGCAATTAATGAATAAGCTTTGATAGCAATATGCCAGGCTTTTTGAGGGACTAACCTGCCAACGCCAATAATGCCTTTCCGCTCATTGGCCGGTAAGATATTGAATAAATCACGATCAATTAAATTATTGATAATGACTGATTTATTTTGAATTTTTTGCGAAAAAAAGTTTTTTGCCACTTCAGTTTGAAAAACACATCCATCAACAAGGGTATAAAGTGATTTATAGATAACTTTTTTGGGGAATTTTGCAAGTTCAACATAGGGGTCGCTCCGAACCGAAATAACTTGCGGTATCTCTAAAAACAATTTCGTCAGATAAATAAATAAACTGTCAAGCTGCATAAAGGTAATGATGACATCCGGTTTTTCCTGCTTTAGAAATTTTCTTAGTTTGATAGCTGTTAGAATAAATAGGGGGATATCAGCAATGATAGTAGAAGATTTTTTCCTGGCATTTATATTATATCTCTTTACTTTTTCGCCTACTTGATATTCATTAGGGTATTCTCTAAGGGTAACGAAAATAGTTTCATGATTATCAGCAAACATATTTGCTAAATTTGTCATGACCCGCCCAATTCCGCCCCGGTTAAGTTTATTTCGGTAAAATAAAATTTTCATTTCAATTTTTAATCATCTCCTGATATAAATTGTAAACCTCACCGGCACAATTATCAATTGAAAAATGGCTTTCGGCTTTTTTCCTTCCGGCATATGCTAATGATTCAAGCCGGCCAGGATTATTGAATAATTCATTAATTATTTCGGCAAGATGGGCCGGGTCGCCATAGCGATAAATTCTACCGTCGATGCCATCGGTAATTATTTCGGTATTTGCACCAGTATCAGAAGCAATAACAGCTAAACCAGCCAGCATATATTCAATTGATATCCGGCCAAACCCTTCGGATTTTGAGCATGTCACGCCAATATCATAGTTGGAAAGAATATCAGGGATATTTTTTTGATAGCCAATAAGATGCACCTGCTTTTCCAAATTCAATTCTTTAATCCGCTTTATCAATAATTTTTTGTAATCAAGATAACTTTCGCCTAATAAATCCAGACAGATATTTAATCTGATTTCTGACGAAAGCCGGCCTATTGCTTCAATGATTTGCAATTGCCCTTTGTTTGGCTGGATATGGCCGACAATAACAATTTTCAGGATAGAATCATTCCGTAGTTTCTTTGGTTTGAAGTTGGCAGGGTCAATGCCATTATATATCCGGGTTATTTTTTCTTCGTTTATCCCTTTCTTTATCCAGGCCGTCTTAACCGCGTTTGAAATAGCAATAAATTTATTTGCATTTTCCATCATATATTTAATGCACCCTCGTTTGTACATGACGACATTATAATCATCTTCGCCAAATTCACGAATATGCCAAACATGCGGGATAGTATATTTTTTACTTAAATAAACCCCAATATCAAGGCGGTTCAAATTGGTATGGATAATATTGATTTGTGAAAAATCAATGCCAATCCGGTTGATACCCCGGTATGTTAGCGCGCCAAAAAGAAATAAACCGTACTTAACTACATGTTTGAAAAGGCGCATAAATGGATTGCGATAGGGAGCACCGGCCATAATATCACGATACCAAAAAGAATAGTTTTCGATCCCTTCCCGGTCACATAGCTCATTCAGAGAGTTTTTTTTCTTAGTAAGTAATACCGGAGTGATTGCATGATTTTTTCTTAATGCCAGCATTAAATCGCACAATGATTTCGGCGCACCATATTTAAAGTCGCCGGAAGCGATATAAAGAATTTTCAATTCTCGAATTTTTAATTTTTGAATTTTCTGCTCCGGAACTTTCAATTCTCATACTCCTGTTTCCTGACCCGGTATTGAATATCTTCCAAGAGCTTTCTGTTAGTTGCAATCACATCGGCTACCAAACCAATCATAAAGGTAATAAAACCGATAATTAGCAAAGTACATGCCAAAATCAATGATTGAATATGACCGTTACCCTGACCAATTGAAAAGAAATATAAAAAGCGGATAGTGGGGACCGACCCGACAATAGTTGGTATTATTGCAATGATGGTAAAACAATAAAGCGGCTTGTACCACATCAGCGCCCGGATAATTGTCAGCATCGATATTTTGACATAGCTCCACATGTTTTTCATTAAACGCGACTTACGAAGTTCCGGATTAGTCCGGATTGGGACACTGGTAATTGCCATTCTATTCCGCCCGGCCTGGACGATTGTTTCGAGAGTATAGGTATAATCATTAATAACGTTTAGGGAAATCGCCGCTTCGCGGCTATAAGCACGGAATCCGCTTGGCGCATCGGGAACATTGGTCCGTGAAGCTTTCCGCACTACCCAACTGCCGAAACGTTGAAGCAGCTTTTTGATAAATGAAAAATGAGCAGTTTTGTCGATTGGGCGGGCGCCAATAACAATATCAGCTTGTCCGTCAAGGATTGGTTTAACCAGCTTGGCGATATCATCGCCGACGTATTGATTATCAGCATCGGTATTGACGATTATATCAGCACCGTTACGAAGGCAGGCATCAAGACCGGCCATAAATGCCTTGGCAAGCCCTTTATTCCGCTTAAAATTGACAATATGATGCACTCCCCATTCTCTGGCAACGCGGACGGTTTCATCCATACTGCCGTCATTAATGATTAAATACTCAATGACATCAATGCCGTCAAGCTTTTTGGGGAGGTCATTTAAAGTGATTTCCAGTGTTTCGGCTTCGTTATAACAGGGAATTTGGATAATTAGTTTCATGATTGTACCTCGTGATTATGATTTATCAATGCCGTAATTTGTCCTGCCATTCTTTCCCATGAAAATTCATCATTAATTATCTTAATATTTTCGCGAAAATCATCAGGCTTACCCTCATCAAAATAACGAAGGATAGCATCGGCGAGAAGTTTTGGATTGTTTGGTTCAACAATGTAGCCGGTTTTCCCATTTTTCACGACATCCGGCAAACCACCAACGTTTGTTACAATAACCGGTTTTTCGAATCCATATGCTATCTGGGCAATCCCGCTCCCGGTTGCTGATTCGTATGGTAAAACCACCAAATCAGTAGCCGTAAAATATTTTTCCACTTCTTGATTAGAGACGTATTCATCAACGATATGTATATTTTCGACGATAGCAAGTTCACTTATCAAATCCAGATAAAATTGCTTATCACCGGCGAAATCACCAACAATCCATAAGCAAATATCCGGCAGTTTTTCTTTAATCAAAGGTAAGGCTCTTAAGAGATGCTTTAGGCCTTTATACTCACGGACAAAGCCGAAAAATAAAAGGAGTGGAGTATGTTCGTCACTGCCAATAAGCAGCCTTGCGGCATTCTTTGTCATTCCCGCTTGCTTAAAAATATTATAAGTAGGGTGAGGGTTAACCCGGTAAACAGCTTGCGGGTTTATCGCTAATAAATCCTTTTCATCCAAATGAGTATGGACAATAAAACCATCGCCTTTTTTTAGAACCAGTTTTGTCAAAAAACGGTCTAAGGGGAAGCGTTCGTGGGGAAAAACATTGTGGCAGACAAAAATTACTTTCTGCTGCTTTAACAATTTCGCCATAAAAAAATAACAAGGTGCAAAATAAGGATGCCACCACTGAAATATTACCGCCTCAATATTTTGTTTCTTAATCTGTCTGGCCGAAGTAAACCAATTAAATGGATTTATCGTATTAATCAGATAATTCGTATCAGGAACGGCAAAGGAATCATCACGGTAGTCTTTTTGCGCTTTGCGAAACAAAAACCGGGGATACTGTAATTTGAATGAGTATATAAAAACTTGATGGTTTTCCCGCAAGATGCGGCACATCAAGCTTGTATAATGAGATATACCGCCTTTGTATGGATAAACCGGGCCGATTAAAGCAATTTTCATCTTAACTCCCATGAGCCGCCTTTGAGCGGTATTCAAATCAGGATTATGAAAGATTCATCCTTCACACTATTCACCAAAAGCGGAATTTGTTGGTTCGGTTATCGTGCCATCGCCGTTACCATTCCCGGTATTGCCGTTATCAAAAGTACCGCTGGTATCATCATTTCCATTATCAAAAGTGCCGCTGGTATCATTATTAAAAATACTGGTTGTATCATCAATTACAGTATTGGCATTGTCCGGAATAAGGGCTTTCCAACTGTAAACCATATTTATCTTTAAATCGCCTGATTTCCAAACCTCATTTTCGCCGCTGGTGATATCGCCCATAATCGAAAAAAGGAAAATGCTGTCTTCATTTAAAGATAAAAAATTGCCATTGTCATCATAATTGGCAGCTTTGAGAATTATTGTCAGGATTGACCCTTCAGTCTGGTCGGTGATAATGAAATCATCATTTTGATTATCATATAATTGCTCAACAGTAATATCAGCGATATCACCATCTAAATCAATCAGAGGGTTAACGATATGCCTTAGGAACATAAAGACGTTTTTGTAGTAACTGTCATCCTCATTAGTTAACGGCCGGTTATAAGACATAAAACTGCCATTATCAGAAAATGAATATGCAAGTCCGCTTATTTCCAGAATAACATCAACATTGCTATAATTGATAATACTGTAATCAGGTGAAAAGATGGTGCCTAATCCGGTGACATTCAGGGGATCGAGATAAAAATCAATAGTTGTAGGTATAGCGACCTGTATTTCAACATTGCCTTCTGATTCGGCAGTATCCATGAAATGCTCCACTTCAAGTGACAAATCAAAGAAAGTCCCTACGGTGGCATCAACCGGAATAAAATGATGCATATATAAACCAATCAGCATAACAAAAGTTGCAGCGGTTGCCAAAACTTTTGCTTTGCGCTTTAAATGAATTTTCATAAGCGATACCCACCTTTCCTATATCTATTATATCGTCATCTTTCATAAGTTCATTATAGTATATATCGGTGGGTTTGGGAATAAGAACTTGCCCAAAACTTGACTTTTATTAGTTTTAGTGGTACATTATGCTTCATGAAAAATAAATGGAAATTACAAGAAAAGCTAAAAATAGAATCAATAATGCTTTCAGCCGGGGTGATTATTATTTTGGCGATAGGCCTTTACAATATTAATGTGCACTATTGCTTAACTATTATAAATGATGAGTTTGCATATTGGGCAAATGCCGCCCAAATGGCGGGCAAAGATTGGACAGCGCTGATGTCAACGAGTAGTTTTTACTCGTACGGTTATAGCCTTTTGTTAGTACCTTTATTTTGGCTGAATATCTCAATGATAACTGTTTACCGGCTTGCAATTATTATGAATGCCCTTTTGCTGGCCGGCAGTTTTTTATTAACCTACTGGTTGGCAAGGCAATTATTTGGGCATAACGGTAAATCAAACCATAATATGAATCGGATTGATAACCGTTTATTAGTATTTGTCAGTTTAATTGTAACTCTTTATACCAGCAATATTTTTCAAATGGCGGTTGCATGGACTGAAATAGCGCTATATTTTACATTTTGGGCGGCGGCTGTATTGGTATATCGGGTAGTTCTTCCGGTTATATCAGATAAAGAGGGGCAAAAACCAAAAATCTATGATGCTTTGTTGTTGGCGGTTGCTGCCGTATACATATATACCATCCATAACCGGGCATTGGGGGTGACAGTTACGGTATTCGCCCTAATCTTATTTATTTATATCAAGTCCCTTATCGAAAAGAAAGCGCAGCATATTCTCCTTATTTGTCTTGTAGCTATGATTGGTTTATTTTATCTTGCTTCGGTATTCAGGCAATTTACAATTGAAAATTGGTATGAAGCGACTGCACTTGATAATATCGCGGCGGTGAGTAGAAGCATAAGTATCAATGACTACTCCGGGCAAGTGTCGAAAATCCGCCGGTTAGTAACAATGCAAGGAATCGTAAATTTGCTGCTTAGTTTATCCGGTAAAGTATATTATCAGGCAACAGCTTCATTTTTGCTGATTTTTTTACCAATCTTCAGTATTATCGGGCTTACTGTAAAAGATATGTTAATGTGGATAAAACGGAAGCCGTTTAAAAAATGGGATATCGGCAACTGGGTAATCTTATTTTGTTCGCTTTCTTTTGTAATGGAAGTTGGTATTTCTGCTTTATACAAATCAGGTGCTGTTGAACGCTTAAGGGCGGTTGATGTTTTGTATGGCCGGTATTCCGAATTTGCGGCCGGGCCGCTCCTTCTTTTTGCGATTGCAATGCTCATACTGAAAAAAAATCTTTTGAAAGAGGTAGCCGCCGGGGCCTTTGTATATTTGCTATGTGCGGTTTCGGTTGGTTATCAGCTTCAAAATGTTTCACGGATGTTTCTTAATATTAATAATGCAACGGCTGTCTTTCCTTACTTTTCGATGCATCAGGACCCGCTTATCATTACCTTGATAATGACGGTAGCCGGCTTCGGCGGTTTTGTTTTAGTTGCCGGCTGCGCAATGATGATTGTCATTCAGCCATCTAAGAAGGGAAAGAATAATAAGGCAGACAAAGTACAGAAAATCATTATTTTTACCGCCGTAAGTATCATCGGGCTTTTTTGGTGCATTAGCGGGATGAGCATGGCTAATAGCTGGGTAACAAGAAACGGCGAAGGGGCACGCTCAAGTATGCGCGGAATCATGACGGCAATGTCGGAAATGCCGGAAGATACGGTTATGTACTATGTTGATACACCCGGAGATATGCTCCTGAATTATATAAAAATATATCAGAGTCTTGACCCTGGCCGGGAAATTCATTTCATTGTGCTTGATGAAGCTTTGAATAATAACCGGCAAGGCAATAATGTTTTTATTACCGGTATTCATAAAGAAACAATTGAATCACTCGGTTCGGAAATGGAAGGGGTAATGCTGACCGGCGGTTTGGCTTTATTTGCTCCGCGGGATTGACTTTTAAGGGTGAATATAGTAAAATAAGCTTATCCACTTGACAATTAATTGCAGATTGACGGTTATGTACAAATACATAAATTATCAGCCCCCTTTTATTACTAAATTTGTACAATCTTACCATAAGTACATAACATGTATTTGCCGATATATGTAATAAGGCGTGTTCTAACGCATTTTAGCAGGAGGTATAATAATTGTCCACGAAAAATGAAAATACGAAATCAAAAGGAGGTGATGAGAGCACACAAAAACCCCAAAGTAAAAAAGCTACAAAAATAGTAATTATTATTATGTCTGTGGCTTTGGTCGCGCTTATCGGAGTTTTGCTATACCTTTTGCTGAGAAATGATGAGCCGGAGCAAGAAACTCAAGTTCGTGATTCAATCGGTGGCCGGGCAATTTTGGCAACAGAAGAAAATTATGACACGATTCTTGAAGAAATAAGCAAACCGGTTCGGGATACCCAATACCTTGTCAGCATGAGCTTGGATTTAAAGTTCGATACGTGGGACCAGTCTACCCGCTCTACAGTTGTTAGGAATGATGCAAGAAATGTCAGGACGGTATACTTTGAATTATTCCTGGATGATGCCGATGGTGAAATCGGAGAAATGATTTATTCCTCGCCGTACATACCGCTAGGTGCAGAATTAAGGGATTTCGGGCTTGACAAAGAACTTGCAGCAGGAACATATCAGGCGACTATGATATATCATATGGTCGATGATGATTTCGAAAAGATTACAGATTTAGTACTTGGGGTTAAAGTAATCATTAATGAATGACTTGTTAGTTTTGACAGTGATTTAGGTAGTAAAGGATTGCAACTATAAAAATTAAAAAGAAAAGGAGTTCTTAGTATGAAAAGAAGTAAAAGATTTTTGGCATTATTACTTGCTGTAGTATTGGTATTTTCATTAGGCCTTACAGCATTTGCCAACCCAATGGATGCGCCGGGAATGAAAGAAATTGACGGCGACGGAAAAATAATCGGCGGCGATTTTGAGGATGAGGAATTTATTTGCTGGCTGCCGACAGGATTGTCACTTGATTTCATCCTTGACCCAAAAGGTTTGGTAGGAATGGGCGTAGGCCAATTCTACGATCCGGAGAATCCTCCCGAGACACACGGTGTTTATTTTGATTCAACGGCAATGTTCACTATTGTAAGTGAAAGTTCATTCGACATAGCGCTGGACGTTGAGTTTACTGCAATTGATGTCGGCGGCGGAGTCAATTTTATTGATTCGAATGGTACTTTCGATGAATCAGAAGGTGGTTTTTACACTAACGACCTGGCAATTTGGTTTACCGTTGCCAAAGATGCACTTATGGACACAAGCAGCCTCTTTGATACCGTTGGGCTTTTCAGCGGCGGTGATGTTAACCGTTACCTAGACGGAGATGGCGAAGCAGCATTTAGCTTTATTTTAGATAAAGTCCCTTATGTCTATGAAGTTATTGAAACTGTCACCATTGGCGGCCGTGAATATGCAAGCAAGTTCGATTTCGTAAAGAGAAATGCTGCAATTAACCCTTTTGAAGGAAGAGGGACACAGATAGTACCGGATGGTGATATCGGGCAGAAAGGTTCTTGGACCGGTTATTTTAGCCCAACTGGTGCACCTCCGGCTAATACACTTTCATTAAAAGCAAAGTTTATCGCCGCGAAATTTGAAGGCGAAAAGAAAGATTATGAATTTGTAGACGATGCTTATGGATTAGTTGAAGAAACTGGTATTACTAAGGATGAGGCAGATGTTGCAGATGTTGCCATCACTAACCTTGATGTAGTATTCGATGCACCTGTATTTGATGAAACACCTGAGGCAGGGCCGATTGATAATGCGCAGTGGACAGCCGCAATTGAGTGGTTTACCGGCACAGGCACAGGTACACCTTTTAGTGGTTCAGAGTTCCTTGGTGGCTCGGTATATACCGCGCGGGTAACTGTCACTCCGAAAGCAGGTTTCACACTGACCGGCGTAGCGGAAGACACATTCACAGTTAATAGTGATGCAACAGTGCATGCCGCCGATACCGGGGTATTCACGTTCACGTTTGATGCGACGGATGCGGTAGCAGGACAATTCATGTTCCTTTCTGGTGCAGGAGCAGATGATGGTTTCTATATAGCTATTGTAGCTGATAATAACGCCGGCGGTATTACATCAAGCTTTTCGAATGTACAGGCATCTCGAGCAGGAGGAACACCATTCGATGTATCTACTGCTGAATTAATGCCAAGCGGATGGCTCAAGATTACTTGGTCTAATATACAAGCCGCAGGTGCAGCAGCCGGAAATAATTTCGAATGGGTAAATGGAACTGAGTTTTCGATTTTCTTCACCCATGGTGGTGTAAATTACAAAGCGACAGGAATAGCGCAAACTAATTAATATTTAAATTGTAATTATCGTAATAGCGAATGCCCAGATATAATATCTCGGGCATTCGCTGATTATGTATATTAATTCAATGTAATGGAGAAAGATATTCTTATGGAACAAAAACATATTGGGCAAAGAATTAATGTTACTAGAACGTCGATGCCGCCATATGAAGAATATATTAAAGCAATTCGGCCATTGTGGGATAGTCACTGGCTGACTAATATGGGTGAATACCATAATAAGTTTGAAAATCGGTTAAAAGAATATTTGGATGTACCGGAGTTATCGCTAATGGTTAACGGGCATATGGCATTAGAAATGACGATTCAAGCGTTTGGGTTCCCTAAAGGAAGTGAGGTTGTTACAACACCATTCACTTTTATATCAACGACTCATGCAATTGTACGCAATGGGTTAGACCCAATATTTTGTGATATAAAATTTGACGATTATACAATTGATGAGACAAAGATAGAAGAATTAATTACCGAAAAAACTGTCGCAATCGTTCCGGTTCATGTCTATGGAAATGTTTGCAATGTTGAGGAAATAGATCGAGTCGCGAAAAAATATGATTTAAAAGTTATTTATGATGCAGCTCATGCTTTTGGGGTAAAATATAAAAATATAAGTATTGGAAATTTTGGTGATGCCGCGATATTTAGTTTTCATGCAACTAAATTATTTAATAGTATTGAAGGTGGGGCTTTGGCAACCGGAAATATTGAATTATTAAAAAAGTTATATGATTTAAAGAATTTTGGTATTCGTTCCGAAGAGATTGTCGTCTCAGTTGGAGCAAATGCGAAAATGAATGAATTTCAAGCGATTATGGGATTGTGCAATTTAGATTATATTGAAGGGAATAGAAAAAAGAGGAAAAAGATAGTAAAAAGATATCGGGAGTGGTTTGAAAAAATTGAAGGCATTAAGTTAATGAAAATAAATGAAGATGCTAACCATAATTTTGCCTATTTTCCGATTATTATTGATAATAAGGTATATGGTATGACTAGAGATGAGCTTTATGAAAAACTTATGGTACAAAATATATATACTAGAAAATACTTTTATCCCATCACATCAGATCAAGCGTGTTTTAAAAATAGATATAAGAATGTAAATTTAACTATTGCAAGATATTGTGCTTCGCGAGTTTTATTACTACCGTTATATCCGGAGTTAGCAGATGAGGACATAGACAGAATAGCAGGGATTATCAAATTTCAGGGAGTGAAATGAAAAACAACTATTTAATCATAATGCCGAGAACCGTCACGATTGTAGGCGAAGGATATTTTTTCCCTTTAGGAATTGCTTATGTTTCTTCTGCAATGAAAGCGGCCGGCCTTAATGTCTTTTCGCTGAATCTTAATCATATAGATGGTAATATTGATGATATAATAAAAAAAGAAATTTTAATAAATAAAATTGATGTTGTTATGACTGGTGGCCTATCTTCGCAGTTTAATAGCTTAAAGCGAATTATTGATTGTGTAAAGCAAAACTTTTCAAATATTAAAGTAGTTTTAGGGGGGGGGATAATATCGGCTGACCCACAAACGGCGATGAGTGCTTTCGAAAATGCAGATTTTGGAGTTATTGGCGAGGGTGAGATAACATCTGTCGAATTATGTAAAGCATTAGATAGTAATGTTGGCGTAACAAATATTTCCGGAATCATATACTACGCCAATGGTTGGGTAGAAACGAAACCAGTTGATGATATTTCTGATTTGGATGCCTTGCCTTTTCCGGATTATGATGGGTTTGGTTTGAATCATTTTTTAGAGTTACCACTTATGTCAAACTTAAATTCTGCGGCAACCCGTTCATTTTATATGGTTGGAAGCCGGTCATGCCCGTATCAATGTACTTTTTGTTTTCATACTGCTGGAAAAAGATATCGTCAACGCTCTATAGGCAGCATTAAAGCGGAAATGGAATTACTGGTTCACAAATATGGGGTAAATCACATATTTTTTTCGGATGAATTATTTGCCCGAAAAAAAGACAGGGTGACAGCAATTGTCGAGATTGCAAAAGAGCTTGATATTACATGGGGTTCAAACTTTCGTATTGACGACATTAATGAAGAATTAATTAATATCATCAAGGATGGAAATTGTACAATCATGGGTCTTGGTTTGGAGAGTGCCGATAATCAGATTTTAAGAAGTATGAAAAAGAATATAACTATTGAACAAATTGACAAAGCATTATATATGATTCACAATTCCGGTATTCCCTATACCGGTAACTTTATTTTTGGTGATGTTGAAGAAACTATTGAAACAGTAGAAAGAACACTAGAGTATTGGGAAAAACATACAGAATATGCTATTTGGCTGACATTTATAATTGTTTATCCTGGAACAAAGCTTTATCAGTATGCGCTTTCAAATGGAATAATAAATGATGCAGTCCAGTTTTTAAAGGATGGTTGCCCCCAAGTAAATGTTTCGAAGATATCCGATGAAGATTTGCCTAAACTTACAGAAAAAATTTTGGAAATGGAAGCGGATAAATTACCAAAGGTTAAGGACATTGAGTTGTTATCTTGGGATGTATCCGGGCGGATGAAAATCAGGGGGACTTGCGTGAAATGTAATCATGGAAACATATGGGAGAATTTAAAACTGCTTGTCGCGAGCAATTGGTTATATTGTACATCTTGCAGTCAAAAACATATGGTTCCCTTTCCAGAGGAACTAAAAGATTCATTCATCAGAAAATTCCTTAATATTAAGAACATGAAAGATAAGATTGGATTATGGGGTATATCATACTATACAATCGGCCTATTTAGAGAAAATGAAATATTTAAAGGCGATAATATATTTTTTATTGATAACGCCTCTGCAAAGCAAAATATTATGATTCATGACAAAAAAGTAAGTTCGCCGGATATATTAATAACGGAAAATATCGGAACAGTAATATTTTTTTATACCAGTTCGATTATTGCTACTGTCGCTGATGAAATACAAGAGAAATATCCGCATGTAACTAAATTTTATAAAATATTTGATCTATTGTGATAGATTTGAGGAGAGAGTGACTTTTTTCATGAAAATAGCGATAATGCAGCCCTATTTATTTCCGTATATCGGTTATTTCCAGCTTATAAATGCGGTTGAGAAATTTGTTATATTGGATACGGTTAGTTATATAAAAAAGGGGTGGATAAACCGCAATAGAATTTTGGTAAACGGAACCCCTCATTTATTTACAATTAGTATTAAAGCTAAGAGCCAGAATATATTAATTAAGGATATCTTATTGGATAATGATAAAAATGATGTAGAAAATTTATTAAAGACCATTTATTTAAATTACAAAAAGGCTCCTTATTTTAAAAATGTTTATGAATTAATAGAAGAATCATTAATGAAAAAACATAATAAGATTGTCGATTTAATTTTATCCAGCATTGGTGTAATAAACCATTACTTGGATATATCAACAAAGATAATCCATACATCAACAGGATATAATACAGATATTTCTGGGCAGGAACGAATTATAAAAATTTGTAATTGTGAAAAAGCCACACACTATATAAACCCGATTGGAGGAATAGAATTATATAATAATGAATTATTTTCGCGTAATGGACTTGAATTATCTTTTCTAAAAACAAAACCTTTGGAATATAAACAATTCGCAAACATATTTGAGCCGAACTTATCAATTGTAGATCTATTAATGTTTAACTCTCCTGATAAAGTTGCGGAAATGTTGATGGAGTATGAATTATGGCAAAAGTAATAATTTTTGGAGTTCGTGATACAGCACAACTTGCTAATTTTTATTTGAAAAATGATACTCATCACATTGTTTCAGCGTTTACGGTATCACAGAAATTCATGGCGGTTGAAACTTTTGAAGGGCTTCCGGTAGTGCCGTTTGAAAATATAGAGAAGTTTTATCCGCCCGATGAATATAAGATGTTTGCGCCAATGACCGCCGGAGATGATATGAGTAAATCTAGGGCGGAGATATACTATGAGGGAAAAAGAAAAGGTTACAAGTTCATTAGCTATATCAGTTCAAAGGCAACGGTTTTGACTAACGATATCGGTGATAACTGTTTTATTCTGGAAGATAATACTATACAACCTTTTGTTTCGATAGGCAATAATGTAGTTTTGTGGAGCGGAAACCATATTGGGCATCATAGTATCATCCGTGACCATGTATTTTTTACGTCCCATGTAGTTCTTTCCGGGCATTGTGATGTTAGTGAATATTCTTTTTTCGGCGTGAATGCTGCAGTTAGAGATGGGATAAAAATAGCAGAAGAATCATTTATAGCCATGTCGGCGACTATTACAAAAGATACGGTACCAAATGGCCGTTACAAGGGTTTTAATTAATAAGTAAAGGAATGAGTTATATGAAATGGGAATCAAAAGGAATTATATTTTCTAATAATCAGCAGTACAACTGGAATAAAACCCACGCGCAAATACCAACCGTTGATATAATCGGAGCTGACATTTTTCGGGTGTATTATTCAACGCGCGATGATCAAAACCGAAGTTATACAAGCTATTTTGATGTATCCGCAACTAACCCTTCTCAAATTATTTATGAGCATGATAGTTATATTCTGCCTCTCGGTGAAAGTGGTGCATTTGATGATTGCGGGGTAATGCCTTCCAGCATTTTAAGTAAGGGTGATGATAAATACTTTTATTATATCGGCTGGAATGTTCGGAATACTATCCCTTATTATTTATCAATCGGTCTTGCCATTCAAGAAGAAAGTGAGTCTTCATTCCGTAAATTTGGTAATGGCCCGGTTCTCGGCAGGAATTTATATGAGCCTTATTTATGTTCAACTCCTTTTGTTTTGTACGATGATTCTAAATGGCATATGTGGTATATGTCCGGCACTGGTTTTGAAACGATATACGATAGAATTGAACCGCTTTATGATATTAAATATGCGTATTCATGTGACGGTATTCATTGGGAAGCCAAAGGTCAAGCCGCGATAAAGTATAAGCATAACAAGGAATCTATTTGCCGGCCATGTGTTATTAAAGAAGATGGTATTTTTAAAATGTGGTATACTTATCGGAGTATTATCAACTATCGAACTGATAAACTTAAGTCTTACCGGATAGGATATGCCGAATCAAGGGATGGTATTGATTGGACAAGACTTGATGAAGCGGTTGGAATAAATATACCGGATGAGGGGTGGGACTCACAGATGCAGGCTTATCCTTATGTTATAGCTCATAACAATAGAAAATATATGTTTTATAATGGAAATGGATTTGGGCAAAGCGGGATAGGTTATGCGATTTTAAGTTAAAGGGATAGAATTAAAGTGCGCAAATATCATCAAAAATTAATTTTAGATTTGTTAAAGACCCTTAGCAAAGAGTTTTAACGGTTCATAATATGAGGTATTTATGGAAATTAGTGTTTTACTATTTACTTATAATCATGAAAAATTTATCAGGAAGTCTCTTGACAGTGTCATAGCTCAGGTTATTGACGTTCCGTTTGAAATATTGATTTGTGATGATGCATCTACTGACAGAACAAAAGCAATAATTCGCGAATATAAGATAAATGAACCAGACAAAATAAAATTATATTTTAGAAAGTTTAATGGAAATCATCCATCAAAATATTTCTATTATCTAATTTCAAAGGCAAAAGGCAGATATTTTGCTGTTTTAGAAGGTGATGATTATTGGATAGATTCTCAAAAGCTTCAAAAGCAATATGAATTTATGGAAGCGAATCCACAGTATTCGGCATGTACAGGCGATAATATTTTCATTGATGAAGATGGACAGCGTTTATATGGATTGGATTTAAAGCAAAAATCAATAAAATCATCAAATGTTTTTACTATTGATGATTATCGCCAAGGAATGCGGGCAGGTCATATTTCTACTGCTTTTTTCAGAAATTATTTTGATAAAGAAAAATATAAGATACTATATAGGGCAAATAATTATATTGGCGATTTTACTCTGGAAATTCTTTGTTTGATTAAAGGCGATATCTATTGTATGGATGAATCTTTTTCGGCTTGGCGTATTGTAAAAAAAGAAGGAAGATTGAATTTTTCTTCTATTGATATAAAGAATAGGTATCATGGATATGCATCTGTATGTTATTTCATAAGGATAGAAAATTATTTAAGGAAGAATTATGATAATAAATTCTCTTTTGCTTTTACAAGTAGTTTAATGCTAACATATTGTCGCGGCTTACCACTTAATGCATATAGAAAAATATTATTGCTAGGATTAGATAAATGGCGCTATATAAAACATAGCATAGCTTTGATTTTATTGTCGGGCCATTACCATCCATCTAGTGAAATTATGAAAAACAGTCGGCCTTATGATGCTGCTAAGTTTAAAAAGGAGACTAAAAGATTAATTATTTTTGGTGCAGGGGCGATGGCTGAAGAGTACCTAGATCAGGAAGGCTGGCGTGAATGGCCTCTGTTTATTGTTGATAATAGTATTGAAAAACAAGGAAAATCTTTCAAAGGTTATCTTATTAAGAAACCCGAAGATATTTTAGTAATAAAGAATAAAGTTACCGTATTGATTACAAGCAAATTTCACGAACAAGAAATTGCTGCGCAATTAGAGAAAATGGGCATACATGATTATTATTTTTATTGTGGTATGAGAAGTTGGAAAAGTAGGAATCGTTTAGCAAATTGGCTATTAATAAACTAGAATAACGGGATTAATGCAGATGCGTAAATATTATCAAAAAACAATATTGAACATACTAAATACACTGGAAGAATCTATTAGCGAAGCTGAGAAAGTCAGGTCAATCAATCTTTTAGCTGACTGTCAAGACAGCGCAATAGAGATTGCTAGTATTATTGAACAATTAGAAGGCAAGGGAAACATTACGGTTCAATATATTGAAGATTATTGTGAGTTGCTGTTTTTAGCGAGTCAACAATTGTCAAATAAAGACAGTGATTCGAATATCTTTAAAAAGCTTAAAAAGCAGCATATCATGATTGTGAATAGTGTTAAGCATGATATAAAAATACAATTGGAAATTGTATTTTTTCCTTATAAAGCCAGTATGTTTGATGCCTTTCATTCGATCTGGATAACTGCGAAAGAGGATCCGCTTTGTGAGCCATATGTAGTACCGATTCCTTATTATGATAAAAATGAGGATGGTTCATTTGGAAAAGCTTACTACGAGGGAGGAGATTTTCCTGATAATGTTCCGGTGATTGATTATAAAAGCTATGATATTGGGACACGTCAACCGGATGTTATTTTTATCCACAATCCATATGACAATGGTAATTATGTTACTAGTGTGCATCCTGATTATTATGCCGAAAGGCTTAGAAAATTTACGGAGTTACTGGTATATTCTCCATATTTTGTATCATTTGATGTGATGAATGATACTTTTGCTATATTACCGGGAACTATTTTTGCCCATAAAATACTCGTTCAATCAGATATGCTTAAGAAAGAGTATATAAAACACTATAAATCATTTGAGAAAGAGAATAATATAGTTAATCAATTTGGAAAAGTAGAAGATAAATTTATTTCTTTAGGTAGCCCCAAAATTGATGTTATCTTAAATGAGAAATTTGCTAATCATTATATCCCGGATGAGTGGTTAACATTAATTAAAAATTCTAACGGAAAAAACAAAAAAATAATTTTGTATAATACATCAATAGCTGCTTTGCTTACCTATGAAGAAAAATTATTGCATAAAATGAAATATGTATTTGATTGTTTCAAGAATAATGATGAGGTGGTATTATTGTGGCGCCCTCATCCTTTAAGCCTTTCTACTTTAAAATCAATGCGGCCGGAGCTGGTAAATGAGTACGCAGAAATTGTCGAGAATTATTGTTTTCAAGGTTTTGGCATATATGATGATTCTTCAAATTTACAACGGGCAATTCTTTTATCTGATGCTTATTATGGTGATTACAGCTCGCTTATAATTTTGTACGGAATGACCGGCAAACCAGTTATGCTGCAAAATGTTGAAGAAACAGATATAAGTAGAAAAACAATGGTTAGTAATTTTGCATTAGATAAAGAAGGAAAAGGCTGGGGATATGAGTATTTAGATGATGGATTATATCAGTTAGATTTCGAAAAAAATATTGCTTGTTATAAAGCGAAAAGTAATACATTGATGAAAATAAATGAAATAGAAAAGTCACGGGATGTAAGATATCAAAAGATTCATATCGTTGGCGATTATATAATTTGTATTCCACTTTATGTAGGTACATTTTTTATTTATAATCACGTCACCGGCACTGTTATAAAAAAAATCATCAATGAAAAATATAATTTTAAGTCTTACATTGACGGCGGTTTTGGGTTTATATCAACGGTTCAATACCAAAATAAAATTTATTGTTTTGGATATTTATCAAAAGCGGTGGTTATTATCGATACAATAAATTTTGAATTATCATATCATACAAAGATTTATGAAAAAATAGGTCTTGTATTATTTACTAATGATTTTGTGAAATACCCATTATATATAAGTGACAGCACCGAAAATGGAAAAATTTTATTGCTTATGCGGCATTGTAAACATTTAATTAGTTATTCATTAATAACGGAAGAGGTTGAATATTTAGCATCATGTCCGCTATTATCTAAATGTAGTTGGGCGACAATGGATGAGAAGCATGTATGGTTTCTTACCGAAAAAAATGATATACTTTTTAAGTGGGATTATATTGAAAATAAGATAACAGAATATTTGTTTTCAAATGATGGCTTTTTATTACCTAATGGAGTAGAGATTATTTCCGGGATTATTGATTGTGGTGAATATCTTTTATTTTTCCCATTCTATTATAATACAGTTTTGAGATTTGATAAGTCAATTGAAAAATTTAGTGAGTGTAAAAGTTTTCCTGTGCCTGAAGATGAAGAAAATAAGATACGTAAATATTTTTTAAAACAGAAAAATGATGGTAGAAAAGTGTATGCCTTTGCTGAGTTTGACAAAACAATATATGAGTTTGATAAAGTTACTGAAGAAGTAGTTGCACATGAATTTGTGACAGATAGAGAAGGGGACAGGCTATATTTTGCAGATTATTTTGATGAAATATATGATATAGCTTATGAAACTAATGTTGGTAATATTGCTGAATTTTTTGCAGCATCAATAAAAGGAATTAATGAAAAAAGAAAAAGCAATTTTCTGGAGTATAGTATAAATAAGGATGGTACAGCAGGACAAGCCATCTATGAAAAAATTCGTAATGAAGTTATTAGATAACAGTTTGTTTTGGGGAATATATTATGGCGGAGGTGCTGGCTTTGAAATCAAAATTGGGAAGTAATCATGTTTGCGTATTGTGCGAAAAAGAAGTTGATAATTTTTTACCATATGAAATTGATTTGCAAAAAGCTTTGGCTTTTGTAGAAAAATATCAAACGATTGGAAGTGATATAAATAATTTTTCTTGCCCTTATTGTTACTCTAATGATAGGGAACGGCACTTATATCTTTATTTAAAAGCATTAAATATATGGGATACCATAAATGCACAAACCAGTATATTGCATATAGCACCAGAGCGGCTTTTATCAATACTGATTTCAAAACGGAATCCATTAAACTATATAAAAGGAGATTTATATCCCGAAAATTCGTCTGTTCAAGGTGTTATCAAAGTTGATATAACAAATCCGCAATTTGATGATGATTTTTTTGATATCATACTTGCCAATCATATTTTTGAACATATATTTGATGATGTTCGAGCAATGAATGAAATTTATAGAATGCTAAAAAAAGACGGTATTGCTATTTTGCAAACACCGTACTCATTAAATTTAGCTAATACTTATGAAGATGCTTCAATTATCGGCGAGTCAGAGCGGGAAGAACATTTTGGGCAAAGCGACCATATAAGAATTTATTCCGAACAAGATTTTTTTAATAAACTTGCTTCGGCAGGGTTTATATTAAATATACATAAAAGCTCTGAATTTTTTAATGAAGAAGAGGCAAGAAAATATGGGTTTAATCATAAAGAGGATTTAATCTTGTGTTTGAAGACTAAAACTTAACTTAAGAATGAAGAATCAGATTTTCAACCAACTAAGAACACAAAGTTTGTGGAGCACCTTAATCAAACATTTAGAGAAGTATATTTTTAATTCATTAAAATTATCATGACTTAAAGTCTGAGCTTGAATTAAGAGTTCCGTGAGAGTTTCATATAATAAAGTAAATTCTTCTATTGTTTCGAACATTGGGCCCTGTTCAGCCAAGCCTTTATTTAGTATCTCCAATTGCCTATCACTTAGCTTGAAGCCGCTTTTGTCCAGAGATAGTTGTTGAATTTTTGCAAACTGCTTTTCTCTTAAATCTCTGTTTTCAATAAAGATCTTTTTTTCGGCATTATTTTCATGACGGCGATACCCCAAAACTAGTTCATCAACAGATGAAATATTACCAACTTTTGAAAATTCAACCAAAAAGAGGAAGTCTTCTAATCCATAACAATCATCTCTAAACAAGATATTATTAGTTGTCAGTACCTTTTTTCGGTACATCATTGCCCCATTTGTAAAAACATTTATAAAAAGCAAGACAGCTTTAATATATTTAGGGTTATTTAAGGTTATAGCAGAAAATAATGTCGTTGGCTGACTGTCGGAATCAATATTTTGAATTATCCCGCCAACAGCATCAATATCGCGGTTGGCCTTTAAGAAATCAATTTGTTTTTCTAAGCGTAAGGGGTAGGAAATATCATCGTTGTCCATCAAGGCAAGATAAGAACCTTTGCTATTTGCTATTCCTATATTTCTTGCTGCGGAAACACCCATGTTGTATGAATTTCTGATAATACATATTCTTGGGTCATCATATGTTTCAACGATTTTGAGGCTATTGTCACTTGAATAATCATCAATGATTATTAGTTCAAAATCACTAAAGGTTTGATTCAAAATAGATTCGACTGCTGCTCTAATATATTTTTCCGCATTGTACAGCGGGATAATAACACTTATTTCCGGCATTTCATCTCCTTAATATCCAATCTTCCATCCAATATTGCTTGATAATACTCTTATACTTATCTTTTTCCAGTTCCGCAATGAAATTGACTTTATCAAAAGTCCAATCCGATATACCAAACTCTTTCAGCATGATAGAATTTAGCTCGGTTGTATAGTATTCTGGTAATAAGCCAACATAGTATGTTTTGGGTTTAAACCGATATCTTACAATATTTTCGTTTCTTATACCAGCTTCAATTAATTGTTTTTCAACAGCTTGATATTGTTTTTGCAAGGCGATTATGAAAACCAAATTATCGTAAGTTGATAATATATCAGTTAAGGAAAGAACTTCATAACCGTGATAACTTAAGCCTTGCTTTTTCACATCATTGTCACAAAAGCCGATAATATTTGCTGCCCCTTTATTTATTAAATGATTTAGTGCTGCATATCCATAAGAAGTATAACCGAAAATGGCAAAGGAATATTTCCTCAAATCTATAGCGGAGAGACTAAAGTCCAACTCTTCGGTCAGCTTTTTCGCTTTTTCGCAAACGGCATCAAAATCTTTTCTATCCAATTCTAATTCCGCATACTCATACCAAAGTGCAGTAGCATTCATTTTCATATTATTCCATGGTTTAAATTCCGAAACGTAATGAATAATTATAGGATTCATAGCCGCCTCTTCAATTTCAGTTAGAGAAAGGCCAGATATATTAAGACTTTGCGGTGATTTATAATATGTTCTGAAAAGATTGAACTTGGGGGACAAAATTTTTATATAACCATAACAACATTTATTTAGGATATCTTGATCTGGAATTGGATAGTTTTTAGAAATGTGGTTTAAAAAATCTTTGTTAATCTGCTTTTTCCTGATTATTTCCAAGTTCATTACTAATACACCGGCATTTATATAATTTTGAGCGCTGGGTATTTCCAATTTTTCGATATGCTCCTTATTCTTTTCTGATTGTTTTATGATTTCACAATCAGGTACTCCGGCAATATAATAATCTGTCATATCGGTATTATATAGTTTACTTAAATCTGACAATACCAATAAATCGCAATCTAAATATAAGCATTTATTATAGTTTAATAAAAGCTCGGGGATTAATAAACGATAAAAGGTAGGTACTGTAAGATATGAAGTCAAATTGGCCTCACTAAATAAAGAGTCTTCCACTTTAAGGATTTCTATAGAACAGCCTTTTTCGAGCCAAGTATGCTTATTTAATTTACTACGATTTTCCTTAGATAAATAATTTGAAACTAAAATATAAATTTTGTAAAATGTCTCATCGTTTTTATTTATCAACATTGAGGAAATAGTTACTTGTAAGGGTTCAATATAATTTTCATCAGTAGCAAAAACTACAGGTATTTCTTTTATTGGTTTCATTGATTACTCTTTCTGTGTGAAAAAATTTTGCAATTCTGCTAAATAACCTCTGTTTCGTTTCCATTCATCTGTTTGTTCTTTTTCTTTCCAACCACCATTGTGCCAATGGATTGCCACTTCATTACCGCTCCATTTTTGTTTTGAACCATTGCCTAAGGCTACTTTGAAATAATCATTTGATAAAAACAATACTTCATTGTTCACTATTTCTGAGTTTAAAGTAGGGCTCATTCCCATTTCTTGAAAAAACGAAACGAGAAACCGAGGTTGTGGTTCAATATCAATATTACCATTATCTAAAATAAAATTTTTATTTTCATAAGTTTTTAGTAATTTACTTATTACCTTGCTTTTTTTTATAGCTCCGAATCCGGAACCCAAATCAACAAACCCCCGGTCATCTTTGCAAAAGAAATTATTTATTTTTAGGAAAGCATTAATTGACTTTAATAATTCCACATCCATATCCAAATAAATTCCGCCATACTCATAAACGACATCTAATCTGGCATAATCAGATATAAAAGCCCATTTTCTTTTTTCATATGCTTGTAACATATATTTGCTTTTTGATATGTCATAGTTATGCAAGTTCCATTCTATTATTTCATATTCCGGACATTTTAATTTCCAACTATCTATACATTTTAAATATTGAAAAGGTTTAGGCTCATCACTGAACCAAAAGCTGTGGATCACTTTAGGGATTTTAGGCGGGACATCACTAAATATTATTTTTTCAGCATCAAAATTATTAATTTCTCTATAGGGGTGATTCATAAGTAATAATAATGAGTAACACTCAACTTTTGTTGATAGTCCCAAGCTCTGTATTTGATTGCATATCTCTAAGACAGTTTGATAATTTGCGACGGCAATCAAAATTATCACATTTGTAAAACCGCTGATTTCTTGTGGAGAAATGATTGGTATCTGCTTGTTTTTATAGACATAATATCCCCCTTGCTTATCTATATTATTATCTGCTATTGCACTCATTTCTTTAAGAGCTTCATTATACTCCTTATATTTATCAGAAAAATATTCTAGTAACTTCGAAATACCAAAACAAATTAAATTTTGATTTTCTTCTATATCGTCAAAAAATGATTTAAGATTGCTATTAATAAATTTGACGTTAGGATTCATTAAAGCTTACTCCTTGCAGTTTGACATTAATTTAATTAATGATAATCATATGGGCGAGTTGATAAAACGTATAATAATTATACTTGCCGCCAAATAATCCGGTTACTTTTTCGTACATTTCGTTTTCATATTTTGTACTGCATATCAAGACAATATCAATGTCATATTTATCAAGTTGCGAGATTGGTATTAAATCAAATTCACGATAACTTGAAATGTGAGTATTCAAATTTGTTTCAGCAAATATTAATTTCATATTATGCCGATGGCTATTTTCATTATCATACCAATCTAAAAAATCCGCAGCAATTTTCCCGGTACCATAAATGCAGATATTTTTTTTAATATTTTTGACCTTAAAAAGTTCATTTATCTTATTATTATATAGGTTGTTGAAGGTTTCAATTCTTTTGCGGAGTATTTGTATATCTGATTTGGCAATATTATCAAATACTAATAAATTTTGATTGCAATCTATCATGCGCAATAAGTATTTCAAAGGAGTTAAAATAGCCTTATCAATATTGCTGAAAAATAAATCCTTAGAACATGAAGCATATTCATTCAAAAACTCTGCTATAATTGGAGAAAGCTTAATATAATCTATTTCGTCAATATCGTCCCATGTATGGCAAATTAATTCAATAGTTGATGATAAAAAGTCTCTCATTGATATTTTGTTGTTGCTATCATCTTCAATTATGTGTTTCCAGATAAATCTGCTTGTTACGAACCGGCCAAGCAAATGGGGCATTGTATATTTCGAAGTCATTATTGAATTTGAACGATATCTACGATGGTATAATTTGAATGGAAAATACATAAGTCTTTTTGCCTTAAGATAAGTTTTAATGCTAAACTCATTATCTTCATAAAAAACATCTTCTTGAAATGAAAAATTGTAATCTTCTAAAAAAGATTTATTAAAATAAAATAAATTTGAACTATTAAATATGCCCCCTTTGCTATAAAAGTCATTATAAAAATTATTACCGGTCCAGATTTTTTCAGTATCTATTAAAAGTCTGCTGCGATCATAAAAAGACTCGACATTTGTCATAGGCAAGCAATCATCTTCTTTAAAAGCTTTTGCATCGAAAGTGATTATCTCTAAATTATATAATTCAGCTTTATTATACAATATTTCAGCGGAATTTATATCTAAATAGTCATCAGAATCCAGAAAGCAAATATATTTACCTTTTGCAATCCTCATACCGGCATTTCGTGCGGCGCCCAATTTCTTGTTTTCTTGTTGAATAACAATGAAATTATCATATTTTTGTTGATATTCTCTTATTATATCAATGCTTCCGTCTGTTGACCCATCATCAACAATAATAACTTCAATTTCATGTTGGGTTTGGTTAACAACACTGTCAAGACACTCAAACAAATAATTCTTTGTGTTGTATACCGGAATAATAATGCTGGTTTTGGTCATTTGATTATCCTTAATCTCATTTTAATAAGTGTATCATGTACTTTAGATAATTTCAAACTCTATATTATTTTTATCAAAAATATGGTACAATATTAGTGATTTTTCATTTCGAATTTTGGGTGAAAGAGATATTTTGCTAAGGAAAGTAATGAAATGATAAAAGTTAGTATTATTATTCCGGTATTCAATATGGCTAATTATCTGGCAGAATGTCTCGATAGTGTCACTGGCCAAACGTTGGCAGAAAAAGAAATAATTTGCATTAATGATGGAAGTACCGATGATTCTTTATTAATTCTAAAGCAATATCAACAAAATCATGATAATATTGTTATTATTGATCAAGAAAATATTGGGGTAGCAAAAACAAGAAATAAGGGGATAAAAATTGCCAAGGGTGAATTTGCCGCATTTATGGATCCCGATGATTATTATCCGGAAAACGATATTTTGGAGTGCTTATATAATTCGGCAAAAGAAAATAATGTATGTATTTGCGGAGGGTCAGGCGCTTTTTTAGTTAATAATGTAGTTAAGGAAGATTTTGAAAATATCATAAGAGGATTAACCTTTAAGCAGAATCAAAAGATAGAATATAAAGATTATCAATTTCAATATCTGTATACAAGATTCATTTACCAGTTAAAAATGATTAAAACAAACGCTCTGTATTTTCCATTGTATATCCGATATCAAGATCCGCCTTTTATGGTAAAAGCGATGTTATGTGCCGGTGAGTTTTATGGGATATCAAAAATCACATATTGTTACCGCACCGGCTACAAAAACTCTTTTTCCTTTGTTCGTGCAGATATAATTAAAGACGTGCTTAAGGGATTTCTTGATTTGCTTGTGATGTCAAATGATGAAAAAATGCCGCGCTTACATGCTCATGTTGTCCATGATATCCATAATGATTATTCAGGCTGTTTTCTTAATGGTGCTTTAACCGGAAATGAAGATATTAAATCGCTCATAACCAATATAAATGATAAAATAAGCAAAGAATTATTGCGGGAAGCTAACTCACCTTACCAAAGTTCACCATATTTTGATTATGATAAACCGCATAAGCTAAGAGAAAATCTTGTAGCTAAAATTGTTGAATTTAAGAAATATCCTCATATTTTTATTTATGGTGCCGGATTTATTGGTAAATCAATCACCAAGTTTATTAGTATAGAAACGGATATAAAGATTAATGGGTTTGTAGTGACTACTAAAAGTAATGATGAAGTAATACGAGGATTATCATTAAAAGAAATTGCGGAAGTTTCTGATTTTTATGATAGTGCATTATTTCTAATTAGCGTAATGCCGGAACTTAAAAATGAAATTGTTCAAATAATAACAGGGCATGGAATTATGAATTATTATGTTTTTGATAATCAGGAAATAGAGTTTTTTAGGGATTATCAAGGGTGCGGAACGAATGTACAGTAAAGGTATAATGAGTATGGCAAGCGAAAACGATTATCTAAAAAAAGTATTGTTCACTAATGAAGAATTAAACGAATTTATTAATATAAAAATAATTAATTCTGTCGAGACAATAGTGCAAAAAGCGGATATGGCAGAAAAAAAAGCGGCTGTATTTGTCCATTTATATTATGAAGAGCTTATTCCTTTTTGCATAAATTATATCCTATCAATACCAGAAGAAATTGATATTTATATCTCTGTCGTTACGGAGAAGATGAAAAAACAGATTGGTGATATCTTAGCCGGAAAAGTAAATCATAAAATCAGAATTGTATTAAAAGAAAACAGGGGGCGTGATATAAGCTCTTTATTGGTTACATTCCGAAAGAAAATAGTAAATTATCAATATGTCTGCTTCATTCATGATAAAGGGATATCCGGTAATAATACAAAAGAAGATACCGAAATATGGATGAAAACATTATGGGATAATCTTTTAAGGGACAAAACATACATCAGCAATTTGCTATATTTGCTTGATGAAAATAAAGCATTGGGCTTATTAGTTCCCCCTATTCCCTATGGGATAAAACTGAATTGTGCCTTTGATGATTTGTGGGGGGGAAATTATGAAAATATTACCGAACTAGCCAATAAACTTGATATTAATTATTGCATTAAGCGTGATTCTAATGCTTACTCAATCAGTACTGCTTTTTGGTGTAGGACAGAAGCATTTAAGAAAATTTTCGACAAGGAATGGGTATATGAAGATTTTCCTGATGAACCAATGCCTATTGACGGAACATTAAATCATGCGATTGAAAGAATTTTGACATATACTGCCTTTGGAGCAGGTTATAATGTTTCAATGGTTATGAACGATGAGTATGCAGCAAGGCAATGCGAAAATATGTATAAATTACTTGGCTTGTCTTTTAAGGTATTACGTCAAATTTCTGTCGATAATATTGAACAATTGATTGGTGTACAAAGAAAATTAAGTAATTGCTTAGAGTATGCTGTTAATAAAGGCAAGGTTTATATCTATGGTGCAGGCAAAAAAGGAATAGAGTGTTATGCTTATTTAGCAGGAAACAAAAATATTGAGATTCTTGGTTTTATTGTATCTGATGGGCAAAAAGCTGTAAACACATCTCATTTATCGCCGATATATGAATTGAGTGAACTTAGTAATAGCATAATTAATCACGGGTTGATTATAGCCCTAAATGATATTAATGCAAAATCTGTTTTACCTATTTTAAAAGAAAATGGAATAACGGATTATTTCTTGTATTAAAGAGAGGTATTTGTGAAAGTTTTAGCATTTTATTTACCGCAATTCCATCGTATCCCGGAGAATGATGAGTGGTGGGGTGAAGGGTTTACAGAGTGGACGGCGGTTAAAGGCGGGTGTGCTTTATATGAAGGTCATAGGCAGCCCAAAGTCCCTTATGATAATAATTATTATGATTTGCTAGATAAGAAAACGATGGAATGGCAAGCCGGATTAATGAAGAAATACCAAGTTTATGGAATGTGCATTCATCATTATTGGTTTAAAGACGGGCGGAAAATATTAGAAAAACCCGGTGAAAATTTATTGAAGTGGAAAGATATTGAAATGCCATTTTGCTTTTCATGGGCAAACGAGTCATGGGCAAGGACATGGAGCAATCTAAGTAATTCAAATACATGGGCAGATTCGATTGAACCAATCCAAAAAAATGACAGTGAAAGTGGTATATTACTGGAACAAGAATATGGAAATAAAGCGGATTGGGAAAAGCATTTTTATTACTTGCTTCCTTTTTTTAATGATGAAAGGTATATAAGGATTGATGGCAAACCAGTATTTATTATTTATAAACCATTACAAATAGGGTGTTTAAGAGTTATGGTTGAATACTTTAATAAGTTAGCCGCCTTAAATGGTTTTGATGGTATATATTTTATTGGTAATTCAACGGATGTTGGAAGTATGGATGCGATGATTTACTTAGAGCCGTTATATTCTTTATATGAAAATTCGGCAGAAATTGAGAAGATATCAGGCAACAACAAGGCATTGAGAAGTTTAGACTATAATATATTATGGGAAAAAATTATCAGTAGAAACATTAAGACTGGCACAAAATGCTATTTGTGCGGTTTTCCCGGATATGATGATACCCCTCGAAGAGGACTTAATGGTTTGGTGATTAAAAATTCGTCTCCGCAAGAGTTTGAAGAATGGTTTGAGAAGCTTGTTATTAAAAGCCTTAATTTGAAGAATGAATATGTTTTTTTGAATGCCTGGAATGAGTGGGGCGAGGGGATGTACTTAGAGCCTGATAAGGAATATGGAGATGCTTACTTAGAGGCCGTGAGTGAGGTGGTAACCAATTGTAATCAGACATCTTTTATGAAAAATGAGTTATGTGATACAATGAAAAATGATGATTTTGATATTTTGAGTACTAAAAATGAAATTATAATGAATTTATTGGATAAATGGCTAACATTTAAGGAGCAAGGCATTAGTTTTGATACTTATTTGATTGAAAATGGTTATCAAAGTATTGCTATTTATGGAATGGGGATTCTAGGCCGTCATTTATTAAAAGAATTTGAAGGTGGAAAAATAGATGTGAAATATGTTATCGATAAAAGGAGTATAAAAGCAATGTCAGAGTTACCGGTATATAGTATTTGCGACTCATGGCCAGTTGTTGATTTAATAATTGTAACTCCGGTTGTTGAGTTAACGGAGATTATTAAGATGGTGAAAGCAAAGATTGAGTGCCCGGTGATAGGGATTGATGAGTTGTTTTATAAAATCAGATAGGATAAAATTAAAATGCAAAATATTGATGAAACTTATCTGTTTAAATAAATTTTATGCAAAATATCAATTTTTTCTTTTAACGAATAACCGGCTTCCGCCACGGTTTCTGACATATCAGTTCTAGCTTGGCTGCCATTGGCGATTTCAACCGTTTTTTTAATCCAAGCATTAAGATTATCCGGTAAAAATGAGATATTTGATGTAATTTTTGCTTCGCGGGGCACAACTTCACTGGCAAGGCATTTTAACCCGGTAGATTGTGCTTCAATTAATACTAATCCAAGCCCCTCAAATCTCGAGGGTAATAAAAAAATATCCATTGCTTGTAATAGAACATCAGTATCGTTACGATAACCTAGTACCAAAACTTTATCGGATAAGCCTAAGTTTTCAATTTGATTCACAACGTTTTCCATAAGTTCGCCGGTTCCGATTAACATAAGCTTTGCGTTGGGGACTTTCTGAATCACTTTATTGAAAATATTGATTAGCATTTCATGATTTTTTGCGTAAGAAAACCGGCCGATATGGCCAATCACAAAAGAATCTTCAATGTCTAATTCTTTTCTTGCCATATCTCTTATATTTGGTTTGTACGAAAATCTTTCGGTATCAATAGCATTATTGAGAATTATAATTTTTTCGCGGGGTATTTGCTCACCGAATAACCAATCAGCCGCTTTATCCGAGCAGGCACAGAAATGAGTTGCTAAATCAGCATTAAATGCTGCTTTTACTTCTTCGTGAACTTCAAGAGCTTCCTGGCGCTTATCTTTATCAACAACATCAATGTTTGAACTGTGGGAGTGAACGATGATAACAGGGATATTTCGTTGAACTGCGATTTCTTCAATTAAAAAGCCTTTCCAGAATGAAGTATGCAAATGTAAAATATCATAACTCTCATCAAAAACTAGATTTAATTCATCAATAAATTTATTTTTATTCTCGCTGGGGTAGCAGGATAGATAATGTAGCTTACAGCCCAATTCATTAAGCTCGCCCGGTATATTAACCGGCTCTTTACTAATACTTAGGAAGTCAAACTGGAACTTTGCTTTATCCAAGTACCGTATATTATTAAGCATATAGTTTGATACTCCGCCGCCGGCAGCCAAGGGAGGCGGGTATTGGAGGATTTTGGTCTTTTTCACGCAAGCATCTTGACTAATCAAATTTCTAACCTCTTAATGATTTCTTCCGGTGCAATCGCTTCAACTGGTGACCCGGTATAATCCTTAAGATTGCGCGTAACGATATAATTAACTTTATGGCGTTTTCCACAATATGCAATTAAAGCATCCTCATAATCGGTTATGGGCAAATCAAAAGCTTTCTCACAATCGGTGCCAGTTACATCTAATACATTTATAACCGCAAGCAGGCCTAGAAGTGCTTGTTTTGTCTTTTCTCTATCCCTCAATTTCTTTTGGAGAATATAATGAATATCGGTGAATGAACTAGCAGTGATGCAAGCTTCGGCTTTATTTTCGGCAACGGCAAGTATAATATTTTGTGCCGCTTTTGCCCAAGGTTCACGATTCATCATCGCATCAAGGATAATATTCGTATCAATCAGAAGTTTCATAGCGTTCGAGCCGTTCCTCTCTTGTCTGTTCTAGAGTGGTTCCATCGTTAGGGATAATCCCGAACAATGATTTTGCAATATCTACTTTGTTTTGAATAGTACTTGATAATTTTGCTACACTCTTACCGTTCTTGGTAATAAAAATATCTTGTTCAGAAACAAGGGAAAGATATCTACCGATATTACTTTTAAATTCGGTGGCAGTAACTAACATATTACAACTCCTTTCTTAAATCGGACGATATTTAGCATTTCCAATCCTAAGGTTATTATACCAAAATCGAACGTTTTTTGTCAACAAAAATCGTTCGATTACCCATGCCTAGATTTTGGTTTATTTCATACAATATCTTTAAAAAATCCTTTTCTAATATTATAACCTAGCCTGCTTTCCATGCAAAGCTGCACCAAATAAAGTAACATTTCATGCTCATATTCTGTAAGGGGGGTGGTAAAATCAAAGGCATTTCGAACAATCTCAATATTTATATTAGGGTTTATATCTAATATTTTATTAGCAATAATGACAAAGCCACTAATATCATCTTTATTTATATTAATATTTTTTAGAAAAGTTTCTACATTCTAGGTATTGAGGAAGTACGCAGGGGCAGTAGCCGCCAGCGGTTCACCGTTCCACTTTGTAAAGAGCCTGTTCGTATCTACCCATGAGCCGCCGCATATTTCTTTTTGCTCGTTCTGCCATGCTCGGTATTCTTTGAGAATATCCATCACTTCCTTATCATTCCACTTGTCGCTTTTGGTTGGGTCGGGCTTATAGGTTGTAGACTTGGTTATTTGCTTTCCGTCCACAGAATACCCACAGGACCTTGATAGTTCATGTCGTGGGTATGGATATGCCCATGCAAAAATAACACGGCTTTTTTTATATGCCGTCTGGCAGTAGAATTTTTTATCTATTTAGTATGATGCTAATGTTTCCCCAAGCGAAAAAGCCTTTTCGCAATCTTTCAAAAATACCGTTTCCCT
>Ga0131853_10000933_pt1 | contig 52930 bp, 34 predicted proteins | sample TergutLab28metaG_FD_92764 | JGI IMG/M metagenome (GOLD analysis project Ga0131853, IMG submission 92764) | Labiotermes labralis P1 segment gut microbial communities from Petit-Saut dam, French Guiana - Lab288 P1 (version 2) (version 2) | ecosystem: Host-associated > Arthropoda: Insects >...
ATTCTAAAACCTTCGCGCCCAACCCGAAATCACAAACCACAACGCTTTCACAAGTTCGCTAACCACAACCGAAAACCCGCCCACGGAAGAGGACGATAGCGTTTGGTTTTGCGAACTTTCAGCATGACCGTTAAATCCATGACTTATGGTTGCATCTAAAAAACAGCCCGCAATTTGCAGACTGCTTATTTTCACTTGCTTACAACAATCCAAGCAGTTGCTTTTTCTTCTGCTCGAATTCTTCCTCGGTGATGACACCGGCTTCTAGCATATTCTTCAGCTTGATGATCTCGGCATTCGGGTCGCTCTCAGTTTTTGCACCAAACCCGTCGACAAGTAATAAAATCCCTGTTACAAGGCGGATGATCCAGCCGACAAAAGGTATGAGGCCGACAACTCCGGAAACGATGCCGAGTATGCTACCGTGTTTTTTGGTATCTTCCTTGATTGAAAACACCAAAGTTATAATGTGTAAGATAAGAACAGCACCTGGTAAAACCAAGCGTGTTCCCCAAATGATCGTGAACCCTAAAACCGGAATTCCTAGTAAAAACTCTAGGCATCCTGAAATGATTTTTAATGTTTTTGACATGCTATAAACCCTCTCCTGTGTTTTGAAATAATGCACTGCTACTATTATACTTCGACGGTCGAAATCGTGTTACAAACTTTTTAGATTTCAGACACTACCTAGACAGTTATGAGGCTACAATTTTTTACAAAAATCGAAGTTTTGCAACATTAATAACCAGAAGTAGCCTAACGGCTCTGTTGCAGTTGTATTTCTCACGTTGTGAAAGAATTACTTTTAAAAAACAGTTGCTTTTTACGGTAAAAAGGGTTACAATACTACTATCTACAAGTTGATAAACTTGTGAATATTAGTTGTTAATAACTAGGAGGAATCGAAAATGGAAAAGAAATTCACAATCATTGATCCAATGGGACTACACGCGAGACCAGCAACGGTTTTAGTAAACACTGCAGGAAAGTTTGCTTCTGAAATAACGTTAGATTATAACGGAAAAACTGTAAACTTGAAATCAATCATGGGAGTAATGTCATTGGGCGTTCCTACTAATGGTGAAATTGTAATTAAGGCTGAAGGTGAAGATGCAGCAGAGGCAATTGATGCTTTAGTGCAGACTTTAGCTGAGCAAAAATTAGCAAAAGTTTAATCGTATACTTAGTGCGAGATACTGGCTCACTTCGTGCTGTCAGTATTTTTTTATAGCTACTCTTCGATAATTGTGTCGGAACAATATGTAACGGACAACACAACAAGAGAAAACATAGAACGATCAAATAATTCACGGAAAAAGGAGTTTTGTAAGATGAGTTTTAAAGGTATTGCAGCATCAGATGGTATTGCGATTGCAAAAGTATTCAGGTTAGAAGAGCCGAATTTAACGGTTGATCCGCATGAGATAACAGACGTGGATGCTGAGATTGTGCGCTTTGAAGAAGCGATTAAAAAGACGGTTGTAGATTTAGAAGCCATCAAAATTAAAGCAGCAGCAAACTTAGGTGAAGAAGAAGCAATGGTGTTTGACGCGCACATCAACATGGTAAACGATCCGGAAATCAGAGAACAAACGCTCGCAAAGGTGAAAGAAGGCCTTGTGAATGTGGCGTGGGCATTCGATTCAGTGGCTAACGGTTTCGTTGCGATGTTTGAAGCGATGGACGATGAGTATTTCCGTGAGCGCGCGGCTGATATCAAAGACATCAAAAAGCGTATGCTTTCACACCTGCTAGGTGTGCCATTAAACGACCCAAGCACCATCAACGAAGAAGTTGTTGTCGTTGCTTACGACTTAACACCATCAGACACAGCACAGCTCAACAGAAACTTCGTTAAAGGATTCGCGACAAACATCGGTGGGCGTACGTCGCACTCTGCGATCATGGCACGTAGCTTAGAAATCCCAGCGATCGTAGGGATGGGAACCATCTTAGAGGACACAACAGACGGACAGCTTATCATTCTAGATGGGCTAGACGGTGTCATTATCCCAGATCCGACCGATGCACAAATCGCGGAGTACGAAGCAAAAATCGCTGACTTCAAAGCGATGAAAGAAGAACTAAAGAAATTAAAAGATGAGCCAACGATCACAAAAGATGGTCATCGCGTTGAACTAGCAGCGAACATTGGCACACCTGAAGATGCAAAAGGTGCAACGGCAAACGGTGCTGAAGGTGTGGGTCTATACCGCACAGAATTCCTCTACATGGATCGTAACGAACTTCCGACGGAAGAAGAGCAATTCGTTGCGTACAAAGAAGTATTAGAAGAAATGAAAGACAAGCCGGTTATCGTTAGAACACTGGACATTGGTGGTGACAAGGAATTACCGTACCTACAATTGCCACACGAAATGAACCCGTTCTTAGGTTACCGCGCATTAAGAATCTGCCTTGACCGCAAAGACTTATTCAGAACGCAACTCCGTGCTTTACTACGCGCAAGTGTTTACGGAAAATTATACGTGATGTTCCCGATGGTTGCCGTGCTTAACGAATTCCGTGATGCAAAGCAAGCCCTTCTTGAGGCAAAAGCTGAGCTTATCGCTGAAGGCATCGAAGTATCGGAAGACATCCAAATTGGAATGATGGTTGAAATCCCATCAGCAGCTGTATTAGCGGATCAGTTCGCGAAAGAAGTCGACTTCTTCTCAATCGGAACGAATGATTTAATCCAATACTCGATGGCAGCCGATCGCATGAGTGAAAAAGTAGCTTATTTATACCAACCTTACAACCCAAGTATTTTACGCTTAATCAAAATGGTCATTGATGCCTCACACAAAGAAGGTAAATGGACGGGGATGTGTGGCGAAATGGGTGGTGACACGATGGCAATTCCATTGTTACTCGGAATGGGTCTCGATGAATTCTCAATGTCAGCGTCATCAATTTTAGCGGCAAGAAAGCAAATCGGAAACCTTTCTAAAAAAGAAATGGAAGAGATGGCAGAAAAGGCCTTGAATATGAGCACCGTTGAAGAAGTTATGGCATTAGTAGAAGCTTCAGCGAAATAAGTACATGCTAAATACTATAAAAAAGCAATCTATCAGGTGAATGCCACCTGCTGGATTGTTTTTTGTCAATGTATGCAAAGAAAGGGTGTTTCCACATTGAAAAAGTACAAAGATCTGACGATGGGATTTTTACGAGCGGGAGTTCTTGGTTTCGGCGGTGGGATGGCGTGTTTGCCACTCATTCAGCGAGAAGTGGTGGATAAATACGGGTGGGTCACTGAGGATGAATTCGGTGAAATCGTGGCCATTAGCAACACTTTGCCCGGTCCGATTAACACGAAAATGGCCGGTTATCTGGGTTACCGAACAGCAGGTGTAACAGGGGCGATGATCGCCGTTTGTGCGACGATTTTACCGTCGGTGATTTTGCTGATTTTGCTACTTGAGACGTTGACGCGCTTTCGCGAATATTCCGTTGTTGCCGGCATGTTGCAAGCGATTGTCCCGGTTGTAGGTGTGATGCTGGGAATCATGGCGTGGCAATTTTTAACCGCGGCCGCCAAGGAAATGAAATGGCTGCTTGTGCTAGGTCAACTGGCCATCGTTGCGCTGCTGGTTGTCACATTAAATCTTCATCCTGCGATTGTGGTCGGAGGCGTGATTGCCCTCGCGTTGTTCATGCCCGTGAAAACGCAAAACACCGCTAACGGGGGTGATGAATCATGATTGCTTTTGCAACCCTAATACTAGAGTATCTTGAAATTTTCTGGGTCTTTTTCATCACCAACATCCTCGGGTATGGGGGTGGACCCGCTACGATCCCGCTTGTCCAGCACGAAGTGGTTGACGTGTATAGCTGGATGACCGAATATGAATTTATTGAAATGTTAGCCGCGGGGAACGCTTTACCAGGACCCATCGCGACAAAAATGGCCGGTTCAATTGGCTTTTCTCAAGCTCATATTATTGGCGCCATCGTCGCGCTTGTTGCCACGGTCGTTCCTTCGCTGGTTTTAAAGATTATGTTAATGAATTTTTTGATGAAACACAAGGATTCGCCGCGTGTGAAACGCATGTCTTTATACATTAAGCCAACGGTTGCTGTGTTGTTAGGGATCATCGTTGTGCAAAACTTTATCGTTTCGTTTGCAGCCATGGCGATTTGGCATGTCGTTGCCTTGGGCGTGGGCTCATATTACTTGTTAGAAAAAAGAAAAATTCACCCGTCACTCGTTATTTTAATCGCATTGATTTACGGTGGGGGCATGGGCGTGTTTTCTTAACCGTTACCATTCCATAAAAAACAGGTTCTTTTTTTCAAAACCTGTTTTTTTTGTGGCGCATTAATTAGTAAAAGCCTTTACAAAAAACGCCCTTTGTATTATGATGGAAGAGAAAGTTTGTTGGAAGCGCATTCTACAAAGGTAGAAATCTTAAATCAAACAAAAGGTGGTGCTGAATAGTAAAAGAAGCGTGTCACAGACTTTTTGGTACATTGATCAAACTTTTCACTAGCATGATCTGGAGTAGGATCATGACTTTACAAAAAAGGAGAGTAAATTATGTCAGAGAGGATAAAAAAGATGGAAAAGGTTTTAATCTCTTTTCTCGTCTGTGTTTTAGTTCTTGGATCACTTCCCATTGCACCAACTGCCGCTCAACCTATGACGGAAGACGTTGAAGCTTATGCGGATGTTGATTGGGGATCGTATGAGGACATCGAATCAGATCTCGTAGATTTAGGAGATTTAGGAGATATTGATGACGATGAGGGCTATGGCGATTTGGAAGATGCTGATCTTGAAGAAGAATACACAGCATACGAAGATGAGTCACCAGAACTTGATGTTCCAGCAGAAGAGCCGGAAGTTGAGTTAGACGTTGAAGAACCAGAAGAGATTGAATTAGAAGCTGGTCAATTAGCTTTTGATTTGCATGCTAATGTCTTTGATCGCGGAGAGGCAGTTGACGGCATCTTAATCACTTTAGATAGTGGAACTTGGAATCTTGCGGCATTAACGGCGGATACGTTTGATATCTATGCCATGCATGTTTTACCATATGATGTGCTTGGATTTGGACAAACGGATGAGCCAGTGGCAAGAACCGTTACTGGTTTTGATGTGTCAGCAGATGGCAGAACGTTACACATTCATTTAGAAGTTGACATCGCAGCTTTCCCAGCAGGACAGCCAACCATCTCTTGGGCACCAACTGTTGAAGGTGGTCGAGGTTTATTAATGGATCTTGATTATACGGTTGTTTTACCTGAGGATGTTGCACTAGCTGGTGACGATGTTCTACTCGCAGAGACTGAGTTTGTTCAAACTAGTACTGTGATTAGACCGGAAGCTGACTTGTTTGGTGCAAGTTCGCACGGTGGTATGAATTACCGTTATTTCCGTCCAAGCGTCGATGGCGATCGTCCATTAGTGGTTTATTTCCACGGTATTGGAGATGGTGGGTCTGCGATTAACCAAAACAATAGCACAACCATCTTAGGAACAAGAGGTGCAACCTCGCTTGTAAGTGCAGAAGCACAGAGCATTTTTGGCGGTGCGCACGTATTAGTTCCACAAGCACCAAACAACTGGATGGGTGGCAACACGGTTGGTCACGTGGCAACAGCGACAAGCATGATCAATGCGTACGTTGCTAATAACAACGTTGATGCTAGCCGCATTTACATTGTAGGTCCATCAGCAGGCGGATACATGGTATTAAGAATGGCATTAGCTAACCCAGATATGTTTGCAGCGGTCGTACCATTATGCCCAGTTTTGTTCGGTGCTAGTGTAACAGACGAAGCGCTCGCAGGGGTAACAACGCCGATGTGGGTGATTAACTCGTTAACTTGTGAAGCGCATGCGCCAATGGCTGCGCGCGTAGCTGAGCACGTACCTGGTGTTATTCACACGCCGTTTACAAACATTTATATTCCTGAACTTGGTGGCGAATTGAGTGGTCACTATGCTTGGGTATTATTTGGTCGTAACATGCCAGTTTACAACGGACAAAGCGTTTGGTCGTGGATGGCGCAGCAAGCATTAGCGCCAGCAGCAGCATTGACATTTGATTTGCATGCAACGGTATACGATGCAGGTGAGGCGGTTGATCGCATTAGCTTGACGCTAGAAGAAGGTGCATGGGATTTAGATGAACTGGATCTTGAGTCGTTTGAAATCTTAGCAACGCACACGTCACCGCATGAACTACCAGCAGGATCAATGGGATTCGGACAGGCCACCGATGCAGAAAGGATCGTCACTGGCTTTGAGGTTTCTGAAGACGGAAGCACACTATACATCGATTTAGCCGTTAACCAAGCCGCATTTGGTGCAGGTGAAGGCACACTATCTTGGACAACGGGTGCTATTAGTAGAAACTTAATCATGGATCTTGATTACGTGATTGAGTTACTTGAGCCAATCGCTTTAGCGGATGGTACGGTTCTTGATGTTGAAACGGTGTTCACTCAAAGCGAAAACATCTTTAGAGCAGAAGTTGATTTATTCGGTGCTAACGTACATAATGGTATGCCTTATCGCTATTTCACACCAGATGCTGATGGGGATTTACCATTAATGATTTGGTTCCATGGTATTGGCGAAGGTGGCTCGGTACTAGGTGCTGACAACTACGTGCAGCTATTAGGTAATCGCGGTGGTACAGCGTTTGTCTCAGACGAAGCGCAAGAAATCTTTGGCGGTCTGCACGTCATTGCTCCACAAGCACCTAACGATTGGATGGGAGCTAATACAGCAGGTCACATCGAGACTTTCATGTCTTTACTTCATGAGTACATTGCCAACAACAACGTTGATACAAGTCGCATTTATGTAACAGGTGGATCAGCAGGTGGCTTTATGACATTACACACAGTGATTGCAAATCCTGGATTCTTCGCGGCAGCGTTCCCAGTTTGTCCTGTTATTTCTGCACAAGACACGCCACGCGAAATGTTAGAAGCATTAAGAATTCCGATGTGGGTCATTAACGCAGAAGCGTGTGAGGCGCATGCACCAATGTCATTAAGAGTAAGAGATGAGGTGCCAGGTGCGATCCATACGCCATTCGAGACGGTAACGGTTGATGGCATGACGTTTAACGGTCACTGGTCATGGATTTTAATGGCACGCAACATCCCAACTTACAACGGTGAGACGGTATGGGAGTGGGCGGCTCGTCAAAGCTTACCATTAGCAGAACCGGATTACCTGTTTGATATTCATGCTCATGTCTTTGATGCAGGAGAGGCTGTACATCGCATTAGCATAACGTTAGAAGACGGTGCATGGGATGTCGATGCCTTAAGTGCGGATGCCTTTGAAATCTACGCGACGCACTTCTTACCAGCGGATACAAACCAAACAGCAGTATTAAGGGAAATCACAGGTTTCGAAGTAGATGGAAGCACGTTATACATCGACTTAGCGGTTAACCAAGCGGCATTTGGTCCAGGAGAAGGCACGTTAAGGTTCTTAATGCCAGGATTTAGAAACGTTGTCTTGAACCTAGATTATGAAATTAATTTGTTAGCAGATATCACACTCGTTGATGGTATCATTGAAGCAGGCTCAATCTTTGGGCAAAGTGCAGATGTTATTAGAGCAGAAGTTGATTTATTCAACACAAGTACGCATAACGGCATTAATTATCGCTATTTCACACCAGATGCAACGGGTGATCGCCCATTAATCATTTGGTTACATGGAATGGGTGAAGGTGGCATGCCAGGAAACCAAAATAATATTACACAATTATTAGGTAACCGTGGTGGTACTGCCTTCGTGACAGATGAAGCACAAGAAATTTTTGGTGGTATTCACGTACTTGCGCCACAATCGCAAAGCATGTGGTCAGCAGGTCAAGTTAACGACTTAATGAGCGTTATCACTCATTATGTTGAAACTCATCATGTTGATACTAGTCGCATTTACATTACTGGTGGCTCAGCTGGGGCTTATATGTCACTTCGAATGGTTATTGCGAATCCAAACTTCTTCGCAGCGATTATTCCGGTTTGTCCGGCAATGATGAATGCAACAAACATGCCAGATGAGCAATTATTATCAATTGCACATGTACCAATGTGGGTGGTTCATTCGTATGCATGTACGAGCGATACGCCGAATGCACTTCGATTAGATGCCTTGCTAGAGGATTCAATTCGTACAGGATTCGAGACGGTAACGGTTGATGGTATGACGTTCAACGGTCACTGGTCATGGATCTTAATGGCACGTAACATTCCTGAGCATAATGGTTTATCAATTTGGGAGTGGATCGCAGAGCAAAGCTTACCAATCGTCGAGCCAGACTACATCTTTGATGTTCACGCTCATGTCTTTGATGCAGGAGAGGCTGTACATCGTATTAGTATCACATTAGAAGAAGGGGCATGGGATGTCGATGCCTTAGATTTAGAGACGTTTGAAATCTATGCGACGCACTTCTTACCGACGGATGCGACAAGAACGGCAGCTCGAAGAGAAGTGATAGGCTTTGAAGTGGATGGTCTTACACTATACATTGATTTAGCGGTTAATCAAGAGTCGTTTGGTCCAGGAGAAGGAACGTTAAGATTCTTATTCCCAGGATTCAGAAACATTGTCTTAGATCTTGATTATGAAATTAACTTATTAGAAGACATCGATTTAGGCGATGACTTAGTCATGGCAGCAGGTTCTATCTTTGGTCAAAGCACGGATGTTATCCGAGCAGAAGTTGATCAATTTGGTGAAGCTTCATACGGTGGTATTAACTACCGTTACTTCGCACCTGAAGTACCAGGTAACCCAGACCGTCCATTAGTGATCTGGTTACACGGAATGGGTGAAGGTGGTTTACCAACGAACCAAAATAACATCGTACAATTATTAGGAAACCGTGGTGGAACAGCGTTTGTAACCGAAGAAGCACAAACGATCTTCGGTGGCGCACACGTCATTGCCCCACAAGCACCAAGCGGATGGGGACCAGCTCAGGTTCAACCGCTAATGGATTTAATTCTTGACTATGCAGCAAACCACAACGTAGACATGAACCGTATTTCAATTTACGGTGCGTCTGCAGGTGGTGGACAAGTGATGAGAATGTTAATTCAATTCCCAGACTTCTTTGCAGCAGCAGTCCCAATTTGTCCAGCGATTAACCCAGTCGCATTCCCAGATGAGGCAATCTTATCTTTGGCGCATATTCCAATGTGGCTAATTAATGCAGAAAACGATACAACGACACCACCAGCAACAACGTCGAGTAGAATTCATGCTTTACTGCCACACTCAATCTACACGTTATATCCGAACGTTATCGTTGACGGTATGGAATTTAACGGTCATTGGAACTGGATTTATGTCGCACGTAACATGCCTCGTCACACAGATGGCGTATCAGCTTGGGATCAAACTGATGGCGAAACCATTTGGGAGTGGACGGCTCGTCAAACGTTAGCTGATGAAGTTGGCGCGTTTGATATGATTGCCAATGTTTATGACGGTGGAGAAGCAGTGGATCGCGTGAGCCTTACATTAGCAGAAGGTGCATGGGATGTTTCAGCTCTAACACCGGAAATGTTTGACGTACGTGCAACGCACACATTATCTTATGATTTACCAGCGGGAGCTATGGGATTCGGACAGGTTCATAACCAGGCAAGAATCATCAACGCTTTCGAAGTTTCAGAAGATGGTAGTACGCTACACATTGATTTAGTTGTTCTTGATTTAACAGGACCATTAGTCGGCTTCTTACCAGGCGCTAATACGTTATCTTGGGTGCAAGGTGGCGGTGTAGGTAGAAACTTAGTGATGGATTTAGATTACACAATTAGACTTAACGCTGATATTCCGTTAGTAGACGGGTCGCTCGACGGACAACGATCTGATTTCGTACAAAACGAACTGATTAGACCTGAGTTTGATTTGTTTGAAGCTGGTCATTACGCTGGATTAAACTACCAATACTTCGTTCCTGAAAACTCAAACGCAAGAGATGAAGGACGCCCACTATTCGTTTGGTTCCATGGAGCTGGTGAAGGTGGAACGGCGATTAGCCAAAACAACATGACGCAATTACTTGCAAATCGTAGCGCAACTGCGTTTGTAACGGATGAAGCGCAAGAGATCTTTGGTGGTGCGTATGTTTTAGCACCGCAAGCAACAAGCGGATGGGGTGGCGATGCGATCATTGACGATGCGATGGCATTAATTGAAAACTTTGCAGCGAACCACAACGTAGATATGAACCGTATCTACATTTCAGGTGGATCAGCAGGTGGATCAATGACCATTCGTACAGTGATTGCTAACCCAGACTTCTTTGCGGCAATGATTCCGGTTTGTCCGGTCATTAGTGTAGCAGGAACGCCGGATCATGAGCTATTATCAATTGCTCACGTTCCAATGTGGTTGATCTATTCTCACGCTTGTGAGGCGCATGCACCAATTTCACAACGCATTCATAGCTTATTACCTGATATTGTTTATACGCCATTTGAGACGGTATACGTGCCAGGAACTGGAACGTTTAACGGACACTGGTCATGGGTTTTATTAGGTCAAAACATTCCGACTTATAACAATGAAACGGTGTGGGAGTGGATTGCTCGTCAGACATTACCAGCAGAAGAAGCAGTCGTTGTAGGTGAGTTTGACTTACACGCACACGTTTACGATGCAGGTGAAGCCATTAACCGCGTGATCCTTACGTTAGAAGAAGGTGCGTGGGACCTTGAGTCATTAACACCAGAAATGTTCGACATCTTAGCGACGCACTCACTGTCTTATGACTTACCAGAAGGCTCGATGGCATTCGGTCAAGTTGAAGATGCAGAGCGTGTGATCACTGGGTTCGAAGTGGATGGTGCTACGTTATACATTGACTTAGCAGTTAACCAAGAGTCGTTTGGTGCAGGTGAAGGAACACTCGCTTGGACAATGGCGCCTGGTGCAAGTCGAAACCTAGTATTAGATTTAGACTATGCAATTACTGTTACAGCTGATATTCCGTTAGCAGAAGGAACGCTAGAATCAGGTGTTGTATTTACTCAGACTGATGTGATCATCAGACCTGAAGTGGGTCAGTTTGGCTTTAACACTTATGCAGGATTGAACTATCGTTACTTCGTACCAGCTGATTCTACAAACCAGCCGTTAATTGTTTGGTTACACGGTGGTGGAGAAGGTGGCATCGTTGGTCTAAGCCAGAACAACATGTCACAGTTACTAGCTAACCGTGGTGCGTTAGGCTTTATGACGGATGAAGCACAAGACATCTTCGGTGGTGCGTACGTCTTAGCACCTCAAGCTCAGTCTTCGTGGGGCGTTGATGTGGACATTACGATTGAAGCAGTGATGGATTTAATCGTTGAGTTCGCAGCAAACAACAACGTTGACATGAACCGTATCTACTTATCTGGACCATCAGCAGGTGGCGCGATGACGTTAAGAACAGCGATTGCACATCCTGACTTCTTTGCAGCACTTGTGCCAGTGTGTCCAGCAGGTGTGACGGTTGAGAACATGCCAGATGCGCAGTTGTTAGCCATTGCTCATGTTCCAATGTGGCTCATTCATTCGTACGACTGTGAAAGAGATACGCCAATCTCAATTAGAATTAATGAATTATTAACTGATTCAATTCGCACAGGATTCGAAACGGTAACGGTTGACGGCATGACGTTCAACGGACATTGGTCATGGATCTTCTTAGCTCGCAACATTCCGACTTACAACAGTGAGACGGTATGGGAGTGGATGGCTAGACAAACACTAGCTGTGGAGATTGAAGTTCCAACGCAGCCTACTGAGCCGGATTGTCCAGATCCAGATTGCCCAGAGGTTGAGTGTCCAACGGATCCATCGACGCCAGCACCAACAGTACCGTCTATGCCAAGCAGACCAACGTTGCCAGATACAGGAGCAGTTGTCGCTGGATTAGGTGTTGGAGGCGCATTGCTTCTAGGTGGTGCGATTGCGGCAGCGATGAAAAAGAAGAGCGACGATAAAAACGTCTAAAGCGATGTTTATCGATGACACACAGTGAAATTAAATCTTGTATTAAAATTCGACAAAATGATTTAATTTTACAAACTTGGAAATACTAAACAAGACGTGCAAATTGGTCTTGTTTAGTATTTTTATTTCGTATTTTTTGTATTTCTAACCCTTCAAGAGGAAGTGATTTTGTGAAATTAAGTAAAAAAACAATCATCATGGGATTTGCAGCTTTAGCGATCCTATTTTGTGCCGCTATTCGTGTACAGGCGGTTGAAAAAGAAGAAAAGTTTTTTGGTTTTATTAAAGGGGATGATAAGCAGTGTAAAAAGGAAAAAATTGCTTATTTGACGTTCGATGATGGGCCGTCGATTTACACGGAAGAGTTGTTGGATGTGTTGAACGAGTATGGCATATCAGGTATATTTTTTGTATTGGGTGCGCAGTTTGATTACATTCCGAATGCGGATGAGATTTTAAACCGGATGGTAGATGAGGGGCATCACATTGCGTTACATACGATGACGCACGATAAAAATACGTTGTATTGGTCACAGAATGCGTCAGCTAATTTTGTTGCAGAGATGCTTGAGCTGCGAGACGAGGTGGCAACAAGAACGGGACAGGTGACGAATTTGTGTCGCGCACCGTATGGAAAAAAAGGTCATTTTAACGCGACGCATTACCGTGCGGTTGAGGATGCAGGGCTTCATTGCATTGATTGGCACGTGGATTCGAAGGATTGGGCAAAGAAAAATGCGGATGAGATTTATTCGGAGGTTGTGTGCGAGCTGAAACGCTTTGAGGATGCGGATGAGATTGTGTTGTTGTTCCATGAATATGAGCGAACGGTGGAGGCGCTGCCGCGGGTGATTGAGCATCTGCTTGATTTGGGTTACACATTTAAGCCTTATGCCCCAGGGAAAGTGTTTGAGGGGATTTAAGGGGAAGTGAATCGGGCGTACTTTGTCTGTAAAAGATGAGATCGGGGGCACCCTTGTTTCTGCGATGAGTGGATAATACAGGTATTTGAATGAAAAGCATAAAAAACCTGTATTCTCACTAAGCCCACATTATTCAAAAAAGGATTCCCTTGAATGTTCACCAGATTTCCGATATAATGAGAGTAATATCGATTGGAGGTCACAGCCATGCAAGCATTAGCTGACGAAAAAGTATTCAAATGCCCCATCCACAGTTTCATCAGAGTCACAGACAAGCTTATCTGGGAACTCATCGAAGCACCAGAATTTCAACGCCTCCGTCGCATCAAGCAGCTTGGCGGCACTCACATCGTCTACCCAACGGCTGAGCATAGCCGTTTTTCGCATTCACTAGGTGTCTATTTCATTGCCCGCCGCATGATCGATGTGCTCAACAAACAAGGCACTAGGTTCACAGATTCCGAACGCATGCTGATTCTCTGCGCAGCATTGCTTCACGACCTCGGCCACGGCCCGTTCTCCCACTCGTTCGAAACGGTTCTCAACATTGATCACGAGGATTTCACGCGCAGAATCTTGCTTGAGCACACACAGATTAACCATCTCCTCGAGGGTTACCAAACAGGCTTTTCCCAAGAAGTCAGTGATGTCATTGCTAAAAAACACCCCAATCGGTTAATCGTCAGCCTCATCTCTTCGGAAATCGACGCTGATCGTCTTGACTATCTCCTCAGAGATTCATATTTCACAGGCACCCCATACGGCGAAATCGATCTCGAGCGTATCCTGCGAACCATGCGCGTCGTAAACGGAAAAATCGCCTTCAAACACTCGGGCATGCACGCCATCGAAGACTACCTCTTTAGCCGCTACCAAATGTACTGGCAAGTCTACTTACACGATTGTTCCTTGAGCTTCAATTTCCTCATCCAATCCCTCCTGACACGTGTCAAAAAACTGTTGACAGACGGCTACGCATTCAACTGCGACATGCGACTCTTCCACGAACTATTCGCCACCACAGACATCAACATTAATACCTATCTGCGCTTCGACGATGGCGTTATCACAACGTTCGCTGGCTTCTTTTTAGAAGAATCTGATGCAACCCTCCGTGACCTGGCCAGCAAATTCTTAAACAGAGGCCTTTTAAAAGAGTTCGACTACGAGCCCCAGGAAAACAGTCCCCAGCTATACGAGCAACTCGCATCTGCCATGGAAATGGCCAACATCGACACAGTGAGCTATTTATTTAATTTTAATCACGAACAATCGACCTATGACCACTACGGCCTTGACTGTGAAAGCATCGACATTCTAACAGCTGACGGCATTTCCCGGGAAATATCGACAGTGTCCAACATTATCCAAGGCATCGTCAACGCGCCGAAAAAGAAGAGCACCATCTTCCTCGCGCTCGATCATGTCAAAGCAAGTGCTAATAAAGAACAACTCGAAAAAGCCCTCGAAGCATTAATAGGGAGGTCTGTCCATGTATAAAGAAGTCATTATCGTCGAAGGCCGTGACGATACACGTCGCTTAAAAGAAGTGTTCGGTGAGATCGAAACGTTTGAGACCGGGGGATCCGCCTTGGATGAAACAAAGCTTGCGCAAATAGAGGCATTGCAAAAACATCGCGGCATTATTGTCTTCACCGATCCCGATTTTCCGGGACAGAAGATTAGGCAGACGATTAGTAACATTGTCCCCGATGCCAAGCACGCCTACTTAGATAAAGCTAACGCAAAGCCAAAATCGGGAAAAGGGCTCGGCGTTGAACATGCAAATGCGGAAGTCATAAAAAAAGCCCTCAAACAGGCCATGACACCAGCGGCTGGTAATGAACAAAAGATTACGCAAGCCTTTTTAGTCCAACTCGATTTAATTGGTCACGCCAAAAGTAAACAAAAACGTGAATGGTTAGCAAGCAGGTTAGGCATCGGATACGTGAATGGGAAGCAGTTGATGCACAGGTTAAATCTGTTTGGAATTAGCGAGGAGCAGGTGTTGGAAGTTTTTGAAAAAAGCGAAAATTAGCTAAACTTTGCTATAGTAAATGCGATAGTTTTGTGATATACTTATTTCAGCCCATTTTGGGCAACGTCACGCGATAAGGGGGTGTCGTTATGGATTACTTGCTTTTCGCATTTGGCTGTAAGTTTGTAACTGAGCTGATTTTCAAGTCAGCTAAGCTTGCTCACAAGCATTTGAAGGCAAAGAAAAAGTCTAGTGCACCAACACTAGACAACAAGTAATACCATACCAACGAGTAAGATCGCTAGATCTTGCTCAACCCTTATTACTTATTATTATAATATATGATATGCAAAAAGTCAATATGCTATTCATTTTGACTTTTATTTTGTGAGGCTATAACATGGATATATCAAATAAATCAAGAACCCGTGCCATTATCGAGAAACATGACTTCAGATTCAAGAAAAAGTTTGGGCAGAATTTTTTGACCGACGGTAATATTTTAAAAAAGATCATCGATGCGGCCGGGTTGAACGCGCACACATCGGTGATTGAAATCGGGCCTGGAATTGGGGCGTTGACGGAGTATCTCGCGCGCCAAGTGAAAAAGGTGGTTGCGTATGAGATCGATACGACGTTGATCCCGATTTTAGAAGAGGTCATGTCGCCATATCCGAACGTGATGATCATCAACGAGGACATTTTGAAGGCAGACGTCAGGGCGATGATAGCACAAGAAATGCCGGCTGACGACATCGCGGTGGTGGCCAATTTGCCGTATTACATCACCACGCCGATTTTGATGGGGTTGATTGAGGCGCGACTACCAATAGACCGCTACGTGGTCATGATGCAGTTAGAAGTCGCCCGTCGCTTATCAGCTAGTCCAGGAACGAAGGACTATAATGCGCTGTCGATTGCGGTGCAGTATTATTGCGATGTGGAGATTGCGATTAACGTGCCACGCGACGTCTTTATTCCCCCACCAAATGTGGATTCTGCGGTGGTAGTACTGAAGCGAAAAGCGCAGCCTCCAGTGGTTGTTAAAGACGAGATCTTCTTTATGGAATTGGTTCACGCGTGTTTTAAACAAAGGCGCAAGACGTTATTGAACAACCTGTCAAGCTATTTTGAAGGGTTATCGAAGGAAGAAATCACACAGACATTAGCCCTTATTAACATTGAGCCAAGCGTGCGAGCGGAGGCTTTGGCGCTTGAAGCGTTCGGCAAAATTTCTGATGTTTTTCATGAAAAGCGCTGCTAATCAGCGCTTTTTTCTTGTGACAAAATTAACTTATTTTCATTTGCAAATTTTATTTCGAAAGATAATTGTTTTCATAAACAATTTAGAAAGCGCTAAACATTGTGCCATCACCGAAAGCTCGCGTGTTAAAAAAGCAGGTGATTTTTTTGTGATTTAAATAATTTATTTACATTTTTGGAATCGCTTGCATTTGTGAAGCCCCTGTGGTACAATACTTTCAAGAGTTTCTTATGTCATGAATGCCTGTTCAGGACTGGCCAACTGAGAAGGCATCGTGACAGGAACTCAACAAATAAAAACGACAAGTGATAATCTTTGAGGAGGATGTAAGTATGTTAAACAAAGTGACAAACATTGAGGAATTAACGGTGACACTTGAAGCGATGCGAGCGGCGCAGCAAGAATTTGCGAAGTTTACGCAAGAACAAGTGGATGACCTCTTTTACAAAGCAGCAATGGTTGTAAACAATGCACGTATTCCCCTTGCTAAAATGGCTGTCGAAGAAACAGGCATGGGATTAGTTGAGGATAAAATCATCAAGAATCATTACGCATCTGAAATCGTTTTCAACAAATATCGCAATGTGAAATCATGCGGTGTGTTAGAAGAGGACGCAGCAGCAGGCATTCAAAAAATTGCGGAGCCGATTGGTGTTATTGGGGCGGTTATTCCAACGACAAACCCAACGTCTACCGCTTGCTTCAAAATCTTAATGGCGATTAAAACACGCAATGCGATCATGATTTCTGCGCATCCACGTGCCAAAGAATGTACGAATTACACGGCGAAAATCATGCGCGAAGTGATCGAAGAAGCAGGCGCACCAAAAGGGTTAATTGGTTGGGTTGATACACCAAGCCTTGAGTTAACGAACGCGGTAATGAAAGAAACGGATACGATTTTAGCAACCGGTGGACCAGGCATGGTAAAGGCCGCTTATTCATCAGGAACGCCAGCGATCGGGGTAGGAGCTGGTAACACGCCGATTATCCTTCATAAGACGGCGAAAGTTGAAATGGCGGTTAACTCGATTATCTTATCAAAAACGTTTGATTACGGGGTGATCTGTGCATCGGAGCAAGCGATTCTTGTGGATGCGTCGATTTATGAAGCCGTGAAATCTGAACTTAAAAAACGTAACGTGTTAATCCTGAACAAAAAGCAACTAGAAGCCGTTCGCAACGTGGTGATCATCGACGGTGTACTAAACGGTAAAATCGTCGGTCAGCCAGCTTGGAAGATCGCTGAAATGGCAGGGTTTGACATTGCCAAAGATGTCAAGATGCTAGTCGGAGAAGTCGCAGAGACTGACTTTGAAAAAGAGCCACTGGCACGCGAAAAGCTATCGGTTGTTTTGGCGATGTACAAAACGAAAAAGCACGAAGAAGCGGTTGAAAAAGCATGGCATCTTGTTGAGCAAGGCGGGCTAGGGCACACATCTGGTATTTATGCGGATGAGTCGGTTGCGAAAGCAGACATTGAAGCGATGTCTGCTCGTATGCGCACAACAACCTTCTTAGTGAATCAGCCGACTTCGCACGGTGCGATTGGCGATTTATTCAACTTTGCACTCATGCCATCGTTAACGCTTGGTTGTGGTTCGTGGGGGAACAACTCAGTATCGGAAAACGTGGGCGTGAAGCACTTGCTTAACATTAAAACGATCACGAAAAGGAGAGAGAATATGCTTTGGTTCCATTTACCACCGAAAGTTTATCAGAAGTTTGGCAGCTTAGCCCCAGCCCTTTCAACGCTTGCTGGCGAAAACAAGAAAAAAGCCTTTATCGTGACGGATAAAGTTTTATTCGACTTAGGCTTCACGTCAAAAGTCACCGACGAACTTGATAAGCTCGGCATTCAGTACACGATCTTCGCAGACGTTAACCCAGACCCATTATTATCAGACGTTCACAAAGGAACCGAAGCGATGAACGCCTTCCAACCGGATTTAATCATCGCACTAGGTGGCGGTTCACCGATGGATGCAGCGAAAATCATGCACATCCTATACGAGTACCCAGAAACAAACTTCCCAGACTTAGCGACGCGCTTTATGGACATCATGAAACGTGTTCACAAGTTCCCGAAACTAGGCATCAAAGCAAACATGGTTGCGATCCCAACAACCGCAGGTACAGGTTCAGAAGTTACGCCATTTGCCGTAATCACCGACGATAAAACAGGCGTAAAGTACCCACTAGCGGATTACGAATTAACACCGGACATGGCGATTATTGACCCAGAGCTCATGCTAACCATGCCAAAGAGCGTTTGTGCTGCATCAGGAATTGATGTGTTAACCCATTCCCTAGAGTCACTCGTTTCGATCGTAGCAACGGACTACACCATCCCACTGTCTCTGCAGGCAACAAAACTCGTCTTTGACTATTTACCAGAATCGTACCACGGGGGAGCGGATGCCGTGTATGCGAAAGAAAGAATGGCAAATGCGTCAGCAATCGCAGGGATGGCCTTCTCAAATGCGTTCCTCGGTATTTGCCACTCGTTAGCGCATAAGATCGGTGCCAGGTTCCACATCCCACACGGGATTGCCAATGCGATGTTAATCAACGAAGTCATTCGTTACAACGCTACCGATGAACCATTCCGCATGGGAACGTTCGCCCAGTACGAAGAGCCACAAGCGATCAGACGCTACGCAGAAGCAGCTGAATATGTAGGCATCACGGGTCGTAACGACGAAGAAAAAATCGATGGCTTAATCGCTAAGATCAATGAGTTGAAGAATGAAGTAGGTGTACCGAAGTCGATTCAAGAATTCGGTATCGCAGAAGCAGATTTCTTAGCGTCACTGGATACGATTGCGGAAGAGGCATTTGATGATCAGTGTACAGGAGCAAACCCGCGCTACCCATTAATCTCTGATTTAAAGCAAATTTACCTCAACGCCTTCTATGGCGAAGAGCAACGCGTTCAAATTTAAGTTAGCAAAGAAAACCGTCTGGCTGATAAATGCCAGACGGTTTTTTAAATGTTCTTTTTTTGCTTTGTCACAGGCCAAAGCGTATAAAATCAACGCCCGCTGACCAGAATGAGCACATAAAGGAATAAATAATAATCAGGAACGTTTTCATAAAAAAAAAACGCGAAAAATATTCACAAAGTGACGAAGTTATGTTATAATCCTCTGGTGTTAATTTGTGAATAATTTAACCTAGTTTTTTCACAACTAAATTTCTTAGGAGGGTTTGGTATGCCAAATCAAGTAACAAATGTAGAAGAGTTGATGTCAACACTAGCATCAATGAGAGAAGCTCAGCGCGAGTTCGCTAAGTTTACACAAGAACAAATTGATCAGCTGTTTTATAAAGCAGCAATGAAGATCAACAACCTTAGAATTCCATTAGCTAAAATGGCAGTGGAGGAGACAGGAATGGGTCTTGTCGAAGATAAAATCATCAAAAACCATTACGCGTCGGAAATTGTTTATAACAAGTATCGCGATGCTAAAACGTGTGGGGTTCTAGAAGAAGATCACGCAGCGGGAGTTGTCCGTGTTGCTGAGCCGATTGGTGTTATTGGGGCGGTTATCCCAACAACTAACCCAACATCAACTGCTTGCTTTAAAATCTTAATGGCCATTAAAACTCGAAATGCGATCATGATTTCTGCGCATCCGCGTGCAAAGAATTGTACGAACGAAGTAGCGAAAATCATCCGTGAAGTGATTGAGGCTGAAGGTGCGCCTAAAGGTTTAATCGGGTGGATCGATGCGCCAAGTTTAGAATTAACGAACGCAGTGATGGCTGAGTCGGACATCATTCTAGCAACGGGTGGACCGGGAATGGTTAAGGCTGCTTATTCATCAGGAACGCCAGCAATCGGTGTAGGTGCGGGTAACACGCCAGTTGTTATTCACAAAACGGCTAACATTGAAATGGCAGTTAACTCGGTGCTATTGTCGAAGTCGTTTGATTACGGTGTGATCTGTGCGTCTGAGCAAGCGCTTATCGTGGATCAGAGCATTTACGCAGCGGTTAAAGCGGAATTGAAGAAGCGTAATGCGTTATTGTTAAATAAAGATCAGTTACAAAAAGTACGTGACATCTTATTAGTAAACGGTGCGTTAAACGCGAAAATCGTTGGTCAGCCAGCATGGAAAATTGCTGAGTTAGCTGGCTTTGAAATTGAAAAAGATGTGAAAGTACTCGTTGGTGAAGTAACGGATACGTCGTTCGATGAGCCGTTTGCACATGAGAAATTATCAGTTGTCTTAGCGATGTACAAGTCAAAGTCGCATGAGCAAGCAATCGAAATGGCGCGTGATTTAGTTGAGCAAGGTGGTCTTGGTCATACATCGGTGATCTATGCAGATGAAATTGCCCAAAACGACGCGATTATGGCGATGGCAGCTGAAATGAGAACAACGACGTTCTTAGTTAACCAACCAGCTTCACACGGTGCCATTGGAGACTTATTCAACTTCGAAATCATGCCTTCATTGACGTTAGGTTGTGGATCGTGGGGGAACAACTCAGTATCAGAAAACGTTGGTGCTAAGCACTTAATTAACATTAAAACGATCACGAAGAGGAGAGAGAATATGCTTTGGTTTACTGTGCCTCGTCAAACGTTCCACAAATTCGGCTGTTTAAAGCATGCGTTACCTGAATTAAAAGTAGAAGGTAAGAAAAAAGCGTTCATCGTAACGGATCAAATTTTATTTGACTTAGGATTTACAAAGAGCGTGACGGATGAATTAGATAAATTAGGCATCGCTTATACAGTCTTTACAGAAGTTAACCCGGACCCATTAATCTCAGACGTGATGAAAGGGAAAGCGGCAATGGATGCATTCGGGCCAGACGTTATCCTAGCAGTTGGTGGTGGATCACCAATGGATGCGGCGAAGATCATGTGGGTTCTGCATGAGTACCCAGAAACAAACTTCGAAGACTTAGCGGCTCGCTTCATGGATATCCGTAAGAGAGTTCACAAGTTCCCAAGACTACGTCAAAAAGCAACCATGGTATGTATTCCGACAACCGCAGGGACAGGTTCTGAGGTGACACCATTCGCAGTTATTACGGACGACGCGACAGGTGTGAAGTATCCAATCGCAGACTACGAATTAACACCGGATATGGCCATCGTAGATCCAGCATTAATGCTAACGATGCCTAAATCAGTGTGTGCGGCTTCAGGGATTGACGTCTTAACGCACGCAATGGAATCATTAGTATCGACAGTAGCAACTGAGTATACGATTCCATTATCAATCGAAGCAGCTAAATTAGTGTTCGATTATTTACCAGAATCTTACCACGGTGGTGCTGAAGCAATCGTCGCAAAAGAAAGAATGGCGAACGCGTCATGTATCGCTGGTATGGCATTTGCTAACGGATTCTTAGGTATTTGTCATTCAATGGCTCACAAAATCGGAGCTAAATTCCACATCCCTCATGGTATTGCTAATGCGATGCTAATGAACGAAGTCATTCGTTATAACGCAACGGATGAGCCATTCCGTCAAGGAACGTTTTCGCAGTACCATGCACCAAAAGCCATCGAGCGTTATGCGAAGTTTGCAGACTACATGGGACTAGCTGGTAAAACTGAAATGGAAAAAGTGGAAGCATTGATCGCGAAGATCAACGAATTAAAAGTTGAGCTAAGCGTACCAATGTCAATCCAAGAGTACGGCATCTCTGAAGCTGATTTCGTTGGCGTGGTTGAGCAATTAGCAGAAGAAGCGTTTGATGATCAGTGTACAGGTGCTAACCCACGTTACCCATTAATCTCAGACTTAAAGCAAATCTATCTAAATGCATTCTACGGAGAAGAGAAGCGCGTTCAGATTTAAATGAAATAAGTTGTGAAGTGAAACCTTACTACGATTGTAGTGAGGTTTTTCACTAGCCATTTGAGTTTGGAAATGGTAAAATATCAATTATAGTCAGTGAGAGAAGGTGTTTAATCATGATTAAAGAATACAAATGCAGTGAAATCATAAAAATGCAAATTTCACTGCATAATTTCTTCTCATAGAAGGTGGAAGTGTACAAATAATGCAGTAAAATCATAAAAATAAAAAATTCACTGCATAATTTCTTCTCACCAAAGATAGAAGCCTACAAATAATGCAGTAAAATCACAAAAATGCAAAATTCACTGCATAATTTCTTCTCACAGAAGGTGGATGTGTGCAAATAATGCAGTAAAATCACAAAAATAAAAAATTCACTGCATAATTTCTTCTCACAGAAGGTAGAAGCCCGCAAATGGTGCAGTAAAATCATAAAAATAAAAAATTTACTGCATTAACCTTGTGTGTCATCGGTAGGTTGACTTTCAAGGCTATAAATGGTAAAATTAGTTTATTAAATCATCTCTATTGAAACCTTTATTCAATATGGCGGTACGAACCAGGTCAGGACGGGAACGTAGCAGCCTTAAGTGCTTAGCTGTATGTGAATAAAGGTTTGAATAGGGATTTTTTTGTGCGAAATTTTCTATTTCAGCAGGCTATACAAAGCCCCATAGAAATGTTAAAATAGATCCATGAAGACATACACGATCGTTTCCCCTTATGATAGTTTAGCCAAAAATAAAATTGATGAGCTCTTGCGGCTCTGCCACATCACTCCTGACGATATGACAAGCTATGACATGCAGGAGCAGACGGTGCAAGACGCGCTTTTTGATGTGTTGTCAGCGCCTTTTTTAGCCGAGCGCAAAGCCGTGCTCATTAAGTATCCTTATTTCCTCACGGGCTCGCGGCAGGCGGGGCCGGAGCACGACATTGAGGTATTAGGGTCGTATCTGGAAAATCCGAGTAAGGAAAACGTGTTGATCATCCACGCCCCGTATGAAAAGCTCGATGAGCGCAAAAAGGTCGTCAAATCGCTGAAGAAAAAATCGGACTTTATCAAGCTCGCCGTACCGAACGAATTTAATCTCCTTGACTATGCGAAGCAGGAGTTGACCGGGAGTGGCATCACCTTTCATGACGCCACCGTCCGCCTGCTCCTCGACCTCACCAAGAAAAATGCGGATGCGTTATACAAAGAGTTACAAAAAATAAAGGCCTATTTTATTGACGACCCTAATAGGGAGCTGACGATGGTACTCCTGCGGGATTTAGTGCCCCAGACCATCGCAGATAATGTGTTTCTGCTGACCGAGGCGCTGGCGAATAAGAACGGGGAAATGGCGTACCGGGTTTATGCGGATTTGATGAAGCAAAAAGAGGAGCCCATCAAGTTGCTCGTGATGATCGCGAACCAGTTTCGGCTGTTTAAGCAGGTTCAGCTGTTGCAAGCGCAGGGGATGTATGAGCGGGACATCGCGGCTGAGCTTGGGGTGCATCCGTATCGAGTAAAAGTGGCGATGGGGCAGGCGCGTAGGTTTAGGGGCGACGAACTGGATCAGGTGATCGTGCAGCTCGCAGAGGCTGATTTGCAAGTGAAGACCGGGCGCATGGATGGGCAGTTGGCTTTGGAATTGTTTATTTTGGGGATGTAGTGAGGCAAGCGGTGTGAGGCAGCTTGCTTTTTGTTTTGTTGATTTTAATAAGGGAATCATAATAAATTGAAAAAAGTTTTAAAAAAGGGTTGACTTTTAAAAACGACAAGTGTATTATAACAATGTAACTACATCTGTCGTTGCTAATTAAAGAAATTTTTTTAGTCGCATTACCGACATCTGTCGTTCTAATTGAAAAAATAAAAGAAAGGGTGGTTGATACCATGTCTAGTTTAAAAAGGTTACCTGATGCAGAATTTGAAATCATGAAAGTTGTGTGGCGGAACCCTTCACCGATTACAACGATGCAAATTGTGGATCGGTTAGGCGAAGAGAAAAATTGGAAACCACAAACGGTCTTGACGATGCTTGTGCGACTGGTTGAAAAGAAATTTTTGACGAGTGGCAAAAACGGACGTGAGCGAAATTATACACCGATCATTGATGAGGCAGATTATATGCAAGTTGAAACGGGGGACTTTATGTCTCGTTATAGCGGCAATTCTGCTGGAAGCCTGATCAAAACGATGTACGACGGGAAAAAGTTAAACGATTCAGATCTAGCCGATTTGAAATCATGGCTAGCAGAACAGGAGAGATCGTTATGAATGTGCAAGTATTCTTAATGTTATCGTTGATGATGGCTCTGATCATCGCCCTGCTTTTTGTCATCAACGCCGTCTTTGCCAGAAAAATCTCGGCAAAAGTGCGTTACGTGATGTGGGTTGTCATCATGGTGGGACTTCTTATCCCTTTTCGTCCCATGTTTGGTGACGGTGTGATTGCACTGCCAGATCTAACAACCTCACAGTTAGAAGCCGTTGACACAACCCTAACGACTGAGTCAAACGGTGCTGACAATGGTAGCGCAACCTCAGAGATCGCAGCGGATCAAACCCCATCTGATAGGGCCGTGTCCGACGTGTCAATCATGAATCAAGTTCAGATTCAGACGCTTGTTTTTATCGTTTGGGCTGCGGTTGCCATCGGCATTATTGGCTATCATTTGTTTCAATACCTTCGCTTTCAGAGTGCCATCAAAAGATGGGGAGAGCCTGAGGAGGATGTGCCGACGCTTGAGTTGTTTGAGCGCACGAAGTTAGAAATGAACCTTGGGGGTAGCAAAGTCAGCTTAATGGTTTGCGGGTTTGTTTCAACGTCGATGCTAACAGGCTTCTTTAAGCCGGTTATTCTGCTACCAGAGCGAAACTACGACGACAGTGAGCTTGAATTGATTTTCAGGCACGAGCTGATTCACTACCGTCGTAAAGATTTATGGATCAAATTACTATCGGTCATCGCCATTGCGATTCACTGGTTTAATCCGCTTGTGTATGTGATGAACATGGCGTTGCAAACAGAAGGTGAGGCCTCTTGTGACCAGCAAGTATTAGAGATGTCGGAGTTAAAGAATCGCCATTTCTACGCGGAAGTGATCATCAGTATGATTGGCGATAAAAAATCAGGTATGACGACCCTCGCCACCAATTTTTACGGTGGAAAAAAGGGCATCAAGAAAAGATTAGAAGAGATTATGGCTGCAACCGCACCTCAACGCTCGACGTCTTATTTGTTTTTAACGCTAGTCTTGTTACTGACGGTTATGTCAGGTTCAGTTTTTGCGACGCAAGTGCCAACGGTTGGCGAACAGGAAATGGTCGTGTCGCCTATCGGTGAAAACGATGACGTCTTTGCGGCGGCGATCGCGGCAGTCGGTGGTGGTACCGTGGTTGCATACGATCCGATTAGTGACGAGGTGATGCGTGTTTATGTGGCGTATCAAGGTGATCGCTATCGCGTGGACATTCACCGGTTAACGCATGATGTGGTTGAGCTCGTTTTTGACAGTGGAAATCAGACGGGCGATGCGGTAGAAACCGCTGAGCCGACGGAGGTGGCCGAGGTACCGACGGAAGTGAATGAGTCACAAGCAGACCCTCAAGTCACAGAAATTTCTAGTGATGAGGCGGTTCGAATTGCGATGGCGGTTGCACCTGGAAGCCTAGTGGAAGTCGAGCGCGATTGGGAAAACGGTCGTCCAGCGTGGTGGGTGGATATCAGGCATAACGGGATGGTTCATGAGTTTTACATTGATATGGAAACCGGTACAATTCTACAGCATGAAGTGGAACTGGATGATTAAATAAAAAAATTTTAAAAAAAAAGGTTGACATTTTAAAACGACAAGTGTATTATATAAGCATGAACGACATTTGTCGTTTTAAAAACAACTCATAAACTACAAATGTAGTCTAAAAGAAACGGAGGAAAATAAAATGAGAAAGTTTTGGAACGAAGCACGTTTATCGGATAAGATTTTGGTTGGATTATTGGTAGTGGTGATTGTCGGCTGGTCAGCAACGACCATTCACGCTAATCGCACCAATCAACAGGTAGTAGAGGAAGTCCCAGCAGTCATTGAAGCATTGGAAGTGCCGGAACAAATCACGGCTGTGGAAGCAAGGGAAATTGCGATCAGTGTCGTCGGTGGTGGCACGGTGCGCGAGTTAAACTTAAACACAGAGGCAGATGCGTTGACCTTTGATGTGGTGGTTTATCACGAGGGGGAAGAATTTCATGTCATTTTAGATGCCGTAGGCGCATTAGTCCGATTAGAGAGCTTAACAGATGTAGCTGACATCGCTGCGTTATCAGGTGATTTAACAGCAGAAGAAGCGATTGAGCTAGCTAGCGAACATTTAGTTACAATCGGGATTACAAATGCCACCTTGGTGTATGCGTACTCGGATATTGAAAACAGCGTACCGGTATGGAGCATTGAATTTAGATATAGCGGCCGTGACTTGGAGTTTTACGTGGTGAAAGCAACCGGAGAATTCCTAAAGGCGCCAACGGCTTCAAGTGGCAGTGGTAGCAGTGGTTCAGGTTCGGGAGCAGTGGTCGCAGCTCCAGCCCCAGCAACCCCAGCTCCGGCTCCTGTGCCAGCCGCACCAGCCGCGTCACCTGTGGCATCTCCGGCTGCCTCACCAGCGGCGTCACCGGCACCCGCTCAAACAAACGGCATTTCGCGTGATCGTGCAGCCGAAATTGCCTTAGCACTTGTCCCAGGCGGCAGCTTGATCGAAGTGGACAACGATTTCGAACGCGGTCGCTCAGTGTGGTACGTAGCCATTCGCGACGGCGGGACGGTACATGAAATCTACGTCGACCGCGAAGACGGTAGCATCGTCCTACACGAAACGTACCGCGATTAAGCTATTACAAGCGCTCTGCCGTTCAAAAGTGTATGAATGACCTAGTTTCTCGAAATATCGAGGTATCTAGGTCAAAAACTACCCATTTTGCTGAAATATCAAGGCAAGTAGGTCAAAAGCGAGGGATACCTATGAAAAACAGAGGAAAGTTTCTAACCCTATCATTATTGATACTACTGGTGCCGCTCATCATTGGGGTGACTTATCCCTTTACGGAAAGTGAGCCTCAGCTAAGTGAGGAAGATCGAGCAGTTGCTGAAACGACCCAGACCCAGACTGACAGCATGACTTCTATCAGCTTTCTGCCTTCTGTTCACATCCAAACCATCGGCGATGAGCTACCATTTCAAGAACGAACACTGCGGATTGAAAGTACGTTTATCTTTGAAAATATGGGGGAATTCTCAACCTTAAACCCACTGACCGGACAAATACGCGGTCGCGGGAATTCCACTTGGGTTCAACTGCCTGATAAACGCCCACTCCGCTTACATTTTGACGAAGCGCAACAATTGTTTACGAACGGCACGATCGCTACCGACTGGATTTTACTGGCGGATCACGGTGACCGCAGTTTGCTAAGAAACTACAGCGCCCTTCACCTTGCGCGGCAGCTAGACGGCTTAAATTGGACACCGGATGCTAGGTCGATTCATCTATATGTGAACGATGAATACCAAGGTGTTTATCTCCTCACCGATGAGCGAACGTTTGTGCCGACCCTGCGATTAACAGCAGATGAAGACCCAACAATCAGTGAGTACTTCTTCGAAATGGAATGGCGCGCGCATCTTGACGGTGAGGAGGGGATCGACTTTGTCAGGGTTAATTCACATCCCGATGGCATTGTGGGGGATTCAACTGCAGAAGCCGGGTTTAACCGTGATTATTTGTACGAAATCATTTACCCAGCTACCCCCGTTTTAACCGATGCACACATGATTTACCTGCAGAACTTTTTAACTGAAATTGGGGAGTTAATTCGATTTGGCGATTTCGAAGCCATTAGCGAGCGGGTTGATCTAACTTCACTTATTGATTTTTATCTAGTGCAAGAGCTTTATAAAAACATGGACGTTGGTTTTGCGAGTGTTTTTCTGCAAATTAGAGGGCAAGGCGACGAGCGAAGGCTGTATCACGGGCCGGTCTGGGATTTTGATATTTCGGCCGGAAATGCCTATTGGATGGGAATTGAAAATCAAACGCCACTTGGTGGTCTTTATGTGGCGCAGCGGCATTACTGGTATTGGTATTTGCTACAACACCCCGAATTTGTGGAACTGGTGAATACGCGTTGGCATGAAATCATCCGACCGGCTGCCGTAGCAACGATTCAGCACATTGAAATCATCTCCGATATTTACGAAGGGGAATTTGAACGAAACTTCGTCCGACACGCTATTCTGGGCATTGATAGGTGGCCAAGCCCTACGCACATCGATGAAATTCAAACTTTTCGGGGGCAGGTGACTTATTTGACAGACTTCCTGCAAATGAGAGTCACGCATTTAGATGAAATATGGGGGATCTATCGACCAATGTGGTAAAGGTGGTATAAATATGTTAACGTTCTGGCTGACAACAATTAGTTTACTCACGTGCTTGGCATTGTTATACATATGGCAGTTCCAACACACCTCGTTTTACAAAAAGCATCACCACCTCGTGGTCTGCCTCATGATCATGGCCATCTATGGCACTTATGCCTTCATTAATCTGGGAAATTTTTCATCACCGCAAAGTTTATTTATCGCCGAGCAAGCAGAAAGTGTTCAAGTGGAAATACTTGAAACGACCCCTCTATCATACCTTCAATTTATGACCGGTCCCCGAAATAGCGAAGCCTTCCGGATTAGCTTTTCAGAAGCCGGCGTTTACTGGACGCACCAACATGTGCAAACGGGGGAAGTGTTTGCTTGGGACTACATCACGTTATCAGAAACGGCTAGATTTATTAGATTGACACCAACAACGGGTCGCTTACATCTCCTAGAAATGGGCTTTCGAGATGAGCAATTCGAGCTTGCTACGGTCGTTAACGTGGATCAGTCTGGTGCGCTACTTTTTGACGAACAACAGCTGGTACCAACACAGCTAAGAGACGTTATGCATTCGGCTTATTTTGATGAAATCTACTACCCACGGGCGGCGTATGAATTTCTTCACCAGATGGACGTCAATGAATGGACGCATCCCCCACTAGGCAAAGTGATTCAGTCTTGGAGCATCAGCCTATTTGGCATGACCCCTTTTGCTTGGCGGTTGCCCGGCGTGATAGCTGGTCTTTTGACCATCCCGCTGCTGTATGCCTTAGCAAAAGCCCTGTTCAAAGAAATGTTTTGGGCATCGTTTGCCACGCTCATCTTTGCCTTTGATTTCATGCCCTTTGTTCAAAGTCGCTTGGCCACGTTAGACAGCTATATGGTGCTCTTTATCCTCGGGATGTTTTACTTTATGTATCGCTACACACAGCTTGATCTTCTTGATGAAGAGCAGGTAAAACAAGGCCGTTTGTTTCTGGCGCTATCAGGCGTGTTTACTGGGCTTGCTCTTGCCACGAAATGGAGCGGGTTCTATGGGGGACTGGGTATTTTCATTCTCTTTGTGTTCGCCTGGATCAAACAAACACTGAGAGTTAAGAAAAACCCCGCATTAAGGTCGACCTTTTATCCAAGATTTTGGTTGACAGGGGCTTGGTGTGTGTGTTGGTTTATTCTGATTCCACTGGTGATTTATGTGCTAAGTTATGTCCCATTTGAACGCACGGGCTATTTGTACCCGGAACTCAGCTTCTTAGGCGGTATCATCCAAAACCAGCGAGACATGTGGCACTTCCATCTGCATTTAGACGCAACACACCCGTATAGCTCTTACTGGTGGCAATGGATCATTAATTGGCGTCCGATGTTTTACTTCGAAAATACATTACCTAATGGCTTGGTGCAAGGGATCAGTTCTTTTGGGAATCCACTTGTCTGGTGGGCAGGCATTCCGGCGGCTCTTTATACGAGTTACCGTGCGTTGTTAAGACGTGATCGGATCGCTTGTTGTCTCATACTTGGTTATCTCGTTTTTTTATTACCATGGCTAGGATTCACGCGGGTCGCTTTTATTTACTATTACTATCCCAATGTTGTTTTTCTAACGTTAATGATCGCCTACAGCATCAAAGAGGCAAGCTTATTTGATTGGTTAAAGATTAATCGTCAACCATTTGCAGCTGGCTTTGTGGTGGCGACTGTGTTTTTGTTCCTCCTGTTCTATCCCGTTTTAGCAGGGGTACCGGTTCATCCAAGCTATGTGGAAACGTTCTTGCGTTGGCCATTTATGCGTGGTTGGGTACTTATTTTATAAAAGAGGTGTTTACGGTGCTAACTAAATTGCACAAGCTTAAAAATACAATGAATAAAAGGTTGGTTCAGTCGTCGTTCACGGTGAAGTGTTTTATGAAGTTACGTAAGCTTTATTCTAACGTTGATGATTTTGTCAAAAAAATACTAAACAAAAAACCAGTTCTTTACTTGTTTGAATACCACGTTGTCGAGCATTGTAACATGAACTGTAAAAGTTGTTTTCATTTTTCCAACCTTGTCAAGCAGCCTAAGTTTGCTGATTTTGAGCAGTATACGCGTGACTTGCGTCGGCTTTCCGAACAATTTTCTAACGTTCGTGTGATTCATTTAATGGGTGGAGAGCCGTTGCTTAACCCGGAATTGCCACAGTTTATTCATGTTACGAGACACTTTTTCCCCAAGGCGACCATTTGCATTTTGACGAACGGGATGTTGGTCAAAAAGATGGCGCCTGAATTGATGAAAGCGATCGTTAAACATAACGTCCGTTTTCGGGTTTCCATCTACGAGCCGATGATAAAACGAAGGGAAGAAGTGGCCAGTTTTTTGGCACAACACGGCATTAAGCATTGGGTGAGTGATCCTTATTTGAGTTTTGCCAAATACATCAACATTGAGGGGAATTCGAATCCGAAAAAATCCGTTGGTCAATGCCCAGCTTCGCGTTGCACGTTTGTTAGTAACGGTCGCATGGCTCGCTGTGCGTTGCCGTTTAACATGAAATATTTCAATCGTCATTTTGACAAACAGATTGACATGCGTAGCGATCAGTTGGATTTTCATGACTCCGATGTTGACGGGTTTCAAATTAAAAAGCATTTGTTAAAGCCGATGAGCGCTTGTCGCTATTGCAAAGAAGTGGAATGGATTTCATGGAAGCGATCTGTGAGGGCGGATCGAAGTGATGCGACACTTAACGATTTTTGCTCCAACGCTTAAAAATAAAAGGAGATGAGAGGAATGAGTAAAGTAATAGAATTTTTCAAAGAAACGTTTAAAACGACGAGCCAGCGTGTGATAGGTAGTTTGGCACTCGTTGTTGTCGCTATCGGTGTTTCGATCTTTATTTGGTCGCAAGCCATTGCCACCATCGTGGAAGAACCATTGGCTGAAGTCATCGTTGAAGCGGAAGCCGAGGAAGAGGCTACGCTGATTTCTGCTGTTGAAGCGCGCGGTGTGGCGCTTCAGATAACCGATGATGGACGCATTATCAATTTAGAGTTAATGGGAATCGGTAGTGACACGCCGTTTTATCTCTTTGAATTGGTGGACGATGAGCATCAATTTGAAATAGAAGTTGATGCGATCACGGGTGAGGTTCGTCGCTTCAGTGCCAACGAATTATCACCATTGGATGATGAGCTAGTGGAAGTTAGTGATGTGAACGCGGATGCTGACATAGCAACAGGACGATCGTCATCACCATCACCGGTATCGTCACCAGTGTCATCGCCAGTGTCATCACCAGCATCATCGCCGGTATCATCACCAGCATCATCGCCAGTGTCATCACCAGCATCGTCACCGTCGCCGAGTGGTTCTCCGAGACCATCCCCGCCATCCCCGCCGTCGCCACCTTCTCCACCATCGCCACCGTCACCGCCATCGCGCGGTCGTGGTTAATCGTGGCATGTGAAGGTTAACAACTTATTAGCCAGGTGGTCAAAAATTAAATGTTCTGTCGATTGCCTGGCCTTTCTTTTTAAAAGGAGACGTTAAACATGAAGCCAAAAATCTTATACCTTGTTTTGCCTTGCTACAACGAATCAGAAGTGCTTGGTGAAACGGCCTGGAGACTGAAAGAAAAGTTACACACGCTTATCCGTGAAGAAAAAGTTGCCGATACGAGCAAGATTGTGTTTGTCAACGACGGTTCAACCGACCAGACGTGGCGCATCATTGAAGCGCTGCATCAGAGTGACAGCGTGTTTAGTGGCTTACAGTTGACGCGTAATCGAGGCCACCAGAATGCCCTTTTAGCCGGGTTAATGACGGTAAAAGATTTGTGCGACTTCACGATTAGCATGGATGCCGATCTCCAAGATGATATGGATGCCATTGATGAAATGGTTGCAAAATATGCTTCCGGTTATGATGTCGTATACGGTGTGCGCGACAACCGCGATGCGGATACGTGGTTTAAACGAACCAGTGCGTCGTTGTATTACCGGTTGTTGCAAAAGATGAGTGGCAGTCAGATTATTGCGCATCACGCCGATTATCGGTTGATGAGTCAGCAGGCTTTAACGGGGTTGGCTGAATTTAAAGAGGTCAATTTGTTTTTGCGTGGCATGGTGCCACTTGTTGGGTTTGACCACGATATCGTCTACTATAAAAGAGGGGAGCGGTTTGCCGGCCGTAGCAAGTACCCGTTAAAGAAAATGATTCAATTTGCTGCAGAAGGCATCACTTCCTTTAGTGTGACGCCGCTTCGGTTTATCTTTTTCTTGGGCTTAGCTTCGTTCGTCGTTAGCTTTATCTTTGGGGTGTATTTCGTTGTTTCACACTTTGTTGGACAAACGGTGTCAGGTTGGTCCTCTTTGATTGTGAGTATTTGGGCGATCGGCGGTTTGCAGTTGCTTTCCATCGGGGTGATTGGTGAATACATCGCGAAAACGTACTTAGAATCAAAGGGTAGACCGAAATACTTGGTGCAACATTTCTTAAATGAAAAGTAAAAACGCGGCAATCCATTTTACAGATTACCGCGTTTTTAAATGGGAGATTTTCAACCTAAACTTTACTAAACACCCATTCGGTCTCTTGCACGTGCGATTTTTCATTTGCTTTTAACAATTGCGAGTCAAAATCAAACGGCACCTTATGCGTTTCAAAGCATGCACCAAGGTGAGCCTCAGCTGCACGATTATTTTCAAACACCTCATCCTTCAGATGATTTCCCGCGTAAAATTGCATCGCCGGCTCTGAAGTGAAAATTTCTAATTTGCGTCCAGAAACAGGCTCATAAAAGACAGCAGCTGGCTCGTTCTCATCAAGTAAGAACAAATGATCGTACCCAAACGCGCGATCAAACAAATCACTTTCTGGCTTATTAACCGGATCAATGATCGTTTGGACACCAAAGTCAAAGCGCGTACCATCGACGGAAATCAGCTCCTCGGTAAACGAAGACTGCTCGTTCACCTCCGCGACCGCCGAAGCATTAATCATCAACTCATGCTCATAGATCGAACGCTTCAAATTCCCCGACAAGTTAAAATAAGCATGCTGTGTCGGATTGAAAAGAGTATCTTTATCTGATAACCCTTTATAGGAAATCTTTACTTTGTTATCATCAAGTTCATACTGCACGAAAACCTGGAGATTCCCAGGGAACCCTTCCGGCTGCTCTTTCATGACGGCTTGTAACTGATAACCTCTCTCGCTTTCTGACACATCAAACACCATGTGCGTTAAATTCTCTGTTCCACCGTGCAAATTATTAGACCCATCGTTTAGATCCACCTGGTAGGCTTTACCGTTTATGGTGAATTTACCGTTGGTAATCCGATTAGACGTCCGCCCAATCAGCGTGTTTAAAAAGCAACCATTATCCAAATAATCGGCAAGGCTGTGATAACTGCATACGAGATTTTCCTCATAAGCATCCTCCGCTAAAGCGATCTTTGTGATCGCCCCACCCACATTGATAAAACGAAGCTCTAACGCATCATTTTTAATGCCATACTCAATCACTTCAATACCATTGTGTCTCTCTTTTCGAATTATTTTTCTTTCCATGGCTAACCACCTAATTTTTGTCATTATAAAATTCCACTATTATCAACAAACGCCATCAATAAACCGACATCAACCCTACTCACCAAACACAGCCTTATAATCCCCAATAAACTTCTCAATCCCCTGATCCGTCAACGGATGCTTCATCATCTGCTCAATCACACTAAACGGTACCGTCGCTAAATCAGCCCCGGCCTTCGCACATTCAATCACGTGCGGCGCATGCCTAACACTCGCAGAAATAATCTCAGACTCAATCCCGTGGATCGCAAAAATATCCGCGATTTCACGAATTAACTGCATCCCATCCATCGAAATATCATCTAGGCGTCCGATAAACGGTGAGACGTAAGTCGCACCCGCTCTTGCTGCCAATAACGCTTGCGGCACATTGAAGATCAACGTTAAATTCGTCTTGATCCCTTCAGCAGTCAACGCTTTACAGGCTTTTAACCCTTCCGTCGTCGTTGGTAATTTGATGACCATGTTCTCATGAATCTTCGCAATCTCGCGCCCTTCCTCAATCATCGTTGCCGCATCGAGCGTCGTCGGCTTCACTTCACCGCTAATCGGCCCGTCAACAATCTCAGCAATCTCAGCGATGACCTCCGTGAAATCGCGCCCTTCCTTTGCAATAATAGAAGGATTTGTTGTAACCCCACAAATGACACCCATGTCATTCGCCGCTTTAATTTCTTCAATGTTAGCTGTATCTAAAAAGAATCTCATTTTATACTCGCTCCTCAAATTTTATTAGTCTTTAGTCAATTACGAAATGCCGTTAAGAAATAATTTCCCTACACCCCTTGCTATTTCGAGGAAGTAGGGAAAAATTCCCCTATAACCCTTTATATATTGTGAAAGTAGGGAAATTGTGAAATTTCCTGATTAGTAATGCTCTTTCACAACCTTCACCACATTCGCCGCTGTCATGCCATATCGTTCTAGCAATTCAGCTGGGGTTCCTGATTCACCGAATACGTCGTTTAGTCCGATTTTTACGACTTTGGTTGGGTGTGTCTCAGTCACGACATCCGAAACAACTGAGCCTAACCCACCGATCACAGAATGCTCTTCGCAAGTGACGATAAACTTCGTTTCCTTCGCTGCTTTTTCAATGATGTCACGGTCAATCGGTTTAATCGTTGGGATGTGAATCACGCGTGCGCTAATCCCATCTGCTTTTAACAGCTCAGCTGCTTTCTTTGCTTCAGCAGTCATTAATCCCGTTGCGATCAGAGTAACGTCGTCGCCATCCGTTAACTGAACGCCTTTACCGAATTCATACGTGTATGATTCATCGAAAAGATCCTCTGCAGCCAGTCTACCTAAACGGATGTAAACCGGTCCGTCATGCGCTGCGGCATATTTAATGACTTCTTCGGTTTCACGCGCATCAGCAGGGACGATCACCGACATGTTTGGCAAAGCGTTCATCAATGCGATGTCTTCAACCGACTGGTGAGAACCACCGTCTTCTCCAACTGAAATTCCCGCGTGCGTTGCGGCAATCTTTACGTTCAGATTTGGGTAACACACCGAATTACGAATGATTTCAAAGGCGCGCCCGGTTGCAAAGACAGCGAACGTTGAGGCAAATGGTACTTTGCCATAGCTTGCTAGTCCAGCAGCGATGCCCATTAAGTTTTGCTCAGCGATCCCAACGTTGATAAAACGTTCGCTATACTGTGCGGCGAAATCACCTGTTTTTGTTGATTTTGATAGGTCTGCGTCTAGCACGACCACGTCTTGATTGGTTGCTCCTAATTCAAGGAGTGCTTTTCCGTATGCTTCACGAGTTGCGAGTCCCATTATTTTGCCACCTCCGCTAATTCTGTAAGTGCTAAGTCTAATTGTTCTTTATTTGGTGCGACACCGTGCCAACCGGCTTCATTTTCCATAAATGAAACCCCGCTTCCTTTAACCGTTTTGGCAACGATGGCAGTTGGCATACCTTTAGTTTCACGTGCATCAGCAAAGGCTTTAGCGATTTGCTCGTAGTCATGACCGTTTATCTCGATGACATTAAAATCAAACGATCGGAATTTATCAGCAATAGAGCCTAAATTAATAACGTCTTCGTTTTTACCGTCAATTTGCAAGCCGTTGTTATCGATGATCACAACCAAGTTATCTAACTCATAATGAGCGGCTGCCATCACAGCTTCCCACACTAGCCCTTCTTGTAATTCACCGTCACCTAAGATGGTGTAAATGCGTGCGGCTGAATCATCAAGCTTAGCACCTAAAGCCAGGCCGACGGCGTTTGAAATCCCTTGGCCTAAAGAACCGGTAGACACATCAACTCCCGGTACTTTTTTACTGTCTGGGTGACCTTGTAAAATAGAATCCATTTTACGAAGCGTTGGTAATAAGGCTTTATCGAAAAAACCACGTTCTGCCAATGTGGCATACAAAACGGGTGCAGCGTGCCCTTTTGATAAGACGAAACGATCACGCTGAGGATGCTTCGCATCACTAGGGTCAACGTTCATTTCTTTAAAATATAAATAGTTTAAAAGGTCAACTGAAGATAATGAACCACCTGGATGCCCCGACTTTGAGTGATAAATCATATCAACGATTGACTTTCTAATTTCTGTTGCTGTTTGCGTCATGTTCATCTTTTCTCTTCCTTTCGAATTTGAGTACCTTGTCAACAAATAGTAGTTAACAACTCTTCAAGTAAAAATATAGCACATTGCGCTAAGTTTGTCTAGTGAACAAACTAAGTTTGTTTAATTTAGTTGAAAAAGATTTGTTTTTTTTGCAAACTACTAGTATAAAAGACAATGACTATGTTATAATAACAACTTAGTCAGCTCAGCTACCTAAACTTAACGTAGTTAATCTGAAATAAGTAACACCTTTAAGCTTGGAGGTTTCGAAACATGAGTATTGTTGATAAGTATGCTATTCGTGAAATGAATGAAAAATCAGTGTTAAGATCAATTATTCAAGAAGAATCAATTTCGCGCGCTGATATTGCAAAATTATTGAATCTAAACAAAACATCGGTTTCTTCAATTGTTGGGGATCTATTAGAACGAGACTTGATTATTGAAATTGGATCTGGCCAGAGTAGTGGCGGCAGAAAGCCAACGATCTTAACGTTTAATAAAAAAGCAGGGCTTTCTCTTTCCTTTGACATCGGCCCTCATAACATTACGTCTATATTGACTTATCTAGACGGCGAATTTGTTGCGGATAAGTACACAAGCATTCAGCACCTTTGCGCTGAGACTATTCTGGAGACGTTGAAAAAGGACATTGAAGGTTACGTGCATAACCTTAAACCTTCCACCTATGGTATTGTTGGCATCTGCATTGGCATCCACGGCATTGTCAACGAAAATAAAGTCATCTTTTCACCGTTTTATTCTTTCGATCAAATCGATCTGAAGACGGAACTAGAAGCGATGTTCGGCATCCCGGTCTTACTTGAAAACGAGGCAAACTTGGCTGCTTTAGGGGAACATCAGCACACGACTCCGAAAACGAATCTGATCAGCGTGAGTGTCAAGCACGGAATTGGAGCGGGAACGATTGCAAATGGCAACTTGCACACTGGGACTAGTGGACACTCGGGCGAAATCGGGCATTTAATTACCGTGATAGATGGGCACCAATGCCCGTGCGGTAATCAAGGATGCTTAGAGCTGTATGCCTCTGAATATCACATTTTGCAAGGTTACAAAGAAGCTTCAAACCTTGAAAGTGTGAGTTTTACAAAGTTTAAAAAAGATTATTTCTCTAACAACCCCGAAGCTAAAAAGTGGATGGCGCAGTTTGTCCAGTACATGGCGATTGCTGTCAATAATTTGATTACAACGTTTAACCCTGAGGTCATTATTATCAACAGTCGTTTCACCAATCAAATCGATGACATTACCGATCAGATCAAAGAGAAGATCACTTATAAAGGAAAAGGTAAGACCGTGATTAAAGCGTCGACATTAGACCGCGAAGCAACGCTACTTGGTGGCGCTCACTTAAACACGACGCAATTCCTAGGTATTTAAACCGTCTTTAAAAGGTATATCAGTCGTATATGAAACGTATAACAACAAGAAATTTGCAAATTCCCGAGTGCTATTCAGTTAGCGTCGGGAAATTTTTTGTAGCCATAAACTTTGTTTGTATGATAGACAAAGTTAGTGAGATGTGCTATACTTTTAGACAAAAGCTTGAAAAGGGCTTTCTTTGAAAAGAATTGTCAAATGCACAAGCAATTGTGAACCTCGATGATTAAGGTATCGTCGTTGTGCACCTCAAAGCTTCACATGCTGTAAAAAGGGTGCAAAATTGCACCCTAATGCCTATTATACAAGCGAAAGGGTGCAACATTGCACCTTAATGCCTCTTATACAAGCAAAAGGGTGCAGTCAGTTACTGAATGCTTCGCAATTGCTTAGTCAAACACGAAACGAAAGGAGAACAAACATGAGTACATTCAAAAATCCAGTATTACCAGGGTTCAACCCTGATCCATCGGTGTGCGTGGTCGGAGAAGATTATTATTTGGTCACATCAACGTTTGCTTATTTTCCAGGGGTGCCGATTTATCATAGTCGCGACCTAGTGAATTGGCGTCAAATCGGGAACGTGTTAAACCGAGAATCACAAATTAAGCTAACAGGCATCAGTCACTCACAAGGCATCTTTGCACCAACGATCCGCTATCACAAAGGGACCTTCTATCTGATCACCACCAACGTCTCTTACGGCGGCAACTTCATTGTCACGGCCACCGATCCTGCTGGACCGTGGTCGGAGCCGATCTTTTTAAACGACGCACCTGGCATTGATCCAAGCCTATTTTTTGATGAAGACGGCAAATGTTATTACACCGGCACACGCCCGAACCCAAGAGGCGAACGCTACAACGGCGATTGGGAAGTGTGGCTGCAAGAACTCGATCTTAACACCATGCAGCTAATCGGTGTCAGTACCAAACTATGGAAAGGGGCGTTGCGTGGGGCCATTTGGCCCGAAGGCCCTCACATCTACAAAAAAGACGGCTACTATTACTTGCTGATCGCGGAAGGCGGAACCGGTGACGATCATGCGATTACCATCTCGCGCAGTAAAACCATTTCAGGCCCTTATAGCGGCAACCCTAAAAACCCGATCCTCACACACCGACATCTCGGGCTTGACTACTTTGTTCAAAACGTGGGGCACGGTGACCTCATAAAAACGTCTTGTGGGAAATGGTACATGACGTGCTTAGCCAGCCGGATGTATCAAAAACATAGCAACTTAGGCCGCGAAACCTTTTTAGCCGAGGTCAGTTGGGAAAAAGGCTGGCCGGTGGTAAACGCTGGGCACGGAAAACTACTAGCCGAACAAACGCATCAATTACCGCTACACCCTTTCGAGAAGAAAACGCGGTACGATTTTAAGGACGGCCTTGACATGGCGTTTTTAAGCTTACGCACGCCACAGCCTGATTTTTACACGATTGAAAAGGGGAAACTGTATTTAAAAACGTTACCGGAAACGATCGGTGACTTAGCGACGCCGGCTTATTTGGCTCTTCGGCAAACGTCGATGTTCTTTACCCTTGAAACGAAGATGAGCTTTATACCGAAAGAAGAAGAGGAAGCGGGCTTAGCGATCGTGCAACGAGACACGAACCATTTGCAATTCACCTATCGGCTCGTAGAGGGGGTTAACACACTTGAAGTGACTAAGGTTTTGGCGGAAGACGATGATGTGAGTTTCCATTTGCTTAAGGCGGTAAAGGTCGAAGGACAGACGTTGTATTTAAGAATTAAAGGCCATGAGCAAGCGTTAAGTTTTTATTATAGTTTGGATGGCAAGGCTTATCATGAAATTTGTGCCGGCGTGGATGCGCGGTTTTTGTCCACCGAAGCGGCTGGCGGGTTTGTGGGGAATACGATGGGGATCTATGCGACGAGCAATGACGAGTCTTCGTATAACCGGGCTTGTTTTGAATGGCTCGATTTACGAAATTAGGAGGCTTTTACATGGAAAAACAATTGTTCAATGACGATTGGTTATTTACCAAGTTTAAATTAGGAACGACCCTAAAAGAAGTTAACGAGTCGGGCAACGTTTGGGAAGCAGTGGCTGTGCCCCATGATTGGTTGATCTACGATGCGAACCGGTTATACGAAGCCGGCGAGGGGTGGTACAAAAAAGCGTTCGAAATGGCGCCTTTATCGGAGGATGATCACGTGTCTCTGAGGTTCGATGGGGTCTATCAAGATGCCACCGTTTACATCAACGGTAGCGAAGCGTTCGAATGGAAAAACGGGTACACGACGTTCGAGTTTGATGCTACGCCTTATCTGGTTAGCGGCACCAACGACATCATCGTGCGTGTGGTGTACGAATCGCCTAATTCAAGGTGGTACAGCGGCGCGGGGATTTATCGAAACGTGTGGTTGAAGAAGGGTGCGAAGGAGCGTTTTATCTCTGATGGTCTTTACATTACGCCGATCAGGAAATCAGACACGGGTTGGCAGGTTGAGATTGATGCGGAAATAAGCGTGGACTTAACGAAAGGGCCATACAAAGTTGTCTATTCCCTTTTGAACCCAAACGGCGAGTTCACGATGGGAATTTCTGAGGAAGTGACGAATGCTAGAGTGCATCGGGAGAAATTATTCCTTTCGTCACCAGAGCTGTGGGACATTGGGAAAGGGAACCTCTACACCTTAGAGGCTAGGTTATATCGCAACAAGAAGCTCATGGATCAGACGAGCGTTCGCTTTGGCTTTAGAGAAATCGACATGAGCCCAGATGGCGGCTTTGTCATTAACGGACGGCGCACGAAGTTATTCGGGGCGTGTCAGCATCACGATCTCGGCGCATTGGGCGCTGCTTTCAACAAAGTTGCTTTGCGACGTCAGTTCGAATTGTTACAAGAAATGGGGGTCAATGCCGTTCGCACGGCGCACAATCCGCCTGCGACTGAATTCATGGAACTGACAGATGAAATGGGGCTTATCGTCTGCTCAGAAATTTTAGACATTTGGAAAAATTCGAAAACCACTTACGACTATGCGCGGTTTTTTGATGAGTGGATTGAGCGTGACATGGCATCGTGGATTCGCCGTGATCGCAACAGCCCAAGCGTGGTCATGTGGGGAATTGGGAATGAGATTTCGGACACACATGTGGATGAGAGCGGGTTAGAAACGACGAAAAAGCTGGCGGCATTGGTTGAACGGCACGATCCAAAAGGCCATGCGAAGGCGACTATCGGGTCGAATTACATGCCGTGGGAGAATGCTCGCAAATGCGCTGATGTTGTGAAGCTAGCGGGTTATAATTACGCGGACAAATATTACGAAGAACACCGGGCGATGTATCCGGATTGGATCATTTACGGCAGTGAGACGGGCTCAGTCGTGAGTAGCCGCGGGGTGTATCGGTTCCCACTTTCGCAGTCCATTTTAGCGGACGATGACGAGCAGTGTTCGTCGCTTGGTAATAGTTCAACGAGCTGGGGCGCTAAGAGCGTGGAGGCGAACATCATTGCCGATCGTGATGCGGCTTTTTCGCTGGGGCAATTTATTTGGTCCGGGTTTGATTACATTGGCGAGCCGACGCCTTATCACACGAAGAACGCTTATTTAGGTCAAATTGATACGGCCGGCTTCTTTAAAGATGCGGCTTATATTTACCAGTCGGCTTGGACGGACTATAAAGAGAAGCCGATGGTGCATCTGTTTCCTTACTGGGATTTCTCAGACGGGCAACTGATCGATGTGCGGGTGGCGTCGAATGCACCGAAAGTTGAATTGTTTTTTAACGACGAAACGCTTGGCACGTTTGACATTGACCATGAGAAGGGGAAGAAGCTGGTGGGGGACTGGCAATTGCCTTATCGCAAAGGCACGTTGCGTGCGGTCGCTTACAACGAACAAGGAGAAGTCATTGCCGAAGCGATTCAAACGTCGTTTGGTGATGCGAAAGCTCTCACGCTAAAGCCGGATAAAACGGAAGCGGTTGCCGACGGTGAGGACTTGATTTTTGTTGAGATTGGGACGGTGGATGAAGACAGTGTGCACGTTGCTAATGCGAATAACCGAGTGGTAGTCAGCGTCACCGGAGCCGGGCGACTGGTTGGGCTTGATAACGGGGATAGCACGGATTACGATTCGTATAAAGGGACAAGCCGTAAGTTGTTTTCTGGGAAGTTGCTCGCGATCGTTGCGGTGAATCACGAAGCGGGAATCATTAGGATGACGGTGGATTCGCCGGGGTTGGTTTCAGCGACGCAGACGTTTAGCGTGGTACAAGGTGACGTCCCGGCTGGAACGAGCAAGACGTTAACAGCCAACACCCCTTCCGTGACGAACGAGGAGATACCGGTGAGGAAAATTGAACTGATCGCAGCCGGTGGTAACCTTTTAACGGTTGACACACAAGCAGTGATTGTGCAAGCAAAGGTTCATCCCGCGAATGCCACGTACCGTGATTTGCAGTGGCGAGTGACGAATGCGGCTGGGATTGATGCGACGACGGCTGAGATTGAGGTGTTGGGTGATGATCAGGTGAAGGTGACGGCGCTCGGAGATGGGACGTTTTATTTGCGGTGTATGACGAATAACGGGGCGGCTAAACCGCGCTTGATTTCGCAGCTTGATTTCACGGCGACCGGGCTGGGTGAAGCCTATTTGGATCCGTATGCGTTTATTTCTGGCGGACTGTACACGAACAGTAACATTGAGCTGACGAACGGGAACGACCGTGGGGTGGCGACCGATCGCGAGTTGGAAAGTCACGTTGGTTTTGAGCAGGTGAATTTTGGTGAGATTGGCTCAGATACGATCACGTTGCCGCTGTTTCCGCTCTTGCCTAACGAATTCCCGATCGAAATTTGGGAAGGAATGCCGGGCGATGTTGGTAGCGAGAAGGTGTGCGAGGTGACGTATGATTTAGGGTCAGTTTGGAACACGTATCAAGAGAAGACGTACAAGTTGCCAAGAAAATTCAAAGGTTTGACCACGATTTGTTTCGTGTTTAAGCAGAAAGTCCACGTGAAAGGGTTCTCGTTTGAAGCGCCCGTGAAAGCTTACGAGCAACTGTCTGCTGCGAATTGCCAGTTTATCTCAGGGGATGCTTATACGGTGACAGATGATGCGGTTAAAGACATCGGCAACAACGTGACCCTCATTTTCGATGACATGGATTTTTCGAGTAAAGGCATGAGTAAAATCCAAATTTGTGGCGCAACCCCTCTGTCAAAGAACACCATCCAAATGAGGTTCGCAAACGGCGATGCCGAATCCATCCAAGTGATTGATTTTGTTGGGACGAGTGGTTACGAGGTGCAAGAGTTTGAGTTGGCACCCGTGGACGAGAATGAACAGGTGAGTTTCATCTTCTTACCGGGTTGCCAGTTCGACTTTAAGTGGTTTAAATTTTCGTAGCCGTTTTTGTAGAAAATAAAAGTGCAACGCGGATGTACACAGATGTGCGGCAACGTTGCACTTTTCAGTTGGAAAAATTAAAATGTGGAAGTTTGTAAAAAGAGGGTAGAAAGTTTGTTTGTACACTAGACAAAGTAATAGTTGTGTGGTATACTGCATATAGTAAACTAACAGAAAACAGGGGCTTATTCATCACAGATAAGGAGTGAGTAGCATGACATACGATAGTTGTTGGTTGGCTTCAAAAATGGGAGTGACAGATTTTGAAGTGCGAGGACAAACGCTAATTGCCGAAACAATACAGCAGGAGCTGGAGCAGAAGACGGAGTTTGTTGAATCAAAGCACGTTATTTTTAGTAGCTTGGAACATTTATCTCAGGCTGAAAAAGCCATCTTTAGTATTTACGACATCAAGGACGAAGGGTACGTGATTAAAGACACTTACGAAGCTTTGTATGTGGTGGGGGTGCAGGACGTTGGTGTTTTATATGGGATGTTTCATTTGTTTAGGTTATTTGCTGAAAAAGCAGAGTTAGCGGACATCGAGGTGGTTGAAAATCCGTATAACGATATCCGCATGTTAAACCATTGGGACAACATGGATGAAACAGATTTTATGGGTAGTGTTGAGCGTGGTTATGCCGGTGCGTCTATCTTTTTTGAAAATTGTGGGTTTGTGAAAGACAAGCGCAGAATTGCCGATTACGCACGATTGCTAGCCTCTATTGGGATCAATAGTGTTTCGATCAATAATGTGAACGTGCACGCATTGGAGAGCAAGCTGATTACGAAGGAACTGCTGCCAGAAGTGAGCGAAGTGGCAGGGATTTTCCGAAAGTTCGGTGTGAAATTATTTTTAAGTATTAATTACGCAAGTCCCATCACATTAGCTGGGATGGACACTTCGGATCCACTTGATAAAGACGTTCGAGCTTGGTGGAAAAAACAATTAGCTGAAGTTTACGAAGTCATTCCTGATTTTGGTGGCGTGGTGGTGAAGGCCGATTCGGAAGGTCGACCAGGACCGTTTACTTACGGTAGAACCCATGCGGATGGGGCTAACATGTTAGCCGAAGCGTTGGCACCTTTTGGTGGACTCGTCTTCTGGCGTTGTTTTGTTTATAACCACCAACAAGATTGGCGTGATCGCACCACCGATCGCGCGCGTGCAGCGTACGATCACTTCATGCCACTTGACGGCGAGTTCTTAGACAACGTGATCTTACAAATTAAGAACGGGCCGATCGATTTCCAAGTGAGAGAGCCGTTATCGCCATTGCTAGGTGCGATGACGAAAACCAATCAAATTTTAGAATTCCAAGTGACACAAGAATACTTAGGACATTCGAAAGACGTTTGTTTCTTAATTCCACAATGGAAAGAATACCTTGATTTTGATACTTACGCGAAGGGTGAAGGGTCAACCATTGATAAGGTGGCGAATGGCTCGCTTCACGGTCGTCAACATAGCGGGATCGTTGCTGTGGCAAACATCGGTAACGATGCGAACTGGACCGGGCATCAATTAGCACAGTCAAATTTCTATGGTTATGGCCGCTTGATTTGGAACCCTAGTTTGACTGCTGAAGAGATTGCAACGGAATGGATTACCTTGACCTTTGGTGAAGACGAAAAAGTGATGGAGACGGTGAAAGGCATCTTATTAGATTCTTGGCCAACGTACGAAAAGTACACAGCGCCGTTAAGCGTTGGGTTCATGGTTCAGCCGCATTTGCATTACGGTGTGAACATCGACGGTTATGAGTATTCGAAATGGGGAACGTACCACTTTGCTGATTGCAACGGGGTTGGTGTGGATCGAACGAAAACAACGGGGACGGGTTATACGCATCAGTATTTTGAACCAAATATTGGGTTGTACGAAAACATAAAAACGTGTCCGGATGAGTTGCTGCTGTTCTTCCATTTTGTTCCTTATACGCACGTGTTGCAGTCTGGAAAGACGTTAATCCAGCACATTTATGACACGCATTTTGAAGGTGTGGAAGACGTAGAGGCCTTCATTAAGAAGTGGGATGAGCTTGAAGGGTTGATGGATGCCGAAAGCTTTGCTAATGTGCAAGGGCGCTTGCAGGAACAACTCGCCAATGCAATTGAGTGGCGCGATCAAATTAACACTTACTTCTATCGTAAATCTGGGATCGAAGATGTTCATAGCAGAAAGATTTATTAGGAGGCGGTCTGGATGATAAACATATTTGATACAGATGGCTTTCTGTATAAGATCGGGATGGTGTTGGCGGACATTTTCTTGTTAAACTTCTTGTGGCTGATCTTTAGCCTTCCGCTGATTACCATTGGTGCTAGTACCACGGCGGTGTACTACGTGACGACGAAAAAGGTTGGGAACTCAGACGCTTACGTGTTGAAAGGCTTCTTAAAAAGTTTTAAAGAAAACTTTTTGGTTTCCACCATTGCATACGTCATTCTGGCTGCGATTGGACTTGTTGTTTGGGTAAATTTCCGAGCAATGGGTCACGTTGATTTAGGTGGGATGCAATTTCCAGTTCGTGTGGCGTTATCGTTTGTGTTAATCCAAATCATTTTTGTATCCATGTATGTGTTTCCGATTATTTCACGGTTTGATATGACGGCGATCAAGGCCTTGAAGTCTGCTTTGCAATTGTCTAACGGTCATTTATTTCTGACGATTAGCAATTTAGTGTTATTGGTTGCTGTGGGGATCGTAACCATTTGGATTCCGTTTTTGTTCGTGTTTATCCCGGGTATTTTTGCTTATTTGTCAGCTAACTTGTACGTGAGGATTTTCCGGAAATACGACGAGAATTTTGAATAGAAAAGATTGATTAATTTAAATGATTAGATAGTGTCGATTTATAGAAGTGTAAATCACAATAAAGAAAGGTTGATTATAATGGAAGAGACAATAAAACTTCAAAAACAAAGTGAAAGAAGGGGTTATTGGTCAAGGCACTGGGGCTTATATGCGATGCTAGTGTTACCCATTGCGTTTTTCGTTGTGTTTAGCTACGTCCCAATGGTGAATCTCTTGCTTGCTTGGAGCCCGAACAATGTGTTCTTATCGGTGTGGGATACCGGATGGATTGGTTGGGATAATTTTAGAGAGGCGTTTAACAACCCGTTCTTTATTAGTGCTATTCGTAACACCATCATGTTTAGTGCGTTGGACATTTTGGTTGGGTTTCCCGCTCCGATTATTCTAGCTCTGCTTTTGAATGAGCTAAAAATGCCACGGTTTAAAAAGATCACCCAAACCATTAGTTACATGCCGCACTTTATTTCATGGATCATTATCGGAGGGATGGCACCAAGGTTGTTTTCGGTGAATAACGGGGCGATCAATAACATGATCTATAACATGGGCGGTAACCCAATCCCATTTCTTGAGTCGGAATTCCACTGGATTGTAACCATGGTATTACTAGGAGTATGGCGTAGTATCGGTTGGAATACGATTATTTACTTAGCTGCCATTACAAACATTAGTCCTGAATTATACGAGGCTGCTGAAATAGACGGTGCTTCTCGTTTAAGGAAAATGTGGCACATCACCTTGCCGGGGATCAGGCCGGTAATCATTACCTTATTTATTTTAACCTTAGGTGGTGTAATGGGTGCGGATTTATCGCGATTCATGGCATTAGACAATAGCTTTGTTCGAGGGGTTTCAGATGTTATTCCAACGTTTATCTTTCGATGGTCTCTTCTAGGGAATCAGTTTGCACTTGGTGCTGCGATCGGAATCTTCCAATCGATGATCGGGATGATGTTATTACTATCTGGAAACTGGATCGTTAGAAAATTAGGCGGTAATGCCTTCTGGTAAGATGTACATAGGGTATCTTAAGTAGAAAAGGAGATTAAACTAATGAAACAAACAAAAAGAAAAAAACACTACACAGAAAGAACAACCACTGGTGACGTGTTCATTATCTCAATCATGCTTATCCTGATCGCGCTATGTATTCTGCCGATGATGAACTTGGTTTCTAACGCTTTCAGTGATCCAATGGCGATTATGCGTCGTGAGGTTACCTTCTGGCCGGTTGGCTTTCAAACGGGCGGATTTATGGACGTTGTTGGCGATAATCGTATTATGTGGTCGTTAGCGTGGACGGGGATTTTAACCGCAATTGTGGTTGCCATCAATTTATTTATGACAACCATTTGCGCTTATCCGCTTACTTACGAGTCGCTTAAAGGGCGTAAAATCATTTCATTCTTTATTATTTTCACGATGTTATTTGGTGCTGGATTAATTCCAACGTTCGTTCTTTTTAGAGATTTGGGATTATTGAATAATCCACTCGTTCTCATTTTGCCAGGTTCGTTGGGCGTGTTCAACATGATTTTAATGCGAAACTTTTTCTTAGGTATCCCAGATAGCTTGAAAGAGTCCGCTGAAATAGACGGTGCGGGCCCGTTCACCATTTTATGGCGCATTTATGTACCGTTATCGTTACCGTCGTTTGCTACGATCGGGTTATTCGTAGCCGTAGGACGTTGGAACGGTTTCCAAGACGCACTGTTTTTCATGGCAGGAGCGTCTGAATGGCATCCAATTCAATTATTGCTCTTTAACATCATTCAGAATAACACCGCGGTCGATGTTGCTGATCCAGGTGGACAAGCACAAGGGATGGGGCCAGTCCTGCAAGCAGCTGCGACTGTGGTAACGACTTTGCCGATCTTATGTGTGTACCCATTCGTGCAAAAGTACTTTGTTAAAGGAGCAACATTAGGTGCCGTTAAGGGGTAAGAAAATCAAAAGTGAGCATAGAACGACAAAAAAATAAAAAAGTTTGTAAGTACGCTAGACAAACGATAAAACTTATGCTATACTAACCTTGCTTAGAAAAATTGTAAGCGCAACAGCAAACATGCGCTTGCGTTTATTAAAAAATAATTGCCGCGTACAGGGCAGAAGGAGCAGACAAAATGAAAAAGAATAAACTATGGTTATTTCTTTCTATCTTCGCTGTAGCGTTGCTTGTGTTAGCAGCGTGTGGAGATGGAAACGGTGATGATACAGGCGGAGACGCTGAGACGGGTGACAACGGAAACGGTGACGTTGTGGCTGATGAATTCGGCTTAGATGAGAACGGACGTTTCGTTGAGCAACGGACGATCTCAGTAGCGTTATGGGATCGTAACGATGAGCGTATCCCGAACTTCGACGAGTCTTATTGGGCGGAGTGGGTAGCTGAACAAATGTTAGAACAACGCAACGTTGTCGTTGAGTGGGAAACTGTTCCACGTTGGCCAAACGACTACGAACATCAGTCAATGCTATTAGCAGCTGGTGATGCAGCAGACGTTGGTGCGACGTTTAACAATGCGATGATCACAACGATGGCAGAGATGGGTGGTATCCATAACCTATATGACCATTTACCGCGCTACCGTGATTTACTACCTAACCTTTACGGATTATTAGGAAATAACGTTTACCACAACTTTGATCCAGTAACTGAGACGTTATGGACGCTTGCAGGTTGGAACAACAATGCAAATAACGGTCGTACAAGTGTCTGGATTCGCGAAGACTGGTTAGCTGCTTTAGATTTAGAAATCCCAACAACAATGGATGAATTTGCTGATACGCTAAGAGCGTTCCGTGATCGCGCGGATGAGTTACCAGGTGTTGGTGAAATCGGAGAGTTCTATATTCCATCAGGTGAAGAAGATGTAGAGGGAGTTTGGGAAGAATTCCTAATGACAGCGGATGATGTTATCCCTTACTTAATCACACAAGACGTTGGATGGGATGCAACAGCGATCTTTGAATCGTTTATCCCAAGTGATATCACAGAGCGTGAGTGGTTTGTACGCGGATTCGACGATCGTCGCTTCATGTTTGAAGATGCGATGCGTGAAGGAGCGCGTGTGCTTAATCAGTGGTACTACGAAGGGTTAATCTTTGATGATTTTGCTATTACCGACACTCGTGATGCACAAGACCGCATCCGTTTAGGACACGTTGGTGCAACGATTGCTAACTGGGACATGCCGTTTAGAGGTGGAGACGCTTGGACAACAAGAATGCGTGAAAACGTAGGTGAAGATGCAATGTTCATCCCAATTACACCATTCTTAAACGACGTAGGTGAAGTTCAACAGTTCGTTCCAAACCCAACGGACCGTTTCATTTTCTTCCCGTCAACGAACGATGAGATTTTAGCGTCATTCTTATACTTAGACTTTATGTCAAGTCCTGACACGGTGAGATACCTACAAATTGGTAGAGAAGGTCTACACCATGAAATTTTAGAAGACGGTGCGATTTCAATGTTATCACAAGAGGACATGGAAGGTCGCTACGTACAGCCATCAGGGATGAACTTTGACATTACGTTAACGGTTAACAACCTTGGTGCTTGGCAGTTTGGCGGCGATGAGGACGTAGCAGTAGGTACGTTAAGCCGTGCTTATCCAGGAATTGACCCAGAGCGCGTGTTACATGCACGTGAAATTGGAACGATGAACAACATCATGTTTAGAAACGTAAACGTGCCGCACATCGCTGCTGAAGATGGAATGAGTGCTGTATTAGCAGACCTTAGAAACCTAATCCTTCACAGAGTGATTGCAAACGTTCACCCAGATGATTTCGATGAGGCTTGGGCAGCTGAGTATCAAGTTTACTTAGATACAGGTGGACGTGCGATCATGGAAGAGCGTGAGCAAGCATGGATTGACACCTTTGGTGATGTCGACATAATGCCAGATTTAGACCAATAATGAAAATCGAAAAGGAGGGATTAACTTAAATCATAAGTTGGTCCTTCTTTTTTTCGGAACTAGCACAACGACTTATCACATAACAAAACAGAGAATTGCGAAATAGCCATACAGTGTCGTTTTGTCACTAAAATGTTAAGCTTAGCAACACTTTTCGAATAGAATTCCGTTTAAAGTGTCGCTTTTATAAGAAAAATCTATGTGAAGCGACACTTTATAGGCGAAACTCAAGGGATGTGTTGCTAAAAGTGTCGTTTTATCTAAAGAAACTCGTGTGAAACGACACTAATCAGCCGTATGACTTTGAAAACTGTCGCTTTGTCATTCAAAATTTGAGTTTAGCGACACTTCCGCAATTGCCTAACACAACAAAAGAAAAAGAGGATGCGATTCATAATGAAGCAAAAACTTTTAGCTAATGTTTTCACAGACGGCGTGATCTTGCAACGAGATACAAGCATTAAATTTTGGGGAGAAGCCGCGCCTGACGAAGAAATAAGAGTGGCGTTTAACGATTATATCTACCAAGTAACGGCAGACGAAACTGGCAATTGGGAAATAACCGTGCCACCTTTACCAGCCGGAGCAACGCCTCAACTCACAGTCACATCAGAAGAAACTAGACAAACAGTTACCGACATCTTGATGGGAGATATTTGGATTTGTTCCGGGCAGTCGAACATGGAATTACCAATGCTTAGAACACGCAGAATGTTTGAACATTATAACAAAACAACGAACAACCCTCATATTAGAATGTACCACGTCCCGATGGCGTATAACTTTCACGGCGTACAAACTGAAATTCCAGCAGCTTCGTGGATCAAAGCCACCCCACAAGACATGGAGAAATTCTCAGCAACGGCCTTCTTTTTTGCTAACAAATTATACGAAGAAACCGGTGTGCCCATTGGGCTAGTATTATCAGCTTTGGGCGGAACGCCAGTAGAATCTTGGATGTCACGTGAAGCTCTGGCCGCTTACCCAGAGCTACTGGCACAAGCAGACGAATGCCAACAAGACGGGTTTATGGCGCAGATCACAGCGACCGAACTTGCAACGCAAGACGACTGGTACCATCAGCTAAACACGTTTGATCGCGGCTTAAATGAAAAATGGTACGACGAAAACGTGGCGGATGAGGATTGGAAAGAAATTGATCTGGATGTGCCATGGGACGAGGTGACCGACTTAAAGGCCAGCGGTAGCATTTGGTTCCGTAAAGAAGTGGATGTTCCAGCAACACTCGCCGAACAATCAGCAGATATCATTCTCGGCACCATCGCCGATGGCGATGAAGTTTACATCAACGGTGAGAAAATAGGCGGCGTTACTTACCGCTACCCGCCACGTGACTACCCGATTCCCCATCTAAAAGCAGGAAAAAATACCATTGCCATCCGTGTCATTGCCGCTCATGGCATGGGCGAATTTGGCTTTGGAAAAGCACACAAACTGTTATTTGCTGATCAATCAGAAATCTCACTCACAAAAGATTGGAAGTATAAACGTGCCCTATCTTGTCCCCCACTCGCCGGTTTGACCTTCTTTCAAAACCGACCAATCGGCAATTATAACGGCATGATTCACCCGTTCCACAAATTTCCCATCAAAGGTGCTATCTGGTATCAAGGGGAAACAAACGCGGGGCAACCAGAAGGGTATAGCAAGAAACTTTCCGCGCTGATTACGGATTGGCGCAAGCATTGGCAACAAGGCGACTTCCCGTTTATCCTCGTTCAACTAGCAAACTGGAGCCCAAAAGGCCCTCTGATGCACTGGGAGCAATTGCGCGATGAGCAAGCGAAAACACTTAAAACGCCTAACACGAGAATGGTGGTTGCTAATGATATCGGCGAGTACAACGACCTTCACCCTTTAAATAAAAAAGCAGTGGGAGAACGATTAGCCGGCGAGGCACTGTCACTAGCTTACGAGAAAGACATCGTCTCAACCGGCCCAACACTCACGCAGATTGAGCAAGCAGAAAACCAACTTATCCTACATTTCGAAACCTTTGGTAGCCAGTTAAAACTGTCGCACGGAGACGTTGTCTACGGCTTATCGCTGTGGGTGAATGACATCGAAATCGCGGTGGAGGGCCAAGTCATCAAAACGTCCGTCCACATCCACACCGCACACGCTGATCAGATCACCGCCGTCTCGTACGCGTGGATCGATGACCCAGTAGATGCCAATCTTTATAACGAAGAAGGCTTACCAACGGTACCATTCAAAAGGGAGTTAACAAAATGAAAACACTCAAAGAAGCCTACAAAGATTCATTTTTAATGGGAAATATTTACCGACCCAATGTATTAGAAAATGCGCCTTTACAACGCATGATCAATGAGCAATTCAACACCATCACAGCGGAAAACATCATGAAGCCAGCCTTAATACAACCAAGTGAAGGCGATTTTGTCTTTGCTGACGCAGATCGCATGGTGAAGTATGCCCTAGAGTCTGACCTACTAGTCGTCGGGCACACCTTGGCTTGGCACCAACAAACGCTAAACTGGATCGACGAAGCCAACACCTCAAAAGAAGAAGCCTTAGCACTGTTGCGCAAACACCTAACCGCCATCATGACCCGCTACAAAGGGAAGATCATCGCGTGGGACGTGCTCAACGAGGCGATCGAAGACGGCGTGCAAGCAGACACCAAAGACTGGCGCAAGCACCTTCGCAGCACACCGTGGCTACGCATGATCGGCGAAGACTACATCAACCACGTCTTCCACATTGCCCACGAACTAGACCCAAACGCTGTTCTTTACTACAACGACTACAACCTTAACTATCCACAAAAAAG
>Ga0131853_10000935_pt1 | contig 52835 bp, 41 predicted proteins | sample TergutLab28metaG_FD_92764 | JGI IMG/M metagenome (GOLD analysis project Ga0131853, IMG submission 92764) | Labiotermes labralis P1 segment gut microbial communities from Petit-Saut dam, French Guiana - Lab288 P1 (version 2) (version 2) | ecosystem: Host-associated > Arthropoda: Insects >...
AAATATTCCTGCACTGCCGCCAGTTTTTGCTCCGGGGGTATTGACTTCTTGTTCTGCATTGCTATGCTCCTCTCTGTTTGTAGACTCACTTTTTCATCTGTCTAAACCGAGGGTAGCATAGCAAAATGTCCCGAAGTTAAAGTCAACGATTATCGCCGACGGGCAACTTTGCTTGCGTAAGTTTTTGGTTGTTTTTCGCTGTCACCGCCAACATTTTCATAATCTGCTCTCGCATTTGGGCGGGGGTAGTGCCTTTCGGGAAAAATTCTGCCAGTTCTTTGTTTGATAAAATCACGTTATCGTTCTCCTTTTTCTTTTGTTCCATCATAATGCCGTCAATGACATCGGGGTTGAAAGTATCTTTGTCGCTCATTTCGCGCATACGCTGTGCTTGCGCCAGTGACGGTGCTGAGCCGAGACTGTTAATGTTCTCGGCGATATAACGCTGGTGGCCTTTGTCCTTAATATGCGCTAACTCTACCGCCGTGGTAAATCCCATTTTTTTGGCATCAACCAATTCCATCAGTTCCGGCACGAGTTCGGTTAGCTTGATATATCGCTGAACTTGTTTGCCCGACATAGTATTTCGCTCACCGACAATAGCGTCTGCGCGTTCGCCCGTGCCGTCCCGCGCACCTTGCCGCTTGATAGCGTCACGTTGCATTTTAAGGGCTTGGGCTTTTTCTGAAACTAGGATATTTTCCCGTTGAGTTTGGTTGTCCTCGACCATTTGCTGGATGGCTTGGTCATCTGTCAAGTCACGGATAACGGCAGGAATTTTTGCTATTTCGGCATTTCCGGCAGCGTGGTCACGGCGGTGTCCCGACACCATTTCAAATTCGAACCCGTCGGGGTCGTCTTTGAGTGGTCGGAGCGTGACAGCTTGCGTGATGCCGTGGATTTTGACGCTTTCGGTCAATGCTTGCATTTCGGCGTTATCGCCCACTTTGTACGGGTGGTTCTTGAACGGGCGAATTTTTGAACGCTCTACGAGTACAATTTTTTCCGGCTTTTGTGGGATGACTTTTGCTGTGGGTGTGATGTTTGGGGGGATAGCGGGGGTAGCTGCCTCAATGTTTGGTTTGGCGGGACTGTCTGCGGAGTTTTCCTCTTTGGACTTGTCTGATGGTTTGGTATTCGTTGAGGGTACTTGGGCGGCATTCGTTTTTTCGGGTTTGTCTGCTTCGGGCGGTACGGGCGTTGTTATCGGAGATTTTTCCGCTGCTGTTGGCGGTTTAGTGGGTGTAGTTTTTTCGGGGGTATCAGACTTGGCGGGGGCGGACGCGGTTTTTTTGTCTGTCTTTGCCTCTGTTGGTGGCTTTTCATCTTTGGGTGCGTTTGATGTTGGCACAATCGGCTCTTTGGGGGCAGTTGGCGCGGGGTTGTTCGGCTTGCTTGGTGGCGTAACCTCCGGCGATTGCGGCGCAGTGACGGGTGGCATAGGTTTTACGCCTTGCGTTGACTTTGGGGCGGGTGTTGCTTGCGGGGCTTTCTTCTTAGGCTTTTTAGCCATGTGTGGTTCCTCCGGTAAAAATAAATTATGGCGACGCTAGGCGGAAGACACTTTTCGCACAGCGTCGTCATGTATAAAAATAAAATCGCGCCCTATTCGGCGCATTGATTGGGCTATTGTCTTATTGCGGGTGTTGTGCTATAATCAACACAGGTTGCAGTGGAACGGAAACCGCGCTTTTCGCGCAATTGTAATCATGTTGTAATAATCACCTCTCTTGATGGGGCTGTGGGCAACAAAAAACGCCCGATTGAAAACAATCGAGCGCATTTATAGCCTTTGAAACTGAGAAATATTATGGTTTGCCTCTGACGTTTCGCTGTCGCGAAAGTCGACGGCGTGTGTAGCTAGTGTGTCACTAGCGGGAGCGCGGGCTTGTAGCTAGTACGCTCCTAATGGGTTCGTTTTTGGCTAGGTTTTTGCTGTCTGTCATGCCTTGAAACCTTGAATTTGCAACGGGTGTGCGGGGTTGAACCTTTAATAGATAGTTTTTATATTTTCGGAACAAGTAAGGAGCAATTATGCCGTATAAGCATGCTGGAGAAGTGGGCGATGTGTGGAAGCATATGCCACTATGCGAAATACTTAAAATAGAAAAGCCTGTAAAATATCATGAGTCAAACTCTGCCTATTCGGGATATACTATTTCAAGAAATCCCAAGACGGAATATGGCATTTTGAAAGTGTTGCAATCTTCTCGCGATGATGTGTTTGTAAACAGTGAATACTGCAAGATATTAAAAGCAAATGGGATGGGCAATCTGCGTTATACTGGTTCGCCCGGTTTAGCAATGGAAACCCTCTCCAATAAAGCAAATTACTTTTTTCACGATTTAGAGCAAGAAGCACTAAATGATGTTAAAATATTTGCTCAATATAAAGAATTGCAAAATCATGTAAAGACCATTTGCGGTGATTCAATCAATGCCTTTTTAAATAACGATTATGTAATTGACTGCAATGACTTCATATTTTTTGACCCTTATTGTCCTTTTGACAAAAATGAAAAAGGTTATAATTTTTTCGATATATTTACAAAGGCTATCATCTCAAAATCAAAGATTTTGTTATGGTATGGATATGAAAGCATTGTTGGTCAACAGGAAATTTTAGCGCAATTTCGAACCTTGGCAAATGAACACAAGATAGAAATTTGGAGTTTTGATGTCTGGCAAAAAAACATGACTTGGAGTGGGTGCGAAATAAATCCCGGCGTGCCGGGTTGTGGGATTGCGTGTGTAAACTTATCAGATGAATCTGTTACTATAATAAAACAGCAGTTAGCGTTTATAGAAAATTGTTATGCTAATGCCATATATAATGGAAATGATGCTATGTTACTGGTTGAAACAAACAGATTTCACTGCACCTGATAAGCACAATCGGCTACGCTAACGGCAAATCAATAGCGAAATTTATATTAGTCGAAAGGGTATAACTATTATGCAAAAGAATACCCATGAGCGTCTTGTTAATATCCCCGATTGCTTTGAAATACATAGCGACTTCTTGAAACATATCCGAAAAGAGGAGTTTGAAATTGCGTTTAGGCAGATTTGGGATATATTCAACCACATCTATGAAGATATTTCTGCCAAACAGCAGGAATTTGGCATACCGGCAAATGTCAAAATGTATGGAGCGACAATATATCGCCCCATTTCGTTGCTATACTTGCTGTTTGTTTCGGGTGTTGTTGAAAGTCAGACACTAACCGCTAATGTCGAGAAATTCAATGAGTTGAACTTAACAGAACACAATGCAAGTTCAAAACTTAAAAATATTCCCGCACTTATTGAACGCTTGCATGATTACGGGTTTGTTTTCGAGGGCTTGAATGGCTATAAAATTCCTAAATCGGCACACTCGATAGAAATATGCTATCCCGATAACCCCAATATTATTACTGTCTTAAAATATATGGCAGACAAAGCATATAGGCACGGAAAGAGAAACAACTTCAATTCATGCTATTTTAGGCTGCTAGACGAAAGTGTGGACGTCGTTACTTACGATAAGGGAATGACCGTGTTTGCCGACCGACTAAATACTCAATCGGAAAGAGATTTTGCATATACATTCGATAAAGCGTTGAGAGAAAGCGGCTTTTTCGCCCACGAAAGGCACGGATATTCATACTACGACAAAGAGAGCGTAATGAGGTCGAAAGGTGCATATCATTTTAAGCTGGAACGGCTTGATAAAGAAACTGCGAGGCAAGCGTACGCCAGCTCATTAGCATTACTGTTTTCGGAAATGGACAACAACGATAAAGTTCTCATACTGTGTTTGCGTATTAGAAATGCGGAAAAATGCTTGACGTATTTAGAACAATGTCCCGACACGGTCAAGGCGATTTTTCGAGGCAGCGATAATGGGTGCGGTTATCGTGCGAAATGCGACATCGGGAATGATTATCTATTCGAGGGCAACACGCATTGGCGTTGTTCGTGTTGTCGTGCAATGTTTCATTGCTTGCCCCAAATTAGCGACATACCGCATTATATAAAACTGGTGGAACTTGGGTTTAAGTAGTGGGGAATGATACCGCAGTATAAGCATTACACCAACCCCAACAAAACGGAGGCACTTTTATGTTAGACTGCATTTTCTGCAAAATCATCGACGGCGACATTCCGTCCCACAAGGTTTACGAAGATGGCGAAATGCTTGCGTTTCACGACATTGCACCGCAGGCACCGGTGCATGTGCTGTTTATTCCGAAAATACATGTCGCATCTGCCGCTGATATCACGCCCGAAAACGCGCCGTTGATTGGACGGATATTGGAAAAAATGGCTTTCACAGCACGGGATTTAGGCCTTGAGGACTATCGTATTGTTAGCAACGTCGGCGAAAAGGCAGGGCAGACGGTGTTTCATTTGCACTTCCACTTATTGGGCGGGCGCGAAACGCCGCAGTCTTTTTAGCGTATGAAATCGGCAAATCGTCCGTTGGCAGCCCTTGCGGTGGGCTTTTCTGCCGCGATGTTTATTGCGCATTATATCTTGCCTATGCGTTGGTTGTGGCCGGCGGCGATAGTTATGTTTTGCGTTGCGCTTGTCGTGACATTGTTTAAGCGCTTGCCTGTGCGTGCACTGCCACTGCTGTTAGCAATTGGTATGGCAATGGGATTCCTGTGGCGGTTGGGTTGGATTGAGTGGCGTGTGGGCGGTGTGCGCGAGCTGCATGAAAAAATCATGCCTATCACTGCTGTGGTGCAAGAGCCGCCAATCGAAGGACATGGCTTTATGACGCGTATCCGTGCTACCACGCACGGGCGGCAAGCTATGCTGTATGTTACGGCTGACGAGGACATTGACCTTTATAGCTTACGGGCAGGCGACATTTTACACTTTACAGCTCTACTCCGCGTGCCTGAGCCGGACGGTGACGACCCACTTGTTGGGTTTCGGCGGCATGGTGTCGTCATTTCAGCGTTGCAGCGTGGCGAAGTGATCATTGAGCGGCGAGGAAATGTGTCGCTGTTGCACGGCATCAACCGTTTTTCGCACACCATTTCGCAAACATTGCAAGAGCGCCAACCGCAAGCGTCGTCTGCCTTGGCGGCCAGCATATTCCTTGGCGATCGCTCGGAGATAACGCCGTCACAGCGCGACAATCTGCGTGAGAGCGGACTTATGCATGTTACGGCGGTCAGTGGTATGCATGTGGCGTTTCTGATGGGCTTTGTGTTGTTGCTGTTCGGCAACCGGCGGTGGGCATTTGTGCCGTCGTTGCTGATCATGTTCGGTTTTGTGGCGCTGGCAGGATTCCCTGCATCGGCAGTGCGGGCAGCAATTATGCAAGCCATTATGTTAGTTGCTTACTGGCGGGGGCGGCCGCACGATACATTGACAAATTTGGCGATGGCATTGGCAATATTGCTTGCCGTCAATCCATTTTCAGCAGGTGACATTGGGTTGCATTTGTCGTTTGCGGCGACGCTAGGTATTGTGTTGTTTGCCGAGCGATTTAAACAGGGTATTGACAAAGTACTGCCCAACACTGAGCGAAAACTATTAACCCGTCTGCGCCGTGCCTTTGTCGCCGGCGTGGCAACCAGCCTTGCCGCTATGCAGTTTTCGGCACCGTTGCTGCTTTATAATTTTGGGGTGATGTCGTTATTGGCACCACTGGCAACGTTTGCGGTACTATGGGCGGTTGTGGCGATATTCTTGCTCACGCCGCTGTTTGCCGGGCTGACGATGATATGGGCGCCGTTGGGCGTGTCAGTGGGCTGGGTTATGTGGATGCTGTCGCAATGGTTTTGGCTGGTTGCCAATACATTGTCGTCTCTGCCGTACATTGTTGTACGTGTTAGTGATTTTTATGCCGTGCTTTGGACATTTGCGGCCATTGCCGTTGTTGGGGTCATTGCGTTGTCGCGGCACGCGCGCAAAGTGGTAGCCGTTGGTGTGGCGTGCATTCTTTGCATGCTGGCAGTGAGTTATGGATTCAGCTCGTTGGACGGGCAGCGTTGGGAAGCTGTCATCACTGTTGTCAATGTTGGGCAAGGGCAGGCGATAATTGTGCAAAGCGGCGACGTGACGCTACTCATCGACTGCGGTAGTCTTAATGCCAATGCCGCTGAGCGTACGGTGCAGACATTGCGCAACAAGGGCAGTGTGGTAGTTGATTACGCTGTAATTACACATGGTCATGCTGACCATGTCAACGGTTTAGAGAATCTCGTTGGGCGTATTCCTGTGTGGCAGACGCTATATCCGCCCGTTGACCACGTTGCCGCCGCATGGGCGCACGCTTTGGCGACGACAGCGCGCAGCGTTGCTGAAACAACATATCTTGCGGTGGGCGCAGCGATAGTCACTGTGCTCCCATCGGTTGCAGGCTCGCAGGAAGGCACAAATGAGACCGGCTTGACAGTCGTGATTGAAGTTGGCGGCTTTGCCATGTTGGTCACAGGTGATATGAATGTTTTGACCGAGCGCCGCATTGCCGGCTACTACGGGCTTTCAACGGTTGAGGTGCTGGTGGCCGGACATCATGGTTCGCGGCATTCGACTGGTAACCCGCTATTGCAAGCAACTAACCCGCAGGCGAGCATCATCAGTGTGGGGCGCAACCACTTTGGACACCCGCATCCCGATGTCTTGGAGCGGTTGTATAATCATGGCGTGAATGCTTATCGTACCGATGAAATGGGTAATCTTGTCATTAGAGTAACGGGGAATTGAGATTTATGGCACTAAAAGAGCTAAAAACACAATTAAAAGAAGAAAAGCCGGCGGCGTGCTATGTCTTTTTTGGTGAGGAAAGCTATTTGCGTGAATATTATACGCGGCAATTGATTGCGGCAGTTTACGGCGATGACGACAGCGAATTGACAATATTGCGAGGTAGGGGGCTGACGATGGATGAGCTGCTCGATGCTGTTGAAAGCATTTCAATGCTGCATAAGCATAAGCTTGTCATTGTCAAAGACTTAGATTTCTCAAAGCCGCCGGCTAATCTCAAAGAAGCGTTAGAAACGCTGGCCATCCCCGAGGATGTGACATTGCTGTTTACCTGTACGTCGCCTGATTATAAGCCGGATAAGCGCACAAAAAGCTATAAAAATATCATTCAAATCGCTAATGTTGTCGAGTTTGAGCGGCAAAAAGAGGCAGATTTGGTGCCGTGGATTGTACGGCGGTTTGGGACGTATGGCAAGCAGATTGCCAACAGCGAGGCGAACTACTTGTTGTTTCAGTGCGGTACACTGATGGGCAACTTGGCGCAAGAAGTGGATAAAATTACCAGTTTTTCTGATAATGCTATTATTTCCAAATTGGATATTGATGCTGTGGCGTTGCCGGTTGTCGAAACCGTCGTCTTTGCGTTGACCAATGAGTTAACTGACGGGCGTTATGATAGGGCTGCCGCGACGCTCAATGACTTATTGCAGGCCCGCGAAGAGCCGATTATGCTGCTGGGATTGTTGGGTAAGCAGTTGCGCGGACTTTATGCGGCCAAGTTAGCGATGAATGCGGGGCAGGGGAGTCGCGTCGTTATGGACATGATGGGCTATCGCAATGAATATCCTGCAAAGAAGTTGCTTGACGCTGCACGTCGTCTGTCGCTGGAGTGGTGTCGACAAGCTATGATAATGGCATGCGAATATGACAAGAAACTTAAAACATCAAGTGTTGATAAGCAAGATGCGCTGCCGTTATTGCTGGCAGAATTGGCAATGAATAAACATGAGTAAGCCTAAAATTGCCGAAGTGATCGTCGTTGAGGGACGGTATGATAAACAGGCTGTATTGTGTGCGGTTGACGCGCTGGTCATTGAAACGGGCGGATTTGCGATCTTTAATGACGAGCAGAAACGCCGCGAGCTCAAAGCACTTGCCGAGGAGCGAGGGCTCATTATTCTCACCGATAGTGATAGTGCGGGGCAAGTTATCCGTGGGCATTTGAAAGGGTTGGCTAAAAATGTTAAAGTGGCATTTATTCCGGATATCGCAGGCAAAGAGCGGCGTAAAGCTATTCGGTCTAAAGAGGGTAAACTTGGCGTGGAGGGTATGCCACCTGATGTGATTTTGGCGGTATTGGAACGCGCAGGAGCATTTGTAGGGGCGACCGTCCCTACACTCATCACAACAGCTGATTTATACGATTTAGGACTCAATGGTCACCCAAACGCCAAAGCACGTCGTCAAGGTCTGCAGCGTGTGTTGCGCCTGCCGCAACGCATGTCGTCACGCGATTTATGCCGTGTGTTGAGTGGGCGGTATACAGTGGATGAAATTCGTACCATCTTGTCGCAAAATAATGGTTGACAATTATGGAAAAACTTCGTATACTAGCGTGAGTCTAAAAAATACATTGCTATGAGGTGATGACTATGTCTAACCATAATATGCGCGGTGACACGCCGCTGAAAGCTGCCGTTGTCGGGTGCGGCAACGTATTCCCTATGCATGCTTACCCTGTGGCCAACATGGAGGGGGTGGAGCTGGTCGCCATTTGCGACAATAAGCTTGATGTAGTCAACTGGCGCAATAAAGAATTTAATGTCAAGGCATACACTGATTTTGACGAAATGTTGGCAACCGAACAGCTTGATATATTGCACATTTGTACGCCGCATTATCTGCATGCGCCGATGGCTATCAAAGCGTTTGAGAAAGGCTTACATGTGTTGACAGAAAAGCCGATGAGCATCACACTCGACGACGCAAAGGCGATGATTGGTGCGGCAGACAAGGCAGGCAAGACGTTGGGTGTAATTTTTCAAAACCATTACAATCCTGCGTCACAGCTTGTCAAACGCGCACTCGACAGCGGTCGTTTAGGCGGCATTAAGGGTGTAAAGTGCAGCGTCACGTGGGATAGGAGTGATGAGTATTATAGTCGTAGTGACTGGAAAGGCACGTGGGACAAAGAGGGTGGTGGCGTGGTCATTGACCAGGCAATCCATACGCTTGACCTCTGTCGTTGGCTGATTGACAGTCCTGTGGTATCAGTGAGCGCGCATACTAGCAACCGCAACCACCACTTTATTGAAGTCGAAGACTCGGCCGAGGGCGTGATCAATTTTCAAAATGGTGTTGCATTGGCGTTTTTTACCATCAACTACCACTCATATGATGCGCCGATTCGAATTGAGTTGCATTGCGAAAATGGTATAGCGACAATTCTCGGCGATCAAGCGAAAATTGAGTACATTGACGGCAGCGAGGAATCCGCAGGACCTGATCCGCGCAAGAGCTTTGACTATGGCAATGTCAAAAGCTACTGGGGTGTCAGTCACGTCACGCAGATTGATAATTTCTATGACTGTATTCGCACCGGCAAAACACCGGACATTTGTGGGCGCGAGGCGCTGAAAACCCAGGAGATGGTTTGCGCGATTTATGAAAGCGGAAGAAGCGGGGCGCGGGTAAAGATACGATAAAGAAGCGCCACACTGCCGTAACTGCTACTGCGCCGGTTTTAGCGGCTGTGTTTCTTGGACTATGGCTTCATGAGAGAAACAATCAAGAGGATATGGAGTTGTTGGCTACCGTAAGCGTGTCCTCTGCACTTGAACAGTTTGTTGAATACCAAGAAACCGGTAGTGAGCCTGTTTACTGGACAGGGGTTATGGAATTCAATGCATTTAGACAGGCTTATTGGATGCTTCACAGAGACACGCCGGGTAGATTTTATGACCATTCTGTTATGAATGAATTGTATGCCCTTATGCTTTGGGCACCGAAAAGAGCACAAGGGCATATTGACGGAATCGTTTATGCTATGTCACTTATTCTAGATGGTAATCACCTGAATGGTTTTTTGAGATTGTCAGAAGTAAGACATAGTGCAGCCTTGAGATAGAATAAAACAAGCGGGGCAATTGCCCCGCTTGTTCTTACTGCCATAGAAGGTGCAAAACAAGCACCAACAATCCCGGCAGTCCAACAAATAATGCCAATAGAATCCAGCTTTTGAGCCGTTTGCCGCGTGCGGTTTGTTGCAAGTCGGCGGCAAAGTTTTCGTTATCAGTATCGTCTAGCACAATGTCCGAGAAATTTGCCGCAATGTTACGCGCTTGTTCTAACATGTCAGATGGTACAAAAATATCCATGCCTTGCGCCGATGCGCCCATATATATGGTGAGGAATTCGCCCGCCCCGCGATGCCTGGCTTGCGCCGGGATGCCTTTGCCACGTAGAGCGGCGAGCAAAATATCGGACGTAGTGCCATGTGTTGCCGAACAGAGAAAGGTTGGCGCGGCATAGGCGGCCTGCACCTTTTTTGGGGTGTGTTTAGGCGAGGCAGGAGGTTCTGATGTTAGTGCCGCGCTGCAATCGGCGCAGCTGGAGAAGTCTTCGCGGTATTCGACTTTGCAGTGGGGGCAATAAGACATGGATAACACCTCCATTTGTATAGGCGGTCGCCTGTAGTCGGGCATGGAAACTTACCCCTATGATTTATTGGTATCCGTTAGGGTGCGACTTATGCCATTTCCATGCGGAAGCAATAATATCTTCAATGCTCTCATGTTGCCTATGCCAGTTCAATACACTTTCGGCCTTTTGGCTGGCTGCCACCAAAACATCGGGATCGCCGTCGCGTCGTGGACCGAAATCAGATGGGATGGCGTGGCCTGTAACTTTGCGGGCGGCATTGAGGATTTCTAAGTTTGAGTAGCCGCCGCCGCTGCCGAGATTAAAGCAATCGGACGGGTTGTCCGCCAACAGATATTCCAACGCTTTGATGTGTGCGTCGATTAAGTCGACAACATGAAGGTAATCACGAATATTCGTGCCATCAGGCGTGTTGTAATCATCACCGAAAATGGTGATTTTGTCGCGCTTTCCATTGGCTACGGCTAAGACATTGGGAATCAAGTGCGTTTCCGGCGTATGATCTTCGCCGATTTCGCCCGTTTCATATGCGCCGGCAACATTAAAATAACGCAACGCTGTGTACCGCAAGCTGTGTGCGCGGTCAAACGCCGTCATCATATGCTCCATTGCCAACTTGGTTTCGCCGTAGGTGTTGATGGGATTTTGCGGCATGTCTTCGGTCACGTGGGATGCCTTGGGGCTGCCGTAGGTGGCTGCCGTTGAGCTGAATACAATGCGCTTTACGTCACACTCTACCATGACTTGCAATAAGTTGGCAGTCGCGGTGACGTTGTTCATATAATACTTATATGGCTCGGACTGGCTTTCGCCCACAAGCGAATAGGCGGCGAAGTGCATGACGGCATCAATACTATGCTCACGCAGGATGTTAGCGACCAACTCGCGGTCGGCAATGTCGCCGATGTACAACTTTGCGTTGCTGATGGCTTGCTTGTGTCCTTTGACGAGGTTGTCGAGCGCGATGGGCGTGTAGCCGCGGTCTTGCAGGATTTTTACGCAATGGCTGCCGATGTAGCCTGCACCGCCGGTGACGAGGATATTTTTCATGCGTGGGGGCCTCCTATATAATGATTATAATTTGACTGCCTCCATAACCAAAACAGATGGGTAGCGCGTTCTGACCGCCATTTCATTTTCGTCGAAATCATTGTCAGCAGGTGGCGTGACGGGAAATAGCTCTTCCATGCGTTTTATATAGAGTGTGTGCTGAGACAAGTCGTTTATATAATCGCTAACTTTCATTGTCACGGGAACTCCTCCTGCACACGACTGATTAACAGATATTATAACAACTTTTCAAACTCATATCTATACTGATAGTACCCAAGGGTTTCATGTAAGCCAATAGACTTACCATTTTCGCACCCGGTTCCGGAGCGGATGGCTTTTGCACCGTTCTTTTTTGCTTTTGTTTCTGCATATTCCAGCAACTTTGTTGCAATTCCCATGCCACGAAACTCATCCTCCACATAAATGTCCTGTATATCAGCGAAATAAAAGCCACTCTCTTCATCCGCAAAAAATGGAACCCAAAGATACGCGACGGTCTGCTTGTCCTCGGTCTCAATGATCTCAGCGATTGTCCGGTTGTCTTTCATGCTGTCCAAAAGTGCGTCGGAAAAACCTTTTAGTTGATTTTGCAGGCTAAACCATTCCTTACGGTATTCTTCATATGATAGTTTTCGCTTCCAAGGAGAATCGCAATCGTAGTTAATGCGGCAATGCCGCTCTAAAACATACGCTTTGTCTGCCTCGAAGTTGATTGCTCTGTGCATCAAATCCATTCTCTCACCACCACAAATGAAATTTCTCTACGAAAATTGATACTGTTTTTTCACTTTCCCGTGGAAGACCACAGTGATTGCTTTGGGAGGGCACTGGTTAATGCAGCGATAACACATTGTGCAATTATGTGTGTGTGTGATTGTGTCGCTATTGAGAACAAGGTTAGCCATGGGACAAATTGAAACGCATATGCCACACTTAGTACAATCACTAGTCACTTTGATAGATTTATTTGCCCGTTTTTCTACCATTGATAAAAATATACCTTGGAATAACCCTAGCACACGGGAGACTGCACTAAAGCCGCGCTTTCTAATGATGCCGTTTTCAATATTGCGGCACACGGCTTGTATTCTGTGCTGAGCCTTTTCAATGCGCTTCTCAATGCGTTTATCGCTGTCCATTGGTAGGACGAACATGTTGCTGACATTGTTTGGCATAAGGAAATGTTCGGCATAGATCACTTGGATATGCCTTTTGGGAAAGAGTGTTGTGAACGTACGTGCACCATCACCTGAAAGAAGCCACTGTGTGCAGAAGATGATTACTTTTTTGTCGACCAGTGCTGCCATGTTCTGCGCCACAAATTCCCGCATGATTCTGGGCACTCTTGACATATAGACCGGATAACAAAATCCGATAACCTCTTCTCCACCTATCAGTGATTCAAAGTCAACTGTCTCTTCAATAGAATGCGCTACGGCATCCATATTTTGGCAGAATAGCTCAGCAATGTATTTTGAATTTCCTGTGCCAGAGAAATAGAACATGACCATGTGGGCAAGCTCCTTTACTTAAAATACTGTGGCTGTCGTTCTCGCAAAATTTTCTCAATGCGTTGCGTTGGTTCAAGTAGTGAACTAATTGAATTATCGGCGTTAAGCGTATCGATAATATAAGCGATAAATTTGCTCATATCAACACTGCGATACCATGGCTTTTCCAATAATTCGGGGCGTTGGTAGATGAGGTTTGTGGTGAAAACTTTGTCGAGAAATCCGTCTTGATAGGCCCTATCAAATGCGTCAAATCCACTGGTAAACTGCCCGAATGTGGAGAACATAAAGACGCGCTGTGCGCCCTCGGCTTTGAGTTTTTCGGCGACTTGCAGCATGGAGTCGCCGCTGGCCATGATGTCGTCAATGACTAGTGCGTCTTTGCCGGCGATATCGCTGCCCAAAAATTCGTGTGCGATGATGGGGTTGCGTCCGTTGACAATGCGAGAATAGTCGCGTCGTTTGTAAAACATACCGAGATTTAGACTCAATGCCGACGAGAAATACATGCTGCGCGTCATGCCACCCTCGTCGGGGCTGATGACGACGCATTTATCACGGTGCAGCTCAATGTCATCAACGGTGTTAAGGAGAGCCTTTATCATCTGATACGTTGGACGCACGTTGTCAAATCCACTAAGTGGAATGGCATTTTGTACGCGGGCATTGTGTGCGTCAAAGGCGATGATATTGTCGACACCCATTGCTGTCAGCTCTTGTAGCGCAATGGCGCAGTCAAGAGATTCGCGGTATGTACGATTGTCTTGTCGTCCCTCGTACAGCATGGGCATTATCACGGTAATGCGCCGCGCTTTGCCGCCAATGCTGCCGATGACACGCTTGAGGTCTTGATAATGGTCATCGGGACTCATCGGGACATCCATGCCATACATCTTGTACGTCACACCGTAGTTGAAGACATCGCAAATGATGTAGACGTCATGTCCGCGTGTGGTATGGTCGAGTAATGCCTTGCCCTCGCCGGTGCTGAAGCGCACCAATTTTACGGGTAGCGAAAAGCCGGGACAGTCATCACCCCAATATTCACCTTTGCGCCACTCACAAATCCAGCTTTCCGCTTTTCTTGCTAATCCCTCACTGCCACGCATGGCAATAATGCCAAGCTCGCCAACCCGTGTGTGCCCGTTGATTTTACCCATTTATTATATCCTCCGTAATTTCATCCAAGCTACAGTATACACGATTTGTTGACAAAAAGCTAGTCTTGGCAGAGTAAAGATTCTGTATAACTCCCACGTCTTACGGGCAAAACATGGTTATCTGCAATTTTTTGGAGGATACTATGAAAAATCCTGATGCTCACCCAAAACTGTATAGCCAGTCGCGGCAATGGATGCACGATCATGAGGTGTTGGGCAAGCAAAAGTGCCGACGTGCTGCGCGGAGGTTGTTGCGTGCCATGCGTACGGTAAATCGCGTACATGAGGCTGTAAAAAAACTTGGATTGCGAGACGGCGCGTATGAATGGTTGCTGGACAACCGTTATTTGCTCATCCGTGAAGGCATCGACGCGCTGGACGCCTTAAAACGTGCGCCCGCACTGCCCGCCGATTCGCAGCGCGATGTGCGTATGTTATCGCTGTGCCGCTTACTTGTTGAGAAGGGCGTGTTTGACGCGGCGTGTTTGGTGTTTTTCTTACAAGGCATACAGGCTGATACATCGTTGAGCGAGGATGAGTTGTGGATGACCGTACCATTGTTGAAAACGGCATTGATTTTGTATGCGGCGGATGTTTGTGAAAGACTGGCCGATGTTGCAGGGGGCAATGATAGCAATACGCCGACTGCTCTAAACACGGCCATGCAAAACATCATCACAACCTTACGTTGGATCTCGACCAGCGATTTGCGAGAGATCTTGCAGCAAGAAAGTACTGTCGAAAAAATCTTGCAGGGCGACCAATCAGGCGTGTACGCCGCTATGGACGAAGATTCGCGGGCGTATTATCGCGCGCGTGTAACGGCGTTGGCAAAGAGAACAGGTAAAACCGAAGAACAAATCGCCACTGAAGCGGTGCTTTCAGATGGGCATATAGGGAATTTTTTATTTTTACGTGAAGATTGTCAAAAACGATCTAAGCAACACGGAATGCTATATTTTTCGACGCTGATTGTTGCATCACTCGGATTGTCGATATTAGGTGCGTTTGTGGCACGCACATGGTGGTTTGGGTTGCTGTTTTTGCCGCTGCTGTTCGATGCCTGCAAGCAATGGCTGGACGCGCTGGTGCTGCGGATTACACCGCTGACGCATACGGTAAAGTTGGCGTATAGGGACGGTATTCCAAGCGATGCACGAACGATGTGCGTTATTTCGCTGCTGTGTGGCAGTTCTGATAAGGCAGCGCATGCCGTGGGGCAGTTGGAAAGGTATATGCTTGCCAACCGCGATGCGGGAGAGCATTTAGTGTTTGGGCTGTTGTTGGACTTAGCAGACACCGATGAGCCTTCGGACGAAATCGATGAACTTATTATTCAATCTGCCAAAGAAGAAATCGACAAACTCAACAGCAAATATGGCGGGCGGTTTACGTTATTTACACGCCCGCGTGTTGAATCTAACGGTATATGGATGGGTCATGAGCGTAAACGCGGGGCGTTGATGGCGTTGTGTCGCCTATTACGGGGCAGTGAGTGGAATTTAAGCGTTCATGGAGATAAGGCGTCAATGCAGGATATCACTTATCTCATCACATTGGACAGCGATACACGGCTATCAATCGGCGCGGCAAAGCTGATGGCGGGTGCTATGATGCACCCGGCGAATACGCCAGTTATCGACCCTAAGAAGAGGATTGTCGTCAGCGGTCATGGTATTTTGCAGCCGCGCATTGGCGTGGATTTGCAAGCGGCCAACCAGTCGGTCTTTGCACGATGGTTTGGCGGTCAGGGAGGTTTTGACCCCTATATCAGCGCGGCAGGCGATGTGTACCAAGATTTCTATGGACAAGGGAGCTTCAGCGGCAAAGGTATACTTGATATCGATGCTGTACTGATGTGCTTAGACGGACGATTTCCTGACAATCGTATTCTGTCGCACGACTTGCTTGAAGGGGCATACTTGCGAGCGGGATTGCTGGGTGATGTGGAGTTGATTGACGGCGTGCCGACACGGGCATTGAATTGGTTTACTCGATTGCACCGTTGGATTCGCGGCGATTGGCAGATTGCCAAGTGGTTATGCTGGCATGTGCCAGCTCATTCGGGGCGCGAGGGAAACCCTTTGAGTGCTTTGAATCGTTGGAAGATTTTTGACAATTTGCGCCGTAGCGTTGATTGTCTGTTTCAATTAGTGTTGATGACGTTGGTGGTTGTGACGCACGGAATTATGGCGTGGACAGCGGCGGGAGCGTTGGTATTATTGATGTTTGCGCCGTTTATAACGAAAATTCCGTCGTTATGGCATCAATCGCGTCCAAAACGTGTGAAGACATTTGGTTCGGCAAAGTTGGGCGCGGCAGTTGATGTAGCAAAGGCATTGTTGATGGCGGCTCTGCTGCCGTATCGTGCATGGATGGCATTGAGTGCTATTGCCACAGCATTGTGGCGCGTGACGATAAGCAAAAAACATTTGTTACAATGGACAACAGCCGCTGAGGCCGATGCCGCACGAACACCAACATGTGCAAAAACAAACGTGCGGCTGTGGGCGAATTGGCTGTGGGGTGCGGGACTGATAGCATGGGCGCAATCGTGGCTTTCAGTTGGTGTCGCGTTAATGTTGGTATTTGCGCCGACGATAGCGTGGATAATAAGTCGACCGTGCAAACGTCACATTGAGCTTGTGGCGGAAGATCGAGAATTTCTAATGCAACAAGCCTCTTTGATGTGGAGGTATTTTGAGGAAAATTTGCTGAAAGAGCATCATTATCTGCCACCGGATAATTTTCAAGAACAGCCGGCTGTCGGGTTGGCGCCGCGCACGTCGCCTACGAACATCGGGCTAGGGCTGTTGTGTGCACTTGCCGCTGTTGACCTACAACTGACAAACCGTGACCGGGCCTTAGATCTTATTGACAAAATGCTTTCCACTGTTGAACAACTGGAAAAATGGAACGGTCACATTTACAACTGGTATGATACACGCACGCTTAAACCGCTGCACCCATGCTTGGTTTCGACTGTGGATTCGGGCAATATGATTGGTTATTTAATCGCGCTGGAACAGGGCTTACTGGAACATGACGATGAATATGGTATAAAATTGGCGCGCCGCGCAAAAGACTTGGCAGATGCGATGGATTTGCGACCGTTGTATGATAAACAAAAACGGCTCTTTGCCATCGGGTATGATATCGATAATGGAAAATTATCTGACGGCAGTTACGATCTGTTGTGTAGCGAAGCGCGGCAGACAAGCTATATTGCGGTGGCACGCAACGAGGTTGACCGTAAGCATTGGCGGCGATTGAGCCGTGCGATGGTAGGGCAGGATGGCTACGGAGGTATGGCGTCTTGGACGGGTACGATGTTTGAATACCTCATGCCGCACCTGCTATTGCCACGCTACGACAATTCGCTGCTCGATGAAAGCTGTCGATTTGCCGTGCGTGCACATCGGCGTCACGGGGCACGACACGGCGTGCCGTGGGGTGTGTCGGAAAGTTGTTTTTATGCTTTTGACGCAGCGCTAAATTATCAGTATAAGGCGCATGGTGTGCAAAAATTGGCATTCAAACGTGAACTGGATAAGGAGGTTGTTATCGCGCCATATGCGGCCTTTATGGCACTGGCAGTTGAGCCTCGTGCAGCTGTGAAAAATTTGCAAATCATGTGCGCCAAAGGCTATGAAGGGAAATATGGCTTAGTTGAAGCCATCGACTACACGCCGACAAGGCAACAATCACCTGAACATGGAGAAGTGATAAAATGCTACATGGCGCATCATTTAGGCATGAGCTTATTGTCGATCGCCAATTTGCTGTGTGATGAAATTTTTATCAAAAGATTTTTGAAAGAGAAAGAGATGAGTGCATTTAGCGAACTTTTAGAAGAAAAAGTGCCGTGTGGTAGTATGACAGTCAAGCCGGCCTCGCCTGAGGTTCCGGACAAACCGCAACGCTTGCAGGGGGAAGAATTTCACCGTGAAGGCGACAGCGCGGATGAAAAATGTCCGCGATTGCACTTGCTGTCTAACGGCGCATACACGCTGATGGCGGCCGATGGCGGTGTTATCGGCGCGGCGTGTGGCAGTACTCAGCTATATAATAAAGAGGCTTTCAGAACTTGTGGTCAGCGACACTCCGGCGGCATATTCTGGGGATTGAAGCTGGGCGACAAGATATTTTCTTTGACAGCCATGACATATTACGATGATATAAAACGAACTTGGCAGTTCAAAGGTGGCAGTGCTTTGTGGCATAGTGAATTTGGTGATGAGAAAACAACACTGGCAGTGAGAGTGCCCGGCAACGAGAACGCCGAGCAGCATACCGTGACAGTCGAGGGCGTCAAGGCGGATATAACAGGCGAATTAGTCTGCTATTTTGAACCAATGCTTGCGCCTGAGAATGAATTTAACTCACATCCAGCGTTCTCGAAACTTTTTTTACAGAGCCAGTGTGATGACAATGTATTGACATTTGCCCGCCGACCACGTGGTGATAAGCAAAAGAGTTATCTATCTGTCTCTTGTGATGCTGAGGATGTCACTTATGATACTTCACGTGAACAAAGTCTTGGCCGAGGCGGTTTTCACGCATTAGAGCGCGCCGTGCAGTCGCTGCCAAAAAACACTGTTGGGTCGGTGCTTGACCCGTGTATGTTAATGCGCGTGCCGATTGCCGTTAAGGCGGGCGGGCGCGTGACAGTCACCATGTCGATGGCGTATGCCGGACGGCGCGAAGATGCAAAGGCAGCGGCGTTGCGAGCATTGAAATATGACGGGTATACCGGCGGACGTGTCGATGGAGCAATGCGCTTGCTGTCGATGGGGCAGGGCGATGCTGTCATGGCGTGCGAGTTGGGTGCTGATATTTTGTTTGCACGGCCCAACCGCATGGCAAACCGGCTCAATCGTCTCGGGCAAAAAGACTTGTGGAAATTCGGCATATCAGGCGACTTGCCGATTGTTTTATTTCATGCTTGTGAAGAGAAAGAAAAGATACAAAAAATGTTAAAAATGCATCGTTTTCTTGGTTTTAACGGGCTGCGTTATGATTTGATTTTGCTAACACGCGACGGAAGCGACTATCATCGCCCTATGCGTGGCCATGTGCTGAATGCTTTGAAGGAACTCAACGTCGAATCCAGCATTGATACCAAAGGCGGTGTGCATATATTCGACCGCAGTGTATTGAGCGATGATGAGCTGACGTTGTTGAAAGCCGTTGCAAGAGTGGAGGTTGAGGGAAGCTACGAGTCGCCGAATCGGCAAGCAACCATCAGCAACAATGATCGCCGCCTACGGGCAAACAAGCTTGAACCTCTACCGTCGTATGTGGCAAAGGTGGAAGTGCCCGATGACGGTGTAATCAGTTTCGATACGACGGAAACCTTGCCGTTGCAATGTTTGAGCCATGTACTTGCCAACCGTGCATTTGGGGCAATTATGTGCGATTACGGTTTTGGGCACGTCTGGCGACGCAATGCACGAGAAAATCAAATTACGCCGTGGCGTAATGATTTATTGGCGCATCAGCAAGAAGAGCAAATTGAGCTTGTCTTTGGCGGACAAACAATGTCGCCATTCGCGGCAAACGATGGTTGGCAATGCCGCGTGGAGTACGGTACGGGCTACGCGAAATACGTGAAATCAAAAGACACTGTAACAGTCACAACAACCGTCTTTGTGCCACGCTCGGCGATGGCACGTGTTGTTATGTTGGATATCCAAGGTGCGGACACAGCAATGCTAAAATATCAAGCGAAATTACGCATGGGCAGTACAGCTGACTTTGAACGTTACGTGATCGTAGAACGTGATGAAAACGGCGTGATTGTCGCACAAAACCATTATAACAAAGATTTTTCTCCACAACAGATCACAATTTCCTGCACAAGTCCATTCATACAATGCAATGAACAAAACCCGCTCGAAGCTACCGCAGAATTGACAGGGCAGGAAAACAATATTCAAGCTGTACTCTGCCTGAGTGCAGCGCAAAATCAAGGCGGTATGGAAACAGTATTACAGTATTGCAATTGGCAGTTGTCTGTCGAAACATTGGCTGATGTGAAGCAACATGTTGCCGCCCTCACATGTCCCAAAACGGTGCAATCCGGCGATAAAGCACTCGACCGTTACCTCAATGGTTGGGCATTGCAGCAAGCATTGGTTTGCCGCATTTATGCGCGCACTTCAATGTATCAGTGCGGCGGCGCATACGGTTACCGTGACCAGTTGCAAGATTGTTGCGCCTTGCTTGACAGTGATCCGTCTATCGCCCGCAATCAGCTTATTCGCGCAGCGGCGCACCAGTTCGAAGAGGGTGACGTGCAACATTGGTGGCATGAAGCGAATCGCAATGGGTGCGAGTTTCATGCAGGGGTGCGCACACGGTGCAGTGATGATTTGCTATGGCTGCCATACGTTTTGGCTAAATATGTGTGTAAATCTGATGATTTAGATTTGTTAAGACAACAAATTCCGTATATTACGTCACCGATTTTAGAAGAGCATGAACACGAACGGTATGAAAAGCCGCAATTGAGCAATTTACGTGAAAGTTTGCTTGACCATTGCAAGCGCGCCATTGACATGGTGCTGAATCGCGGTGTAGGCGAACACGGATTGTTGCTTATGCTGGGCGGCGACTGGAATGATGGCATGAATCGCGTGGGTGAGCGCGGGCTGGGTGAAAGTGTTTGGTTGACATGGTTTGCTGCGCATACGTTGGAGCGATTTGCCGATTTGTGTGAACGCATTGGTGATGAATCGCACACACGATATCGTGATGAGGCTGAACGATTGTGGCAATCGGCGCGTAATGCGTGGGATGGTGAATGGTACCTGCGCGGCTACTATGATAACGGGCGCACCCTTGGCAGCTATGCCGATGATGTATGTCAAATCGACTCAATTGCTCAATCGTTTGCGGCACTAGATCCACGCGGTAACCGCGAACGGCAGGTTCAAGCTTTAGAATCGGCATATGCGCGGCTGGTTGACGAAAAAAAGAAATATATCAAACTCTTCACGCCACCGTTTGATGCCGACGATTACGAGCCGGGCTATATCAAAGGCTATTTGCCGGGCGTGCGCGAAAACGGCGGACAGTACACGCATGCGGCAGTGTGGTTGGCAATGGGATTTGCGCTTGTCGGGCAACGTGAAAAAGCGCTGGAATTGCTAAAGCTGCTGTTGCCGGCAAACCATGATGGCAAAATTTATAAAGCAGAACCATACGTTATTGCCGCTGATGTATACGATAACCCCGAGCATCGCGGACGCGGCGGATGGAGTTGGTATACTGGTGCGGCGGGATGGTTTTATCGCATAGCGATGGGGTTGTTGAGTGAGGGTGGAGAGTGAAGTATTGAAAGTGGGATCAGGGGCGCGCATTGCGCGCCCAATTACATAATAATTTCAATTACATGACACTCCAAATTGCCAGCACTATCAACACTACACCACTCAACCATGATACATTTACAGTGCTTTTCTGTGCCACTTTGCTGCCTAAATAACAGCCCAGCAACAAAAAAGCGAAGTTGCTCAACAATGACCATGCAATCACTGCGATGGCGTTCACGTTTGCCAATGCTGCGCCGAAACCAACTGCCATGCCATCCAGCGAAAGTGCAACAGCCAATATTGCGGCTTCGGTCGGTGAAATGCTTTTCGACGCATCAATATCAGCATCCTGCGGGTTTGCATAGAGTTGAAGCACAAAATTGATATTAAATAGAGAACCGCTGATTTTCTTATCAATGCTATATTTGCGGATGATTGATTTCATCACGCCGTCCAGCAACTTAACTATGCCGATGCTGAATAACAACGTAAACGCCAATCCCACCGTCAGCCTCTGCGGCAAAAATGGCCGCAACAGTATGCCGAAAAATAGCGACAATGCCAGAATGCCGCTGCATATCAGATTGATAATTGTCGCCGAATGTATCGGAATCTTGGTCTTATTCGCGCCGTAAGCAAATCCTGCCGCCATGGCATCTAGAGACAACGTAGAGGCAAACAATGCCGCTTCGACCATACTAAACATGCAACCACCCCCGAATAGTCTATGCGGAGGGACTGGTTGACGTTGACAATGTATTTTTGCTATAATGATGTCATGATTGAACACAATGCAACACAAAATGATGCGGGGCGCCGTCTTGACCGCTTTATCGCTGCGTGCTATCCACACTTGCCGCCATCACTGATTCAACGTTGGATTCGCGAAAAACGTGTGCGCCACAATGGAAAGCATAATCCACCGTCAACGCGCATTCAGGCGGGTGACAGTGTGCGTCTATTTGTCGCGCACGACAAGTTAAAAAGAAACTGTCACCTTGTACAACCTGTTATTGAGCAGCCAGAACTGGATATTGTTTATGAAGACGAACAGATTATCGTTGTCAATAAGCCGGCCGGCTTATCTGTCCACGCTGATAATCACGCTACAAACAACACACTTATTGCGCACATTCAAGCCCATTGCCGCTTGACAGGCGCATGGAATCCCGACGAAGAAAATGCGTTTGCACCTGCGTTGTGTCATCGGCTGGACAAAAATACATCAGGCTTGTTGATTGCCGCTAAAACTGCGCCTGCCTTGCGTGTGCTCAACGAGGCATTTGCCGCGCGGAAAATTCGTAAATTTTATTTAGCACTGGTACATGGAGAACTTGTGCCACATGAGGGTATGTTGAAACATTACTTACGTCGTGACACGACGCAGAAGCGCGTATACATCTATGACAAGCCCGTCAAAAATGGGAAGACAGCCATCTTGCGGTATCGAGTCTTGTCGGGCCAAGAGTTTAAAAAAAACTGTGCGTTTGATGCTGCCTCCGGCGGTACGCCGATTGAAATCGAACTTTTCACAGGCAGAACCCACCAAATTCGCGCCCAAATGGCGCACATCGGGCACCCATTGGTCGGTGATGGAAAATATGGAAAAGCAAGCTATAGGGGCAGCAGTCAAGCATTGTGTGCTTATAAGTTGCAATTTAATTTGGCGGCAGACACTGAGGCGATTGGGCATTTAAGTGGGCGTGAATTTGCTTTGGAGTAAGCTTGCACACGAGGACATGTGCCTATAACCCACTTGCCGTTAAAATATCCTCTATCATTGCCACTCGTGAAGCCCATGAGCATTGACGTGCCGCATCAACGCGTAATTCAGCCTTGCCGTCATCCTGCAAGGCATTTTCGCACGCCGTTACGAACTCATCGGGGGTGATGGCAATGTGTATTATATCTGCATATTGCTGCACTTGCTGTGGTTGCGGTGTCGATACAATTGGTTTGCCGGTGGCGAGATATTCGTAGAATTTAAGTGGGCTGACGTCGCGGGATAGTTCGTTGTCATGCCCAGGGTGTAAGCAGACGTCGAAAGCATTGACATACTGCGGTACGTCGGCAAACGGCTTGCGGCCGAGCATATGGATGTTGGGCAAGCCTTTTAACACGCTGTCGTCCACGCCGGGCAATGTCCATGACGCAAAGGCGAAACTCCAATCGGGTCGAGCCTTTGCGGTATGGGCGATGAGGCCGATGTCAATCCACTCCTGTATCGCGCCGCTGAATCCGAAAATAGGGCGAGGGATAGCCGCCATATCATCGGGTACAGGCAAAGGTTCGGTGCTGTGGAAACGGTCGAAATCGACGCCGTTAGGCATAAGGCGTAAGTCGCGGCATAACGGCGCGAGCCGGGTGCGCAGGCCGGCGGCCGTGACGAGCACAAGGTCGGCTTGTTTGCACAAGTCAGCATCCATGTCATCGACAAGCACAGGATTCATCAGCTTGCTGGGGTAGCCGCTGTGCCTGTCCACACAGTGATAGATGACAGCAGAGTGGGGGATGTGTTGAATCAAGTCGGCGGCAGTGTAGTTATAGACCCAAAGGATGGGATTTTCAAAGCCGTGTTGGCGCATTTTTTGCTTGACGAATTTGGCTAATTTTTTCTGATTGCGGCGGTTAACCCAACGCCATTTGTTGAAAAACGGCAGAACGGGCGGCATGGCATATACGGTCAATGGTGATTTTGCTTCGGGGACTTTTGTCGAGGTTTTATATGCTTTGAGTCGCTCCTTGGCCGATTTATCTTTGAACCGCGCAATATGTGTTATAGGCGGGTCGAAATATAAAATTTCGGCGTCACTCAAGCGTGACATGATGTGTTGTTTGCTGGTGGGGAGGGGGTAGTAATTCGAAGTTGAAATACAGACAATTTGTCGCATATAGTAGCCTCCTATGATAATAGCTGCTTTAATGTTTCGCGATTTCGCATGGCAAGTGTGCGCATAGTGTCGCCTGTTAACGCGCTTTTTTCATGGCTGAGCATACGGTCAACCATGACAGTCAAATCGTTCTCTGTGACGTAATGCAAATCAGTCGTCAGCGGGTTTTCAATATATTCCATAAAGGCGTTGAGTTTGCTGTCGTAGTCGATGGCCATGACGGGGATAGATTGACTCGTGGCGAAAATCAGGGCATGCAGCCGCATGGCCAATGCGCCTTGCATACGCGCCAGCACACCGATGCACAGCGATGGGTCGGCAATAGGCGGCAGGATAGTGTACTCGTGCCTAGTGTGCAGCATAACGGCTTTGGCGGCATCGTGGTCGCGTTTGGCGCTGAATGGCAAGAAGACAGGCGTGAGTTCATATTGCTCAGTAATGTAGTCGCTCAATTTCCCGAAAAGCTCCGCCTTTTCGCGGAATTGCGGCCACTGCCGCAGACAGAAGCAAAAATAGTTACCATCCAGCGCAATGCCGGCTTGGTGGAAATAAGCGTCGACTGCATCGGCGTCGGCTGTTGGCAATGAAAAGGCCAAATCGGATGACAGAGTAACTGTCGGCGTACACACGCCGTAAAGCCGCAACTCTTCTACACTGCGCGACTCTCGCAACGTGATGGCTTTGACGCTTTTGTTAAGTGTACGCGTGGTTAGGCGACGATTGAGGGGACTGTAGATAGGGCCGATGCCGCAACCATACATCAGCACATCGTTCTTAGCGCGGCGCGCCATGTTGATGGTGAAGAGATAAAACCAAAGTGATCGTCTACTGGTCAAGTCTTGCAGTAAGTTGCCGCCGCCGTTGATGAACAAGCGACTATGACGTAATTTCCAACGCAATTTAGGTAAGTTAAAAATATACACTGAATCGACAAGGAAGTGCTTGCGCGTTGAGCGCGGATTGCGTGACAAGACGGTCACACGCAGGTCGGGGTCGATAGCACGAATATCGGCCAGTGCTGCTTGCAAAATGGCCTCGTCGCCCACATTGTCATGTCCGTATGCGCCGCATAGCATGACGCCGTGCCGTTTCTTTTTGGGGAGTTGAGCGCGGCGCAAGATGGTATGGTAAATATCAAGTTGTGTAGCCACCGTGTTGTCGTTGGTGAATTTTTCGCGCACCGTTTCATGTAACGCGTCGCCCAGCCGTTCTCGTAAGACCTCGTCATTTGCCAAGCGCTGTAAGTGTACCGCCAATGCAGTGGCATCTTGCGGCTCAAACAGTAAGCCGTTGCGTTCATGGGCGATTAAATCAGGAATACCGCCAACGGCCGAACTGACGGTAGGCAGTCTGTGTTGCGCGCCTTCAAGCAGGACGTAGGTAAAGGTTTCGCTCAATGACGTCAGCAAGTTGATATCTAGCAGTTGAAAGAGCTTGTGTATATCGGGTATCCAGCCAATAAAATAAACACGGTCGGCAATGTCTAACGTGGCGGCCAGGCTTCTGAGAGTTGCTTCTTCGTGACCGTCGCCGGCAATGACCAGCTTCAGGCGAGGACAGTTGTCTTTCACCAACGCAAACGCCTTTAACATGGTTGGAAGGTCTTTAACCGGGTCTAAACGTCCACCAAAGCCGGCAATAATATCGCCCTCTTGATAGTCAACGCCCAACTCGGCGTAGGCAGCTTTCTTGTTTTCAATGGGCATAAAGTTATGGAAGTCGATGCCGTTGTAAATAGTGAAAAGATTATACGGGCTGTATCCGCGTGCAACTAGGCGGCGTGTCATGGTGGCGGACACACCGATGCGGTAATCAAGCCGCCGCAAAGCGAAGCGGTTTGTCATACCATAAATGATGTTGTGGAAAGGTCGACCGAGGTAGTCAAGTTTATAGTCGCTGTGAACGGTGGAGACAATCGGCAGTTTCAATCCTGACCATTTGAGTAGCAAAGCGATAGAATTAGCTCGCGAACCGTGGCAGTGTAAAATATCGGGCTGCAACTGTCGAATCAGCGACTTTAAGGTTTTAAGCGATTTGCGCGGTGAGCGCGCTTCAATGATATAGACATCAATGCCCTGTGCTTGTGCGTCTTGAGCAAATTGCCCGTCCTGGAAGCAGACCAAAGACGCACTGATAGATTGTCTCAACCCGCGCAGCAAGGACAAAACATGCGTCTTGGCGCCACCATGGTCGCCGCCGCTGATGAGGTGCATGACCGTCATGACGGTACGTCCTTCCTGCCTTTGAAGACAATGAGTTTGGCAAAAATGTAATTGGCAATGACGACAATGATATTGAGTGTGATTTTTGCCGGCCATTCATCCACCGAAAGGGCCATCAAAAGCGGCACGCCACCCATTTCTAAAGCCATGGTTGCCGCTCGTGAACCGAAGAAACGCACGGCCTCGTGCCATAACTCGCCGATGCTGTTGACACGGCTGCGAAAAACAAAGAGCTTATTGGTCAGATATGCGTAGATGACCGAAACCACTACGCCAAATGCGCTTGCTAACGCAAAAGACGTAGAAAATATTGTCACGCCAATGTGTGTGACAATGAAGTTGACCAGCGTTGTTGTGCCGCCAATGAAAAGATAACGTATGATTTCGCGCCCGCGCGGGCTTGTGACAAAAGAAATTATTTTTTTCATAATTTTTATTATACTCGCTATTGCTCGACAATGCAAGCTATTCAAATATTGCCGTAACGGTTACATTGTCTGATAAGTTGATCTGTAATGGATTCTCAGTCGATTCGCGCGTTCGCCCACGCTCTTCGATAATAAAGTGTGAGAAGCTATAATTGCTATGCGGTGAAGCGTAAAATGTCTGCGTCGTACCGGTGAAATAAGTGCCTTGCCAATGAAAGAAATCAACTACGCCCGGCGTGATGGCCGGATCGAGTGCAATGTCGTTGATGTAAGTGCGTCCTTTGTTAACTGCCAGCTCGACATCGACAATGGCGCGGTTTTGCAAGCGCAAGTTGGCCTGTAAGAAATCGAGCATATAGCTTTGGCGGTGCCGCCCGAAGTTGCGGAAATTGTTGAGTTCACGCTCCCATGCGTCTATGCTGCGAATGCGTCCCCAACGTTCGATTTGCTCGGGGACGACAGGGCGGATGCGTGCCGAAAATTTGTCGACCATTTCAGAGAATGCAGGTTCAGCGAAATAGGTGTTCATTAGGTCACAGAAGCGGTTGAGGAATTGCGCGCGGAACTCTGTGTTGCGGATAAAGCGGCGGAACATAAGCGTATGACTGCCTTGTGCCATGCCGTCATTGGGCATAGGGGAGCGCTCACCCGGCCAATACATGACGCGATATAGTGCATCCTCGTCGTGGTTTAAGCCGAAGCCGAAGTTAGCCGTACTGTCGAGGTCAAACAGCACCCAGCGCCAACGGCCGTCGCGTCCGGGTTGCGTGGGGTCAACATTTCCGTTATAGCGCCACATACGAACATTGTTGCCCGGCCAGTCTATGTTGCCGAAGAAGATGTTAGCGATATACGCGTCAATAAAGCTGTCGATGTCAATGTGCTGTTTGGCGTAAGCGTAGTTTTCGGCGACAGAGAGGTCGTTGTCGCTGAAAAATGTTTGTAAATCATTCCAAGCGCGCCAATCGCTTTCGTTGCCGGCCATCAAATTTAAGCCGGCACCGCCAGACTGCTCCATAATGGCAACGTATCGTGAACGTACGCCGTAATGAGCAGCAATGTGCCGTTCACAGATGCGTTCACGGAAGTCGTACAGCCCCCAAAATTCGCCGTTAAGGAAAACGACTGTTGGACGAGCCGCTTGGTAGACCACATTGAGATAACGCGCCAAATATTGCAAGCCGGCATCGCGAATCATAGTGCCTGTGCCCTCATTGCCGAAGTTTCGTATCAGCAGGCGGTCAAAATGGTGTATCGGCTCGCCGAAGCGGTCGATGGCGGCACCTTGAAAGATATCATGTATCAGTGTTGGGTTGTCTTCGTCGTAGCTGTGGCGTGCATATAGGCGGAAGGTCTTTTGCGCCAATCGACGCGTGCCCCCGCCGTGTATGCGCACACCCATATTTTGGCTGACGGCGCGTTCAAAAGACTCGTTGTTATGTTCAAATATCTCAACGTGGACGGGGCGCTCCCACTCCTCGCCGCGCATTTCCCAGTTGGGCAACGGCGCGCCGTAGTCATAGCCGCCCAAACCGCGATGGCCGCGAACGTAAATGCCGATGCCGTCATCAAAAAAATTGTCGGGGTTTGTGACCAATGATACGATTGGTAAGTTGTCATAGCGCGAGAAAATGTCGTGGCGCACAAAATAGCTTTGCGTGATCAGGTCGCTGATGGCTTCGCCGTTGCGGAATGCCTGCGCACGGATGATGGTTGCTTTGATGACCGGCTCATGCGGCGGGGTGAAGTAATCGTCACGATACACTGCAAAACAGCCGATTTGATTGGCCGGAATAGCCGACAAAACGTTGGCCATGTACGTACGGTCATCTATTCGGCGCGGCGCGTCATGTCGATAAGTGCCGGGAAAGCCGGGGCGCGGCTCACTGCCATCCAGCGTATAATATATGTGAGCATTTCGTACATGACGGCTGGTGTCAATGCGCAAATAAAACGGTTCGGTATATAGGCCGCTCTCAATTGAAAATTGCAATGTCAGTGGTGAGGTGTCGGTCACATCTGTTGCTAAGACAAACCAAAGAATGCCTACCGTGAAAACCAACACGACGGTCATAATGATGATGCGTTTTTTGTCTTTTTGCATAAAATTCCCGCCCGTTAACCCGTGTGCTGCGCCGTGCGCAAGGAAGTATCCAACCAATTTTACACTCAATGCTATCAAATCGTCAAGCATTTTATGAAAATTTTGTAAAAAACAGCCCATCGCATTTATCTTGAAAAGTTTGAACAAAGAATTAAAAAATGAGAATGCAGTGCGTATAACTATAATAAGGTGCCAGTAATACGTTAAAAACACTTTTAATGAAGAAATTCAATTGCGAAAAAATATGAAAAAAAGACTTGAAATTTTGAGGATAGGCTGCTATAATATGTGGCATGAACGCTGTGCAAATAAACTGTACATAAATTTGCATGGCGAAAAAAAAATTGGAGGTCTCTTATGAACGCGAAACGCATTCTAGCGGTTGTCCTGTGTCTGGCTATGCTTGGCAGCATGGTTAGCGTGGCGGCAGCCCCCGTTGCAGTCAACGAAGCAACGGAGACCACAACGGTGGTCGACCTGCTTGCCGGGCCTTGGGTGCCCAATCTGGCTGGTGTGCCAAATGTGTCTGGTGGAAACGGCAGCACATTGCATGTGGCAGCACCACCAAACGGCAGTGCTGTGGCCGATTTCCGGGCCAATCCCATCACACTGGCTGACTTTGCCGAAATGTCACTTGAAATTGATATGACGGTCACAGGTGGTCCTGCCGCTTACGTTGTTCTTTGGCTGGTAACTGAAGAAACCGGCAGATGGAACAATTTCAACATGCTGGGCGGTGGCATGCAAGAAATCACACCGGTCTTGCTCCCGGCCATCGGCGGTGGTGTTGACAGAAGCAATCACGAATTCAGAGGCGTAGTTAATGACATTATCGCCTTTGATCGCCCCGGTGACGATGACACCAATTTCTACTTCTCTGCGCACAGCGATGTAACGTTGCTTGGATTCCTGGTACAACTCAGCAACGGTGCTACTGCAGAAGTCAGAACGCTGAACATCATCGGCCCTAACGGCGGTCAGCCTGTTGAACCGGTAACCAGTCCGTTCGACGTATTGACCCTTCCCGCCAGCGCATGGGGAACAAATCCTGCTGGCGGTGGCACAGTAACCACAACCGGCGGTGCAGGTGCTCCGCTTGTTATGACCTCGGCTATAGGTTGGCCGAGCGCGACCATGTTGTTCCCTGCACCGGTAGAAGTGGCAGGGAATGACAGAGAACTGTTTTTTGACTTTGACATTGCTGTTGGTGAATATGTACGCATTCATGCCGTCGATTCAGAGGGAGACTACATCTTTGAACTGACTCTCGAAGCATTGACAGACGGAAATCAGGTCGGTTCGATTACAATACCGGCCGCGGCCGCTGACCCGATGTATGGTCTTTGGATTCAAATCGTTGGCGGTGGTACAGTAACCGTCAACCGCTTGTCAGTCGGCGATGCGCGCCCGCTCCCGACCTCGGACGTTGACACGCCGAATAGCTGGGCACTTCCATACATGCGCGACGCGCTTGAAATGGGCATTGTGGGCGACGAATTGCCCTCGGGCGTTGGTTTCCGTCCCGACGCGCCGCGTTGGTACATTGCTGAATTGTTAGCAGACTTTATGGTCGCTTTCTCAATTCGCACGGGACGTCTTCCCGCAAACAGCAATCTTGACGACGTTGTAGACGCATGGTTGGCTGTTCCGGGCAATGAGCCTTTTGACACTAGCTTCCCTGATGTGCCGAGCACACACCCACGCTATGATCAAATTATGGCCATGGCGACCATGGGCGTTATTCGCGGCGGCACATTTAATGAAGTAGAAGGCCTGTTTGGCCCCGACTTCGCGCTGACTCGTGCCGAGGCTGCTGTTGGCTTGACTCGTATGATGGAAGCTTTGGGCGTTGATGTTGAAGGCTATCCGACACTGGAAGATGTCTTTGACGACTGGCCGCCGACTTCGGTAGCTGCACGCAACATCCCAAGCTGGGCACTCGAATCTGTTTCCTTTATGTATTACTGGAATATCATGGGAAATACGAGCAGTCTAGAAAATATCCCGACCTATGGATACATCTTTAATGCTTGGTTCGGCTTCCAAACACAACAGCTGATTACTGGCATGGTTCGTATGATGCGTACAGCTTGGCCGGATGATGAGCCATCTACCGGCGAATTGTTTGATATCGCAGACTATGACGCTGATGACTGGTGCGCTGACGGCACCGTAACAATTACCGGCGGCAGCGGTGAGCCGCATGTCTTAGCACGTGCCGGCGGTTACGCGACTCGCTTTTGGTTGGGCGCAGAAGATATTTATGATCTTCCCGAAGCTGACTGGAACGACATTTACCTCAACTTTGACATCACAACAACCGGCAACGGTTTTGAAGTCTTTGACATCATTGCTAACGGCGTAGGCAACTTTGCCGATCCTGCGACGCCGGGCGACAGCACAGGTAATTACATTGTCCTCAGATTTGAGCAATTGCCGGCATCGCCAATCAGTGTTGCTGACTTGCTTGCTTCGGCCACACTTTTCGTCCGCAATGAGGCGGGCACAGGCTGGACGGGCGACCCATCGGTCGATGACTTTGGCGGCGTATTCAGCCTTTACGGACTGAGATTGTTTGTCAACATTGACTCTAGCGTGACAATCAATGAGTTCTATCTTGGTGCAAAAGGTGAACCAGATCCCACGCCATGTGATGAACATCCATACACGATTGTAAATTTTACAGATCTAAACTTGCCCGCGACATTTGTTGAAAATGCCGATGGCAGCTATACTTGGACACCTGCTCAAGCATGGGCACCGTGGACACAGCTTTATCTCGACACGCCGGTGGAAATTCCGGTCGATCGACTCGATGACGCGTTTGTTCACTTTGACCTTGATGTTGCCGAGGCCGCCGCAGGCGATAACCGTGCAATGCTGGGTCTGCGTGTTGAACTGCAAATCGGCGAAAATGAGTGGATAACACGCAACTTCTTCCGCGCACACGGCAACAGTGCACCATTGGGCGCCGGCCGTACGTTTGGTTGCAACAGCATCAATTGGTTGCTCGATATGGGCGATCCAAACATGCCGGGCGCAAGTGATGTCGCAGCTATGCGCGCTTTCGACGGGTACTTCCGTGTCATTGGTTTCACATTTATTTCCGACACGCCCGTTGTCATCAACGAATTCCGCGTTGCGACTGACGATCCCAGCCTGGAGCCTCCAGGACCTGGACCTGGGTCCGATTTCCCCTATAATTTGCTTGATTTCATGGCCGATTTCGACTATACTGATTGGACAGGCGGCACGGCCGGCGGCGGTACGGTTAACGTATCTTCCGGCTCTGTCGTTCTCACCAACGTAGGCGGCGGCTGGCCAAGCGGCATCTTGGATTTGGGCGATTTGTCGTATCCTCGCCTTCTCAACGCTGACTTCGACGATATTGCTATTGAGTTTGACCTCACCATTGCAGGCGGCGCAGGCGACTACGTCAACCTCATCTTACAAAGCAACTTGGGCAGCGGCGCCAGCGGCTTTACGACACTTGTTGGCGGCCTGCAACCGGGTGCGCACACAGGCAGCGTTGTATTGGGCGACATTTTTTCGGCAGCCACAGATGACCTCGTACTTGGCCAACTTCTTGTCCAAGTCGTCGGCAACGGCTGGGTTGTCACAATTGACGAACTTCGCTTAGTTGCGGCTTACGACGACATTGAGTTGCATGAAGTGGAAGACGAGCCTGAAGAATGCGAAGTTATTGATTTCCTGAGCTTCCCGCTCGCTAATTGGGGCGGAAACCCCGGCAACGGCTTTACACCTGCTCCGTCCTTTGATGGCGATGTGCTGGTTATAACGGCAGCTGGTGGTTGGGGCAATACCTACATTTGGTTAGGCGACCGCATCCCGCGTGCTGATTGGGAAAATGTCACTGTATACTATGACATTTACAATGATGGCACAGGCAACGGGCACGCTTGGTGGGCAGGAAATGACACCAACTCTTGGAGCAACCGCATGATTTCGCCTATCGCTGCTGGAACTCGCGCAACCGGCTCGATGACACTGGAAGAATTGTTGGTAGACAGAGCCGGTGTCAATAAGTATGGCTTTGATGCTGCACTTGAAGGCGCAGGCGCAGGCGCGCCGCCAGTAGACTGGCTTGACAATGGCTTGCCTTTGAGCTTTGCGCTTCAAACAGGCTCTTCGTTGCGCGTCTATGATTTCCGTGTCGTCATTCACGCTGATCCGTGCACTTGTGAGCCACCGATTGAACCGGTTGTCTACGACATCATTCCGATGATGGAAAATTCAACAATCCTTGGCGGCGGCGATCCTGCAAGATTGACGGTTGTTGACGGTGTTGCTACTATTGTACCCGCAGGTGCATTGGTCATGCAATTCCCTGCAATCACAAGCTTTGACAGAGCTGATTTTGCTGATTACTATCTGCACTTTGACTTTACGGTTGAAGAGCGTGCCGGTATGAGCATCCACCACCAATGGCGCTGGACAAATGCCAGTCTTGCACAAGTGTTTGCTGACAACAGCAATGGCACAATGATAAGCATTGACATGGCCGCCGGTGTATTCCAAGGCTATGTTAGTTTGGCTGACCTCCTTGCCGCAGTTACATTCTCATACGGTGATAATGTCGCGCATGGTTTTGGTCCCGGCACAGACGTATTTGAACTGTTTGGCATGACAGTACACCCGGTAACCGGTTCAGTTATTATTCGTGAAATGCGCATTACCGATTACCCCGGAAAAACCACACCGGGCATCCCCGCGACCAGTGCGGAAATTGGTCAAGCATTGTTCCTTCAGGACAACGCTAATCCTACTCTTAGCCGCATTCCCACTGCATTCGCAGGTGACACCGTCAATTTGGCGGTTGGTCAGCGTCGTCAGCTGACAGAAACAGTTTTGCCGGCTGATACGACAGATGATGCGGCTTGGTCAACTTCCAACGCCGCTGTGGCAACTATTAGCGACGCTGGTGTGATTACCGCTGTCGGCAACGGCACAGCAACCATTACCTTGGCGGCCGGCGCAGTGTCCGACACTATTGTTGTCAACGTCACAACGCCTAACACGGAGAATATGCACCTCGTAGTAGAGAACGCCACTGCCGTAGCCGGTGCAGGCGCGATTCCCGGGGCTGTTGCAATTCCCTTCGACCTGACGACGAATGCTTACCTTGTGGCTGAGATTACGGTTAGCGGAGCAGCTTCACGCGTAGATTTCATCATTGGTTTTGAAGGCGTAGCTGCCGGTGCCGGCGCACGCGGACTCAGAACCGAGCACCTTGGTATGGGTACAGGCTTGTGGGACATTGGCACACATACGATAATGGTTAACTTTGCTGATGTGCTGGCCAATATGGATCCTGCCGTAGATTTAGAAGCTGCAATCATCAACCCGGCCGGCGGTGCTTTCAGTCTCGGTACTTGGGTAAGTGTTGCCGGCGCGACTGTTGTTATCGACAGCCTCTATTTCAGCGCAGCACCTCCTGTTTTGGAAGAGATTGTCAACGTTGCTAATTTACCTGCATCGGCTTGGTCGGTGCCTGCAAATGTCGTTGTCAACGCGGACGATACTGTTACCTACACCGGTACATGGGGCTGGCAGTATGTACTGTTCCCCGAGCCGATTTACATTCATACCGATGACTGGAACGACGTGTTCTTCCGCTTTGACGTTGAAACAACAGGTACGACAAACGGATTTGGTTTTGGTCTTGTCGGCAATGCTGCGAATACAGCCGGTTGGTTTATTCCAGACGGTGAGAGCAGCCCGGGCGCACCTGACATCAATCGTGCGCACGTCAACACGGCATACTTGGACGGTAGCGGAAACTTCAACATGATGCCTGACGGCACATACACATTGACCCACAGCCTGTATCATATTCTCTTAGGCGTGCCCGTCACCAATGCGAATATGCCATCCGCTGCTTGGCGTACCATTTTCGCTGAGCAAGGCGGTTATCTGAGAATTAACGGTTTCCGCGTTATTGCTGACGGTTCTGTTACCATCAATGAGCTGAGCATCTTGGCTCGCGAAGGTTTGTTTGACCTCGGTGACGACGATTGCACTGAGTGTGGCGATGTTCTTCTTGACGCCACGGCTGCACTGACTACAGCATGGACAAGCAACGAAGCGCCTGCCGGATCATCGCATACAATTTCATTTGACGGCGATATTTTAGTACTTCAGGCCCCTGCCGGCAGCTGGCCAAGTTCATGGCTGTGGGACGGTACACTAATTCCGCGTTCGGAATGGGGTAATGTTGCCGTTGTTGTTGACATCCATAATTTGGGTGCAGGCAATGCTCATCTCAACTGGGCAGGTAACGCGACGCAATCATGGATTAACAATGCAATCTCACCGATTGCTGCAGGCGCACGTGTGACGGGTATTTTTACGCTGGAAGAACTGCTGTATGACCGCATTTTTGCCGGCGGATATGCACCGGCAAGTTGGCAAGATGACGGCTTCCCGCTAAGCTTTAGTATTCAAGGAGCTGGCCCGATTCGCGTCTACGATTTGAGCTTTGTCACCATTTGTGATGATTGCCTCAGCGCATAATCCTTTGATTAATTCTAAATGCTAAAAGAAGAACGCCCGGGGCATTGCCCCGGGTGTCTTTTTGTGCTATAATCGTGTCATGGAAACTATAAATAAGTTGCAAGAGATTGTGCAATCTTCACAAAACATCGTCTTCTTCGGTGGGGCAGGGGTATCGACAGAGAGTGGCATCCCTGATTTTCGCAGTCAAGATGGGCTGTATCGTCAAAAATACACTTATCCGCCTGAAGTCATGCTGTCATACAGTTTTTTTCAAGAAAATCCGCGAGAATTTTATCGCTTTTACCGCGATAAACTGGTGCATGTCTGCGTCAAACCTAACAAAGCACATATAGTGCTTGCACGGCTTGAAGATATTGGTAAACTCAAAGCCGTTATCACGCAAAATATTGACGGGTTACACAGCGCAGCAGGTAGCCAAAATGTGCTGGAATTGCATGGCACATCGGCGCGAAATTATTGCATCGATTGCAAAGTGGAATATCCGGGCGAAGTCATTTGGAAAACTGATGATATTCCATATTGTCAATGCGGCGGCATGGTGCGCCCTGATATCGTTTTGTACGAAGAAGGATTGGATGAGGAGTTACTCTACAAAGCAACGCACCACATTAAGCAAGCCGACACGCTTATCGTAGGGGGCACATCACTCAATGTATACCCGGCAGCGGGGCTGCTCACGCATTATTGCGGCAATAGGTTGGTACTCATCAACAAATCAGAAACGCCATATGATGGACATGCTGACTTAATCATCCGCGCTCCGATCGGCGAAACGCTAGGCGCAATAGCATCAATGCCAGCAGAGTAATAGAAGCGATTTGCATACTAACAATAAACGCTTGATAAAAATACAGGTTTGCCAATATTTGAACTTGCTGCGATACAATAGACATTGTTGTTGTGTCGTGACTTGCGATGCGTAAAGCAATGAACATATATGCTGCGCTGATAACGGCGTGCAGCGCCTTGCCGGCAATATATGTCCAAATACCGAGATTGCTGTGTGACAAGAAGCTCAACACTTGTGTGTGAACGCTCAATCCGGCCCAACCCAGCAGAAATGCTGCTAACGTGACGCTGGACATCGCGTCGCCTTGTAAATTACGCAGTCCGCCCGTGATTTCAACTAACCCGGCAAACAAACTGTAGCCTATAGTAGTCTGCATGCCAAACAAAGATAAAACATTTGCAACAAATGGTAAGATGCCAAAAACAAACAGCATCCTAACAAAAACAGTGAAGAAGATTACAAACGCGCAAATATTTAACACTGACTGCATGGCTTGCGTCACAGCGTTGATAAAGGCATTTGGGAAATTTTGCAAAGGTGAGCAATGTTTGCCCGTTCTGTCGGTGATTTGCATGGGCGTACATTGTTCGCCTCTACGGCCATACTGCCGAAAGACCACCCCCACCGTTATTGAGGCCGCGATATGGGTTAGGTACAGCAAGAGTCCAATACGTGAACTGGCGAAAACACCCATTCCGACAAATCCGAATATAAACGCCGGACCGGCATTGTTGCAAAAGGCCAGCATGCGTTGGGCTTCTGCTTTTGTACATAGCCTTTTCTCGTACAGCGACACCGCCGTCCGCGCGCCAACGGGATAACCGCCAATCAGTCCCATGGCCAATGCCGTACCGCACGCGCCGTTGAGATTGAACAGCGGCGTCATAACAGGTTGCAGCAAGCGGCTCAATGACTGCGCCGTGCCTGTGTCAATCATTATGTTTGACAGCACGAAGAATGGAAAGAGTGATGGGATGATGATGTTAAAACACAAAAGAAGCGCATCACGTGCAGAGGCTGTCGACTCATTTGGTGATATTAGCAATATAGCCAAGCACGATAAAATTAAAATTGTTACTATATGACGGCGCGTGAAATGCATGGTTTCACCTCACAATCTCTATTAGAGTATGAGACAAAACCCTTAAGCATGACCGTAGCGCGAATAACTCCGTAAGAGAGCACCGGTGCGGGGGGTATTAGAGGATTTGATTCTAAGCTGATGCAAAATGCTTATGTTGCGAGTTTTTTCACCGGCTCTTGTTTTCGCATAACACACCAATTTTTCTCGCCACACTCGGGGCATTTCATCCAACGGACTTTCATGTTGCCGGTAGTGAAAAACGCTTTTCGCAATGGTGGCTTAGTCACTGCATCGCAGTTAGGGCAGATGTATTCGATGTTTTTGAGCGCTAAGAGCGATGCTACTATCCCCAAGATAGCACAGCCGAAATATAAGCCGAGCCCCCACCAAATTTGCGATATTGTCAACCATACAATAAACGCAAGTCCCAAAGATGCTGCAACGGCTGCGAACGTGTAGGTGAGTACCAATTTCCCTCTATCGCGGTTTTTATTTTTCTTTTCCATAATGTGTTCTACGTCAAGGATTGTATTTGCCGGCACTATGGCTTTGTTTGCAATGCTTTCTTTGATAATGTTGAGCATTGCAAGCTGCTTTTGCCGCTCTGCAATCTCATTCGAAAGCTGTTTTTTTTGCTCGTCAAGCAAAATTGAGAGAATTTTGCCGGACATTTCGCTCTGCATGATGCCTTTGATTGAATCAAGCGACAGCCCGATTGTTTTAAGCGTGCAGATAAGACGCAGCTTGGTTAAGTCATCATCGTTGTAAATTCGTCTGCCGCCCTCGGTTTCAGAAGACGGATGCAAAACGCCTTTGTGGTCATAAAATTGCACTGTTCGCACCGAAACATTGCACCGTTTAGCCATTTCGCCGGTCGTGTAGTTTGACATAGATTGCTCCTTTCGAGAGTTACGATACTGTATAACGCTACGTCACAAGCAATAGGCGACGCAAGGGGATTTTTCGTGTAACGTAGGGGGATTTTCTGCAAAGCTACGTCACAAATTTCTGTCACTCGTTACGGCACGTAGCAGACGCATAGCGGATTAAAAAATGCGTCGTGGCATGCGCATTGCTTGCCACAACAAAAAAGAAGATGTTGCTAATGAAGATTATTAAATCCCCTAACAACATCTTCACTGGTGGAACAGATTGCCCCAAATACAAGCGCGCGAATTTTGCCGAATGGCTTTGTGATTATTGTAACACTTGATATATAAAAGTCAAGACCCTGTGCAAGCAGATACTTATTTGCGAGGAAATGGAATGGTTCGGCGTGTATTTATGGCACACGCCCGGACATTGGCTCGGGCAGGACTTTCAGTTGATTATTATTTATTTGTGATTACAGCTTCATCTTTTGGTTTAGTTTTTAGTTTGCCGGAATCTTCATCATAATATAAATCGCAATTACAATATCCATACTTTTCATATTTTCTACATTGCTTTTTGTATTTGTAATATATCTTAACAACAGATTTTAATCCGTTGCTTGTTCGCACAAGCAGATCCTTTTTACGCAGATGCTTTTTCGTTCTGCGGTGGTAGTCATTGTATAATTCAGTTCTTATCATAGTGTCGATATTTCGTAATTGGCGCACATCATTAACCATCATAAAATAACCTATCCAACTCCTCTTTTTGATAAGTCGATTACACTCCAAGCAAAGCCCATTCTCTTGTTCAATCATATCTTCCAAACCTACAATTTTTAGGTTGACATTATGAATTATACGACTAAAATATTCATCAGCGTTATCAGTTTCAATATCTTTTAAAGTTGATATTATACGCTGCCGAAACTTTTGAAAATTGTCATTTTTCACTCGTAGCGATTTTGGCGATATAGCAAACCCCAAGAAGTCGAGCGAGTCTTTTTGTAAATCTAAAAGTTTTGTTTTCTCGCCGATGGAGTGCAAGACGAGTTTTTCAGTTTCTTTCAAGCGCGTTTCAAGAAGTTGATAGACTTCTTGTATTTTATCATTGTTCTTAAATAACAAAACAAAATCGTCAGCATATCGAAAATACTCAAAGTGATATTTCGGTATTAGCTCTGTTGTAACATAAAGATCAAAGTCATACAAAAACACATTTGCAAGAAGCCCAGATAAAACACCGCCCTGCGGTATTCCTTGCGTTCTTTTTATGCCGCGCTGTGGATATTTATATTCTGAAACTCTATTGGCAGGTATTCTATCAACATGAATAAATCGAAATAAGAACTTTTGTATCAATTCATTTTCTTCGCCGAAAAAAGTTCTCATTTTCGATGTTAGGAGCGAATGATCAATTTCGTCAAAGAATTTACTGATGTCAGCATCAAGCACATACAGATAACCCTCATCTATCAAACGTCTGATTTTCTTGACAGCCATTTTTGAAGATTTGCCTTCTCTATATCCATAACTATGTAAATCAATATTTTGCGCAAAAACGTTTTCTGCATGAGGGCAGAGAACATTAGCAAGAAATTTTTGAAAAATTGTGTCTTGGATTGTAGATATAGATATAGTGCGGATTTTACCTGCTATCTTAGCATCTTTAAGTTGATTTCGGGTAAACGGAGGTTTTGGCGTTTCTTTCTCACGAAATGGCGCAAAGCAGTATTTGCCGCTTTCTCCTTTATCGCAGATTATATTAGTATGATGGTCAATATTGATTAGAAAATCTTCATGTCCAATTTTGTCGCAGCCACGAGCAAGCGCTATTACGCCACTAACTTTATCTGTTTTGCTACGTTTTAGATTCTCAAACTCCTCCTTCACATTTTCGGGTGTAAAAGAAGCTATTAACTTTTTGTCTAATTCCCTCATTAACATACCCCATCAAGACAAAGAGCGCAACCTAAAAAAGGTGCGCTCCGTATGGCAATCCAATTATCGGGCTATGATTACCATACAGTCTCCTCGCCCTTACCGATGCAAATTACATATGCACCGATTCGTTGTCTCCAACTATACAGTTGATCGATCGAACGCTTTGTCAATAGTGATGTTTATCAATATCATTGTCGTAGCCTCCAATGTTCCAGAGTAGCAAGATTGCATATAGCAATTATAGCACATCTGGAACAGCCCTACCTCGATCAGTCAGGGCCGATCAGCCGATGATCGCATCTAAGTGTGACCACGATACAAAATAGCATATTTTCACGAAAAAGTCAAGATCTATTTCCTAAGCACAAACAAATATTCATGTGCCAATAGCAAGAAATTGTGTTTCACGCTGTTCGTTTTCCAAAACCCGGTCGCTTTGCAGTTATGTTGCTGTTTGATAATAATCTCTTTCGTAGTGAATCCGGCAGTCTCAAAAATCTTCATAACCTCAAAGCTCATCGGGATAACACAGCCTTTCTTGCGTGTGTCGCCCATCAAAATAGCGCAGAATTTATCGTCTTTTAGTACACGGTAACATTCAGCCGCAACTAACTTCATTTCCTCTAAAAAGTCTTTTATTTTGTAATGCGACAAGTCGCCGTCAATATCCTCGCTATATTTGATAATATCGGCATAAGGAGGATGAGTACAAATAAAATCAATGCTGTCAGTCGGCACAAAATCAAGTTTTCTCGCATCGCCATGTTTGACATAGACTTGCCCGGCGTTTTCATATTCAAATGCCGTTTTCTCACGACAACGCTCCAAGGCAGTAAGGTTAATGTCAACGCCAATAATATTGCGGTTAAGCAATTTAGCCTCGACAAGTGTCGTTCCGCCGCCTGCGAATTGATCAAGCACTAAATCGCTCTCGTTTGAATAACGGATCAAAAGGTTTCGTGGAATATACGGCGACCAGTTGCCACGATATTTCGCATCATGCGTTGCCCAGTCGCCACGCTGAGGAAAACTCCAAACCGTGTTCATTTCAAGCTCGAAATCGGGCGGCTCCCAATGCTTTATTTTCATGCGAATAGGTCTTTCAATACATCGTTCTCTAAGTCGTTGATATTGTAAATATTCTCCATCACGCCGAAAGTTTCAGCTAAATTGTTTCGTGCGCTGTTCCAACCACCGCCGTCCGTCACCCAAACAAAGGCAAAGCCGTCAATACCTTTGGATTCGATAGCGATATTTTTGTAACTCCGCGCCGTTTCATTGAGCTTAGACCCGCTACTGGCATAAAAGTTTGTTTCAATGCCGTAGATTGTAGAACCCTTTTTGACAACAAAATCAAACCGTTTGACTGTTTTTCCTTGATTCGATAGTGCCGACAAATCAACACCCCAACGCTTTTCAATGTCGGCGATTTTCATTTCTCTGAAATATGTTTCATCTTTAACCAACTCTGCTTTGACAAGGTATGATTCAACAAGTTCTTCCATAATGTGACCGCCACGATTTTTGCGACCGTTGGAGTCAAGCCCTGTTTCAACGCCTGTGGCATAGTCGAAGAGGTTGCTGACAAGATGATTTTCAAGCAAGTCAAATAATCCTGTTTTACGCATAAAAATCTTGTAATCGTCTATGGAATAGTTGGGTTTATTGAAGTTATAGCATCGTTCGCCGTCGCTGTCAGTCGCACAAATTTCGGCCTGGCGGATAGCAAGCAGTAACGGAATACATTTCAGCGTTTCGGGGTAGCGGCGAACTACCTCCTCAAAGTCTGATTCAATATTTTTTGAGCCAATAAGCGAACTAAGCAGATTTAATTCGATTTTAATGGCGTTAACATTGCGGCGCACTTTTTCAAAGTCCACATAGTAACCGTATGTAGAGATGCTGTTTTTGAACTCCGAAAACCATTTTTTGAAATCACGCATATTGAAAACCCCTTATTTTAAACGCTTGCAATCAGCAATTCCCTAACCTTGCCGCGTCCGGCAGCTACGGAATTGATTGCTCTGCTTGCTTCTATTCTTGAAATTGAATGTTTAGCATAAATATTGTCAAAAAACTCGTCAGCTTCATTTGTGTTTTTTGGGTCAGAGTTACTTGCAACGATATATGCTCCACGCTCACTCATTTTATCAATAAAGTTGGCGAGCTGCATTTGGTCATCATCATCAAAACCATCTTGTGCATAAGAAGTGAAACTGGCGGTTGTCGACAACGGACGATAAGGCGGGTCAAAGTAAGCGAATGTTTTATCGTCAATAAAATTTTCGGCGAGAGTATAGTCTCCGCAGACAATTTCAACATTTTGCAATGCTTGCGACACAGCAACTATATTGCTTTCATCACATATACTCGGCTTTTTGTAACTGCCCTGTGGAACATTGAACCCACCTTTGGAGTTTACGCGATATAGCCCGTTAAAGCAAGTGCGGTTTAGAAAGATGAACAGGGCTGCAATTTCTAATGATTGTTCGTCGCTTTTCTTAATGTCATTAAAGTTATTTCGTGCGTTATAATATAAAATCTTTTTCTGTTCTGTATCAGCCGTATGGTAGGCTTGCTCTAATTGTTTGAGAGCCGATACAAGTTCGTTTACGTTATCGCGAATGGTATTGTATGTGGCAAGCAATTCGCGGTTAATATCGCTTATATAAACAGCATCCAGCGAGTAATTGCTTAACACATCAAACAACACAGCGCCGCCACCGACAAACGGCTCGGCGTATTTTTTTATCGACACACCCAAATCGGCGGGATACTTTGCTCGTATCTCGCTCAAAATTTGCGATTTTCCACCCGCCCATTTTAGAAAGGGCTTTGCTTGCTGTTGTGTTTTCATAAGCTCATACCTCGCAATCTGATTGCACAAATCTACGAAATAATTATACCTCATAACGCTGAATTTTGCAATATGAATTTTTGCTTGGGAGATGTTTACTTTTGCCCCGATTTTGTCCATATAGATAGAGAGCCAAAATTTAATTCTTGGAGTGGGTTAATTTTTCGGCTTATTTTGTCCATATATATGAAAGCGAAAATATTTTGCTTACGCAGGTAGTAAAACAACACTTTCCTCGGCTATATAGTAGGAGGTTTTTTCGCAAACATTGGTAGTTGCCTTATCAGATTCCATTGAGAGTAGAGGGCGAAAGTTTTTGAAAATGTGTTTATAAAATGGGGTCGATTTTGACCGTTTATTGTCCATATATATGTAGCGTAAAAATTTTCTCCGTCAACACCCTATAAAACACTCTCTGCCACGGTTATATAGTAGAGGGAAAAATTTATTCGCCAAAGAGTTCCGTTTTAGGTGCTGTTTTTCTCCTATTAGTAAAGAACAAAATTTCTTTTTCAAAACACGTCCGATTTTCTTCAAATTTTGTCCTATGTATAGGGGGCGAATTTGCCCAGTTTTTGTCCATATAAGTAGAAGACAAAATATTTTTCATCAACACCACCCAAAAATCACTTTCCCACGGCTATGGCTATATAATAGAGAGTAAATTTTATTTGCCGAAAAGTTGCCAATTCGCTCCTCAGATTCCATTGATAGTAGGAGCTGAAATTGTTTTACATAATCAGGAACATTTAGTATGTGCCTGTGTCGTATAAAAATAGAGCCTTCGTTACATAGCAGCAAAGAAGTCCACAACGCCGTCCTTGAAAGGGACCGGCGTTTTTTTGCTGCGGAAATTTTTAAGGAGGAGCAGTATTTGAGAGAAGGCAACCCCAAAATCGTTATAACCGACAAGCAAACCGAAATTTTAGCAAGGCTATTTTTACCTGAAATCAAGCGATATTTTGCCGATGAAACCGTGCGAAAAGATTTTAAGGAATGGGAGCAAACTCAACAACAGGAAAAATTAGCGGCATAGTGTCGCAATGAGAGGAAATTATCAATGAACCAAACCAACCTACAAACCGTATCAATGCACGAGTTGTATGACACGGTTTATACCGTCAATCCGCCGTTAGTCGAGGGATTGCTCTACCCCGGCACTTACTTGTTCGTTGGCGCGCCAAAGCTCGGCAAGTCGTTCTTTATGGCACAGCTCGCTTATCACATCAGCACGGGCGTGCCGTTATGGGATTATCCTGTTTCAAAGGGGGAGGTGTTATACCTTGCCCTTGAAGACGACCACAGGCGATTGCAAAAGCGACTGTTTCAGATGTTTGGCACGGATAATGCGGATAATCTACATTTCGCAGTGGCGGCTAAAAGCGTTGGCAACGGATTGTACGAGCAGTTAGATGATTTTATTAAACAACACTCTGACACGAGGCTAATTATCATCGACACGCTTCAAAAAATCCGTGAGTTAAGCAATGACGGCGCAAGTTATGGCGGCGATTATGAAGTCATATCCAAGCTGAAAGACTTTGCCGGGCAACACGGCATTTGTCTGATACTCGTGCATCACACTCGCAAGGCACGCGGTGGTGATAAATTCGATATGATTTCCGGTACAAACGGCTTGCTCGGAGCCGCCGACGGAGCGTTTCTGCTACAAAAGCAACAACGGACAAGCAACGAGGCAACGCTTGACATTTCGGGTCGTGACCAACAAGACCAGCGCATCAATCTCATCAGAAATCCCGAAAAATTGCTGTGGGAGTTTGTAGATGCCGAAACAGAATTGTGGAAAGATCCACCCGACCCAGTGCTTGCTGCCGTGGCAGGAATTATCTCCGCTGAAACGCCACAATGGAGCGGAACGCCAACGGAGCTTGCGGACAAAATCGGCGTTGATATTAAAGCAAACACGCTGTCTATGCGATTAAATGTCAACGCTGCTCGGTTGCAAAATGAGTACGGCATAATCTACGAAAACAGCCGCAACCACACAGGGCGGCAAATTAAACTGTTGCTCGGCGACACGACCGACACGGCAACAATAAAACTATGGAGGAAGTTATGCAAAACAATAAATCGGCTAAGCGACCAATCTGTCTGAAAGTGCGAGTATCTGCGGAAGAAAAGGAGTTGATTTCAAAGAAAATGGCGGCGTTCGGAACAATAAATCGCGAGTCATATATGCGTAAAATATTGATTGACGGTTATGTCATCCGGGTAGAGTTTCGGCAGGTGCAAAAGCTGTTGCATTTGCTTGGAAATGTAAGCAATAACATCAATCAAATTGCCCGAAAAGTCAACCAAACAGGAAATATTCATGCAGAGGATATTCATAAAATACGAGAGGAAATGGAATCGTTTTACCCTGAACTTCGTAAAGCAATCGCCGAGCTGTGTAGCACGAAATTTTAACGGCGTAGCCGTACCGGCAGACAGCAAAGTTGGCTTAGAGCGCTTGCGCTGAAATTCCGATTTTCGGAATTTTGGGCCCGGAGCGCCTTGCTTGCCACTACCAACCCATACAATATAGCCAAGATTGTCATTTTCAAAAATGTTACAGTCTTGGTTATTTTATTTTCCAAAAACCGTTGACAAAGCACGCAACAGCGCGCTACAATTTTTATATGAAAGGTGACCGACTATGAAAGTTATAATTTATGCACGATATTCGAGCGACCGTCAAACAGAGCAATCTATTGAGGGTCAAATTAAAGTATGCCGTGAATACGCAGAGCGCAACGGCTATAAAGTCGTTGATGAATATATAGACCGCGCCATTTCCGGAACGAGTGATAACCGTCCCGAATTTTTGCGTATGATTGCCGATTCGGCAAAGCGGCAATTTGCGGGAGTTCTCGTTTATCAGCTTGACCGTTTCGCCCGAAACAGATACGACAGCGCAACCTACAAAGCACGATTGAAAAAGAACGGTGTTAGGGTTCTCTCGGCTCGCGAAAACATTTCGGATGATGCCAGCGGTATTTTAATGGAAGCCGTGTTAGAGGGAATGGCAGAATATTATTCGGTTGAGTTGTCGCAGAAAATCAAGCGCGGTATGGAATTGACCGCGCAAAAATGTGAGTTTACCGGTTCGGGTGTGCCACTCGGATATAAAATCGTTGACAAAAAATTCGCTATTAACAAAGATGAAGCACCCATCGTCAAGCGCATTTTTGAAATGTATCTCGCAGGCAAAACAATGGCAGATATTATTCGATATCTCAATGAAAACGGCGTTAAAACGAGCAAGGGTAATCCGTATAACAAAAATTCAATCCGGCGGATAATCACGAACCGTAAATATCTCGGCATTTATATTTACACAGACATTGAAGTGCCGGGTGGCATTCCGCAAATCATTGACAACACCATGTTTGAGCAAGCGCAAATCCTTATGGCGAAGAACAAGAAAGCTCCTGCACGAGCAAAGGCCATTCATGACCATTATTTACTCACCACGAAACTTGTTTGTGGTGAATGCAAATGCGCGCTTACCGGGTTTAGTGGTACTTCAAAGACATCGAAATTTTATCAATATTACGGTTGCGTGACACAACGCCGAAAGGGTAATTGCAACAAGAAAGCCGAGAGAAAGATGTATTTAGAAAATAAAGTCGTTGGCGAAATTGTGTCTGCTCTCACGAGCGATTATATTGATAACATTTCACAGAAAATTGCCGATTTATCCGTTAAAGAAGGTAACATCGGTGGTGTAAAACGGTTGAGAAAATTGCTCAAAGAAAACGAAACTGCCACGGCCAACCTAATCAAAGCGATTGAGTCCGGCAAAGCGGTGGAATTGTTTTCGTCGCAAATAGAGAAACGGCAGGCCGAACGCGCCGACCTTGAAAATCAGCTTATGCAGGAGCAAGCCGCTCGCCCGACACTCGAATTTGAAACCGTCAAATATTTCTTCGAGAAGTTTAGGCGCGGCGATGTCTACGCCCCTGTGTTCCGCAATTTCTTGATTGACACTCTCGTTGACAGAATCGAGGTTTACGGCGGCGAAAGCCCGCGACTTGAAATCTACTGTTACGCCTACGATATGCCGATAAAAAGTCCCTTAGCGCGCCCCGAAAGGGGTTCGTCTAAGGGACAATTGGTGGAGGCGGCGGGAGTTGAACCCGCGTCCGATAATATATCCATATGCGCTTCTCCGGGTGCAGACGGTTGTTTGCATTCCCTTGCTATGCCGCCATACCGTCAGGCTACAAAGCTTAGTAGATTCATCAATGCATGACGCGCGCAAATCTTAACGCATTCACGTTGGCCACTCAGTCACGCCTGAGTCCCGAGCCGTGGCACTCTCAGGTCAGACGGCGGCTAATTTAAGCCGCGACTAATTGATTATCGTTCTTTAATTTATAAAGATACCCGATTTTACATGGTCAGGCGCCATGACCCGCTACGCATAGTTCAATATCTCCGTCGAAGCCAAACTCGCCCCCTAGTCCAATAAGAGTATAGCACAATTCGGATAAAGTGTAAACAGGAAAAACTTCTCATACCTCATTATATTGCCAATAGCCCACATCGCCGTCGGCGTGGATGCTTGATAACGCAAAGCCGTTTTTCTCAAACGCGCGGATAGAAGTGTGGTTTTCAATATTTATCACAGCTTCAAACCGACGGCAATTGCTGTGCGGGATGATTTTTGCTGTACAATTGAGCAGTTCACGGATAACCTTCGTGCAATATCCACGATTGCGCAGTGCCGGATTGACAACAATGGGGTTGATGGTGATGGACAGCTCGCCGTGGCAGAGGATAAGTATGTAGGCGATGAGCTGTTCGCGCTCAATAATGACCTTGCAAAAACAGTTTTTGCCTATCTCATATTCGCCAGAGTCGACATAATATGCCCATTCCGCGCTAAGTGGAGATGGGCCGGCTGTCACGAATTGAACGGTGTCCTTGTTTGTTGACCAAGTGTCGATTTCATCCTCAAATGATGACACACCGTAGTCCAGCCATGTAAAATGCAACGTTATTCCCATGCCGTGACAATATACCCGCCCGTATTTGCGCTTGAAACGGTAAAGTCTAAATGCTCCGGAACGAATAATATACCATTTCTGGGTTTTTGATATGAAATATAAAATGCCTGATTTTCAAATGTGGTTGTATAGTTGCCGTGTTCTTGCAAAAACTCAATATATTCTTCTAAAACAAAACCATATTGCCCCATAATCCATGCGTGCACTCGCCCGACATAACGGAAATGCCATGGCTCATAAGGCACGTTCGTGATGTCGTGTTTGTCATAGGGATAGCGGAGAATAAGTCCGAATTGAGGGGCGTTTTCGGCAAGCCACTGCGCTTCTTGCGTACCGATCATCTCAGCAGTAGAGTTTGTGGACAAAATATCTGCAGCCAAGCCAAGCTGATGTTCGCTATGGCCGGGGCGCATGACATATGCGCTGTTTGCCGCGTTTTCATAGAGCCGACTCTGCTCATCATAGCTACGAAAACCGCTTGTAATAAAAAGATTATCAATATTAGCGCGCTCTGCTGCCTCAAAGAGGCGAAGCATAGCATGCATGGCAGTTTCGTGTATTTGTATATATGTCGCTCTTACAGGAATATCTGGCCAAGCGGTCACCAGTTGTGAATAATTTGTCATTGCGACCGCGCGATCGCGATTGACAAGTTTTAGATACTGTGTATCTGTGATTTCCGTGATGGGAACCTGCGCGGTAAAATGGGGGAATATGAAGTTGTCGAGTGTGTTTGTGGACGTTGCAGAATATGGGAAATGCGCTGTTGGGACACTGTCTGTGCTGCTGCGTGACCCGAAAGCGTGGCCTATCAAAAAGGTCGCGAATAATAGGGTGACGTAAAAAAATACCTTTAACGGCCGCCGTCGTTTCCGTCGCCGCCTCGTTTGATATTGTTGTCGAGAGTATGCCATTTATATGTTCCACCTTATTATTTCATAACAAAATCTATTCACTTGCCCGTCGTTTCCCGCAATGCATCCATAATTGCATCAACGTATAAAACCGTATTGTGCAATCACCTTTTAGGAGCCGATAAGCTTGACTGTGTATGCAAGGCGTTTATTATGTTTAGTGTACTATCGGTTAGCTTGTATATCTGGTGTGCCGCAATGAGTGAACGTAATTAGCCCCGTTCTTGCAGACGACGGTTGTCCTTTATCGCTCTGTTCATTTCACGTTTGGCGTCGCGCTCTGCCGCACTGCTGCGCTTGTCGTGCAAGTGCTTTCCTTTACAGATGGCAAGCTCCATTTTAATTTTGCCGCGCTCGTTGAGATATAGCGCCAATGGAATCAGCGTCATGCTGTCTTGTTGAGATTCTTTAGATAACTTAGCAATTTCACGTTTGTGCAACAGCAATTTCCGTACGCGTAGGGGGTCTTGATTAAATCGATTGCCTTGTTCGTATGGACTGATATGCAAGCCGCGTACGAAAGCTTCGTCGTCTCTGATAAAGACAAATGAGTCTTTTAAGTTTGCCTTGCCAAGACGTATGGATTTGACCTCAGTGCCAACGAGCGATAGACCGGCTTCATAGCGGTCAAGTACAAAGTAGTCATGGAAGGCTTTGCGGTTTTCACATAGTTTTTTCATAGAAATATTATACAGGCAGAGTAGGGGGCTTGTCAAGGCGAAACGTGGCGAGTTGCGCTGTATGCGTTAGGTTGTACGAATGAGGTTCTTTTTTTGTGGATGTCTTCATAGCTTGTATCACGATCAAGTGAAAGAGAGTGCACATATTATGGACAAAACAACGCCGTATACACAATCCGCCATTGTTTTGCCGCGCATTCTACGTGATGCTGCAGCACGACTGACAAATCACGATGCGGTGAATGCCGAAGAGTTCCGTTTGCGTGTGGGACAGGCATTGAGTGTCGTCGTAAATAACAAGGAAATCGCGCTGCCGGTAACGGTTGAACGGGAGCATTTAGAGTTACTGATCGAGACAGTTACGCGAGGATCATACTACGCTGTCAGTGAGCAGCTGCGCTGTGGATATGTCACTATTGAAGGTGGGCATCGCGTAGGATGGACAGGCACGGCGGTAGTAAAAGATGGAAATATTACGGCGTTGCGTGATTTTAGCGGTGCGTGCGTGCGAATTGCGCGGCAGGTTAAAGGCGTTGCGGGTTCATTGATGGCGGCATTATGTCCTGAGCAGAAGTTTGTCAGTACGCTGATTTTATCCCCTCCAGGTGCGGGGAAGACAACGCTGCTGCGCGACATTATCCGCATGATTAGCGGTGGCAGTGCCGTTTGTGCTGCCCATCGTGTCAGTCTCTGTGATGAGCGCGGTGAGGTGGCGGCATTGTGGCAAGGCAAACCTTGCTTTGATGTCGGCGCACGCACAGATGTCCTTAATGGTGGAACAAAGGCAGAAAATTTGCTTATGTTGTTGCGTTCAATGGCGCCGCAAGTCATCGCGCTTGATGAAATCACCGCGCCATCCGATGCCGAGGCGTTGCGGCAATGTGCTCATTGCGGTGTTGAGCTTTTAGCGACCGCGCATGCCAATAATGCGGCGCGTTTTTTTGCGCGGCCGGGGGGTAAGGCGTTGAAAGAACTGTTTAAGCGTGTTGTGTTGATTGACAGACAGAATGGGAAACGGCGATATAGCGTTCGTGATGAAGCGGAGGCATTGATATGTTGAGGATTATCGGAGCGTTGTTGCTCACGGGCGGAACAACTGCATTTGGATTGCAAGCAAGCGCGCAGTTGAGCAAGTGCGTGAGCGTTATTGCGGCGTGGCGTATGGCGGTGGAGCAGCTACAGGCGGAGATGAGCTGCCGTGTGCGTGCTTTGCCGGAGTTGGCGGCGCATTTAGCGGATAACGCACCGGCGATATTGCGCGGAGATTTTCAACGATTGGCGGATATGTTTGAACGGCCCAACGATGAACGGTATGCACAGATTTGGACACGTTGGGCGGAAGGGTTGCCGCTACACGCCGAAGAAAGCATTATTATCATCGAGTTGGGCCAACTGCTGGGACGGTACGAGCTAGACGGCCAGTTAGCGGCACTTGATAGTGTGGAGGCGCGCTTGGCGCAGATTGAGGAACGAGCACAAGTTCGTAAAGATAAATTGTCACGGCTGTATGCTGTGAGTGGGTTGTTGTGTGGGGCAGCTGCGGCAGTAATTTTGCTGTAAGGTTATTGTTTTTAACTGATGGTTAAAATGTGTTTCCTGTCAAGGGCTGGTTTTTTGTAGCGGTGTGCCGTATACTGTTATTAGAATTGGCTCGGAATAATATAAAAGGAGACCGCATTTTATGAGCATAGCCATTGGCGAAAACATCAAACGTTTGCGGAAAGCTAAGAACATTACGCAAGAAAAATTGGCGGAATACCTGAGCGTTTCAGCCCCGACAAGCAAAAAAAGGGTGGACTTTACTCCGCCGTCGTGGTATACTCATGCCGTGGGTAGAAACATTATCTACACCATACCACTTCGCCCACGGAAAGGTCGGTAGTTTATATTTTGTGCACATATATTAGGAGAGCGCAATGAGCAACAAAAATATGGTTGATGAACGCTTTGAACTTGCGGCTGTAATTTGCAGACTCGCCGAGCGTCCCGAATATAGTTCGCCCGATTTTAATGCATTCAACACGGACCATCATAAGGAAATTGCAAAAACATTTGCGCCTTATGCAAACCATGAGGCAATTGAATATGCAAAAAGAATGTCAAGCATTATTTGTTATGATAAGCCATTGCGTTTCGCTGTTCATATCAAAAAGGAATGTAACAGGTTTGATCTCATTGATGATATATCCTCTCTATATGGTGCTTGGACTCCTGACACAGCAACTGATTTTTTGAGGCTGTACAATCAGTTTTATGCTGACACAAACTATGTGGAATTTTTCAATAAGCACTTATTATTATTTGAAGAAGCGACAAAAGAGTTTGTAGACAGATTTTACAGTCACATTGATTTTGACTGGTTCGGCAAGTATCTTGACCCGTCAAATTTAAGGTGTATATTATCGCTATCGAGCGGAAACTATTTCGCGTCCGTAAACAACAAGATATTATATTGCTTAGTGCAAACAAATAATCGCGACCGTTTTGACGTTCCACCAATTGTCCATGAATACTGCCATGCGTTTGCTAATCCACTTGCTAAAAAGTGGTATAACGAAAATGCCGTATTCCAGAAATGGTGCGATGATTCCGTAGACTCTCTGAATATGCCATTTTACAACAACGGTATATATATGGCGTATGAGTATGTGACGAGAGCCTATAACGTCTTGTATGAAGTTGAACATGGAAGTGATTACAACGAGTGGATTGCGACTGTAAGAAATATGGAAACCAAAGACGGGTTTCCATACATGGAGCAAGTTTATAACATGATTATAGCGTTGAAGAAGTAATACCCAAAATAAGCACTTGATACCCTAGCGGCTAACCGCCGACCCACGCCGTGAGTAGGTATATTTTGAACAATAAATCCCGCAGGATAGGCAAGCCCTATTTTGTGGGATTTTGGCGTTTGTACAAAAAAGTCCTTGACAAGTGGTTGCAGGAATATGGAAAAGAACTCTTTTACCGAAGCGGGAAGATTCGCACAAAACTACTCTAACTCTCAAACCCGCTAAATAACTAACAAAATCAAAAGACGATGTATAAAGATAACAAGAGTTAGAGGCTAACAAAATAGCAAACAA
>Ga0131853_10000936_pt1 | contig 52819 bp, 56 predicted proteins | sample TergutLab28metaG_FD_92764 | JGI IMG/M metagenome (GOLD analysis project Ga0131853, IMG submission 92764) | Labiotermes labralis P1 segment gut microbial communities from Petit-Saut dam, French Guiana - Lab288 P1 (version 2) (version 2) | ecosystem: Host-associated > Arthropoda: Insects >...
GTTAATTAGCCAATCAGGCCCCACAACCGTATCCCTTGCCCTTGCCCAAAAGGTTAATATGACCTTGGTGGGTTTTGCCCGTGGTTTGCGGTTTAATGTTTATGCTGGTGGGTTTAGGGTAACTGTTTAGGAGGAAAAAATTGTGAAAAAACTTAAAGTTTTTGCTTTGCTGCTGTTTGCTGCTGTTTTAGCTGGTTGTGTGTATGATTGGGATGGGCATGGATATTACGAAGGTCATATCCTAAATATCGTAATTGATGGGCAAAGTTATGATGTGACGATCGGCCTTCTTCAAAGCCTTGGGGCTGCCGAATTTACCGCCCGAAGCGAAAGTTTTACAGGTCTGCCCTTTGCTGTGCTTCTTGATCATTTTAACATTAACACCTCCAATGTTACCGAAGGTTTAGTTATTGGCGAAGATGGTTTTAGCAGAACCTTCACCCCAGCAGAAATGCTGGACGATAGCAACTTCTTCATTGCATTTATGCGGTACGGCGAACTTCTGCCCACGGAAGGGCACAGTAGCCACTTTGGCTCAATCTTCACCGCTGACGGAGGGCCCGGGCGTTTCGTGAGACAACTGACTCGCATAGAATTAAACACGCCAACAGAAATTACGGATGTGGATATGATAATCCAAGGGCTTGATGTTTATGAATTTGTAATTGTTCAAGGTGCGCATGCCCATATAATCACCATGGAAACACTGCTTGATTTAGGGGTTGTGGATTTTGCGGTAAACGAACTTTTCCAAGAAAGACTTGACCGCAATTTCACAGGCGTGCCTATGAATGTGGTTTTTGACATTTTAGGCCTTGATTTGGCAAATGCTGTTAATTTGACTTTTAGAGCGGCAGATGGCTTTATCGGAACTTTAAGTGTTGCCGAGGCACTAAGTGTTGGATATTTTGTTGTTGCAGAGGATGGCCAGCCCCTGGGAAGCCATGCAGACGGTGGCATAGGACCGTTTTTCGCTGTCGCTCGAGAGCTGCCAAATAACCGATGGGTTCGGTATATGAAAGTGGTCACAATAAACTAAAATAAAAAAACCTTACAGCGGATTAACCGCCATAAGGTAAGATTTTATCAGCATCGGGATTCATAGGATTGTTCTGCGCTTCTAAAATTTCCTTGCTTTTAGGTTGTTTCTTTTTAGCATCTTCTGTTTTCATAAAATCACCTCCTTCGGGCATATCTTGCCCGAAGGAGGTGATTTTATTCTACAAATTTATCCACAAAGCGGGTCGCACCCCACCGTCACTGTCATCCACATTAAAACCTCTCACATAAATATGGCCATCTCCATAAACAGACTTGGCACGGTGCTGGTCTCGTCCAGGAGAGCGCAGCCACCACCACGATGTGGTCGAGCGTGACTTACCGCTGTATCGGGCGACTCTGTCAGCATTGCCCTTCATGGTGGAACGAGCCTCCTCAAGACTCAACAAAAACACATAATCATTGGTGTCATTGCTTGCTTCGGTGGTATTTCTGGTGACCACAATTCGGCCACGCTCCTCCTTGCTAAACATCTCCAGAAATTGTGTGTTTAAATATTTACGCAAAGCACTTTTCTCCCAAGTAATGCTCCGCTCCATCCCTAACTTTACTTCAAAATCCCCGTGATAAGCCCGCTTTTCCAAAATCTCATTACTGATAAGCAAGGCACGGTTACCCGCCACAATTGTCAGCACCCGCCAATCAAAGCGGCCGAATCTAACCATGCCGCCAACTTCGGGAACCCCTTGGAAAATGGGCGACAACGGAGCTTTTGGCAATTCGGGCGTTGTCAGATTTTCCAGCATTTTCTCTATCTTTTCCAAGCGTTTTTCCGCTTCTTCTCTCCACAGGCGTGCCTCTTTTAGCTCTGCCCTAACAGCATAAAGTTTCTGTGACTGTTTGCCGTAAATATTACCAAGTCTATCAAATTGCCTCTTCATCCTATAAGGCTCAACCACAGTATTATGCCAAATCTCCGCATCTTCTGAGTTAATAAAAATTCGATTTATTCCAAACTTATCAAAAAAACCACAGTCCTGGCAAGCCGTTACAATATTTTCATATGTTGCATTGCATATAGGACAAATACATTTCATAATTTCACCTTACAAAATATTATTGTTGTGTTTCAATTGCACCATCAGCAGTACACATAAGAATGCAAGCCCTGCAAGATAATACAAAACGTCTGCAATTTTATAAGCACGGTGTTAGCCTCTCTAAAATACTTCCTGATTATGTTATTATGTCATATGTTCGATATTATTGCAAGGGTATTTTTTGTCCCGTCACAACTTGGCACCAGAAATGATTGATGTTGTTTATGTTTCTAATGTGAATGAAGATTGATATTTAGTATATTTTGGTAAAAAAGGGCATCGTTATGGGCAATTCTTGGATTTATGGTTACGAGAAGGCAGGGGGCAAGGCTCTGAGAAGATAGCTGATTGCTTGAAGTTAATGAGCTCTGTTTCTTGCACTAACATTGCTTATGTTTGTGGTGCTTGTATGCATAGAGAATGCGCCCGTAGCTTGCCGGGTCATCCCATCCCAAACAAAATCAGCGGCAAAAAGTTTAAGTGGCTTGGTGTGGTGGTAGCTCAAATGGATAAACACATGGTCGAACTGCCATGGATTCTGCGCTATTTGAACTCTAATTTACCACAAGGCTGTTGCCAACTCTTCCAAAAGACACTGCCACCGTTATAGTCAAGACCTAAAATAGTTATTTGGAACATTTTTAAGGGGGGCTGGTATAAAACCCGCCCCCCTTGGAAAATATTATTAATGTGACTTGTTAATGCCCTGTTGGGCGTACAGTGAGTTCATAATATCCCCCTCAACAACCTCGCCACCACCCCCCCTGTGGCGGGGTTTTTGTTTTATCCGGTTTGTTTTATCTGCTGGTATAGATGCTGTGCAAATTAAATTGCCCACCTATAAATTGCCCGCTTAGCCTGTGGATTAGGATGTTTTGGTGCAACCTGCCATCCAGCAAAGCAGGCCGTGCTTCTTTTACAATTGCATACACATTGTCCCCATCCATCTTCATTGTATACACTTGCGCAAAGGGGTCAAAGGGGCTGCCTGTATGGGGTTCGGGCACAAAATGTGCCTCAATTAAAGCGGCTCTTACCATATTTGCGGCGGATGGTTGTATATCGCTGATGTTTAGGTTAAGGTTGTATTGTTGTCGGGGCAGGCTCATAAAAACATTTTCAATTTCAAGGCTTATCCTTGCCCCGCTAACACCCTCAAAGTTTGGGTTTAGGCGTGTGTCAAAAATCACATCCGTGCCACGGTTATCATAACGTACAGAGCCTGTGATGCGGTGGATATCCCCGCTATTGTCAGTAAAAACGAGGCTTGCGGTCAAGGTTGTCGGCACCCTTTCTTCCATCCGTTGCCAAACGCTGTCATAATCATCATAAACAAGGTTGGAGCGTATACCGTGCAAAGGCATTACAAACAGCGGCCCTTGGCGCATCATACCCGAAATGTTAAGGCTGTGGCCTGCATCCAGCCAAACGCTTACCTCCCGCTGGTCGCCGGGGGTTAGCAGGGGGGCTATTGGTATGGCATCGTTTATATCGAAATAACGGTACAACCCATCCAAGATAACACTTACCTCGCCGCCCAGCGTGCGCAATGGCCCAAAGTCCATACGGTAAATTTCTATACCATTGTCAAAGGTTGCCACTTGCAAATCCCCGCTGATGGGAGGCAAAAACAGCGGTCCTTGGCGCAGGGTTACAGGGGTAACCATCTCCTGCTCTTTCAAAACAATGCCCCCGTCGTTAAAATTATGGGACAGGGAAAGGCTAACAGTGCTACCGCCACCGGAAAACATCCCTTGAGTAAGTTGCACACTAAGCCCCGGTATAAAATCTGTATCAAAATTTATGGGGTGGTTAAAGTGGCGGGCAAAGCTGATATTTTCACCATCATAAGCCAAATCCACATCCACTGCCACACCTGTTTCCAAGTCGGTAATGGTTAGCACAAGCCCACCCGCTTCAGGGTTGATAGGTAAAAAGCGTACAGCAGTGTGGTTTAAGGCTTGCTGTCGCATTTGGTTTGTGGCAAAGCCAATGTCTTGCCTGTATGTGTTGCCGTCAAAATCGGTTAGGGCAAGGGCAAAGCGAGCCAAATCCACTTCCCCTTCAAAATAAAACACTGTTGCAGCAGCATCCAGCAGCACTTGGCGCAAGATAAGCTGCTCGTTACCAATTGTCACCATCAAATCCACAAAAGCGTGGTTTGCGCTGTTAAAGCCGCTTGGAGGAGGGTGGATGCGGTGGGTATTATCCACTTCATCAACATTGCGGCTTAGGGCGAACACAACCCCTACCCCCACAAAAGCCAGCACCGCCACACAAGCCATGGCAAAAATACCAAGGCGCAGTGGTTTTGGCGCAGCCTTTACATCTTGGTAGATTTTAAGGCGGGCAAGCCCCTTGCCCTTTAAGCCGGAAAGGCTTGGTTTGCGCCTTTCTTTTTTAACCTTAACCTCTTCTTCCTTATTTTCGCCAAAAATAAGCGCACCTTCCGGGGGTACAGATGAAACAAAGGCGGGTTCTTGCTCTTCCCCTTCTGTGCTTTCTATGGCTTCCAGAAAGGATACGCTGGGCCCTCGCCCCTCTTCCTCATCTTCCTTTTTTTCGCTCATCAGGGCTTCCAAAATGGCATCTAAATCTTCTTCTTCCGAATCGCCGCCGCCCATGGCATCCAGTATTTTATCTAAATCATCTGACATCTTTGCCTCCTGCATTTCGACATAGGTCTTGTTATTATACCACAGAATAACAAAAAAGAAAAGGTTTGAAAACAGGATTTTTTTGTGATATAATGATTATGAATGTTATACTGGGGGTGGTATATGGTTATGCAGGAAATATTTATAACTTTTGAGGGTGGCGAAGGTGCCGGCAAAACCACGCAAATACAGTTGTTACGTGACCACCTTTTGGATTGCGGCTTGAATGTTATAGCAGTGCGGGACCCCGGCGGAACGGCAGTTGCAGAGCAAATACGCCAAATGGTTAAAAGTAATGCCAATGCGGATATTTATGTGCGCACAGAGGCTTTGTTGTACCTTGCCGCAAGATGCGAAATGGTTAATAAGCTTATCCGCCCCCACTTATCGGCAGGGCGCATTGTGCTGTGTGACCGCTTTGCGGATTCTACCATCGCATACCAAGGTTTTGCCAACGAGCTGGATTTGGAGGATTTGGAGCAAATTGGAAATTTTGCCACAGGCAACCTTACGCCCACCCTAACATTTTACCTTAAAATTGACCCCAAAGAAGGTTTGGGGCGCAAAACCGCCCAGCAGGACCTGGATAGGGTGGAAAATAAGGGTTTGGGGTATCATAAAAAGGTGCAAGCGGGTTTTGAATATCTTGCAGCAAAAAATCCCCGGCGCATCGTCACTATCGACGCTACCCTTGGTGTGGATGAGATTCATCAAATTATCATTAGGCATACAAATAAAATTATGGAGGTGTAACCATGCCGTCCAACCTTTGAAACACGCTCGGATCAAAAGCGCATTTTGTTTCGCTTGTTAAAAGTTAGGCGGGAAATGGTAGCAGGTACTTTACCAGCCTTGATAACCTTATCATGGAATACAAGACAGCCATGGAAGAAGACCGTGGCTTTGGTTGAAAAAAACATAGCAAGGCTAAAATAAAGGAGGACAAAATTATGAAATTTATTATGGCTATTATCCAAGACGAGGATGCAATCCAAATTATTGACATGCTTAGCGAGCGTGGCTTTAAGGTAACCAAAATGGCATCCACGGGCGGCTTTTTGCGGGCGGGCAACACCACGCTTATTTGCGGCGTGGAAGATGATAAGGTGGAAGAGTTTATTGGCATTGTGGAGAAAAAATGTAAATCCCGCAAGCAAATAACCTCTATCAATTCCGCCCATTTATCCACATCAGAAAATTATGTACCCTATCCTGTGGAAGTTACCGTGGGCGGTGCCACCGTCTTCGTACTTGATGTAGCGGATTTTAGGAGAGTTTAATTATGTCAATCAGGGTAGGAGAGGCCACCCAAGTAGCAACCCCCCAACAGCTGATGGCTGTTAAGGAAAAGTTTGATAACGGCGAATTTGCTTTTACATTAAAGCGCATTGCAAATGATGGGCTTGCCCAGCGGCTGGAAGGGCTTATAACCGATATAACCCAGTGGGGCAAAAAAATTGCCGACCATCGGGATATTGGCGACCTTAAAAAATACCGCTCGCTGGTGCAGGATTTTATCAACGAAGTTGTTACCAATTCCCATGAATTTTCCAGGGAAAACTTTTTGGACAGGCGTGGGCGGCACCGTGTTTACGGCATTGTGCGCCAAGTTAATATGGAGCTGGATGCCCTTGCCCAAGATTTGCTGATGAACGAAGGCAAGCATTTGGACATTTTAGCAAGGGTTGATGAAATACATGGCTTATTATTGGATATGGTGATTTAGTGTTCCACGTGAAACGTTTTTTGGGAAGCCGTCTTATTTTGCGCTCCATACAATTATCTGTTGCCCGTGGGCGGGTTGGCCATGCTTATATCATTTGCGGTGGTAAGGGGTTTGGCAAAAAGACCCTTGCCACCCATTTTGCGGGGGCAATTTTATGCAATAGCCCCGTAGATGGGCTTGCTTGTGGTGCTTGCAAGGCTTGCAAAACCTGCGAAAGCGGTAATAACCCCGACCTTGTTTTTGTGCAAAGCGAAAAGGTCGCGCTAAGTGTTGGCGAGGTGCGGGACAAGCTTTTGGCGGATTTAGCCGTATCCCCCGATGGGGGTGAGCGGCGGGTGTATGTAATCCAAAATGCGGATAAGATGAACCCGCAGGCACAAAATGCCATGTTGCTGTCCCTGGAAGACGGGCCAAAACACGCTGTTTTTCTGCTTTTAGCAGAGGGGCTTGGCGGCTTTTTGCCCACCATACTTTCCCGTTGTGTGGAATATAAAATACCACCCCTTGGGGAGGATATTGTTGCCGGATACCTGATAGAACAAGGCGTTGCGCCCGATAAAGCTAAAATTGCTTCCAAATTCTCGCAAGGCGGCATTGGGCGGGCTTTGGCATTGCTTGGTGATGAGGACTTTGCTAAACGTTGGGAGTTTGTGCTGGATTTGGTGCAAAGCATAATAAGTAAAGATATTGTAGAAATTTTTGCAGCAGCCAAGGAATTGGAGCAATATAAAGACCATATTGAAGATGTGCTGGATATTATGCAAATGTTTTACCGTGATGCCCTTATAGAATTTTTAGACCCCGATGCACTGCACAAAATCCACGCCATATCTAACACACGGGAAAGGCTGCGGGCAAATTGCAACTTTTTAATGTGCATGGAAGTTTTGTTACTAAAATTAGGAGGTAAGTATGAAGAAAAAATTTAGAAAGCTTGTTTTGCCGCTTGCTTTGGCGGCTGTTATGTCAGTACCCGTTATTGCCGCCCCCGTTGTGCCCGAAGGTGTTTTGTTGCACAGAGCACAAGGGGAAAGTTTTTATGTTGGTTTGCGCTCCATGGCATATGCCCATGGCTGGGATGTGGGCTGGGATGGGGAAGCCCGTACGGTAACTTTATCCCATGCGGACGGGCGCAGCCATACTATCACAATTGGAGAAATGGGTAGTTTTATAGATGGTGATTTAACCTGGTTGCCCCACCACTACGCCGCCGCCTTGTTTGCAGAAGCACCCTCATTCGTCCCCGAAGAGGTGGTTAAGGGCTTTATGAACCATATTTTAGCGGGCAACTATGCGGCCGCCACCATGATGGGTAGCTTGGACTTTCAACAGGCTTTGGTAGGCGTACCCCTTACACTTCATGTTTCCGGCCGCCATGGCACAACCCTTGGTTTTGAAGTGTTAGGCGTACAGGGTGTGGATGGGCATTATTTGGCCGCCATCCACGCCACCCATGTAAAGGGTGAAGCCATTCACCAAATACTGATTAACAGCAATGGTGAAATTATAAGTTTTGGCACAGCAAGCTTTGCCTTTGAGCCAAAAATGCCACCCGAAGGTGCCACATACACAGCAGAAGCTCTAGTTATTGGAGAGGGCACCCAATGGGCTTTGGATGCCTTGTTAACTGTGCCGGAGGGTGCAAGTGCAGAAAATCCCGTGCCTGTGGTAATTCTTGTGCCGGGCTCGGGTGCAAACAGCATGGACTCATCTTTATTTGAAAATAGGCCGTTTTTTGATATTGCTGACTATCTATCATCCAACGACATTGCGGTTTTGCGATATAACGAGCGTTCGTTTACCCATGGTGTGTTGATGAGCCAAACATTTGGGCTGCACCTTTCCATGTGGGAAGAGTATGTAGAGGATGTGATTTTGGCGGCAGAGCTTATGCGAGCGGATGCCCGTATCAGCCAAGTTTTTGTTCTGGGACTTAGCCAAGGCGGCTTAATGGCACCAAGGCTGGCGGAAGAAGCGGGGCTGGATGGTACAATTATAATGAATGGTTCGCCACGCCCTTTTCATCAAATATCTTATGACCAGCAAACCCAATTTATAAACGATATGGTTGCAGCCGGTTTGCTTTCCCAAGCAGATGCAGATGCGGCCTTTGTCCAGCTTGCCGCTATGATAGAAGAGGCACAGCGCATCCTCGCTTTACCCGAGAGCGAATTGCCATATCATTTTGTAATGGGTGCTTTGCCTGCGGTTTATGAAAGATCCATTGTGGAATCACTGCCCCTTCCCTTTATCGCACGCAACACAAGCACGCCTGTGCTGATTTTGCAGGGCAGTAGGGATTTCCAAGCCACTGTGGAAAATGATTTCCGGATTTTTGTAGATGGCACACAGGGCATGGACCATGTAACGCTAATCCTTTATGAAGGGTTAAACCACCTGATGATGACTGCCTACCGCCAATATGGCCCACTGGTTATGGATGCGATGGAATACGCCATCCCCGGCCGTATGGATGTTGCAGTTTTGCGGGACATTGTGAATTGGATAAACAGCAATATTAATTAACACAAACGCACAATGCGCCGCTGCTACACTTATGTAGCGGCGCAAACCGTGCGCCCCAAAGGAGAACCAATGGAAAAACAAGGAAAGTTCCTGCGATTAGAAATAATCGGCATACGCTTTAAGCAGGCAGGCAAAATTTATTATTTCGACCCCGACGGCAAACATATCGAAGGCAACACAGGGGTTATAGCCGAAACCATACGTGGCATGGAATATGGCACATGCGTTATATCTAACAGAATAGCGGATGTGGACCCCGCCTGGATGCCCCTACGCAAACTAACCCGCATTGCCACCGAAAGGGATTTGGAAACCTTATCCGCCAACAAAAAACGGGAAGTTGATGCCTTTGACGTGTGCCTGCAAAAAATAGAAAAACATAAGTTGGGCATGAAATTGGTTGATGTGGAGCTTACTTTTGATGCCTCTAAAATCATTTTTTACTTTACAGCCGACGGGCGTGTGGATTTTCGGGAATTGGTAAAAGATTTGGCAAGTGTTTTCCGTATGCGTATAGAGCTTCGCCAAATCGGTGTTCGGGACGAATCTAAGTTGATGAATGGTATTGGGGTTTGCGGGCGCACCTTATGCTGCTCCACCTTTTTGCCGGATTTTCACTCCGTATCCATCAAAATGGCAAAGGACCAAAATTTATCCCTTTCCCCCACAAAAATTTCGGGGGTTTGCGGGCGTTTAATGTGTTGCCTTAAATATGAAGAAGAGCATTATAACGAACTTAACAAAATAATGCCCGGGGTGGGCGATATTATTAAGGCCCCCGATGGGGAGGGTGAAGTTATCTCCACATCCATACTGCGGCAAACCCTGCGGGCCGTAATACGTAAAAAGCCAGAAGATGCCCCATCCATCAACACCTACCACGCTAAGGACGTTAAAATACTTAAAAAAGCCGAGGTGCCGGAGTTTGAAGAAAGGCGCAGGGGTAAATACAGGGATTGATGTTGCGAGAATGTGAGCGAATAGACGATTTGCACCGTGATGGGCTTAAAATTATCCAAAACCCCGGCAGCTTTTGCTTTGGAATGGATGCGGTATTGCTTTCGGCATTTGCTAAGGTGCATCAAAACCAACGGGCCTTGGATTTGTGTTGTGGCAATGGGATTGTGCCAATACTCCTCTCCGCTAAAACTTGCGGGGAGTTTTTTGCAGGGTTAGATGTGCAAGAATATGCAGTGGATATGGCAAAACGCTCGGTAGGGCTTAATGGGCTTAACCATAAAATTAACATTATTTGCGGGGATTTGCGAGACAAAAGTGTTTTGCCCGCCGCCAGCTTTAATGTTATCACCTGCAACCCGCCTTATATGGCAAAAAATGACGGCAAAATAAGCCCGGACCCCACCATTGCCATTGCAAAGCATGAGATTATGTGTGATTTAGATGACATAATGGCGGCGGCAAAACACTGGCTTGTTCCCCGTGGAAAGTTTTATATGGTGCATCGCCCCCAACGGCTTTCTGATATTTTTTTGGCCATGGACAGGTACGGGCTTGCGCCTAAGGTTTTGCGTTTTGTCCAGTCCAAGGCAAATAATCCACCTAATTTGGTGCTAATTTCTGCCTCCAAGGGCGGCGGTGCCCAGTTAAAGGTGGAAGCACCCCTGATAATTTACAGCGAGGATGGTAAATACACCGCAGATGTGGGGGAGATGTATTATGGCTGAAAATAGCGGGGTTTTATACATTTGTGCCACCCCCATCGGTAATTTGGAGGATATTACCTTGCGGGTACTGCGGGTTTTAGAAGAAGTTGACCTTATAGCCGCCGAAGATACCCGCCACACCGCAAAACTGCTGCACCATTATAACATCCAAACCCCAACCACCAGCTACCACGAAAATAATAAGCAGAGTAAGGGCGCACATTTGCTTGAAAAATTGCGTAGTGGTGCAAAAATTGCTTTGGTAAGTGATTCCGGCATGCCTGGCATTTCTGACCCTGGGCGAGAATTGGTGCAGGCTTGCCATGATGCGGACATAGCCGTTACAATTTGCCCCGGAGCGACTGCGGGGCTGTCAGCACTTGTGCTATCCGGTTTTGCCACCCACCCCCATGTATTTGAAGGTTTTTTGCCCCGTGATAAATCTGACCGCAAGAAGATATTGGCAGGACTTGCCGCAGAGCATCGCACAATGGTGTTTTATGAAGCCCCACACCGCCTGCTAACCGTGCTTGCCGAAATGAAGGACGCACTTGGCGACCGCAATGTTGCCATTGTGCGAGAGCTTACCAAAAAATTTGAAAATGTTTCACGTGGAACATTAACCCAAATCCTAAACAGTTATACGGACACCGCCCCCCGTGGGGAATTTGTGGTTGTTGTAGAAGGTGCACCGGAACAGGTAGCAAGTTATCCGGAAGATATAAAAGCCCATGTGGATTGGTATGTAAACCAAGGCCATGACGAAAAAGGTGCCATAAAACAAGCCGCCAAGGAACGGGGTGTGGCCAAAAATATAATTTACAATCAAGTGAAACGAAAATAAAAATGCCCCATAATCTACAAGCCAAAGGTGAAGTAAGCTCATCCTACACACGGGATTGCTTAACCTTTGGCTTGTAGATTATGGGGCATCATAAATGCTATTTTTGCCTTAATTCGTTTATAATATCATGTTGATTTTGAATCACTCTTGTCATCCAAAATGATACAAGGCTACCAGAAATACCCGCCGCAACACCTAAAACAAAGGTCACGAAAGCCATAAAGGCATCGAAAATATCTGTAACAAATACGGCTCCTGCTATCCCTGCACCAACACCTGTAATGATGCTTAGCCATCCAGTAGCATTCAAAAGCTTAGTTAAAAGGTCGTGGGATACAATTTTAATGTCTGGGTTTTTTGGTGTATCAGCCGATTTAGGTGGTTCACTTAACAGGTGGTGGCATGAAGTGCAGTGGGTCGAGGCGTCATCATTTGTCACCTTGTTACAATAGGTGCAGGTTCGCTCGCTCGCTTTGTTTTCAAAATTCGACATAAAAAATCCTCCTTCTGCCCTTATAAGGGCTTGACAAAAGAGGCTCAAGTGGGATAAAATTGTCACTGAGCCTATTTTGGCTTGGTAACACGCTGGATGGACTTTGATTGTGAGTCTTGACCGTCCAGCGTGTATCTTTTTGCCAACCCGCATAACTTGCGGGATTGTGTATATTATACCTTTGTGCCGCCTGCTTGTCAAGAAAAAAGTTATTGACGTATTTGCAGGCGGCAGTTATAATTATAGTAATAAGTTTGCAAGCCTAATTACAGGGCGGAGGATAAACATATATGGAAAACATGAGAATTTTTGTGGAAAAAAAGGATGGCTTTAATATCGAAGCCAAAAAGATGCTTGCCCATGTGCAGGACAATTTGGGGATTATGTGCGCCGCAGACCTGCGCATTTTCCATTGCTACGATGTTAAAGGGCTAACAAAAGATGAATTTGACCAATTTGCATACCGTGTGCTGGCAGAAGCTAATGTGGACAATGCAACCACAACCCTTGATACAAACGGCTTTGTGTTTGGCAAAGCCCTGTTACCCGGGCAATATGACCAGCGGGCGGACTGGGCAGCCCAATGTGCCCAAGTTATCACAGGTAAATTGCCTGTGATACAATACACAAAATTCCATGTGGTGATGGGCGATTTGAGCGAAACAGACAAAACTGCCATTCTTAAAGACACCATAAACCCGGTAGATTCCCGTCAGATTGGACTTGATGACCCCGTAAGCTTTGCGGGCGAATCCCCCCGCCCTGCCGATGTTGAATCGGTTGATATTATTAACAAAAATGATGATGAGCTTACACAGGTTTACACCAATATGGGCATGGCAATGAATTTTGATGATTTTGCCTTCCTTCGCAATTATTTCCGTGATACAGAGCAACGCAACCCAACAATTACAGAGCTACGTATGATTGATACCTATTGGAGCGACCACTGCCGCCACACCACCTTCCACACAACCCTGGAAAATGTGGAAATTACTGATGGACCTTATAAAGAACTGTTTCAACAAACTTTTGAGGATTATAAGGCTTTGCGGGCAAAGATTTATGCGGGCAAAGACAGGCCAATCTCTCTAATGGATATGGCAACAGTTGGCACAAAAATCCTACGCCAGCAGGGCTTGCTGGATGACTTGGATGTTTCTGAGGAGATTAATGCCGCCAGCATCGTAATTGATGTGGAAATTGAGGGTGGCGAAAACGAAGAATGGTTATTAATGTTCAAAAACGAAACACATAACCACCCCACAGAGGTGGAGCCCTTCGGCGGGGCAGCTACTTGCCTTGGCGGCGCCATTCGTGATCCCCTATCCGGCCGTGCTTATGTGTACCAAGCAATGCGCCTTAGCGGCTGCGCCGACCCCACAAATCCCAATACTTTGGAGGGTAAGTTGCCCCAGCGGCTTATTACCACACAGGCGGGGGCCGGCTATTCCTCCTACGGCAACCAAATGGGGCTTGCCACAGGCCTTGTAAACGAAATTTACCACGAGGGTTATCGTGCCAAGCGCATGGAAATTGGCGCAGTAGTTGGTGCCGTTAAAAAATCCCATGTGGTGCGCAAACGCCCTGAAGCCGGCGATGTTGTTTTGCTTATTGGCGGCCGCACGGGTCGGGATGGTGTTGGCGGTGCTACAGGCTCCTCCAAAAGCCATGACGAAAAATCCCTTGAAAATATTGGGGCAGAGGTGCAAAAAGGCAATCCCGTTATCCAACGTAAATTGCAACGCCTATTCCGCAACCCGGAAGCCATTAAGCTTATTATCCGTTGTAATGATTTTGGAGCAGGCGGCGTAAGTGTTGCAGTTGGCGAATTGGCAGATTCGCTTGAAATTAACTTGGATGCGGTTAAGAAAAAATACGATGGGCTGGATGGCACAGAGCTGGCCATTTCCGAATCGCAAGAGCGGATGGCGGCAGTTGTGCACGCAAAAGATGCGGATAGGCTTATCCAGCTGGCTTTTGAGGAGAATTTAGAAGCTTATGAAGTGGCAAAAATAACTGATACAGGCCGCTTGGTAATGATGTGGCGTGGACAAAAAATCGTGGATGTTTCACGGGAATTTTTGGATACGGCAGGCATCACCCAAAAGGCCACCGTTCGCCTTTGCTCTCCCCTTCTTTGCCCCCCCAAAGATGCCCTAATTGCGCAACCCTCGGCGGTTACCAAGGAAAAATGGTTGTCGGTTTTAGGTGATTTGAATGTGGCAAGCCAAAAAGGCTTAGTGGAAAATTTTGACCCCACCGTGGGTGCCGGCACTGTACTTGCACCTTTTGGCGGCAAACATCAGCTAACCCCTGCCCATGCCATGGCGGCACGCATCCCTGTTTTGTACAAAAAAACCGGCACAGCGTCCATGATGTCCTTTGGGTTGGACCCTTATATTTCCGAACAAAGCCCTTATCACGGGGCAGTATATGCCGTTGTGCAATCCGTTGCCCGCCTTGTGGCACATGGTGCAGATTATAGTAAGGTTAGGCTAAGTTTTCAAGAATATTTTGAAAAACTAACCAGCCCGGAAAGCTGGGGCAAACCCTTTGCCGCCCTGCTTGGCGCATTTGCCGCCCAAATGGGCTTGGGTATACCGGCAATAGGCGGTAAGGATTCTATGAGCGGTACATTCAAAAACATACATGTGCCGCCGACCCTTGCAAGCTTTTCGGCAGTTGCAACACCTATTGCGGACATTATATCACCCGAGTTTAAGGTGGCAGGCAACACCATTGCCCTAATGCGCACCAAGCAAACCGAATACGGCTTACCCTGCTACAACAGCCTAAAAGAAAACTTTGCCCGCCTGCATAGCTTAATTTTGGATAAAAAGATTATATCTGCACGTGTGGTTGGTTTTGGCGGCATTGCCGCTGCCATATCCGAAATGGCTTTTGGCAACAAAATCGGTGTAGAAATCAACTATAACGGTGATATGTTTAACGAAAACACAAAAGAAGCAGGTCTTTTCCTATTGGAAGTTGCATGTGGCAACCACGGCTTGGGCTTGGAAACAATCGGCAAAACTGTGGATGCGGCCACATTAAACATAAACGGCATAACCATTTGCATGGAAGAATGTATAAAAGCTTGGATGCGGCCGCTGGAAGGGGTTTTCCCCACAGGCATGGTTGATGTGCAGGAAAAGGTTTTAAGCCTGCCTACACCCCACAAAAATAAGGAAATTTATGTGGCAAAAAACAAAATTGCCAAGCCCACCGCATTTATACCCGTTTTCCCCGGCAGCAATTGTGAGTATGACATTGCATCCGCCTTTATAGGTGAAGGGGCACAAGTGGATATGATGGTTATCAACAACTTAACCTTAAAATCCTTTGAAGCTTCGGTGGCGGAAATGGCCAAGCGCATTGCAAAAGCTCAAATTATCGCCATACCCGGTGGCTTTTCAGCAGGGGATGAGCCCGAGGGTAGCGGAAAGTTTATCGCCGCAATTTTTGCAAACCCCGCAATTACAGAAGCAACCCACCAGCTTATTTATGACCATGAAGGGTTGGTTATAGGCATTTGCAACGGCTTCCAAGCCCTTGTAAAAATGGGATTGCTACCCTTCGGCAAAATAAGCCCGCTTATGGAAGATTCGCCCACACTTGCCGTTAACAGCATTGGCCGCCACATCTCCAACTTTGCCATAACAAAAGTGCATTCCAATAAATCCCCTTGGCTTTCGGGTGTGGATGTGGGTGACATACACCGTGTAGCGGCAAGCCACGGGCAAGGCCGCTTTGTATCCACCCCCGAAGTTGCCCAAAAATTGTTTGATAATGGGCAAGTTGTAACCACCTTCGTAAACCAAAATGGCAACCCCGTCGCTAGCCTGCCCTACAACCCCAATGGCGCATATATGGGTATAGAGGGTATTGTGGATACCACAGGCCGCATACTGGGCAAAATGTGCCACAGCGAGCGGGGCGAGTATTATAAGAACATCCCGGGTAACTTTAACCAAAAGGTATTTAATTCAGGTGTTAGGTATTTTAATTAGAGCGTGTTAACATTAATAGGTAAATGTTCCACGTGAAACAATAGGGTTGGTATGGCGGCGTTGTGATGCCTTTGGGCTTGCATCTCCGTCATATCAGCTTTTTTTGCCACTTGCTTCCAAGGCAGGCGGCAAATATACCGCCAAATAATTATGGATTTTTGCATAGGTGGTAAGTTGCGTATGGCCTGCAAAATTTCCCATTCCAATTGGGTAAGCTCCTGTATGGCATCATCCAACTTTTCCTGTACCTGTGCCGCTTTTATGCTTAAATCCTGGGCGGCTGTGTTGTTACGGCTGTGTTGTACGCCCAGCCCAAGGCGGGCGGCGGTTGGGCTGGTTTGCATATAACGCAAATGCTCCAATTGCTCCGCAAGCTTTGCCACTTGCTTGTCCATCTCAAAAACTTTTAACATATCACTTTTTATCATATAAGTATACCCCATATTTACATTAGTTTATCTAATTTTAACATAGGCGGATAGCCTTGTCAAGCATTTTTTTGGCAAAAAACTTGACAAGTGCGTGGGTAAACTGTATAATGTAATAAATTTGTAACAAAAGACTTCTTACGAATAAGTTATTTTCGCAAGAAGTCTAAAAGTAGCAGAAGGCAAGGTGATTTTGTGAAGATAATTATTCATGGGTTGGGCCGTTTGGGCTTGGCAGTTGCCGGGCTTGCCCCCGAAGGCAGCGTGGCATGCGCCATAGACCCCCACGCCGCAGCAACGCCCCTTTTCCCCATCCACAAAAATTTGGGGGATTGTGGCCAAAAAGCAGATGTGATAATAGACTGCTCCCACGCTGTTGCGGTGGCAAATTTGTTGCGCTTGGCAAAGATACCGCTGGTAATCTGCACCACAGGCTTGGATAAGGAAACACTGGACTTGATTGATTGGGCAAAGGGGCATATACCCATCTTCCTATCCGCCAACATGTCCCTTGGGGTTAATTTGGCAGCAGGTTTAGCTGAAAGTGCTGCAAAATCCTTAAACAGCAAAGGTTTTGATATTGAGATTTTAGAAGCCCACCACAACCAAAAACTGGATGCCCCGTCAGGCACCGCCATGATGCTTGCCGATAGGATTAACCAAGGGGTGGGCGGCAAGTATGAATATGTTTATGACCGCTCCCAATACCTGCGCAAGCGTGGGGGGGGCGAAATCGGTATTTCTGCCATACGTGGCGGCACAATTGTAGGCGAGCATACCATTATTTTTGCAGGACATGATGAAGTGATAGAAATAACCCACAAAGCCCTATCCCGGGACATTTTTGCCCGTGGCGCACTTGCGGCGGCCAATTTTATAAAGGGCAAAGCCCCGGGGTTGTACGGGATGCAAGATATGTTAAACTTAGGAGAATAAAACCCATGAAAAAAACATTAAAATTTTTGATATTGTTAATTTTTGTATTAATATTAGCTGCCTGCGGCAACCAAAACAATGACGGTAGCGGGTATAGCGAATTTTTACCGTTTAGGGAAAACCTTGTGCTGGTTTATGAGGTGGAAGTAGCAGGCCAAGGGGCCGGTTTTACTTACACAACCTTTAATTCCTTTATCCGCAACAACCGCATGCAACGGCTGTTAATGGTGGATGATGGCACCATTTTAATAGAAATCATGGAGATGGTAGAAGGCAAGCTGGTTGGCATCCTGTCAGCAGATAATGCCGGTGGACGACTTTCCCCCCATCTGGATATGACAGACCAAACCGGAAATATGTTTAACGTGGTTTTGCCCGAAAATACCGAGCTTGGCACACGCTGGTCCAGCAACCCAAACAACCCCGATGCAATGATACGGGAAATAACCAGCGTGGGTGTTAGCGTATCCACCCCCGCAGGCACCTTTGAAACCATAGAAGTTACCACATGGCTGGCAGCCGGCATACCAAGTGTGCGCAGCTATTTTGCACAAGGCATCGGTGTTGTAAAGGAAATTAATTACAATACCGTTGGCGGGGTGGAGGCGAACAACACCACCCGCCTGCTGGAAATTATAGAAGATGGTTTGTTGGGCAACATGCCCATCGCCTTCCCTGATGCAGATGGCAACTTGCCCCTTGCCCTTGTGCAATTTACCACCAATAATGACCTGCTGGACATTTTTAATGACCTGTTGGTGCAGGCAACCCAATTGGTTTTTGGCAGGCAATTGCCGCAAGATGCACTTATAAGCCATATTTTCATAAACCAAAGCACCCACAATCTGCATCTGGATTTTTACAGCGGATTTTTACATGTAATGCAGGATGTAAGTGATTTTGAAACCGAGGAAGCCATTTTAATAGCCATTGTGGACACCTTAGGCAGCCTTGTTAATGCCGCAGGTGTAACCATTACCGTGGAAGGTGCCCCATACCAAGGGCCTTTTATAAGCTTTGCTTCTATGGAATTTTGGCAGGTGGGCATTACAGGCTCCCGTGCCGCAGATGCGCTAACGGCACAACTATTTAACATAGCTGAAGCTCTTCACCAGCCCTATGTGGCAACCATGGCTTTGGTATATGATAATTGGAGGGGCGGTGCAAATGCAGAAACCCTGCGCCCCACCTTAGAAACAGTTTTTACAGACTTTTTTGCAGATGAGTTTTTACAAGCCCTTTTTGACCCGCATTACCCCAAAGAACTGACAAGGAGCCACTTCCAATGGCACCCCAGTGCTTTTGAAGCGATTACGCCCATATCCAATGACGTTTTTCAGTTAATGGCATCCCCTTACTTTCTGCAATTTGTGGAAACCGAGGACGGATGGCGCATTGACCATATTGGGCAACAATAATGGGCGGTGACAATCTCTCATCAAAAAACTATGTGCGGGAATTGCTAACAAGCCATGGGTTGCACCCCAAAAAACACTTTGGGCAAAACTTTTTAACCGATAGCCATGTACTTTCCAAGATTATTGACGGGGCGGACCTTTCACCGGATGACACTGTGGTGGAGGTTGGTCCCGGTCTTGGTGTTCTCACAACCCAGCTGGCAAAAAAAGCGGACAGGGTAATTGCCGTGGAAATTGACCATCAACTGGCGGAAATTTTGCAAAGCACCATGCCCACCAATGTGGAAATAATCCGTGGGGATATTCTGAAGCTTGACCTGGCAGGTATGGGTGTTGCCCGTCCTGATTATGCCCATATCAAAGTCGTTGCCAACCTCCCCTACTACATCACATCCGCCGTCATTTTTGGGCTGTTGGAACAAGCCTTGCCTATCAAAACCATGGTGGTAATGGTGCAAAAAGAGGTAGCAGATCGTTTTTTGGCACACCCCGGCACAAAGGCCTACGGGCTACCCTCCCTTTCCCTTGCCTATTACGGCAAAGCAAGCCTTGTGGCAAATGTGCCGCCCCATTGCTTTTTCCCCCGCCCCGATGTCCACTCCGCTGTCATTAAATTGGATATAAGCCCAAGGGGCGACATAAATCCGGTAACCTTTTTCCCGCTTATCCGTGCAGCATTTGCTAACCGCAGAAAAACCCTGCAAAACTGCCTTGCCGCATCAACCGAACTAACTTTGACCAAAGAGGATGCAGGGGCTTTATTAACATCCGCCGGGCTTAACCCCAATGTGCGTGGCGAAGCCCTTGGTTTAGATGATTTCGCAAAATTGTCAAATTTATTGCAGGCTTAACCGTCTACGCCAAATTCCCTATAATATTACATTTTCCCAACAAATACAAGCAAAGCCTTGGCTAATGCTTGTATTGCGGGGTATAATATTTTAATTGAAAAATAAAGGAGTGGTGTATTATGAGAAAAATACTTTTAAGGGCAGGCATAGATGATTGTTTTGATTTTGAGAGGAGTTTTAAGTGGCAAGAATTAGCGGAGTTTTTAAGAACGAGTACAAGGTTATCACTGACGGAATAGAGTTAAAATGCAAAACAGCCCGGCAAATGGGCACAAAACCGGCCATTGGGGATTTTGTGGAGCTGGATGAAAATGGATATATCACCCAATTGCTGCCCCGCAAAAATGCCATATCCCGCAAAGTAGCGGGAAACAGGCAGGATGAGCAAGTAATTGCCGCCAATGTGGATTATGGGTTTATCGTAACATCCGCAAATGATGATTTTAATTTAAGGCGTATAGAGCGATATTTGGCAATGTTGGAAATTTGTGATGTGGAATGCCGCTTGGTGTTAACCAAGGCAGATTTGTGCCGCAACATCGATATGTATTTGGACAAGGCAGAAGAGTTAGGGTTAACGGACAGCATCATCGTAACAAGCTCCGCTGATGGATGCGGCTTGGATGAGTTAAAAGACTTGTTGCAGGTAGGCAAAACGGCGGTTTTCATGGGTTCGTCGGGTGTTGGCAAATCGTCACTGATAAATTATCTGGTAGGGGATGATGCCCAAAAAGTGTCAGAAATCAGCACTTCCCACGGCAAAGGGCGGCACACCACCACCCACCGTGAGATGTTTATGCTGGAAAATGGCGCATATATCATCGACACCCCAGGCATGCGTGAAATACAGTTTTTTACCGGGGCAGACGAGTTAACAACCTTTGCCGATATTGATAAATTGGCAGAAAATTGTAAATACCGAAACTGCACCCACAAAAGCGAGCCTGATTGTGCTGTAAAACAAGCAATTGCAGATGGTAATTTGTCCCCCGCCAGACTTAAAAGTTATGAAAAACTGCAACGAGAAATAAAAACAAGAAACAAAATAAAAACTAAACACAAAAGGAGTTGAATTGAATGACAAAAAATATCAAAAAACGGCTAACCGCCATGGTGTTGGGTTTGATGGTGCTGATAGTTGCCATTCCAGTAATGCCTGTAAGTGCCAACGTGCAGGGCATCTCCCCTCAAATCTGGATAAATGGCGATATCTTGGAGTTTAACGTGGGTGCGCCCAATGTAAACATAAACTTGTTTATAGATGGTGCACTTTCGTGGTGGACGACCAGCTCCACCAGCGGTGTAGGTTCAGTTAATTTAAGGGCAGCTCTTGGTTTTAACGTTGTCACAAATCACTGGATACACATAACTGCAAGCAATCACACAGGTACATCGCTATCCAGTAACCAAGTTATGTGGAATACAGACGGCACAGGTGCCACAGGGCAAACACCGGCGGGCTTACATGTGGATACGACCAATGTGCTGCGCTGGAATGTCGTTCCGGGCGCAACATCTTACGAAATTTCTGTAACCCAAAACCACCATCTTGTTTCCGAGCAACTCTCTTTCACCAACTCTCTTCACACATCGCAATTTGGTTTGCAGCACCTTGCCGGTACGCAGGTTGTCATTAGCATTGTTGCTGTTGGTCCGGGCTGGCGTTCCAATTCCAGCATACCCATCACATGGGTCATACCATTTAACAACCAGCCGCCGGATCAAAATTTGCCACCGGGGCAGCTGGCAACCCCTCAAATTTCCATCAACAGCAATGGTATTTTAACGTGGGGCGGTAGCTGGCGGCGGGTTCGTATATACTCTGATGGCTTCATGGTATGGGACACCTCTACGGAAATTAGCTCACTTAACCTACATCAAATTGGGCTTTTTCCCGGCACACAAACCATCCAAATAAGGCATGTACACCCTACAAACCCGGCACTTAGCTCCCACCTTAGCAATGCTGTGATTTTTGGCACAGCAGGGGCAGGGCATTTGCCAACGCCCAATATTAACATAAACCACAATACCGGGGTTTTAACCTGGGTAGGCGGCGGCATGCGCTGGGTAGGGGTTTATGTGGACGGCGCACCCTTTTACAGTACAGAGCTGCCCGTAAGCAGTGTAAACCTAAGGGATATTGGGCTTGACACAGGCACCCACCCCATACGCATCAGGTTTTTACACGAAACTAATCCAAACATAAACTCCCCACTAAGTAATACCATCAACTTTAATGCAGCAGGGGCGGCCATGTCCACCCCCAGCATCACCATAAACCAAAACACAGGCAGGCTGACGTGGAGCGGCGGCGGAAACCGCCACGTACGTGTTTATGCAGGCGGCGAGCCCGTTTGGACATCGGTTGGCAATGTAAACCATGTGGATTTACTTTCCATAAACTTACCACCCGGCAGCCAGCCAATACGCATCCGCCACCTGCACGCCAGTAACGAACAGCTCCATTCCTCGTTAAGCAATACCATCAACTTTAATGCGGCAGGCCGTTCGCTGGCCACCCCATCCATCAGCATCAACAATACCACAGGTATTATGACATGGGGCGGGGCAAGCCGTTCGGTAGCAGTATATTCCGGCGGCACAAGGGCGTGGACATCGGTGGCCGCCGTAACACAAGTGGACTTAAATGCAATCGGCCTTAACACAGGCAACCAATCCATACGCCTACGCCACCTGCATGATACAGATGCAAGCCTAAATTCCAACCTAAGCAATACCATAAGCTTTAATGTAACAACCCCGCCAAGCCTGCCAACACCCACCATCAACATCGATAACGAAGGTATGTTAAGATGGACAGGCGGTGCCGGACGCTTGGTTCGGGTATATTCCGGCGGGGTAGCGGTTTGGGTTTCCCCTGCCGTTACAACACAAGTTAATTTACGCCAAATCGGGCTGGGATACGGTAACCACAACATACAACTGCGCCATATCCACGATGTTAATGCCAACTTTAACTCCGCCCTTAGCAACACGGTGGCATTTAACCACACACCCGCCGCAAACCCTATGAATACCACATTTATCCACCAGCAAGTGGAAAATGCCCTTAACCAACGCCCGGCAGGCGCAACAACAGCAACTGTGGTTTTGCCCAGCGGCGGTAATGGTTTGCGCATAAATGGCACAACCCTTGCATTGGCGGAGGGGGCAGGCACTTCACTAACCTTTACCCAGGATAGTATAAGCATCACCCTTTCCCCTGCTGTTATGGCAGAAATGCGCCAGCTTATCCCCGGCGAAATCCGTATTTATATAGAGCCAAGAAGCGGCGGCATGTCATCATTTAGGCTGGCCATCGAAGGCGGTGCCGCTAATTTACAGGAATTTAATAACCCTATAACCGTTACCACCCCCATAAACGCCGGTGGCGTATCAAATTTCCATAGGATTGTGGCGGTAGACGGCCTTAACCGCCCTGCCGGCGGCCGCTTTAACGCCGCAACAGGCCAATTTGTGCTAAACACACAAAGAGCAGGAATATTTACCATCGCCCATGTGGATAATTTAACAAGGCTAAATATCCAACTGGAAAGCCACCAAATAACAGACTTGGCAGGCAATGCACCCACCCAAAATATGGATGTTTTGCCACAAATTATAGGCGGCCGCACCATGGTGCCCGTACGCTTTATCGCATATGCCCTTGGTGCAGGTATCGATTTTACCGATGCCACAGCCACCACGCCCCTAACGGTGCATCTATCCCTTGGCGGGCAAACCCTAAATATCCCCGTAGGCGAAACCAGCCACCATTTACAAAACCTTGGCATGGATGTGCCGGCCCAAATAATTAACGGGCGCACCATGGTTCCCCTACGCTTTATCAGCGAATTTTTTGGGGCGCATGTGGATTGGGATAACGCTACACGAAGCATCGAAGTTGTACGATAAAAGTAAATAACAATCGGCAATGGCGCCACTTAGCCATTGCCGATTGTTGATAGATAGGAAGACGGGTGATACAATGCACATAAAATCAGCAAAATTAACCTTTCATGTGCCGCATGCCCAGTCGCTAAAAGATAAGCGGCAGGTGCGGCGTAGTTTAATTGACAAAGCCAAGGGCAAATTTAACGCATCCATAGCCGAGGTGGGTGCATTGGATGCCCACCAAGCGCTAATTTTGGGCATTGCTGTGGTTTCCGGCGAATTTTCCCACGCCCAAAATTCCTTGGACGAAATAGTGCGTTTTATGGAGCGGGAAGCGGAAAACAGCGGTTTATCAGAACTTTTAGAGGTGGCAGAAATATGCAGCGAATAATATTAGCATCAACCTCCCCACGCCGGCGGCAATTGCTTGCCCAAATTGGAATGGTTTTTGAGGTGATGGAAAGCCATGTGGACGAAAACATAAGCGGCACAGCCAAGGAGATAGTGCGGGAGCTTGCCCTGCGCAAAGCCCATGCCGTGGCACAAAAAATAAAGGGCAACGCCACCATAATCGGTGCAGACACGCTGGTTAGCGTGGATGATGTAGTATTGGAAAAACCCCGTGACCATCACGAGGCTTTTAATATGCTAAAACTGTTGCAAGGGCGCAAACATCAGGTATGCACAGGTGTTGCCGTTATCAAAAACGGCACAGAGCAAGCTTTTGTAGAGCAGGCAGATGTATTCTTCCGCCCCCTAAGTGATGATGAAATACACGCCTACATGGCCACAGGCGAACCCTTTGACAAAGCAGGCGGATATGGCATACAAGGCCATGGCGCCACACTGGTACAGCGCATAGAAGGGGACTTTTACACCGTAATGGGTCTGCCCCTTTGCCGCCTGTATCAATTAATTACAGACAAGCTATAAGCAGCAATTTCTTTTACAGCACTGCAAAAGCCCTTAGTATTATCCACATCCGTGGCATGCCCTGCATTTTCTATCCAATACAACCCCTTATGCGGCGCATTAATCTTTTCAAAATATTCTGCCGCAAGGGTGCTTGGCACCTGCCAGTCACTTTCACCAAGTATATAATAAACAGGTAAGCGGTATTCGCATACATCCCAAATACTATATTCCAAAAGGTCGGTTGCAAGCCCTTTGTTAAGCTTTAAGCCCTTTTGCATCAAGTAAATATCCCGCAGTTTGAAAACCGGGCTTTTTATCATCATTTTCAAAATCATTGATATAGGGGAGCTGTTAGGTGTTGTTAGCTTGTGCTTGGTTTGCAAAAGCCCCATCCGATACATATCACCAAAATACTTATCACGCCCCGCATTGGGAAAATCCCCAATAGCTTCCAACTTTTTCAAATCCCGCTTTGTGCCGTTTTGTACAACAACCTCCACCAGTTTATCGTGGGCAACTTTCATTTCCATACGCAAATCTACCGACTGTCCTGTGCCAATGTAACAAATAACATCTTCGGGGTATCGCAGCACATATTGCTTGCCCAATATGCTCCCCCAGGACTGCCCAAGCAAAACCACCCTATCCGTATGATATTTTTTCTTCACATAACATATGGTTTCCTTCAAATCATCCAAAAGCGTGTCCATGGTCAAGTCATGGGGCTGGGTATTGTTTTTTACAAGGGTTCTGCCTGTGCCACGCTGTTCGTAATACACCATATTGCAAAAATCCAAATGCCGGCTTAAATTGTGGATTTGGAACATAGCAGAACTGCCCGGCCCACCGTGCAAAAATATAACAACCCCTTCTCCTAGTGATGGGTAGTGCAAAAAATACTGATTAATGCCGTTTATCTGCACATATTCCTCTATATAGCCATTTTTCTTGCCCACAATGCACCCTCCTACAAAAAATCGCAAAATACCGTGTTGGACAAATCAAGCCCTTTGGTAGTTAAGGCGATTTTATCCCCCTTTTGGGCAAGCAAGCCTTGGGCCATAAATTTGTTTAAGGCTTCGCCGTAAACATCAAAAATATCTTGCCCAAAGCGGTTTTTGAAACCGTTTAGACTGATACCTTCCGTAAGGCGCAAACCCAGCAGGGCAAACTCTGCCATTTGGGTGCTTTTATCAATTTCCTCTTCATGGGCAAATGCTAAGTTGCCGCTTATGTAATCGTCCAAGCAATCCGTTTTTTTGCGCCGTTTACCACCGAAATAGGATGATGCCCCAAGCCCAAGCCCCAGATACTCCTGCCCTATCCAATAGCTTAAATTGTGGCGGCACTCAAACCCCACCTTTGCCCAATTGGAAATTTCATAGTGCTTAAAGCCCGCCTGTGCCAGCTTTTTCCCGGCAAGGGCGTACATATCCCTGTCCTGCATATCATCGGGAATAGCATCCACAAGGGCTTTGTTTGCAGCAAGCGGCGTGCCATCTTCCACCGACAGGGCATAGCAGGAAATGTGGGTGATAGGCAGATTTAACGCTGTTTCAAGGCTTTTGTCAAAGTTTTCCAAGGTTTGGTGGGGCAGGGCAAAAATCAAATCAAGGCTAATATCATCAAAGCCCGCTTTATGTGCCAAGCGCACAGCATTGCAGGCTTTTTCGGCATCATGCAAACGCCCCATAAGCTCCAAAAGCCCATCATCAAAACTTTGCACCCCAAAACTAATACGGCGAAAACCCATCATCCACAGGCTTTGCAAATACTCCTCACTAACTGTATCCGGGTTGGCTTCTATAGACATATGGCAATTTTGTGCCAAATTAAAGTTGTTGCGCAGGGCGCACAAAATGTCCGCCAACTGCAATAGGCTAAGCAAACTTGGCGTGCCACCGCCTAAAAACACTGTTTCTATCTGATGGTCGGCAAATTCATCTCTACTTTGAAAAATATCCTTTTGCAAAGCCGTTACATAATCATCAGTGCGCCCATCAGCCCCTGCAAGGGTCAAAAAATCGCAATAACCACAGCGGCTGCGGCAAAATGGCACGTGGATATATATTGAAAGTGCTTTTCTGCTCATCTATAAAATACTCCTAAAAACATCGTGTACGCTTATGGTTAAATCACCAAATGCTGCCGACTTAAATTCATATACAATTGCACTGCGCTCGCTTTCGTCCATTTGCTCCAAATCAAACTCATCATAAACTGTATAAAATTCCGCCGCTTTGTAGTTGTTATCTTCCAAAACATAAACTTCCAGTACTCGATTTTCCACATCAACAATCCAATATTCCAAAACGCCATATTTTTCATAAGCATCCTTTTTATAGCCCCTATCCCGCTTAACACTTCTGGGGGAAAGCACCTCCGCCACCAAAACGGGTATGCCAAAAATACCCTTGTCTGTAACGGCATCTTTGCCACAAACAACGGAAACATCAGGCGAAAACTTATCTTTTTTTGAAAAATGCACAAGCACATCAGAAAATACCTGGCAATCTCCATTTTCCAAATAATAATCAAACAATCTTTCGATATTTCTTGTAGTAATACTGTGCTTGGGGCGCACAGGTGACATGTTGACAACAAGCCCATCAACAATCTCCTTACCCCTACCTTCGCAGTAACTTTCAGAAAAATTAATGGACAAATTGGTCATATGGCATCCTCCTTAATCCTCATCCAGCTTCAAAACACTCATAAAGGCGGATTGGGGCAACTCCACATTACCCACTTGGCGCATACGCTTTTTGCCTTCCTTTTGCTTTTCCAAAAGCTTCTTTTTGCGGCTTATGTCACCACCGTAGCATTTGGCAGTAACATCTTTGCGCAGGGCCCGTACAGTTTCCCTTGCCACAAATTTGCTGCCAATGCCCGCTTGTATAGGTATTTCAAACTGATGGCGGGGTATTTCTTTGTGCAGCTTCTCCACAATCTTGCGCCCACGCTCTTGTGCGGAATCTCTATGAACGATAAAGGAAAGAGCATCCACAATCTCCTTGTTTATATAGGTGTCCAGCTTAACCAGGTCGGATGTGCGATAACCTATAAGCTCGTAGTCAAAAGAGGCGTAACCACGGCTGCGGGATTTTAAGGCATCAAAAAAGTCGTAAATAATCTCGTTTAGGGGCATTTCGTACACAATTCTTGCCCTATCCGCCTCAATATACTCCATAGATATATATACGCCACGGCGGTTTTGGCAAATTTCCATAATTTGTCCAATATATTCGCCGGGCAAGATAATTTCTGCCTTTACAATGGGCTCTTCCATATGGTCGATTTTTGAGGGGTCGGGAAAATCAGCCGGATTAGAAATTTCCTTCATCATCCCATCGGTGGTGTAAATTTTGTAGATAACGCTGGGGGCGGTGCAAACCAAATCCAACCCATACTCCCTTTCCAGCCGCTCTTGTATAATTTCCAAATGCAAAAGGCCAAGAAAGCCGCAGTTAAAGCCAAAACCAAGGGCGATAGATGTGGTTGGCTCGAAATACAAAGATGCATCATTAAGCACCAATTTATCCAGTGCATCCCGCAGGTCTTGATAGTTGGTACGGTCGGCAGGGAAAAGGGAAGAATATACCATGGGCGTAACCTTTTTATAGCCCGCAAAGGGGTTGCTTGTGGGGTTTGCGGCATGGGTTACGGTGTCCCCCGGCAGGGTATCCCGCACATTTTTAATATGTGCGGTAAAATAGCCCACCTCGCCGGCGGACAGTTGGTTGGTTGGCACAAAACTGCCCGGGCTTAAAAAGCCCACCTCCACCACATCATAATCCTTTTCTGTGCCTATAAAACGTATGGTATCGCCTTTTTTAAGGGTGCCGTCCCCCACACGTATAAACACAATAACGCCCTTATATTGGTCGAATAGGGAATCAAAAATCAAGGCACGCAGGGGTGCTTTGGGGTCGCCTTTTGGGGCGGGCACATCACTTATAATCTTTTCAAACACACCCTCAATATTCAAGCCTGTTTTAGCGGAAATAAGCGGCGCATCTTCCGCCACAATGCCGATAATATCCTCAATTTGCTTAATAACACGGGGCGGGTCCGCCGCAGGCAAATCCACCTTATTAAGCACCGGCACAACTTCCAAACCTTGGTCAATGGCAAGATACACATTGGCAAGGGTTTGTGCCTCCACCCCCTGTGCTGCATCCACCACCAAAATTGCCCCCTCACAAGCAGCAAGGGATCGGCTAACCTCATAATTAAAATCCACATGGCCGGGGGTATCTATCAGGTTCAAAACATACTCCTGCCCATCCGCCGCCTTGTGGATAAGCCGCACAGCCTGTGCCTTAATGGTTATGCCCCGCTCCCGCTCCAAGTCCATATTATCCAGCACCTGCGCCTGCATCTCCCGCTCCGTCAACAGTCCCGAAGTTTGGATAAGCCTGTCCGCTAATGTGGACTTGCCATGGTCAATATGAGCGATTATGGAAAAGTTTCTAATATTTTGCATATGTGTTTTACCTCTTTTCGTATCCAAGTATGTCATATGTCCTAACGCCCTATTCTACCACATAGCAGGCAAAATTGCAACAACCACATTAAAACTTGACTTTAACAGCAAAAAATGTTAGTATTTGACAATGGGGGTGGCAATATGCAAAATTTTAGCACCAAACCAACAGTAGATTCGGCCGTGGAAATGTTTAGCAAAGATACCTTGGGCAGAAATACAGAAATTGCCCGCTTTGTAAACCTTTTAGATGCCATTGACAGCAGCTGCACCATCGCCCTTAATGGGGAATGGGGCAGCGGCAAAACATTTTTTGTTAAGCAAACAAAGCTTGTTTTGGATTGTTATAATGAGCATTCGGATATTGGTGATGAGCATAGAAAGAAAGTGCAAGACCGAAATATTGAATGCACCAAAAACTACGCTACGGTATATTATGATGCTTGGGCGAATGATAATGCAGAAGACCCTGTATTGTCGCTGGTGTACAATATCTTGAAGTCCAATCGCAATCTAATTACTAAGTTGAACAAGGGGGAAGATTTTTCAAGCATTGTTGACATTGCCGCAAGCATCATTGATGTGTGCGGCACAAACGTGAGTGGATTAATAAAAAAATTAAAGGAAGCTTCCCAGCCTCATGGATCTACGGGTCAAGACGAAAGCGTTCAAGAAAAAGTCAAGAAAATCATCGATAGCTTGACGGAACAGGGCAATCGCCTTGTTATCTTTATTGACGAGTTGGACAGGTGCAACCCCACCTATGCCATACGCCTATTGGAGCGCATAAAACACTATTTTGATGACGAGCGGGTTATATTTGTTTTCTCGGTAAATTTGGAACAGTTACAGCACACAGTTAGGGGCTATTACGGTGCAGGGCTGGATGCCACCGGCTACCTTGATAAGTTTTTCGACCTTCGTATTTCTTTGGGGCATTTGGATTATGATGCCTATTTACGCTGCCGCTTCCAAGACAGGCTTTCCGACACTCCTTTTGATATCACTTGTATACAGTCAATAAAATACTTTAACCTTGCAATACGACAAATTGAAAGATATATGACGCTCACCCAAATCGTTAATCACCTTCAGTATTCACCTTGTGCAACTCTTAGCGACACAAATTTGCGACATGATGTTATGAAATACTTCGCTCCTGTGGCCATCGCACTTAGTATAAGTGATTTAGAGCTTTTTAGGGAGTTTGTGTCGGGCAAACGTTTGGACATTTTGCAGTCGGTATTGAAGATGCCGAACCCATTTTCTTCAAAGATTCCAAACGAAATGAAGATTCAAGAAATCTACAAACAGGTATTTAAACCAGATTCCCGAACTAGCAAGGAGTTGAAATCGATAATATCCCTACTACACCCAAACTGCGACTACAGCTTCCAATAAATCATTTATTGCACAGGGTGGTTTGTTGTGGTATAATTGTGAAGATTGCGGATAAATCCCGCAATAACGTTGGGAGGAGAAACTTTGGAAGAAAACGGAATTAACCAAGAACGATTAGAAAAAATGACACCAAGAGAGCGGCAAATGGCCACCGCCAATATACCCAAAATGGTGCTGGCATTTTCCATACCCACGGTTATCGGCATGCTGGTGCAAGCCCTGTATGTGGCGGTGGACCGCTTTTTTGTGGCGCAAATTTACGGCGTAGGCGAGGATGCCTTGGCAGGGGTTGCCCTTGCATCGCCGGTTTCTATGATTGTGGCATCCTTTGCATTGCTTATCGGTGTGGGCTCTGCCGCCAACATATCCATACGCCTTGGCAAGGGGGATAGGGAAGGTGCGGAAAAGGTGCTTTCCAACGCACTTGTGCTAAACCTAATTTTTGCAGTGGTGCTGGGTGCCGTATCCCTAATTTTTTTAGAGCCTGTGCTTATGGCATTTGGCGCATCTGAAGCCACCCTGCCCTTCGCATACACATATACCAGCATTAAGCTTTATGGCATCATCTTCACATTTATCGCCTTTTCCATGAACCATCCAATTAGGGCGGCGGGTAATGCCAAGCGGTTTGCATCTGCCCAGCTTTTGGGCGGCATCCTTAACATATTCCTAAACCCCTTGTTTATCTTTACTTTTGATATGGGCATTGCGGGTGCGGCATGGTCCACGGTGCTGGCGCAGGGCATTTCTGCCGCTTGGGTTATGCTATATTACTTCCGTGGCAACCCCGCAATACGCATTAGGGCAAAATTTATGCGGTTGGAGATGCAATACATCCTTGCAATTGCATCCATTGGCGTGGCACCCTTTTTAATGCAAATGCTGGGTTCTGCCGTTACCATTATCGCCAACAACGCCCTGCGTGCTTTTGGTGGGGACCATGCAATTGGCGCATTTGGTGCAATAACGGCGGTGGTTTCCTTATTTGTTATGCCTGTTTTCGGTATTGCGCAGGGCAGCCAGCCCATTATCGGTTTTAACTACGGCATGGGGGATATGGCAAGGGTGCGCAAGGCCTATGTATCCTCGGCGGCATATGCGGTGGGCATTTGCACCATCGGGATGATTTTTATTGCCACCATACCCGAGCTTATAATGGGTATGTTTACAAACGACCCGGATGTGCTGGCACTTGGCGCCACAGGCATGCGCATAATGGTGTGGACAATGCCCGTAGCAGGCTTTCAGATGAACGCATCAACCTTCTTTATGGCCATTGGCAGGGCCAAGTTTTCCGTCATATTGTCGGTTTTGCGCCAAGGTGTGTTCCTTATCCCGCTATACTTTATCCTGCCACCAATTTTAGAAATCAACGGCGTGTGGTTTGCCACACCAATCGCAGATGTAACAGCTTTTGGCGTAACCCTAACCCTAATATTAAGGGAAATGCGCCGCCTAAAAAAGATGACATTTCAAACCTAATAACAAAAAAGGCGACCATCCTATATGGTCGCCTTTTTTGTCTGCATTATATAGCCAAACATTATTTAATATTTCAACTCGCCGTCAAAGATTACAATTCGATTGCGCCCGTCTTTTTTCGCTTCATAAAGTGCCTTGTCGGCAAGGCTATATATGGCATCTTGCGAATTGCCCTCTTTTTTACTTCGCACAACACACACTCCAATGCTTAACGACACATATTCAGACACGGTTGATTTTTTATGGGGTATTTTCAGGCCGCTTACCCGCTTTTGTAACTGCAATACTGTATTTTGGATATTATTTTTTTCTTCTTCAAACCAAAGCAGGGCAAATTCTTCACCGCCAATTCTGGCAACATATACACTTCTATTGTCCCATGGTTCCAGCAAAGCCGCACCTATGGCACGCAAACATTCATCGCCGCCCAAATGCCCGTAATGGTCATTATATGTTTTGAAGTGGTCAATATCCGCTATGGCAAGGCAGATAAAGTCATCTTTTTCTCTGCAATCAGACAAGTACCTGCCAAACTTATTGTCAAAATCTCTGCGGTTTTTTAGTTGGGTTAGGTCATCTATAGTAGATTGGGTGTGAAATCGATTGCGCTCTTCTTCAAGCTTTGATGCGTTTAAAGCAGCAAGAAGCCTGTATTGTGAAATATGCCAGGAATAGGCTGTGCTAATCGGTATTGAAATGGCCAAATTTAGCAAATCCAATGTCCATAAAAAACGATCTTTGAATACTATTACAGACACGGAAAAAACAATTACTGCAACCAGCATTAATAAAAGGCTATGTGTTGGCGGCAGGGTTATTGAAATCAAAAAGGAAGTTAGGAAGATTGAAAATACAATAGATGGTTCGTTTGGAACGGCAAAAACGCCAAGATGTATGGCAGAAGCCATAATGCCCATGTAGCATATCACTATAAATGTGTAAATTATTTTTTTGTTATATTTTTCGATTTTGTTATACTGCCCAAAAATACGCTTACAAAATAAAGAAGCCAAAACAAAAATAATGGATATAAAAATATAAACAACACCCGAGGAAATGCTTCTGTATATATCTTCCGGAAAAATGTTTGTATAGACCGTTGTAAAAGCAAAAAGTGAAAATGAGAATGAAAAAACCGCAAACCACCTATTGATATAACTTAAAAAGCTGAGATTGTGTACAAATACCTTTTTCATTGCTATTTCATATTCTTCACGTTTAAGACCGTAAAAGCGCCATGTATGCAATTTGCTTTGCATGCTACCCTTCATTAGTCTGCGCCCCTTTTGTACTTCGATTTATCGTTATTTTAATTTCTGTCCCATATCTGCATAACAATAGAAACGTTATAACTTCCAATCCGAGCACAAAAAACGGCTATATGATTTTGGATAATAGTCGCCTGTTAAAATCTAAGAGGTGTTTAATTTTTGATGACAAAAAGCGGATTTGTCTACACCTGCTTTGTTATATGGTTCGGCTTTGAATTTTCTTTATTTTTTCAGAGTGCTTTGAATACACAATGAACCGTTTTTATATACTCTATATGATTACATCAGTAACGAGAACCGTATATATAATTGTACCATAGTTTGCGACAAATTTCAACAAAAATTTTCACCTTGTTTGCTATGCTGCCAACATTAAGCCTTTATTGCGCCAATTTACCCAAGCCCATATACCGGCCCAACTTAGCTTGTATAGTAAATTGCCCAAATATGGCCTTATTTATTTCAAGTGCAGTTGCGTTATTTTGGGTATAGCGAACGCACTTCAAAGTCGTGATTGTGCGTTCGCTATAACAAGTTTGTAAGCTATATATTGTAAAAGTACAAATATCGCCCACTTTTATATGTTATGCCGCCATTTGGTTGCGGCAAGGCTTATAAAAAATCCCGCAACCAGCCCGCCAATATGGGCTGCATTGGCAATGGCATTGCCCGTGCCTGCCAAATTGTTCATCACAAAGCCCATCAATGTACTTACCGCAATAAGTGTGCCCATGGTGCGCAAATCAAAATTTTCCACACGTTTTTTTGTTACCAGCATAAAGGCAAACAATGCACCAAATATACCCGAAACCGCACCAGATGCCCCCGCACCAACCGCCATGGGGGATGCCAGCATCATGGCCACATTGCCCACAACGCCGCTAACAAGGTATATTAATAAAAACTTCCAATGCCCCAAATACCGCTCGGTGCGGATGCCTGCAACCACCAGCCACATAAGGTTGGATGCCAAATGCCAAATGCCAATATGCAAAAACATGGGGGTAAAAAGGCGGTAAAGCTGTAAATGCTCGAAGGTTAGGTGGTACTGCGCCGCACCAAAACGGATAAGGTTTAGTGTGTTTTGCGAGCCACCCGTCATTTCCAACAACACAAACATCAGTATATTAACACCAATGATGGTATAAGCAAAAATGGGTATTTTTGCCACAGGCTGGGCGAATGGGGATAAGTCTGCGGGTTTTAGGATGGGTTTTGTGCCGCCAAGCCTTGCCAGTGTGTCATTCATTTTTTTAAGGGATTTGTCCGTGCCAACCGGGGCTTTTGGATGGTGATGCACCTTATTAGCCTTGTCCACCCCAAAATACATGTCATACTGGGGCACAAAGGCAAATTCGTCCCCTTGGTTTATGTAGGTGTTTACATTTTCATCCAAATCCCCCACAAAAATATTAAAAGCCACCGAGTGGCGGGCGGATATGCGCTCTGTTACCGTTTTTAAGCAGTTATCCACAAATTGCTTCACAGGGGCAAAATTTGCCGTATCCAGCGCATCCAAATTGTAGGTTATGTAAAAATAGGTCATGGAGCCTGTTTCCCGCCCCCACAGGGCAATTTCCCCGGGGCATGGCGAATGGTAAGGCATGTTTATGCGCACATATCCCGCCCCTGCTAATGTTTGGTTTAAGCCGCTTACAAAATCGTCATACATAATCTTCATCCTAGGTTTTTGTGTCTATTTCGTAGCCAAGGGTTTTGGCAGTCTCCAAATATCCCTGCGTCAAATATTCGAATAAGGTGCCAAGTAATTGTTGAAACTCCCGCTCTCTTTCCTCATCGGTTGCGTTGCAACATTGCACAAATAGTTTGCGTGTTTTCAAAAAAAGCTCCTGTCCTTCTTTTGATGCTAAGTAGATATTTGCCATAAGATGGTCAAAAAAAGGCTTAATGCTGTCATAGGAATCCCCGCCAATCTCCACACTTTCCCCATCTGCTGCATCTGTTCCAAGCTGTATCATCAGCAAATAAAAGGGGTGGTACAGCTTCTCAAACTTCTCCCGTACAATGGCAAGCCGCCTGTCACGCTTGTAACCTATGTTGGTTAAAAAATAACCCATGGAAAAGGTGATGATGGGGATAAAAAGCTGAATTATGCTTAAAGCACTCATCTTCACACAACCTTGCTACATAATAAAATTTAACCCATAAACCATAACCAAGCCCGGCGCACCAAGCAAACCCACAATGCCCACCGTAAGCAGGTTTATGCCGGGCAAAGCTACTGTGGCACCCATGGCGGCAACCCCGGCGTTTATACCCCAAATTGCCGCACCGCCCACTGCCCCCTTGGCGGCCACATTAACTGCCTTTCCCAAGCGGCCTGCAGCAATTAAAATACCAACAGTTAGCAAAATCCCAATTGCAGCCCAAATTAGCATGGGTTCATTTATATTTTGGAAAATATTCATAATTAGCCCCCCGTACCCCTAAAAAATATTGCTTACAAGCCCTTTGTCCTTACACATGCGCAAATATACCTTGTAGCGCATGTTAACGGCATTTAGCTCGTATATAAAACTATCAATAAGGTCAGGGTCATCCACCGCATCTAAGCTGCGGTGGATTGTGTCCAGGTCTTTTTTAAGCTTTTCCAGTGTGGCCAGTATAAAAATATCCTCGCTGCTTAGCTTGCGCTCGCCTTTGCGCTTAAAGGGCATAACCTGCCGCTTGTCCTCTTTTTCCGTAATGTGGTGGTTATATGCATCCGCATTCATAATTTCCCTCCTATATTGTGCCTATGCTAACAATATAGTCAGAAATTACCAATTTTATTCCTGCTGACCCTCTAAATTGTGGGCATTATCTTGCAAATCAGTTGCCGCTTCTACCACACCGGCATTACTAAGTTTTTTAACTAAGCGGCTAAAATATATGGCATAATTTTTATTACTTTTTTGTCTATACTCTATGTAAGGCGTTAATTTTCTATAAAGTTTTAGTATAGAAATCCCCGCCTGGGTTTTTGAAAGTATTGAAAATGGAAGGTGGCGTTTTTTAACCAAGTAGCCCACCATTTCATAAGAAATTATTAACACGGCAAGGTCATAACCGTGTTTTTTCTGCATTTCTTCCCCATCATAGGCATCAGGCAAGCCGTGCACAATTCGCCTTGCTTCGATAAGCGCAGGCTCTTTATCCATTTCGTAAAGCGACTTGACTATATCTATCCTACTGCGCCTTGGCAAAATAATAAGGGCAGAAGTTAGTGCAACCAAAGCGCCCGTGGCAGTTGCAATTACGCTTATTATGGCAAGTGTGGTATCCATTACAGCCTACCTTTGGTTTTGAAGTCAAACTTCTTTTCTTCACCTGTTATAAGCCATTTAATGTTTTTGCGGTGTTGGATAAGCCCAAGGGCGGCAAAAGTCCAAGCAAACACCACAATCGGCATATATTCCCAGTAAAAGAAGGAATTTACCGCACCAAATGCCACAAAACCTATAATGGATGCAAGGCTAATAAGGCGGGTTGTAAGCACAATGGCTAAGGCCATTGTTAGGATTATGGCAAGCACAATGGGGTCAAACATAATCATCAGCCCAATGGCGCAAGCAACACCTTTGCCCCCCTTAAATTTAAGGAAAAAGGGGAAGTTATGCCCAAGCACCACACCAAAACCAAGCAAAAGCCCGGGGAAATATTCCATAGCAGAAATATCCCAAATCCGCCCTTGGTACAAAATAGCATTAAGGATTATGACGGGTATAACAGTTTTAAGTATATCAAAAATAAGCACGATAATGCCCGCCTTAAAGCCCATTACACGGTACACATTGGTGGTGCCTGCATTGCCGCTGCCATGATCCCTAATATCAATTTTGCCAAGTATTTTGCCTACAAAATAAGCGGATTGTAATGCACCGAAAGGATATCCCGCTAATAAAAACAATCCATATCCCCACCAAGGCAGGTTGTAAAGCCATTCTGTCATAAAACTCACTCCTATTATTTCTTATTATCACGGTTGCGTACTATAAAATGTATGGGTGTGCCTTTGAAGCCAAAATTATCCCTAATTTGGTTTTCGATATAGCGGCGATAGGAAAAGTGCAAAAGCTCGCCGTTATTTACAAACAATATAAATGTTGGCGGCTTTATGGACACTTGTGTGATATAGTATATTTTTAATGCCACACCTTTAACGGAAGGTGGTTGGTTCCTCGCCATAGCCTCTATCAGCACTTCATTCAAAACACCTGTTTGCACCCGCAAATTAGCATTTTCGTTAACCATTTTAATATCATCAAAAAGGTTAGTTACCCGTTGCCCTGTAAGGGCGGACATATACAGGCGCGGGGCATAAAACATATATTTAAGCTCGTCATCAATACGGGTATTATATTTTGCCATGGTTTTGTTGTCCTTTTCCACCGCATCCCATTTATTAACAACGATAATGCCTGCCTTGCCCTTTTCGTGGGCAATGCCCGCAATTTTTGTATCTTGGTCGGTAATCCCCTCTTCGGCTGATATGGCAACCACAGCCACATCGCAACGCTCCACCGCTGCCACGGCACGTATAAGGCTAAACTTTTCAATATCCTCTTTAATCTTACTGCGGCGGCGTATGCCTGCCGTGTCTATAAACATATATTTTTGCCCATCTTTTTCATAAAATGTATCCACTGCATCCCGGGTTGTGCCTGCTATATCGGAAACAATTACCCGCTCTTCTCCTAAAATACGGTTGATGATGGAGGATTTGCCCACATTGGGCTTGCCAACAATTGCCACCTTAATAATATCATCAGGGTCGTCCCCCTCCTCGGCAGGAAAGTGGCCGCATATAATATCCAACATATCCCCAAGTCCCAACATATTTGCAGCGGAAATTGGTACAGGGTCCCCCAACCCAAGGGAGTAAAATTCATATGCCAAGGTTTCTTGCTTAATGTCGTCCATCTTATTTACGGCCAAAACAACAGGCTTGCCGCTGCGGCGCAGGATATTGGCGGCATCGGTGTCCCCGTCGGTCATACCTGCCTTGCCATCCACCACAAAAAGCACCACTGTGGCAGTTTCGATGGCAATTTGAGCTTGGTTGCGGATATGGCGCACCATATCATCTTCGCTATCCATGTCAAGCCCGCCTGTGTCCACTAGCAAAAAGTTGTGCCGTTGCCAGCTGGCTTGGGCATATAAGCGGTCACGGGTAACTCCGGGTGTATCCTCTACAATAGACAGGCGGCTGCCGATTATTCTGTTAAAAAGGGTGGATTTGCCCACATTTGGGCGGCCCACAATTGCTACAATTGGTTGCATAATATCTCCTTAATGCTTACAGTTGTGTGTCAAAGCGTCTTTGGGCTGGGTGGGGGCAAGCCCCAGCCCAGCACGCATTATTTTTTCACCGCCAAAAACCTGTTTGCCAACGTCTGCAAAGCCGTATGATGTAAATAGCTTTTCGGCGGTTTTATTTTCCGTTTTGCAAATTAGAAATATGGAATCGGCCTCCCCCTGGGGTGAGGAGTGTATATATTCCAAAATCTTTTCCATGGCCTGCCTGCCAAGCCCTTTGCCCTGGTGCTTAGCATCAATCATAAAGCTGCCAAATTCATAAATCGCTTTATCTCCAAAATCTTTTCGCAAAATCTCAAATTCTTCACAATGGGCGTTGTCTTCACATAGCTCATAATAAAGTATCAATGTGTATCCCACAATTTCCTCGCCATTATATATGGCAAGAAACATTGGTGGGTGGTCGCCTTCCAAAAGCTCTAAATAGGCGGTGGCAAAGTCTTCTTCTACTGTGTCCTTATAGCCTTTTTGGTTGTCCAGCGACCTAAGCTTCCAAACCTCTTCATAATTATCACTGTCTATTTTGCGCAATTCAACCATAAAGCCCTCGCTAAACTATATTTTCAACCGCACCGTAACCTCATCCTCGGTGGTATCCCCGGTTTCTGTAAAACCAAGTGCGGCGTAAAATTTGCCTGCACCAAAATTGCCGGTTTCATAGGTCAAGTACAGAAACTCTGCTTCCCCATAAGGTTTTGTGTGCAGCAGTTTTAGCACTGCTTCCATACCTTTGCGGCCATATCCTTTACCTTGATATTTCTTGTCAATCATAAAATGCCATATTTCATAATAGGCTTGACCTTCACAGGATTTATAAACCACCTTGCCACGGTTATCGTAAAACAACTTAACAAAGCCAATGGGGGCATCGCCGTAATACATACCAAACACATGGGGTTGCAGGCCGCTTACCGTATAGGCCATATAAGCCTTGGCCAAAGCATCCACATTTGTGGTGCAAAACTCCTCCTGTTCCTGGCTGGTGGACAAATTGTGGATAATTTCGTCTTAATTTTCCCATGTTATTGGTTGCAGGTTTATCACAATTCTACCTCCCCATAACGGTTTAGATGTGGTTATAGCTTTAACCGTGCTATGGCCTCATCATGGATAATTTGCCCGGTTTCCTCAAACCCAAAGGATTTGTACAAGTTTTTGGCGGGGTTGCCCGGCTCGTAGGATATATAGCAATGCTCGGCATCCCCAAAAGGTTTTTGCTTAATTTCATCAATAATTTGCGCCATTGCCTGCCTGCCGTAGCCTTTACCTTGGTGGTTTTTATCAATCATAAATCGCCAAAAGTAGTAGTAATCCTTACCTGCGCCGTATTCGTCATCATATTCGGGCTTAAAAAGGGCGTACATTATAAAGCCCACCATTTTGCCATCCGCATAAATGGCATAAGGGGCGGCTTTGCTGCCCAAGCCCCACTGGTTTACGGCATAGGCCTGCCCTAAGCTTGATGCGTTGTGGGCTACAAACTTTCTTTGTTCGGGTAGTATATCCAGCTGGATGCATTCTTTCACATTATCGTCTAAAATCGAAATTGGTTTCAGTTCAATCATCAACAGTCACCTCCATAAACATTAATTGCATCATAGGTTTGTATTAACAGCTGGCCGTCCGTGTTTATCCACACCTCTATATCCTCCGGCTTTGCATCAAAAAATATCACTTGTTTACACATAAGGCGGTTCAGTTGTTGCCGTAATATAGAGCCATCAGGCAAGCGGGCATCAATAAAAACAGGGAATTTGTAATCACCAAAGGACTCCACTGTAACAGATGTTCCTTCATCAATACCTTCAATGGATGTTATCTTGTATCCCGCCAAGCGGTTGCTGTATAATAAGTCTGTGAAGAACCAATCAAGGCGCATTCCGCTTATTTCTTCGCAAATCCGCCAAAAATCCATGGTTCGCAATGCTTTTCCGGCATATTCATTCAGTATGCGTTTCATGGCATCCAACAAAGCTTCTTTGCCAATAACTTGCTTAAGCATTTGCATAACACAAAACGCCTTGTCATGCCTTATTATGGATTGGTAGTCATTACCGCTTTTGTTGGCATGGTTAAAGGCTTCTATCGTTCGCCATATGGTAGTGTCATTACCGTCTTGATGGTATTTTATTACTGACCCGGCACTGCTTTTTACCTTACCTAACCCACGATTGGCTATTCCACGGCTGATGGAATACTCTTCATCCATTACCATGCCTAATCCTATCTCCAACCAACCGCAATAATCCCCATCAGGAATATATTCCATAAAATAGTGATGGCAAATTTCATGTGCGGCAATCCAAAGCTTTTCACCACATTCGGCTTCATTATAGCTGTCCATGGAGTGGAAGAAGGCTATGCCCGTGGACCAATTGCCCCCACCCATCCATTTGCTGGAATAAGGTAAAAACGAATAGCTGTGTTGCGGATAAAATCCCATCAATTCTTGGAAGAACTGGATGGCATCAACTGAAGTGTCCATCAGCCGCCCGGCCGCTATTTGGTCGCTTTGCTTGAAAAAGGCTTTAACCGTTACATCCCCTACCGCTTGTTCAATATACTCCAAGCCCTTGCAAAACAAAAGCCCAAACACACGCACAAAATCTTGGGTGTATGTATTACCGTCCCTGCGCCCTGTTGCGCATATGCGGTATCCCTTCGGCTCGTCCACTTCCAAGTGGTAATGCCCGCACACAGGCATATCCCAAGTTAGCACGGGATACCACGGGGGCCAGCTATCATCATAGTTTTTCGGCATAATAACACTTCCATCACCATCGCAGAAAGGGCTTGTTACCATATCCCCGCAAAAATCTATATTAATAGCAACGCTCTCATTTATGCTCAAAGGTTTGTTCAGCATTATAAGTGTAACATTTTTATCTCTATCTATTTTGCAATCTTCATGTGATGTTATCTCCAAGTTTGTGTATTCGCCTTGTATATAGAGTGTTTGCAATGGCTTGTTGTCTCTATGCGTCCACTTTATGCAAGATGTGCCATTAAATGTGTTACCATTCACTTTTATTTTCATTTTATATTCTGCGGGACTGACTATATTAGGTGTATAAAAAGGTATTGCCTCCGATGTTTTTATTACAACTTTATCATCCATAAAATAGCCTGCCTCCATTTCAACCATCTCTGTTGTTTGCATCTACATGCGCTCCGCTAAATATACGGGTTTTTGTGGCCGCAGTGGGGGCATTTGGGGTAGTCCATATCAAATCCCTTTTGGCAGCCAATACAGGTAATTTTGGCTATGCTGTCAGGTTTGGGTTTATCAGCTTCTGTGTGTTTCCCCATCTCCCTGTGGGCTTCGATAATCCCCCGCCGCACCGCCGCCTTGATAATCCAGTAAAGAAGCACCGAAGCCGGCACCACATAGAAAATGATAACTACAAAAACAACTTCCATGGTCAACTCCTTTATAAAGCAAGGTGCATCATCACATCAGTCTCCGCCGTGCCCATTTCCACAAAACCGGCATTTTCATAAAGTTTGCGGGCAGGGTGGTTTTCGGGTGCCACCGTCACACAAAGCCAGCCGGCTTCCCCCAGCGGCTTTTTGGCTTTTATAAGCCCAACCACCTGCGCCAATGCCGCCTTGCCAAGTCCCTTGCCCTGATGGTTTTTATCAATCATAAACCGCCATAATACATATATGGGCCCGTCCAGTTTATCAAAGCCATGGTCTTGCGCCCTTTCATAAACAATCATAGCAAGTCCAACGGGAATATTATCATGGTACATACCAAACACAAGCGGCTTGTCACCCATTATTTCCAACCAAGCAAAAGCATCAGCAAAACTTTCTAAATTATTGGAAAAACCCTTTTGCTCTTCATGGACTTTAAGGTTTGAAAGTGCCAAATATTCATCAACTGTTTTTATTGGTTTTAATTCTACCGTAATCATCCCTTCAACGCCCTTGCCAATGCATACCCTGTGGTTTCGACAACAATTACCGGCCTTCCTATTTTTGTTGCCATTTCGTCTAAGGCTATATCATCCAAAAACACATTTTCGTCGGCTTTTAGGGCGGTTTTAGGAATCAACACAACTTCACCCAATTCTCGCCCTGTCAGTTGCTTTATTATATCCCTGCCGGTCAAAAGCCCCGCCACGGTAATGTTTTCGCCGTAAAAATTGTTATGTATAGCCACAACATCCACAGCAAGACCCGCTAACAAGTCCTGCATAAATGGTGCGGCCGCAACCCCTGTTACCAAAGTAGCTTTTTTTGTTTTTGCGGGCTTTTCAAACTCATCCGCAAAGGCGGTTAGCATCCCCACCCCATTATCAATCTGCGGAAAATCCTCATACTCATCAACAGACGGCGTATTTACCCCTGCTTTCAAATAAAACTCGTCCGCCGCAAAAACAAATCTTGTACCTTTTTCTGCTTTAAGCTTCTCTTGCCAGCGGTTTACTGTGGCAATCACATCCAAACAGTCCTGCTGGTTAAAGGGTTCTAAATGGGTTAGGCCTTGCCGGTATTTGGTAATGCCCACAGGCACAATGGAAAGGGAGCAACCCCCGCCCCCATCCGGGATATACCGGGCAAGCTCATCAATGGTCTTGTCCAAATGCTCACCGTCATTATAGCCCTTGCAAAGTACAATTTGCAAGGCCAGCACAATGCCCCCCTCTGCCAGTTTTCCGAGAAAGTCCAAAGCCGCACCGGCTCGCTTATTGCCCATCATTTTAATGCGCAAATCGGGGTCGGTAGCATGTATGCTAATGTTTACAGGGGAAATGCGGTGGCGCAAAATCCTATCAATATCCTTTTGGTGCATATTTGTTAGGGTAATATAGTTGCCATGTAAAAAGGACAGGCGATAGTCATCATCCTTAACATACAGGCCGGGGCGCATGTGGGGCGGGTTTTGGTCTATAAAACAAAAAATGCATTTGTTGCCGCAATTGCGCATGTTGTCCATCAAGCCCAAGGCTAAGCCTTCGCCCTCAAAAACAAGGCCAAGCTCCTCATCCTCGTCCTTTTCCAGCTCCAATAGCCACTGCTCGCCGCCGGGCTTTTGTATAAGTATCTCCAACTCCTCTTCCATCACTGCAAGGCGATAATCAAAAATATCCACAATCTCCAGGTCATTTATGGCAAGCAAAACATCCCCTGCCTCAATCCCCATTTCTTCACCTATGGAGCCGGCTTCGACTGCTTGTATCACTTTTTTCATAAACTTATCATCCCAACCATGCTCCCACGGGGCAAACCATCCCGCCGATGGGAGAAAAATAAATCCCTATTCTCATAAGTACAAAGCCCTGCAATTTCCACATTTTCAGGGTGCAAGCCCGCCAAAATCAAGCTTTCACGGCATATCTGCCATAAATCAATATGGTATTTGCCATATACATCCCCACTATTATACACGAATTTGTCCGCAAATGGAAGGGAAAATTTGAATTTGTCCGCAACGTCTTTATCCACCTCAAAAAACTTAGCAGAGATGGATGGGCCAATACCCGCCAAAATATTCGCAGGGCGGCACCCGTACAGCTGCACCATTTTGGCAACCATTTTGCCCGCCATATCATCAGCACAGCCCCGCCAGCCCGCATGGGCATTGCCAATAGCCCTTTTTACAGGGTCATAAAAAAACAATGGCACACAATCCGCAAAATAGGTGGTTAGCACAATACCCGCCTTATCAGCAACAAGGCCATCCACATCCATAAAATTGGTTGGCAACGCATCCACCGCCCTAATATTGGTGGTGTGGGTTTGATGGCTAAACGCCAACTGTTCCACATCAAAACCCATGGCATTGCATAAAATTTCATAATTACACTGCACATTGGCAGGGTCATCCCCTAAATTGCGCCCCAAATTCATAGCTTCATAAACCCCGGCAGAAACACCCCCAAGCCTTGTGGATACACAGTTTTTAGCCCCCGCCTCCAAAATATGCTCAAAAACAAATGTTTGCAAACCAGCCATTGCCCCTCCGTTCAAAAAAGCCCCGATTAAGGGGGCTTTTTGTAAATCTAATCTTTTTAGATTATATCATATCAAAGTTAGAAGCACAACTGCAAAATCCGAGCAATATTCGCTAAGTCCATTTGGAAAAATCATCAATCCCCTCACTGCGCACTCACTCAACAGCTCAAATCCCTGCTTCTTCACCTCTTCAATTAGAAGGTGTAAAAACTACTGCTAACACTTACAACGCACACTACAAAGGGTGGAAATAACGCTATTAATGCTTATATTGCGGTATTAGCTTTTTTATTCTGGCTTAGTTTTATTGCAACCTCACGAATGAATACAGCCACATCTTTTTCGGTGAAAGTGAAAGGTGCAAGGAAATTTTTCGCCCGATCGGATTTTTCCTTAAAACTTAATTTTCCCCATTCACTATCATGTCTACATGTGTCATAAAAAACAGCATTGTCTACTGCTTTCTCCATATAGTCATCTCTATTTTCAATCATTCGCCAAGAAGTCCAATCCTCTTTGCCTTTTACCTCAAAGTCATGTTTTGCTAACAAGTCCACAATTTCATTATGCAGACGTGCGATAATTGGACTCGCTGGGACAAGTTCGTTATCAGGATGCCTGTGGAATTTCGCTTCCAGTAAAGCCTTGTGTAGATTTAGTAAGTCATAGTATTCTTTGATTTCAAATTTTACTTCGCCCACTAACTTACACCTCCTAATATAAATTTTAAGCACTTACCACCCTTGTTGGGGTACATAAAGTGCGCTCTTTGTATTTAGATAAACAAGCTGATAATCCGTTCAACCAGCAAGTTGCTTTATCATAAATTTAATGCATCTGTGGTGAAGCGATCGATGTTACGTTATTTATTCCCTTGATAGATAACGTCCTATATGTTAGAAGCTAAACTTTATTATGGAATAGCCACTCTGCCAGTTCATTAGCCTCATCACGCCCCGAATTGTTGCCCACGCCATTCCAGTACGTTACAAAAAGCAATTCAATAGCAATCATCAAATCGGGCAATACGCTTATTTCATCGTCCGTAAGACGATTAATTTCATTATATCCTTCCAGTAAGTTTCGATATATTGTTTTCCATATGTCCAGTTTGGCCGAATCTTTTGTGTGGCCAACCAAAAGGCCTACAAGCAGGTATGCAATATCAAATATCCGCGCATCCTTGCGGCTAAGTTCAAAGTCTAACCATCCGCTAATTTTTCCATTATGGAACAAGACGTTTTGTGCGTGTATATCTCTATGAATCGGGCATCGGGGAAGTTTTTCATATACGGCAGAAATTTTAGCTTCTGCCTGCTCAATAATTTCATAAGAAACACCGATAAGTCCCGGTTTTATGTAATTTTCCCACTCGGCATAAAAATCGTTATCCCTGCACTGCAACTCCGACTCGAGTTTTGACAAAGCCAAGTGTAGCTCTGCTAATCCACGACCAAGTTCGCACATCAAATCAGGTGATGCATAAAAATCTATATGTTCGCCTTTCAACATTTCCATCAAAGTGTACGCTCCATCGGGCGTAGCCAAATCCCCTTGTGTAGTTTTTAAGTACACGACAGTTGCAATCCCTTCTTTAGCTAAGATAGTGGCAAGGCGAATTTTTCGTGATTGATGCTGCGCATCATGCACAAGTTGCCGTTGTAAAACAAATCTACCGCCAATATTCCAAGATGAATTGTGTTCAGATGTGTAAATATACTCAACAGTTTCTCCCGATATTCCCCAATGCTTCAAAACATCAACTATATGCTCAATCGCTACTGAATTAATTTTCATTTCTCAACCTCGCATTATATAAATTTTCACCGTACTACACTTATTTACCTAATTGCTAACCCGCCCAAATTTGTATAGTTAAATTGCGTCCTTCCTTGTCCCTGTATGGCTTCGCCGTTTGCATCTGTAAAATTATATTCTAAAACAAGTGTTTGCTTTCCAATGGTATCAAGACGTTTTATCTGCAAAATATATAAGGGCAGGGCATTACCATCGCATCCTGTTTCAAAAATCATTTGCAAAGATACCTTGCTTGCCACGCAACCGTTGATATGCACAGAAATATCATCTATGCTTATATGGGGGCAAATATCAATCAAGGTGTAGGGCTTGCTGTTAATTTCAATATTTCTCGTTTCTTTTTTTAATGCATAGCTGAGAGCCATAGGCCTAAATGCGATAAACAGCGTTGGAAAGCCACCATTGTTCGCCCACACATCTAAAGAATATACCTCACCATTTCCTATCTTAAAGTCATGCACCTCATCACTATCTACAATCATTTTCCATCCCCAAGCTTCGAGAGAGGTTTTACCATAACTATCATCATCAACAAATATGGAATTATACTCACCCTTAGGAAGTCTTACGGTGTAATTTCCGTCTGCGTCGCTCCAAATCCCAATCCCCATATCTCCAAAATCATATGTTTGGAATATCAAGGCGGCAGGAAATGGCTTTCCGCTAAAATCGGTTGTCGTTCCGCTTATATTGGCATATTCGCATGCAATGCTGTGTGTGTAAACATCTCCTCCTGCAATTATTTTTATGTCAAGTTGGCATGGGTCATTTTCCAACGTAGTCACATAATCTCCAAAAACAAAGAATTTTTTACCGGGATGCATCCAAAATTTAGCATCACCTTCGGCTTCATCATTTTCAATTGTGTATGTTTTGTTAAACATAACCGACCCCATGCATAGTGCCGAAATATCAATATGAATGGGGAATTTTACAGCACTTGGCAATTCAGCATGTATCCGAAATTGCGAGCTTGGGTTAAAAAATTCCGGACTTAGAATTTCTGCGTCATCTTGCCTGCTATTAAACCAGTAAGCTGTAATCATAATATTTCTCCCTATTTTACATTAGATTTCAAAAAATTCTTGACTTGAAGAGTAAATGATTGCTCTTCAAGGGGTTCAATGATATAGCGGGAAAGCCTGACTCAAAGCATCCACATTTTGGAAATTAGCATACTTTCAATCTTGATTATTTTGTATCCTAACTTTACCGAAAGTTTTTTCCATTTCCAAAAATGACATTTTAGGTACAAAAAAGCCTCCCTCGCATGAATTTCTACTATATCTAACTTCAACAGGCTTGCAAAGATTCACCCCATCACGCAAATGTGCTTTATCACAAGCCTCAAGACACGGACAAACTAATTTCTCATATCTATCTTTTAGTACTCCTAGATTCCAATAATCGGGGTCTTCAAAGTTTTTGCCACATGGCATAACCACATCTACACTAAACAGAAATACGTACTGATAATTCAAGAGAAGCATTTCGCATATAACTTCAGTCATGAATTCGATTAGTTTGTGCGTATCAGCAATAATAAAATTTAAATTGTTGAATGGGTGTTCTGGTAGAAAATATTCAAATTGTGGCCTGACTTTTCCGCTGCTGTCGGTTCTGTGGAAAATGTAAGAAGATGTTGGGTCAACCGAATGCACAAATGAGTTTCTCAATGTATCCCTGACCATCTTATGAGCAGAATCATTCAAGTGATGCTGAATTTTTTCAACTCTTTCATTACCAATTTTAGGCTTTTTCTCCTTCAGAAACTTGAATATTGAAACACTATCATTTTCAGAATATCCACAATCATAAAATTCATTCAACAATTGTCTAAACATATCCCAAAGAGTTAAATTTCTGCAAACAGCATCTTCTAAGTAGTATGCGTAAAATTTCTGGTTTTCTGTTTTTTCTAATGGGTACAGCATTTTTTCGGCAAATTCTAAACATCTTGCAAGCGCATATTTTATATTGAAGATAACGCCGTTTGAGCGGATAATCCACTCAATGCAATTTGGAATACGAAGCACGGCGTTTAGCAATTGAACTTGCACCTCATCGCCCAACACTTCTTTGCCTGAAACTTCGGCTGTCGCTGTAAATAAGTGCAATTGTTCTTTCTTGGATAGTCTGCACTCATCTAAAAATTCAATTTCATCTATCCAAGAGCCTATATGTAGAATTATTTCTTGGTCCGTCTTAAAAGAGTTTAAGTCCATACTCCCTCCTGATATTTAGCTCATAGATAGTAATGGAGAAAACAAAAACCCCCCAAAGGAAAATTTTCTGCATGAAAACTTTTTCTTCGAGGGTTTTGATAGTAGCGGGAAAACGAATTGCCCCATGTTTACGCTCCTCTTATAATCAATATTAAGCCACATTTGTAGCATACTCGACAATAGCCACTTCTTTTATTAGGTTCTCCAAGTTATCAATGATGCTTTCTAAATTTTGCATTACGTAATCTGTAAAGTACGCTTCACCGCATTGGTTGCAAGCTAGAGCGGGTACGTTCTTAATGATGATAACGCATTCATCTAAGGTTACGGTGTGGGTCTTGGTTTGTGCTTTTGTGATACCTTTGCAACGAAAACAATCTGTCATTTTATTCAAGCCCCTTTCTGGTTTTTAGGTCAACTTCCCATTTATCAGCATCTGGTCTATATGCGGTTATCATACAGCATATCACACCTTCATGCAAACCAACAACCGCATGAATCAGTTTTCCTTGCCTGCATTTACCCAAGATTAGGCAGCTTGGGTATGGGTAATCCTCTGGATATTGTTTTATTATTTCACCGTTCTTTATACATTCGAGTAAATCTAACCTTTTTTATGCCACACTCCCTAATGCGTCCAGCTACGTGTTCAGTCCAAATTATTTTTTTAACCGAAGTCAAGGCTTGGATTTTTTCGATAGTGATGCCAAATTCACTCATTTTATCCTCTCCCTCAAATTTATATTATACACCTACTTACCGCTCCGTGTCAAGCTTGCAATCAAATTCGCCCAGTCATCTTCTGCGGTTTCTGGATGACTTGTTTGCTGTGGTGGTTGCACTTGTTGTGGTCGGTTCGCTTCTGTGGTTTCTGGCGGTGGGTCGGTTTTATGTATTTCGGTTGGCTTGTCGGGTTTATGTTGCTTTTTCTTTGACTTAAACCGCCTTTTCTTCTCACCAAATGTAAATAGCCTGTCTTCTGCTTCCGCTAAATCCTTAAGCAAACCCCAAACCTTACTATGCTCCCTTTCCAACTGTTCCGCAAATTCATCGGACACGTCACGGCTTTCATTACACAGCTTTACAATCTGATTGATATTGACCCCAATCTTGTTTATCTCCCAAATTAGTTGTCGCATTTCCAGATAGTTACGCTCTACCACAGTACCTTTCAATGCCATCTCACGCATGAAGATGCTAACAGGAAAATTATATTTTTTTGCTCGCTGTTTGATTTTTTCATGCTCATCTTTAGTAGCACTAACAAAAATTTGGACACGTTTGTGTTTATAATTATTTACAGATTTGTCCATAAATTTATCGCCTCATTTTTTTATTTTTGCGGGTCATAGGGTGCAGCCCTAATTGGTCATATTTTAGTAAAATATGACAGAGGCATATGCCAACCATATGTCCGTTCTATGCTTGCAAAACCCTAAGGGCTTTTTAGTAAGAAAAAGACCTTTGAAATGTCATAGACATTTCCTCTTATGATTTTTGGTTTTTGGGTTGGTTTTTTCTTTACTTAAAAATCCTTTGGACAGTAAAAATATTTATAATTTTTGGGTGTAAATGGATGGTGATTTATTTTTGCTTATGCGAGAATATTGTAAGTATTTGGAATTAAATTTCTTTTGGAAGTCAAAAAAGTAAGAGTGCCAAAAGTCACAAGGATGCCAAAAGTATCTCTCCTGATTAAAGCTCATTCAAATCCTATAAAATCAACCTTTCAGAGATATGAAAAAGTAAGGGTGCCAAAAGTCTATATATAGAGGACTTTTGGCACCCTTACTTTTTAACTGCGATTTAACTCCATATTTTTATCATCACATAAACGCCAATACCATTTTTGGTCTTGCCTAAAAGCTTTCGCACCCAACTCTTTTTTGGCTCTTTTTAACGTACGCTCCGATATTCCTGCGTTTTCAGCCATCTCATAAATCTCCGAAGCCAACACCTCCCGCCCATCGGCAAGCTCTGCCCTTAAAAATTCCACCGCTTCACTCGATGCAAAGGACGGTCTGCCCATTATAGCAGGGATATTACCCAAAAGTGTGTCAATACTCACATCATAAGTCCCTATCCACTTAAAGCCCTTACCGGGGGTCATTTCAAAGGCAATGCTATCACCTTCTGGGGCGAGATTAGCTTTACCTTGGGCGAAAGCCCTCAAACCGTCATCATTAACCCGACCAAATGTTAAGACACTTCTGGCAGCGGCTACTATGTCTATACTACCTAACCCCCTGTATTGGCTCTTACCGCCCCCTTTATTGAGATGTCCAATCAAAACCACCGCATAGCCTGTTCTTTCCGCTACACCCCCGATTTTCTTCAAAACAGGGCGTACTTCGTTGGCTCTGTGCATATCAACCTTTGAGCCAAGATAGGCTTGTATTGGGTCAATAATAAGCAATTTAGCCCTATTGTCTATGATTGCCTTCTCCAGGCGCTCATCGGACAAAGAAAGTGGGCTTTTACTTTCATCTATAACGACAATGCGACTGCAATCTGCACCAAGTTGCTCCAACCTCGGCTTGATGGTGTCTGATAATCCATCCTCTGCAGTCTGAAAAATAACATTGCCTTTCTCTATTGGCTCATGGGCTTCTGGAAGCAATTCTCCCTTGGTAAGTGCTGATGCAATGGCAAGGGATGCGAATGTTTTACCACAACCGCCATCACCGTGCATTATTGTTAGTTTTCCGTAGGGGATATACGGATACCAAAGCCATTTAATTTCTTCCGATTGTACCTCTGCCATGTTTATATACTTGATTTCTTGGTCAAAAACCATTTTGTCACCTCGTTAATCATTCTCCTATTGCCCTTAAAGACAGGGTTTCTATGTTTGATGATGTTTCTTTGATGAGCTGGAAAATCACGCTGTGTGTATTAAATTTCTCTACGCCAGAGTTGTATCCGTAGTGTGTGAAGTACACTTCCATAGCCTCGCAAAGTGCCTCCGGCTTCTCAGCTTCCAAGATTAATTCCTCAAGCTCAGGTGTAAAATAGTTTTTCATATTTTTCCTCCAGTCAAATGCTTGACAAAAGGTTGCACCTAATGTAGAATATAGGCATAAGGCAACCTTTTGTTGTGCTTATAATGTGTTTGAAAACAGCTTGCTTGTCACGGCGGGGCTGTTTTCTTTTTTACTTAAAATCTTTTCTTCCTGTTCTATGGCAAATTTCTGGGCAAACTCTACTAAGGTTAGACCATATTTGGCTTTTATGTATTTAACCGCCAAGACATTGCCATTTTCAATGGTTGGTAAGCGTAGGTTGAAATTGTAATACATAGCGTCACCTCTCTATGCCTGTGAGGTATTCCACGGACACGTCAAGGGCTTTGGCTATTTTGCCAATGGTTTTGGGGTTCATTGTGTGTTTGGGGTCGCTTCTTATCCTCGCTGAAGTTGACCTTGAAACACCACCCATAGATTCCAAGTCTTTTACCATCATTCGCTTTTTTGCCATTGATAGATTTAGTGTTATTGAACTTATTCGCACTATATCCCTCCTTATGTGCTATTTAGTTCATATGACTATTATAGTACGAATAAGTTCATAAGTCAAGCATTTTTTCTTTCTTGTGCCATTTAGTTTCATGTGTTATAATTTTATGGGGTGATAAAACATGACCATGGGAGAACGAATTAAATATTTTAGAGAAAAAGCATCTCTGACCCAGCAGGGGTTAGCGAGTTTGGCTGGTACAACTAGCCAAACAATCGGGCGTTACGAAAAGGAAAAAATGACCCCATCTGTGGAGGTTGCTCAACGCATTGCAAATGCTTTAGGCGTGCCCATCAACACTCTACTTCATGGCGAACAAACTGTAAAAGTTGCCGATAGATATGGAGAACTATTCCAAGACCTTACAAAACGACATGAAAAAGTGGCTGACTTACTTTCTGATTATGGCTTTGAGCTATTTTTGGTTGGGATTTTATTTGAATTGTCTAGTATGAATGAAGACGAGAAGGTAGGGAGCAAAATGGCGATTCAAGCTATTTTAGAAGGAAAATTTAACCTTGACAGCTTCGTTTCTTTGGATTATGTAATCGGTTGTATGTCAGAAATGAGCGAGGAAGGCATGAACACCGTTATTAAATATATAAACGACATGGCACAAATTCCAAAATACCGCAAACAAAAGCCACCTCAAAAACAAAACGAAGATGAATAGGGTAATGTAATATATTGATAAATAAGTAAAATAATGGAAAATAAGAGTAATAAGGCTTGATGCAAATGGCTTTCATACCCAAACAACTTGCAAAAAGTATCAATCCATGCTATAATTAACATATGGCATATGACAAAAAATTCAAATTAAGAGCAATCAAATATCACGAAGAAGGAAATACCACAAGACAGACTGCA
>Ga0131853_10000937_pt1 | contig 52784 bp, 47 predicted proteins | sample TergutLab28metaG_FD_92764 | JGI IMG/M metagenome (GOLD analysis project Ga0131853, IMG submission 92764) | Labiotermes labralis P1 segment gut microbial communities from Petit-Saut dam, French Guiana - Lab288 P1 (version 2) (version 2) | ecosystem: Host-associated > Arthropoda: Insects >...
AAAAGAGGCGAGATTGCATCGTTACAAGCTGATAAGGCTAAAGAGAGTAAGAAAATATCAGATGCTAGTCAAAAGAAAGTGGCTGCACAAAAATCTGCCAGCTCTACAAAGTCGCAGTCTATTTTAAAGTCGAAATTGCAAATTATCAGCAGAGCAGACGATGACATTTCAAAGTCTAACAATAAAATAGCCTCTATTGATAGAAAAATCGCACAAAAAGAAAAAGAGCTGCTTGCAGAAGAAAAAAAGCTACAAGCGGAGCAAATCAAAGAAGATAAAAAAAGGCTTGAAATCAACCAAAGAGCATTTAGAAGTATAAATACAGCCTTGGATTTTAACAAACATGAACATATTGCCATAACACAAAGGCAAGATGCCATGCATCAAAAAATAGAAGCACTGCAAAACCTTCCTGAAAAAATCAATGTACTATTTTTAGCCGCAAATCCAGCAAATGAACAACCTCTTCGATTAGATGAAGAAGCACGGTCTATACAAGAGATGATAAGAAAGTCTGAATATAGAGATTCCGTCAGCTTTTGTACTCGCTGGGCTGTTAGACCGCTTGATATTATAAATGCAATAAATGAAGTTAAGCCAGCAATAGTGCATTTTAGTGGGCATGGCTCAACTACTGACTTGGCATTTCAAGATAATGATGGGAATTCTAAACTTGTCACCGCAAAAGCACTTGCCGCAACAATATCCTCATGCTCAGAAGGTGTGAGATTAGTGTTCTTTAACACTTGCTCTTCTGCACATCATGCGGAATTAGCAGTCGAATCAATAGATGCATCTATCGGTATGTCTGCAGGTATAGGCGATGCAACTGCTTGCCTATTTTCATCATATTTTTACTCGGCTATCGGCTTTGGAAAGTCGTTGCGGGTAGCATTTAACCAAGCGAAAGCCGCCTTAATGCTAGAAGGAATCCCGGAAGAAAATACGCCAATGCTTTTTAGTAAAGATGAAGTAGATCCTACAGAATTCTATATAATTCGACCCGAAAATGAATGATGCAAAATAATGACCCTGAATTCAAACTTCAGATCTTACAAACTATTGCAAGAAAACGTCTTACAAATCTTGATGATAATGTCATTGTAATTATACAATAGTGAGGTGCTTTAATGAAAACCAACACTCAGCTCAGAGAAGAAGGTATGCGTGTACTATCTGATAAATTAGGCTTAGTTGAGGCCGAGCGATTTATAGCACTAATCATTCGTGAACCCTTCGATTACACCAAATGGCAACAAGACCTTTACAACGATATGCCCCTCGAAGAACTTTGCCAAAAAGCTGATGCGTTTTGGCAGCAAACACACTAATTATCGACCAACATTTTACCCTTTAATTTACCCTTTACAGAACCAAAAACCAAAATATGCAGTTTCATAGCATTATATAAAAACGCCGCAAACACTGGCACTTACGGCACATCACGATACGAGGCTTTGCTAAAAAAACGGACATTTAGAAATTCAAATCCTCTCATCTCCGAGAGAGTAAGCCCCGAAAACATTGTGTTTTCGGGGCTTTTTATATGCAAATTTTCTTTTTACCCTTTAGCGGATTTTACACCCTTTATAAACGCATCCATTCGAGCGGCACTGTTGCGTTTCATTTCTTCGGTAGCGTGTCCTAGAACATCAGAGATGCACACAACCGTTATACAGAGATTGAAATTCCGCATTCGTATAGTGTATAATAGGCTTAAGGAGGTGTAGCATGAGTCACATGACCGCAACAATAGCGCAAAAAAATTTCATAGCTATTCTCGACTCCGTGATCAGGCAAGGTGACACCATATCCATCGCCACAGATGATGGCGCAGCAATGTTAGTAAACCAAGATAACTGGTATGGCATGCTTGAAACCCTGTATCTACAATCCATACCCGGTATGAAGGAATCTATAATGGAAGGCAAGGCAACACCACTGGAAGAATGCCTTGACAGCGTAGGATGGGATATCGATTAAAATATACGCGCCAAGCAGAAAAAGATGCCCGCTTGCTTGAACGAGCGGGATTGAATAAAATTGCTGCAACCCTTTTATCTGTAATTAAGGAAAACCCGTGGCAAAATCCTCCGGCATATGAAAAACTGCAAGGCGATATGAAAGGTTCTTATTCACGGCGATAAATAAACAACATCGTATCGTATACGATGTCTTGCCTAATGAGGACAGATTAGAAGATGAAAATGGAATACCGTACAAGGGGATTGTGAAAATTATTCGGATGTGGACACATTATGAGTAAACGATGGCTTAATCCAAATCTTCGCAAAGAAAAGGCAAACCACGAAAAGCCACGAACGCGCAATTGATTTATCATGAGCACGTTCATGGCTGGTATATTATTATGGCGTTACTGTAGTTGGTATAATTAAATACGGCACCATGCTTTTTGCAAGATTCGTCAACAGAAGATAGTCTGCTTCCTCGATTTCCTGGTTAACCCAAGCTGGAACAACCAAACCTGCGTTCCAGTACCAGAAACTTAATGTATCATCTAAATATGCGTAATCTGCTACACCCGCAACGGGATAGTCGTCTAATAGGTCAGCTTCATCTGCAAATTGTCCTTTGAATGGGCTGACTACCGATGACGGCAGTTGTGCCTCGGGAATATTGCCATCACCGTCAAGAGTTGGGATACCATTTGGTGCACCTTGAATTGATTTTAGATACTCATAAGATACTGCGCTTGCCACATAAATCACTCCTCTATTTTTTTTACGACTAAAAGAAATCGTCAGGATAAATTACCCACAAAATGCCCGGGGTGCGCTTCTCGTCATCCGATAAAGCCAAATATCCATCTTCGGTTGTATATTTTATTGCTATTCCAGAGTCCCCTTTTGGGCCGGGTGGACCTGGCGGGCCAGGGGGGCCAGGCGGACCGGGGCTCGGTGGGCAACAACAACAACACAGTAGCTTTTTACATTCGTGACATTTTTCTGTGTGATGGTTGGATATTTTATGTCTCTCGCTCATATTATGAGACCCCTTGCCGTAAAGATTTTGAGTTGATACTTTTGCAATGGCATGCTTTAATATATGTATAAAAACAAAAAGTGGAACCGAATAATAAACAAAAAAGCGGCTGTGCCGCTTTCCGGAGGAAGCGAAAGCGGGATTCATTCGCGCTGTAGCGGCGGGGCTTGGGGTAGAGCCCCATTGAGCGACGGAAATTGCAAGTGCAATTTCCTAGCAGAAAGAAAACAAGCCTACCCAATTTGCCAGTGAGGATAGGCTTGTTTTTGTGTTTATAAGTTTAACTTATTAGCCGTTCGGGCGGTGCAAAGTTGTTCATTGGGAAATCTAGGCCAGCAAAGAATTTACATGGGTCGGCAGGATCGCAATCTTCACATTCACGAGGTATACAGAAACCGCGCGAGCGAACGCTTAGGCAAACCATACGAGAGAGCTTAAATATACAGAACAGCCCTACGGTAACTAAAACATCAATGGGCTTGCGGTCGCAATGTCTGCAACGGAATTCTGCTTTTAGTGCTACGGCTTTGGTGTCTATCCACACATTTGGGGCTCCGTTGTTGAATGTTTCGCCATTAAATAAGTCTGTAACTGCTACAAAGTCAGAGGTGGCCGAACCAAACAGACAGTATTTTTGATTGTGGATTGAATTGGCTTTTACGCAAAGGATAATATCTTTGTCGCATTTGCGGAATACAAGCGTATACTCAAATACTACCTTTACCTGAACATCCCAAAATCCTTTTTTAAATGGTGATGGCTCTTTGTCAACAATCATTATCTTCTTTACTGTAAAACCTTCGGTGGTAACTGAGCCCGCGCCATCTGGTACGGGTATAGCTTCGCCTTCTTTAATTTCCATTCCATCAATATGCACAGGCTCTGCTGCACGCGCTACTACTTCCAGACAATCTTGTCTTCGACAACTATCGTAAACCTTGTTAGCGATTATCGGTTCGTCACGTAAGTGTTGAGGAGGCGTTGGCGGTTGCGGCGGGGGACACTCTTTACCGCGGGCAAAACCTAATCCGAATTCATGTTCGAATGCCATAGCTATCTTCCTTTCATGGGTTGTTTGCATTAACTTGTCTTTTTAAATATATGCAAACTACACAAGGAATGACACTGGCATTTATGCTGTATCTATGGCTGCTTCTAACTATAGTAGTACTTCGCAAGCTTTGGAATCACCTTGCAGGCATTTTCATAATACAGCTTTTTTAAAACTTCATCTGGCAGGCCTAGGCCGTAAATCATCCAGCGGCCCTGGTGGTGCTCGTCCCAGTCATTGTAATGGAAGTACTCGTCAAAGGTTTCGAAAATGCGCCAGTTGGGGATCATATTGCCGTCGTTGGGGATAAGGTCTGTACCAAAAAGTATGCGGTCTTGATACTTTATCATAAACTCGCGGGCGGTGTATGGCTGGCGGCCAAGCTCGGCAATGCGTTCGGCTGTGTCGATATACATATTTGGGAACTCGTCAAGCATTTCGCCAACAGCGGCAAGGTCTTCGGCAAAACAGCCCACATGCGGGATAATAAAGCGCGTGCTTGGGTTATTGCGCATCAAAGCTTTGCCGGATTCAAGCAACTCTTCAAAACGATAGAACTCAGGGGCATGGAACGACCAATCCGGATGTTGAATCAGTTCTTCGTAACGTTCGTTGACTTCATCAATAGGGTCGAAAAACGCCACAGGGTCTCCAAAGTGGATAAGCACGGGAATGTCGTGGTGTGCAGCTGCTTCCCAGATGCAGTTTAGGCGTGGGTCGCATGGCTTAATATACTTGCCGGTGCTGTCTTTAACGACAAGGCCGAGTGTTTTTAGAAATTTGATGCCGCCTGCGCCGCGGCTTACATAGTAGTCGATTCTATCATCAACCTGTTTTTTAAAATCCGGCTCGTCCAGCTTGGAAAAGTCGATTCTTACAAATGTACAAAATTTGTCCGGGTATTTTTCCATCATGTCCAGCTGTGCCTCGCCATCTGAGCCAACGCTGCCATCTAAGTCCACAATCATTTTGATATTGTACTTTTCCATGCGCTCGATAAGTTCTTCTGGCGGGATGGGTGTGCGCCAGGTGCTTCTAAGCGCAAGGTGGTTGTGCGCATCAATAACCGGGTACTTGGCCCTGGTTATAATATGCTCTTTTACGCGAAGCTTGCTTACTGGCTTAAATTTGTCTAATGGGATCATTTCTGTCATTCCTTTGCTAGTTTTTTATGATTGAAGTAAACCGTCACGTATCTCAAATATTAACTCTGCATGTTTTGCAAGTTCATTGTTATGGGTGACAATCACTATCGTCTTCCCTGTTTTATGGACGCCTAAAATATAGTCTAACACGTCTTGCTCGGACTTGGAATCTAAATTTCCGGTGGGTTCATCCATCAATAAAATAGGCGGATCATTTGCCAATGCCCTTGCAATAGCTACACGTTGAATTTGCCCGCCAGAAAGCTCACTTGGTTTTGAGTCTGCCTTGTCCGGCAAGCCCACAATTTCCAAAAGCTCCAGCCCCAGCTTTTTTATGCTTGCGGCATTAGCAGGCTTTGCAGAGGGTGGCGGGGCAAACATCATTGCGGTTTGTATGTTTTCTTGCGCTGTCAAATTTTCTAACAGATTAAAGGATTGAAACACAAAACCTATCTTGGCTCCCCTAATTTCGGATAATTTGTTGTCACTTAGTTTAGAGATATCAATGTCATCTATAAAAACACGACCGCTAGTAGGCCTGTCCAGCCCGCCTATTAGTTGCAGCAATGTGCTTTTTCCATGGCCAGAAGGCCCAACAATGCAACACAGGGAACCTTTTGATATGGTTAAGCTGACCCCTTTTAATGCGTGAGTTTTGGCCTTTTTGCCATAGGTTTTTTCTAAGTTTTCGGTTTTAATAGCGTCATACATTTCTTATCGCCTCCATTGGTGTTAATTTTGAGGCTTTCCATGCAGGATATATCCCCGAAACTATTGAAATTAGAATAGATAGGCTCAATACAATTAGCACAAGCGTTACCGACAATGTGACCGCGGCATCTGGGGTACCAAGTACATCCGCAAACTGGTTTTGCTGAATAAACGGTGCTGCAAACCTTGAAACAACAAACCCAACCGCAAGGCCAAGCAGCCCCCCAAACAGGCCATATAAACCAGATTCTATGATGAATATTTGGAAAATTACTCTGCTTTTACTGCCCATTGCTCTTAAAATGCCAATTTCGCGACGGCGTTCATAAATAGCTGTCATCATTGTATTTATAATGCCAAAAGCGGCGGCAATAAGCGCGACCCCAGCAATAAGCTGCAATGTTACATTGACAGAACCTAAAATGAGCAAAACTGAACCTAGTAATTCTTCATCCGTTGTAACCGTTACATTTGCAAAGTCTAAAATAGCGGCAGCATACTGCTCCACTTTTGTCACATCGTTTAGCGTTACAGCTATAAAGGATACATAATCCCCCAAGCCAAAAATCTGCTGTATTATATTTAACGGCATAAAAACCGTAGCATCATCATTGCTAGAAGTGCTATATAAAATTGCTGCAATCGGGAAGTCAACACCACGAAAAGTTAGTGTGTCACCTATGCTAAGTCCAAACCTTGTTGCTACACCCGCCCCAATTACAACACTTTCAGAATCATTTGCAAAATAGTTGCCCGCTTGCACAGCCCAATCCCTATGCTCTTTCATTTCCGCAGGCAAAATTCCTGTAAGAGTGACCAATGTTTCATCAATAGATGCGCCTATTGTCAAGTATGGCACAGCCGTAGAAACTCCATCAAGTGCCGCTATTTGACCAACAACTTCACGGGGTATCGCCTCCGGCATTTGGTCGCCAGTCAACACCGACATCATTACAAAGGGGCAGTTTGTTCTTGACATAACAACCAGGTGAGCCCCAAGCGCATCCGCTTGCTGCGTAACTTCTGAACGAAGATTGTCACCCATAGACAGCAATGCCACAAAAGACGCCATGCCGATAGTTATGCCTAAAAGCGTAAAAATAAACCGGCCAGGACGGCGCAGCATATTCTTTGAAACAAGTTTTGCTATATTCATTGTTGATTCCATTCCTTTCAGTCGGGCAAAGCCCTCCTTGCGGAAGGCACAAGTAATTTGATGAAAGAAGCTATAGTTCGCTTCTTTCACTCTTCAACTACCTCGAAGCGTGTCGCAATTAAATGTGGGCCGCAGCAGCTTCTATAATTCATTTGTCCTGTAGCTAAAATTACGGTGCCTATCCCTGGCAAAGCTTGGTTGCCACGATAGTCAATGGGAAGTTCCAAGTCCACATCTTCGCTTGATAGCGAGAAGTTAAACCGGCCATAGTTACCAACAATGCCTTCAACCGAAATTTGCCCCTCAAATGACATGGGGTCATGCTGCATTTGGGCCGGAGTTAATACCGTATTTGTGTTATCCTGCACTTCTTCGCTGCTGCAGCCAGCAATAATCAAGATAGTCGCAAAAAGCATGAGCAATGCAATAATTCGTTTCATAAAAAACCTCCATACAGGCAATACGGCCGGGTAGGCAAGCCCACCCGACCGTATTGCTTACAACTGTTTAATTTATATTTGCATACCGCCTATATAAACTTTTTTGATATTTAGTTCACTGTCCAAAAGCACCATGTCGGCGTATTTGCCGGGTGATATTGTACCTATTTTGTCGTCGAGACCCATCATTTGCGCACAGTTTGCACTGGCGGCCACAACAGCCTGCGCAAGCGGAACACCCAAAGATACTGCAATACGCACACCTTGCAAAAGCGTAATTGTAGAACCGGCCAAGCTGCTGCCGTCTCTTAGCATGCATTTGCCATTGGTTACGGTAACAGGCAAGCCTGCAGATTCATAGTCACCGTCCGGCAAGCCGGCGCAGCGCAGGGAATCGCTTATTAGACAAACCCGCTGCGGGAACATCCTGAATATTGCGCGAATGGTGGCCGGGTGCAGATGATTGCCATCGCAAATTACTTCAACAAAAGCGTCGGAGTCCATTGCGGCCCCAATAATGCCCGGTGCGCGGTGCAAGAATGGTTCCATGCCGTTAAACAGGTGAGTAGCAAGCGTTGCGCCATTGGCATACGCCTGCATTGCCGTATCGTAATCTGCGGCGGAATGTGCCAGAGATACACGGCATTTTTTTGATACTTCCTTAACGAAATCCATTGCGCCGTCAAGCTCTGGTGCTACGCAAACAAGGTTTAGTTTTTCGCCGGACAGTTTGTATAAACTCTCAAACATATCAAGGCGCGGGTTTTGCAATAGCTCGGCTTGGTGTGCGCCCCTTCTTGGGTGCGAGAAAAACGGCCCTTCCATGTTTATACCCATACAGCGTGCACTGTTTTCGGTACGTTTATACGCGGCGATGTTGCTCATGGCGTTTGCAATGGTTTCTTCGGTATCGGTAAGTGTTGTAGCCAGGAAGGAAGTGGTACCGCTTTTTGCGTAGAACGCGGCCATTTCTTTCATTTTGTCCGGGCAGCCGTCTGTATGGTCGCCGCCAAGTGCGCCATGTGTATGCACATCAAACAAGCCCGGAATAAGGTAGTGCTCTACCTTAGCGTCTATGGTATCGCTTATTTCAACTTTTTGAATGGTTTGGTCAAATTCCACAGAACCTCTGCGGAATACGCCGTCTTTCATAAGCACTTGAACATTTTCAATGCGCATTTAAAAAACTCCTTACTTTATACTGGGCGTACAATTCTAATTAAACATCTGCTCAATCTTCGTCAGAAAAGCGCCTGATGCCGCGCATTTTCCGCCTAGTTTTCACAGTGTCTACTTGGAATTGATACTGGGCAAACTAGCAGCGGCAACAGACTGACCCATGCGGCGGGTTTTTTCGTCTGGCAGTTCAAGCTCAACTGGGCAGCCTGGGTATTCTTCTTTCAAAACAGCTTTTGCTACTTCCAATATGATATCCCCGCCCTGGCCGCTTACAACGCGTCCAAGTGGCATCATGCAGTCTGTACCATAGCTTTCGTAATAGAATGCCGCAGTGTGGCCCAGATAAACGCCGATGGAGCGGAATACTGCTGCCGCACCCTCGTGGCCATCTGCCAGCAAGTCTTGTACTTTTTTAAGTTTTTTGGCTGGTGTATCAAGCCCTTCGAATGTAATGCCAACACGTGGGGCAAGTTTAATAACGGCCTCTTGGCAGAAATATTGTACGCCAACGCCAATGTCGCCAGACCAATCGTCCTGTGCTGCTTCTGGTGATGCATCTACAGGTGCAAATGCAAGTTCGCTTGTCCAGTTGGAAAGGTTCCCGTTTTTATCTACAAAGCCGCCAATGAAGCTGGTGCCCATTGCCAAGCCCAAAATGTTATACCTATCCAAACCGATGGATACTGCCAAGGCAGCAACATCGCCGTCGTTGGCTACTTCGAAAGGCACATTGCCCATTTCTGCAACAGCGCGGAAGTAGGTGTCGCGGCCTTTTGAGTCAAACAGCTCTTTGGGTACTTTTTGGAACAGCTGCGCTGCCAAAATGCGGTTGTTACCGATAATGCCGGCAGAAGAAACGCCAATTGCGTCTACACGTGGCAGTTTGGATGCCGCCTCTTTCATAGCAGCTAAAACGCCGTTAAAATGATAGTCTGGGTCGCTGTTGATTTTTGGGTTCCAAACTGTTTCGTGACTATAGATAGCTTCGCCGTCAATTACAGCGGCTACTTTGTAGTCGCTGCCGCCAAAGTCAACACCAACGCGGCAACCTTCAAAGTTACGGCCTATAGATTTTTTAATTTCGTAAGCTTCTGGCAATACATCGCAGTGAACTACTTCGAATTCATTTTGATATAAGTTGCCAAAAAAGTCGGCATCAAATGCGCGAGAACCAGCAGGCGAATATGCTTTTTTAAGCGACTCGTAAATAGAAGCCGCACCTTTTACAAAAACGCGGAACCCGCCTTTTTGCCATAGCTGGAATTTTACCAGACGGTCTACATAGAACTGGTCTACCTCTGCATGGGCTTCATCGCCGTGTACGTAAGTTTGCAACACAAAAATCTGTTTGTCATTGCGTTCGATAGCAATACCAAGTGGCTGCTTTGCGGTTTTTAGAAATGTGTCATTAAATTTTTGTAATGGCACAAACCCCGGGTCAAGTTCCGGCTTGTTTTTAACTTCAATTTCTAGGCCATAGCATTTCATAATGTACCTCCAGTTTATATTAGCAAATTCAACTGCTCTAAGTAGCATAGTATCAACAGTTTCTTTGGTTGTCAAGCCGCGTTTCAAATCTATTCTGCCAGCACTACTGCGGCAATAATATTGGCCAGCGGATGCATAGCATTTTTCGCCTGTTGCCGGGTATTATGCTGGTTGCCAACTTCAACCAAAGTACTAAGCGGCATCATGTGCAGACTGTATCTAAACTGCCGCAAATACACGCGCCGCGCAAGCCCAGGGTAAAGCTGGTTTGCGGCCAGCTGCAGGCGGAAGCTAAAATTCAAATTTTCTGTTTGATATGGGTTTGGCAGGCGATATATGTTTGCGGCTTGTCCGTTCCTGTTTTGGCGGCTTAAACCGTTAAAGAACATTAGTTGCGCGGTGGGGATATCGTTTACATATCGTACAAAGGCGGGGTGATGGTCGCCAACACCGTCCCGGTGAAGGTCAATAACTACTTGGATAGATGGGTTATCGGCTAAAATTTGACGGATTACAGGCTCCATTCTTTCATACGAACCGCCGCGGGCACTTCTACCGTCAACAATATCGAAGCGACCCATATGATGCAAAGTTTCTATGCCATGCTGCGTGGCAAGCACTTCTGCAAGATAACTTCCTATGCCCATTATGCCTGTCATAGGGTCTGCCGGGTTGCTGTCAATAAACATTTCTGCCGAATGCGTATGGAATATCAGCACCTTTGGCCCTTCAACCTCGGTATCAATAGTTAAATCCGCATTCAAAAAGTTGTGGACATTAATGTCAGATGGGAGTAAAATCGTCTCTGGGTCTACCAAAAAAATGCGATTTGTGAGATAATTAAAATTTGAAAGGGTTTCGATATATTCTGCGGACAATGGTTGCAGCCGCTGGCGCGATATTTGAGGTGGAATTTCTGGCGGCGGGGTAAATATTATATCCCCCAAGCCAATGACATCCGGCTGCGGTATTTCAACTTGTGGCGCAGACGGCTGTGGCGAAATCCATATTGCAGGCGGCTCGCTGGCAATGCGACTACTGGCCCATGTTACAATAATCGCCCCGCATAGTAGAATAAGCGATAGTATCGCGCGTTGTTTTAAAACTTTCATTCGTACCTCCGGGTATCATCGTTGGTTATAAATTATATGCACGTGTGCAGCATCACATTCCAGAAGGACACGGACTGAAAGAGGCTTCATTTAAAGCGCGTGTCGCGCTTCCCGTAGCGTAGTGGAGGAAGTGTAGTCGGGCTTCGCCCGGCGGAACGGCGGGGTCGTAGGGGTGTACTCCTGCGAAGCAGGCGTGCTTGAGCACGGGCCACCCGGCCAGCGAGCGAAGCTTGCGAGAGGGCAGCGCCCCTACTTAAATAGGAGGTAATAAAATGTTATACAATTTTTTGTTCAGCTTAAACGTAGTAGTTCCCGTATTTGCTGTAATGATTCTGGGATATATATTAAAAAAAACCGACGTTATCAGCGCAGGTTTTTTGACAAGTGGCAATAAAATTGTGTATTACATAGGGCTGCCGGCGCAGTTGTTCCGTAGCGTATATACAGCCGACATCCGCGAGTACATGGATCTTAGGTTTACGCTTTTCGCGCTTATTGCCACGGCTGCTTCGTTTTTTATTATCTGGGGCGCAGCGGCCATTTTCTTAAAAAAAGACCCGCCCGTACTTGGTGCATTTGCCCAGGGCGCATTTAGGGGCAGCTTCGCGCTGCTTGGCATCCCGCTGATACTTAACATGGCAGGCGATGCAGGCATGGCACGCGCCGCACTGGTGGTGGTGTTTGTTGTACCGTTCTTTAATGTGTTTTCCGTAATGTCACTTGCGCCATGTAGCGGTAAAAAGCCGGGAGTATTGACGATAATTTTTACAGTTATAAAAAACCCGTCCAATATTATGATTGCTATCGGCATGGCACTGTCGCTGCTTAATATTCCACTGCCCGATATGATATTTGGCTCGATAAATACCACGGCGAATATAGCCACGCCATTGGCTCTTATATGTCTTGGCGGCGGCATGGTATTCCGTGGATTTGATGTAAAATTCAAATATGCCGTGATAGGAAGCCTAATAAAATGTGTACTAATTCCCATCGCGTTTACGGTTGCCGCGTATCTCATGGGCTTTAGGGATTACGACTTGGCCGTTATACTAATAATGGGCGGCATACCGTCTGCCGTAGTTGCGTACGCAATGGCAGTACAATTTGGCGGCGACACTTACGTTGCCGGCACAATAGTTGTAATTACAACATTTATGTCGGCTGTCACGCTTACAATTTTTATTTATGCTGTGCGTGCGCTGGGCTGGGTAGTTATTTAATTACCACAGCGCAATACATATGCGGGTGGGATATTCCTAATCTCCCGCACAACCTCAATTTTATCAAAAAACCGGCCTATCATCCTCCATTTAAGCATGGAATACTGGAATGTGATAAACTGTCCTTTTGGAGCAAGGCATTTTTTTGTTTGCGTCAATATGTTTACGGCAACGCTTTGCGGCAAACTGGCAAAAGGCAGGCCAGACACAATATAATCTGCATGCTGCAAACCAAGCTCCGACAACTTTGCGCCAACATTTGCGGCAGACTCATTAACAATGTAAACATTGGGTCGCGCACCAAAACGCTTTGCCAGCAAATTGCAAAATTCCTCGTTCATTTCAAAGAGGATAATTACCGTTTTGGGGCTGCACTCTTCAAGTATCAACTCTGTAAATACACCTGTACCCGGCCCATACTCCACAATACATTTGGCGGCATCAAAATCAATGCTTTCCACCATTTTTTTAGCAAGGTATTTAGAGCTTGGCAAAACTGCGCCAACCGTACGTGGTTTAACTATGTATTGCAGCAGGAATGATAGATTTTTCAATACGGCACCCCCCTGCAAAAGCCTTGATTTTTCTAGCTTTCTTACGACTTACATTCATTATATTTGACAAACGTAGATATTGCAATACCTAATTCACGCCAGAATGCGCGACATAATTCTTGACAGAATAATTGCCGAAGGTATAATAATCTTCTAGGAGTTGGTCATCATGAAAAGATTTATTAACCGCGAGCGCGAACTTGCAGCACTAGAAAATCAATATGCTGCCGAAGGTGCATCGCTTATGATAATCTACGGACGCAGAAGAGTTGGGAAAACTACGTTGATTAACGAGTTTATCAAAGATAAACAAGCGTTATATTTTTTAGCAAACGAAGAAAATGATACATCCGGAATGAAAAATTTTACGCAGGCTCTTGCCGAGTATACAAAGCAGGAGTATCTAAAAAACGCGTCCTTTGACAATTGGAAAGACTTGTTTGAAATATTTATGACGCATAATCAAAACGAGAAGAAATTGCTTATAATAGATGAACTGCCGTATATGGTAAATGCAAACCCGACATTCCCTTCGATTTTACAGTGGATTTGGGATATGTGGTTTCAAAAAGAAAATATAATGCTGATTTTATGCGGTTCTCTTATGCATATGATGGAAAAGTATGCTCTGAATTATAATAGCCCACTTTATGGCCGCCGCACAGGACAAATTAAGCTAAAACAGATTGACTTCATGTATTATGATAAATTTTATGAAGAGATACCTTACCGTGACTTGGTTGAGCGATATGCTGTAACTGGCGGGGTTCCTAGATATATCGAGCTGTTCGATAGAAAAAAATCACTTTTCCATGAGATAAATCGATTGATATTATCATCAGACGGCTTATTATTTGAGGAGCCAGAGTTTTTGCTCCATCGCGAAATTGAAGAAGTTGGCAGCTATTTCTCAATTATTAAAAGCATTGCGGCAGGAAACAGAAAACAAGGAAAGATTAGTGCTGATATAGGTATAAAGCAAACAAGCCTGCCCAAATATCTAAAAACATTGATTGATTTAGATATTATAGAGAGGGAAGTTCCTGTAACTGAAAATAATCCCGAAAAGAGCAAAATGAGTTTGTATCAAATTAAGGATAATTTTCTGCGGTTCTGGTTTAGGTTTGTTTACCCGGAACGCGCGCGGATTGAACTTGGTCAGTCTGATTTTGTATTGGAGCGAATCAAGGCTAATTTTATCGACAACCATGTAGCACATATTTATGAAAATGTTTGCCGCAGTGAACTTTGGCGTCTTGCATTTGCGGAAGTGTTACAATTCAACAAATTGGGACGTTGGTGGAATAGCAAAGAAGAAATTGATATAGTGGCGTTAGATAGCACCGGGGACGATATAGTTTTTGCAGAATGTAACTATCGCACACAACCAATAGATATCGAAATTTTCTATGGCCTGTTGCAAAAAAAAGAACTTGTACATTGGAATAAAGAAAAACGTCGAGAGAAGTTCGTACTGTTTTCAATTGGCGGATTTACAAACCGGTTGATTGAACTTGCAGATGAGCGTCACGACCTTCTTTTAGTGGGTGGAGATGGTAAGTTATTATATTCTAGGTGAAAGCTATATTGATGTGTAAGATGTACTCTACTTAAAAATAAATGCAAAAAAGATAGACTCCCCAGATAACCCGGAAAGCCCGTATTTACTAACTTGCGGATGACAGGATTTGAACCTGCAAGAGGAAGTCCTCACTAGAACCTGAATCTAGCGCGTCTGCCAATTCCGCCACATCCGCAAAAATGCGTACAGAGAGTATAGTTAAGGTACGCGAGCTTGTCAACAATTATTTGAGGTGAAATCCCGCCTTGTCATTGCGAGGAGCACAGCGACGAAGCAATCCAGAATATTTTTAGATTTAATTAAGCGGAACCCAAATGACTTCCAACTCGAGCAACTCACCAAGGAATCGCAAAGGAACATAGGTCCTGTCGTTCCTTATAATTGGTGCTTGCGGCAAAGCACTTTCCATAGTTAAGAATGGAACACCATTTAGATACCTAGTCATAGTAAAATCTCGGCTATCTATTGTGAAAAGAACAACGGTATTGTTTGGCAAGTTAACCGCCACTTGACGGAGTTCGCCATTCCACTCTACAGATGCGCCAAAATTCTCTATAATAACTCTAAGTGGAACCAAAGTAGTCCCATTCAAAATTACAGGAGAAGCATCTTCTATCCTAGAACCTCTCAAATAAACAGTAGGTTCTTGTCCAGGAGGTGCTGCGTTTACCACTAAGGTGTTTGGCAATGTTGGTGGCAAATCAGGGTCGGTAGCTGGTGGCTCTCCTACAATCGTAGTAGCAGTTCCATATGGTTCATTATAGAAGTACCATCTATACCTAAAAGCTCCAACAGCGAAACGAAGGGAACTGACAGGGATGGGGGTTGCGTCTGTGAAGAGACCGTTAGAATTGAGAACATGAATATATACAATGTCGCTATCTTCAAGGAGACCATACCAAATAAGATTTGCACTACCAAAAATATTTGTATAATATTGATCAATTCGCTCTCCATTTTGATATAGTGCAAATTCGATGCCTTCGATGTATAGCTCAGAGGGCATATGCACAGAAGAAATGGCGATTCTATGCCTTTCCGATGCTTGAGCCTCTGCCCGAACTTCCGTCACCGCAAAACCAACTGCTAATACACAAAGTAAAATTGCGCAGATAAAGCCTTTAAATAAAGTAGATTTTTTCATGATAATCCTCCTATGATAATTTGTTTTTTTGTCGTTCACTCCAAGGGGTGAACCATCCTGTACTGTGCTGCACTTACTACTTCTACATAAGTTTTACCTTTTTCGGTATTATATCATAAATGGTTGCGGCGTTGTCAAACATTGCGCACACCATTTGACAACCACGCAAGTCCTTTCATATAATATGTGGAATTGTTATCGAAATTAGGAGATTGCAAAAATGCAAAAAACAAACGAACAAATAGCGACAAAAACTGCCATTCACAGCATCATTGTTAATGTACTGCTGTCTATACTAAAATTTTTGGCCGGGGTAATCGCCGGCTCTGCAGCTATGATTGCCGACGCCCTGCATTCTGTTACCGATTTGGTTAGTACGGTAATTGTTATGATTAGCATAAGGCTTGCCGGTAAAAAGGCCGACAAAACACACCAATACGGGCACGAACGCTTCGAGTGCGTTGCAACTTTGCTTATTGCCGTGTTGATATTTGTGGTGGGCGCAGGAATTGGTTGGTCGGGCATACAGTCTATACTGGCTGGTAACTTTGACGAAATGGGCGTCCCCGGCATACTGGCACTTGTGGCTGCGGCGGTTTCTATCGTGGTAAAGGAAGCGCTTTATTGGTATGTGCGCGGCACTGCAAAAAAAATAGACTCCAGCGCGCTAATGGCGGATGCTGTGCATAGCCGTGCAGATGGCCTATCATCCATAGGTAGCTTAATTGGGATAGCGGGCGCACGTGCCGGCTTCCCAGTAATGGACGCAGTTGCGGCATTGATAATCTGCATCTTCATATTAAAAACGGCATTTTCTATTACTCTTGACGCCATTGGCAAAATGACAGACCGCGCCTGCGACGAAGAAACAACTAACGCTATGCGCACTATCATTTTAGCACAGGAAAATGTTGACGGGATAGACGTTCTCCGTACCCGCACATTTGGCAACAAGATATACATGGATGTAGAAATTTGTGTAAGCGGCGATATTTCCCTTGACGCGGCGCATAATATATCCGAAGCGGTGCATGATGCCATAGAGCGCGAATTCCCGAAGGTGAAACATTGCATGGTGCATGTTAACCCATCAAAACATGAAATTTCGAACTGACGCAAGAAGTCACACCTTGACAACACGCTGTCAGATGTTATACTTCAAAGACAACCCTCGCTTTGACATAGGAAACTCCAACCATGCCAAGGCGGCGGGGGATAATAAAACTAGGAGGATCTAAAATGATCAACAAGAAAGAAATCATTGCAAAACACGGCCGCGCAGACGGCGACACAGGTTCACCAGAAGTACAAATCGCGCTTCTTACAGCGCGCATCAACCACCTTACCGAACATTTGAAAACACACAAGAAAGATTTCCATTCCCGCCGCGGTCTGTTGAAATTGGTAGGGCAGCGTCGCGGACTGTTGGGCTACATCCAGCGTACAGATATTATGAAGTATCGCGCACTATTGGCCGAACTGGGACTCAGAAGGTAGGAAAAAATGAGAGATACTTTCGTTTACAAAACAGAACTTGGCGGCAGGCCCCTTTCCTGCGAGATTGGCCGCATGGCAGAACTCGCAGGGGGCACTGCCCTTATGACTTATGGCGAAACCGTTGTGCTGGTAACAGCCACCACATCCGAAAAGCCACGCGCTGGCATAGACTGGTTTCCGCTAAGCGTAGATTATGAAGAACGCTATTACGCGGTAGGTAAAATCCCCGGTTCATGGTTTAGGCGCGAAGGCAGGCCTACAGAACATGCAATTCTTGCATCACGTCTTATAGACCGCCCAATTCGCCCGCTTTTCCCAGACGATTACCGCAACGACGTTGGCGTGGTAGCAACCGTTATGAGCATGGACCAGGACGCAAGCCCCGAAGTTGCGGCAATGATAGGCGCGTCTATCGCGCTTTGTATTTCAGAAATTCCGTTCAACGGCCCAACAGCTGCGGTAAATATCGGGCTGGTAGATGGCAATTTAATCGTTAACCCAGACGCGGCACAGCGCGAAGCAAGCAAATTGGCGTTAACCGTTTCTTCTACCCGCGAAAAAGTTATGATGATTGAAGCGGGCGCAGACGAGGTATCGGAAGAAACCATGTTTGACGCGATAATGCTGGCCCACGAAGAAAATAAAAAGCTTATTGAATTTATTGACGGTATAGTTGCCAAGCATGGCAAACCCAAGCGCGATTACGAGCGCAATGTACTGCCTGAAGGCCTGTACGAAGCGGCCACAAGCTTTATAACCAACCAGCGCATGGAAGAAGCCGTTTTCAACGACCTAAAGCAAGTCCGTGACGAAATGATATCCAAAATCCGTGACGACGTGGACGCAAACCTTGTGCCAACCTTTGCGGAAGAAGTAGCCGAAGAGTATAAGGCGAATATCGGTGCCGCAATTTATCAATTCGAAAAAGAAACCGTACGCCGCATGATACTTCGCCAGGGCAAACGCCCGGATGGCCGCGGCATGGAAGATATCCGCAAGCTTTCTGGCGAAGTGGATATTTTGCCGCGCACACATGGCAGCGCAATTTTCCGCCGCGGGCAAACAGAAGTGCTTACCGTAACAACCTTAGGCAGCGGCGGCGATATTCAACGCCTGGACGGCCTGGACGAAGCGGAAGAAAGTAAACGCTACATGCATCACTACAATTTCCCCAGCTATTCTGTTGGCGAAACGCGTCCGTCCCGCGGGCCGGGCCGCCGGGAAATTGGCCACGGCGCACTTGCAGAACGCGCGTTACTGCCAGTTATCCCCAGCGAGGACGATTTCCCATACGCAATTCGTCTTGTATCCGAAGTTACAAGCAGTAACGGCTCAACTTCACAGGCCAGCGTTTGTGCGTCCACTCTAAGCCTTATGGCTGCAGGCGTACCAATTAAACGCCCGGTTGCGGGTATTTCCGCAGGCCTTGTAACAGGCGACGGCGGCGAAAATGATTTCGTACTTCTTGCGGACATCCAAGGAATAGAGGACTTCTTTGGCGACATGGACTTTAAAGTTGCCGGTACGTCTGAAGGCATTACCGCCATCCAAATGGATATAAAAATTGACGGGCTAACCCCCGAAATTATAAAAGCGTCTTTGGCGCAAACTAAAAAGTCTCGCGATTTTATACTGGCAGACAGCATGCTGCCCGTTATTGCCGAGCCAAGGCCAGAAATTTCGCCCCATGCGCCCAAGATGGCAATTGTCCGCATTCAAATTGACCAAATCGCAGAGGTCATTGGTTCCCGCGGTAAGACAATTAAACGCATTATCGAGGAAAGCGGCGTAGAAAAAATCGATACCGAGGACGACGGCCGCGTATTTGTATGCGACAAAGACCAAGCAAAAGTAGACAAAGCTGTTGCCATGATTAAGGCTATCGTAAGCGTGCCGGAAGTCGGCACAATTTTCACCGGCAAAGTCACCCGCATCATGAACTTTGGCGCATTTGTGGAATTCGCACCGGAAAAAGAGGGCCTTGTACACGTATCGCAATGGGATGTTACCCGTGTGGAAAATCTTGAGGCCGTTGTTAAAGTCGGCGACGAAGTTACTGTAAAAATTACAGAAATTGACGACCAGGGACGTATAAACATGTCTCGCAAAGCTGTCATTGACCCAACTGCAGACACCACGGTAAAACGCCCGCCCCCGCGCGAGCGCAGCGGTGGAGATCGTGACCGCAACAGGGATAGAAATAGGGATAGAAGCAAGGACAGGGGCGGAAACAGAGGAGACAAAACTTGATTAGCCTTCACAATCTACCCAATGGGGTGCGCGTCGTAATGGAACGTATCCCGCATGTGCGTTCCGTTAGCTTTGGGCTGTGGGTCAACACTGGCTCGCGGCACGAGAATGCACAAAACAATGGTATGTCCCACTTTATGGAGCATATGATGTTTAAAGGTACAGAAAAGCGGACCGCACTTGACATTGCAGACACAATGGACGCCGTGGGCGGCCAGCTAAACGCGTTTACGTCCAAAGAACACACATGCTACTTTACACGCACATTGGACACGCACCTAGATGTTGCAATGGACGTTATAAGCGACATGTTTTTTAACTCCAAATACGACCAGGACGAAATTGATAAGGAACGCAATGTAATCTTGGAAGAAATAAATATGTATGAAGACACCCCGGAAGACTTGGCGGTAGACCTTCTGCAAGAAAAAGTGTTTTTAAACCACCCGCTTGGTATGTCTATTTTGGGTACGCCCGATACAATAGGCAGCTTCCAGCGCAATGATTTTTTAGCGTTCCTAAAAAACCGCTACACGCCGCAAAACGTGGTTATAGCAATTACCGGCAACTTTGACGAAAGCCAAGTGCTGGAGAAAGTATCCGCCATGTTTGGGCAGTTTAAAGGCGAATGTACAGGACTTGATATACCGCTTGCAAGCTACTCACCGGGTTTTTCTAACCGGGAAAAGGATATCGAGCAAGTGCATTTATGCATAGGCTTCCCCGGTATCAAAAGCGGCACAGACGACGCATACGCACTGGCGGCGGTTAACACAATACTTGGCGGCGGCATGAGTTCGCGCTTATTTCAAAAAATACGCGAACAACATGGGCTTGTTTACACGGTATATTCCTATAACGCAAGCTATGTAGATACAGGCCTTTTTACCATTTACGCCGCGCTAAACCCGGCGCAGCTGCAAGAAGTGCTTGGGCTTATTTCCCAAGAAGTAAAGGGCATGTTTACCGACAAAATAACCAAAGAACAACTGGCCAAGTCAAAGGAACAGCTAAAGAGCAACTTTTTGCTAAGCTTAGAATCTGTCGCAAGCCGTATGAACAGCATTGGCCGCACCATGCTTATGCTAAACAGGATTATAACCCCAGACGAGCTTGTCGAAAAAATAGACGCAATCGACTTAGACGCATTTTACAATGTATGCGAGAAAATTTTTGTTATGGATCAAATGAGCATATCTTTGGTAGGGAAGCAGGTTGAAGGGGTAACGTTATGACATTCTTAATTTCACGCACAGCAAACGCCCTTGATTTACCCCTGCCCACTCGCCAAACCCCGCAATCCGCAGGGCTGGATTTACATGCAAATATTAGCGTAACTATACCAAAGGGAGAGCATACCCTGGTGCCAACAGGCATCAAGGTTGCCCTCCTTTTTGGCTACGAAGCGCAGGTGCGCCCACGTAGCGGCCTTGCGCGAAAGCACGGAGTAACCGTACTTAACGCACCCGGCACCATAGATGCCGACTATAGGGGCGAAGTTGGCGTTATGCTAATAAACCACGGTGCCAAAGATTTTGCCATACAACGCGGCGACAGAATTGCCCAGCTGGTAATTGCCAAAGTAGAAATGATAGATTTCCAAGAAGTAGATGAACTGCCGGACACACAGCGCGGAGACGGCGGCTACGGCAGTACGGGAAATTAAGGAGGCTGCCCAAATGCAAGACCCACTTCAAGGCATACAACATATCAGCCCTAACCTAACCATTACCAATGTCCTAACATTTTGCGAGCGGCAAAACATTGGCATAACACGTGGCATGATACAAAATTATATACGCGATGGGCTGCTTCCCCCGCCTGTTGGCAAACGGTTTTACACCCATAAACACTTGGCGGCCCTTGTACTTATTGACCGGCTCAAAACGGTTTTTGATATGCCTACGGTAAAAATCGCGCTAGAGCCATACATGGATGATGAGGGAATCCCGTTAGACGTTTATACAAGTATACTTACAAAGCTTGCGGGGGTAGTTTCTGCATGGCAGCAAAGTGCGGCGCATGTGCTTTCGGCGGAAAGTGACGGTGGGGTGTTATTAAGTATGATGTTTGCCGCGGAAGTGAAAAGTGTGATTGTGTTATAATATTACCAAAACATAGTACCTACTGCCTCGGATAACTGTAGTAAGATTATCGATGTATATATGCTGGCTAAGATGCCTAAATCTTGGCAATATCATGTTTTTAACAAATACATCAAGAATATCTCTTAGAGACATAGAAAAGTACGTCATATCGCTCTTCGAAGTTTAGTACATTCATATGTTCCATGCTTTCGTGTACTTGTTCTATCGATAGCGTAAATCTTATTGCGCTGTATGTTACAAAAATAAAGGAGCTAATAAGTACAGATACGAGTACGCACAATAAGTATATTCTTTTCTTAATCTTCACTACATCACCTTCTTAACAGCCGAGGGAATAACAGCCGCTGATGCTTCTATTTCAGCAGTCTCGAACCGTACACCTGGCTCTCTAAATATCCGGCTCTTTTTGTTGCCCCAAATTATACATCGTGAATCGGGCTAATGCGCACGATACTTGCCCCGCGTTCAGCTAGGCATTTGATGTCTCTCCCATACAGATGTGCTACAAAACCCATATACATTATTCCATTGTTTTCAATGAAGCGCAACCTTTCTCTGAAATCAATCGTTTCTGCACCTGCCCATAGCCCTGTGCGGACAAACATATCAGTCATTGCTTGATTATCAGATAAGAAGAAAAGCGACCTTACAAATGCATTTTCGCTTTCTTGCAAATCAAAATTGTAAAACGAATATCCAAGTCTATGAAGTTGACTATTTATATTTCCTCCAATACCAAGGCAAACATCGTCCGGGTCGTTACTTGTTTTAACTGCTATCCATGACACTCCTGTCGGATACAAAGATGATATGCCCAAGCGATGTACATAGTCTCCAACCGCTACAGCTCCTGCGAGTGGTTCATCAAACCTAACCCATACAATATAAATCTCATCATCGCTAACACTTGTGAGGCAAGTGTAAGATGGTGGAAGTAAGAAAGTGTGTTGCGGAGTGGTTAAGTATTCAACTTCAAAACGAGCAGTATAATCTCTAAGTGTCGCGTTGCCAAAACGGACATCAAATATTCCCATTAGAAACGGTTCTACCGCCTGCGTAAATTCTATATTATTTTGCGTCAAGCGAAATTGCAATGGGCGATGAATACCAAATGTTGGCCATGCAGGCGGAATCCATCTTCCGTATGGCGATAGTGCAGAATTAATTGTTGTCGGCGCAAGCATTAGATTTAAGGAAATAAATACACGCTCGGTATGGTAGTGGTGTCTGTGTGGGTTGAGGTGGATGTTGTGCATGATTAAGTTTGCGCACACGATAAGTACAAGTATTAACAAGATTGCGCGGCGGATTTTTTTGCTGCTCATACGTACCTCCATTATGATTAAAACACTTCCAGGCCAAATATCCAATGTGCTCAAAGTGAGCACATTGGACTGACACGAGGACGGTTGGCTATATGTAAGGGGCTACTGCAAACATATTTTGCAACAGCCCCCAAAACTACTATATCACTAATCCCAATAAAACTCCGCTACAACAGCATGGCGCGGCCAGCCGGCAGTGTAGAAAAATATATCTCCGCCTGCACGCCGGTAATCTAATAAAGTTCGGCGCATTTCTGTGGTAACATAATATCCGGATGGGATAACGTCTAAAACTATCCTGTAGTGTTCTACGCCCTGTTTGGGAAGTGGATGCAGAGCTAAGCAATAATCGAAGATGAGATACTCATTAGGAAAAACTTTGTAGGCAAAGTAGTCAAGAAAATAGAATTCCTCTCTTATCACCGGATACGGTATTAATAGCCGCCAATATTGCCCGTCGCAAAAATCGATATGAAAACTACCGCTACTGGTAAAGGGCCCGGGATAATTTACATGTCGCCTGCGCCTATAGTCGGGCACAACGTCAATTGCCATATCAGAATTGTTTTCTATGCGCAATTGCACGCTGTCCGAAGATATAGTTACAACTTCCATAATAATTTTGTCCACCAAAAATGGCAGAGTGCGAATAGTGTCTGCGAGAGGTGCTGGTTCGTCATAGGCTTCCAGCTCATCATAATAATCGCATGCTACAAAGGCAACTACAATACATACAATTATTGCAGCATAGCACACAATGTTTTTTTTCATGAGACACCTCCATTTATTTCACCACTTACTACACATGTCCATTCCAAATATCTAGCTTTATCAGCTACCGACGCACACTGCTCCCTAAAGCACGATTAATTTCAGTAGCTCGAGACGTGTGGGCAACAGCAGTAGTACCACCTGATATTATCCCAAATACACCACCGGTAAAAATACAAAAAACAATACCACCACTATCTCCATGTGTTCCCGCAAGATTTGACATAATAGTGTTGTTAACTGTAACATGAACTCCTCCCACTGTTCCAGACATAGTACCACCGCTAGATGATGTAACTTGCCCAAAACGTGAGCCTAATGTAGCCCCAGTAGCTGCGATTTCTTGCCCTACAAAAATATGCGAAACAATGTGGCTGGATATTGCAACACCTGCAGTAGTATTACGAATTTCAACATTTGGCTCCAATGTGATAAATGCAGCATCAAAACCTTGTAATCTAACATGGTTAGCATTTGCTACCCTACCAATTCTCGTAGTACGATCTCGCAAATAAATTGTATCACCACTTCGCAGTCCACCGCCCAGGTGTGCGGCAGTCATAAAGCCTCTGGCTCCACCCAAAGTAGCCCTATAGCCAATGGAACCTATCGCAACCCAGGTACGATTGCGCTGTACATAAATCCATTCACCTACACCACCCGAAATAGTGTTAAAAGGTGTTACGGAAATTTCTCCAGCACTCATATGATAAGAGTCCTGCAAGGCATCTGCATATAACATATCACAACCAAGCACAATTGGCCCATCAGATTGTACAAACGCAAGTAGTGGCGCGTCAAAAACAGTAGTCCTAAAAAGGTCAATTGTTTCGTCCGTAAAATCATACAATTCTACAACCACCCTATTGCCTATTACATCCAAGTGCCAGCCATAAGCAGTTGCTTCATCAAATAATTCGGGCGCGTATTGTGACAAATCGTTCAGTGCGTGTATCGCCGCCCACAAGTCACTGTACGCAAACTCAACTTCCCTTACAGCAACGCCTTCGCTAGTTTGCATTTGCTCAATATGCGCATTTATTGGCCTTTGCGCTACGTCACGGCCTTCAAGTACAGGTGGTACTACAGGCATGTTTACCATAAGCAAAACCGCATTGCCGTCGCCATCAATATACGCGCCGCCAAAATATTCTGGGAACATAAGCTCGCCGGTTCTGCTTATGGGAAGCGAGTCAACAAAATTATTAAGCATCGTAAGTGTTCTTACATAGTTTGTCGCAAATTCTACACCGCGCTCGGCGGCAAGTAAATCAAAGGGCGATGCCGTTTCGTAATCTAATACATAGGCTTGTCCTGCTGACATTTGTATTGGTGTCAAGCATAACACAAAAACAACCATAACTGCAATAAATTTGTTTACTGTTTTTTTCATGGAAATTCTCCTCCGCTTTTTGAGATATTTTTTTTGTGTTTTACGTTACATGGCCATGTAAACGTCTTACACTATAATTATACCCCCCCCTGGAATTGTCAACATAAATTTCCAAAATATTTATCACAACTTGTATGTAACTTCAAGACATTTCAAAAGTCCGCTATCGCAAGGAAGATTTCCCCGGCAACTTCCTTGTTTGGTAGCAGCGTGACATTCTTAATTTCACGTACAGTAAACGCCCTTGATTTACCCTGCCCACTCGCCAAACCCCGCAATCCGCAGGGCTGGATTTACATGCAAATATTAGCCATTTTCCGCGAAGAAGATTTGCGCAATGTTGACCCTGTGCGGTTTAAGCACCTTGCAGAATTACATGTCAAAGTGTGATTATGGAGGGGCAAGCAAACATTGAAGCCTGCGTCTAGCTGTTTTTCAACGGCATATGCGCAGGCTTTTACTTCATCAGTCATACCCTCTACTAAAGCATCGTTATAGGTATTGATTTATCATTTCCGGAAACGGTCACAAGGTTATCATATAAGCAGACAACCCCGCCTTGCCCTCGCTTGACTGTTAGTATCTTGTCGATAATGTAAAACTTCTCAACATCTGATTTTTTCGGGTCAGCGTGTTTCTTTATCTCAATGGGGTACAGTGTGCCACCCTCCTCAATCAGCAGGTCAATCTCGTTTCCATCACGGTCACGATAGAAGTATAGAGGCACATCCAAAATTCCTTTATTGGCATAGCTTTTGATAATTTCGCTAATGACGAATGTTTCAAAGAAAGCTCCTGCCATTGCCCCATTCTTTAATACCGGAACAGTATTCCAACGAGTAAGGTAGGCGGCAAGCCCTGTATCAAGGAAGTAGAGTTTTGGTGTCTTTACCGTGCGCTTTGTGATGTTGTTGTGATATGGCTGTAGCAAAAAAACCAAATTTGATGTTACCAAAATCGAAAGCCAACGCTGTGCCGTAGGTTGGCTAATACCAACATCACGAGCAAGTGAAGCCACATTTAATAATTGCCCGGTAAGGCTTGCAACCACAGTCATGAATTGCAAAAACTTTACTTCATCACCGACCTGTGCTAAATCCCTCACATCTCGCTCAATATAGGTTGAAACATAGGCTGCATAAAACATTTGAGGGTCAAAGTCTAAGTTGGCACAAAGTTCGGGGAAACTTCCTCTATGAATCATCTCCCAAACATCAGCGTATTCGATGTTTGCCTGCTCTTTTGACCGCCTTGCAAAGTATTCATCTGTAGGCATGAACGGCTCTTTGAAAGCAACCTCACACCTTTCACGCATGGAAAGTCCTAACAGATTGAGAATGCCAATCCGTCCGGCTAAAGACTCGCTTACATTTTTCATCATTGTAAATTGCTGTGAACCGGACAAAAAGAATTGTCCTTTTTTCTTATCCCTGTCTAGGATGATTTTGATTTGTGGAAATAAATTTGGTGCATACTGCACCTCATCTACAAATACCGGCGGTGGATTATCTTTGAAAAAAGTATTGCTGTATTCAAATGCGCTTGCAAGCTGAATTTTATCGTCCAATGTAACATATCCGGCATCAGCCGCAATTTCTTGAAGTAGCGTAGTCTTGCCGACCTGTCTAGCCCCTGTGACTAAGACTGCCCCAAACATCTTTGATAATTTCGCAATTGCATCTTCCGCATGACGTTTATAATACACGCTATGCACCTCCTGTTCGGCAAATTTAACATTGCATGTTATTATAGCCAGAGCGCTAGCTAACTGTCAAGATTATTTGGGCTTTCGCAAGCTTCGCAATGATAGGTAGATACGCTTTGGTTTTTCTTGCTATTTTTGTGTATTGGGGTATACTAAGATTGTAGCAAATATATCGGAGGTGCAACATGATCTTAGAAAGTATCCAAAACCGCCGCAGTATCCGCAAATTTAAACCTACTCCCGTAACCAAAGAGCAGACACGCCTTATGCTGGAAGCAGCTATGCTTAGCCCGTCTGCATGTAATACTCGCCCATGGCGTTTTATTGCCATTACCAACCGCGAAATGCTTGATAATCTTACTGAAGTTCACCCCCATGCAAGGATGCTGGCGACTGCGCAATTGGCAATAGTAGTTGTGGCTTTACCAGCCGCGCAAGAGGGCAATTTGAATGGCCTGCCCTTTGGCTTCTATCCACAAGACTGCGGCGCGGCCACACAAAACATCATGCTTCAGGCAGACGCACTGGGCCTGGGGTCATGCTGGTGCGGCGTATACCCCAAAGGGGAAAAAATAGCGGCTCTTTCCCAGCTGTTGGAGATACCCAAAGGCGAGCTTCCGTTCTGCATTATCGCCATTGGCGAAAAGGACGAAGAGCCCAAACAGCGCGGCAAATACGAGGAAGATAGGGTTACTTGGATAGAGTAGACAAAATGCTGGAATCAATATCGGATAACATTTTAACCACTGTTTCCATTGGGTGCTCAAAATCCCTCGAAACCCACAGTCCAATAACCCCAAGCCATCCAGAAAGACTGAATTGAACGTAATAATCCATTTTCTCAGAAATGTTCGCTATATTGTGCCAACAATCGATGCAAGCATCTTTGAATAAGCCTGTAAGACGTTCATAAAAAGCGGTGCTAATACTTCCACCAAAAAACAAGCGAGATACTTGTCTGTTTTTATTTATATAACCAAGCAGGTCACTGAAGAATATCTCTGGCTTAAAAGTATAGTCTGTTGAAATAATCTCGCTAATTTCTTGGATGATATTATCCTCCACATGGCTATATAGCTCGTAAATATCTTTAAAATTGGCATAAAACGTAGACCTGTGAATGTCCACTTTATCGGTTAATTCTTTTACCGTTATATTCTGTATGCTCTTTTCATTAAGAAGTTCGACCAGCCCTTCTCTAAGGGCTTTTTTTGTTTTGCGCACGCGCCTATCTTCTTTACCTTCTGCACCCATATAAATCATTCCTCTCTATCCAACATAGTAGGGGAGATATGTCTGTTAAAAGACAGTTCAAACCCAAACTGATTATTGTTATCCTTACACATGTCTATTATCATATAAAGTGTAGATAAAAACAATATCGCCTGGGAGGTTTATATGCCACATCGTAAAATTCTTATTGCGTTAAGCATATTTAATGCGACAGTAAATACAGTGTACTTAGTCCGGTTTATTGGAATACTTCCGCCTGAAGAAGTCGCCTATGGGTATGTTCCGTGGTTTATGTCATTTGCATTGCCCAATACTGTTTTTGTCTTGATATCATGGCTTCTGGTGTATTCATTGCTGAAAAAACGTGGCACACTAGCCGTATTATCAGGATTGCTAAATGCAGGAGGCCTAATCTTCCATGCACTAAACGGTTTAATGTTCGGGTTTTATTCGGGCTTTCTTACAGTTATGACATTTAATACAGTATTTGAAATCGTTGTTTATGTATATGGCTTATCCCTCGCGACATTCTACATCACGCAATTTATCGGAGGAATTAAAAATTGCTGACGCTATATTTTTCAGGAACAGGAAACACCAAGTATGTCGCGGGCTTATTTAGCAAAAAGATGAACGCAAGATGTATTTCAATTGAAGCTGCTACAGATTTCGCGGCTGAAATTAAAGCAAATGAAACAATAACTTTTTGCTACCCAATATATAATTCAAGGGTACCCCGTATTATGAGAGAATTTGCGCATAACCATATGACGGATTTGGTTGGCAAAAAGATAATAATTCTTGTAACCCAGCAGGTATTGTCTGGCGATGGCGCAAGGGTATTTACCGACTTGTTTGAAAAAGGCGCAATAGAAGTCATTTATGCAGAACATTTTAATATGCAACAAAATATGGGGAACATCCCTATATGGTGGATGTTGTTTAAGCCGACAAAGCGGTCCCAACAAAAGTTTATCAAGAAAACAAATGCAAAAATGAATATCGTCTGTAGCAATATCAAGAACGGCATTGTTAAAAAACGTGGTTTCTCCAAGTCTTCAAAGCTTTTGGGATGCATACAAGGAAAGCTGTGGCAAAAAAACACTAAGGATATTAAGCCCGTTAGACTTGAAAAAAAGTTGATGAGCGGCATACGAATCCACAAAAATTGTACAGCTTGCAATATATGTACAAAAATTTGCCCTATGAAGAACTTGATAAACCACAAAGGGCAATTACAACATTTGAACAACTGTACAGTTTGTTACCGCTGCGTTAATAAATGCCCGCAAAAAGCGATTACCGTATATATTCACCTTAAACCCAAGTGGCAGTATATTTTTAATTAAACATCACTTTCGGGATATCACTACTACGCTATGCACCAGCCCCGGTGCGATTTCGATTTTATCCACGGTTCTTATAAGCCCGCCAAGTTTTGCGATGGTGGGTTTTGCATTTTCAAGCTCTTCTTCCACTGTGGGGCCTTTCATTGCCAAAAATGTGCCCCCAGGGGCGGTAATAGGCAGCACCCACTTTGCCAGCTTGTCCATGCTGGCAACGGCGCGGGCTGTGCATATATCAAAGGTTATCCCCTGCCGTGCCATGTCCTCTGCACGGGAATGCACGGCTTGAACATTATCAAGCCCCAATTCGTCGATAACTTCCTGCAAAAAAAAGACCCGCTTCCGCAACGAATCTATTAATGTCACGTGCAAACCTGGCCGCATTATTGCAAACACAAGCCCGGGGAAGCCCGCACCTGTACCAATGTCGGCAAGACGCGTGCCGGTTGCGATATACGGCAGCAATGTCAGGCTGTCTATTATATGCTTGACGGCAAACTCCTGCGGGCAGGTGATGGCGGTCAGGTTCATATATTTGTTGGTTTCAAGTACTTTTGCTTGATGCTTGTCAAGTAAATTAAGCTGGGTAGCCGTTATAGATATACCATTTTGGCCGGCCCAATCAGTTATTAGCCCCGTGTGCATTCTTCTTGCTCCACTCCAAATATTTTCCACTTACCGTTTTTGTCAGGCTCTTTTATCATGTGCAAATGAAGCAGTTTACGCACTTTGCGCCTGGCATCGCAACTATCATCGCACACGTAAATGCTGCGGGTTAGGCAGTTTTTTTGCGAATTTACATATGTGGCTATTTTAACATGCCCAATATCCGCGCTAAGCAGCTCGCGCAGTTCATTAAGGTCCAGCTTTGCAGAATATACTTTGCTTACAAATGCCCATGCATCGTCTGGGTTGGCGCGCACGGCGTCCAAAAAACGGGAAACGACTTGCTGACTTGCATCATATTCCATACGCACATATGGCGCGGGTCGTTTTATTTTTATAAATGGAAGGTGAACGTTCAAGGGGATTCCTCCTAAAATTTTACCTTGTGACAAATTTCGCAAGGCATATGTACGAGCCGACTTCTTGCAGAAATTTTGAAGCTATGCAAGAAGTCTAGGAAAAATCCCTTCTTCGTATAATATGCACTATGGTTGCTAGGGTTACTTGCTTTTTAGATATACCGACAAGATACTTAAATCTGCAGGGGAAACGCCGGTTACACGGGATGCTTGTCCAAAATTGACGGGGCGCAGGGCGTTCAATTTTTGCCGCGCTTCCAACCGCAAGCCCTGAATACTGTTGTAATCTAAATCCATGGGCAGGGGGCGGCTTTCCATTTTACGAAAAACTTCGGCCTGGGCGAGCTGTATGACAATGTAACCTTCATATTTTATTTGGATGTTGACTTGTTCCAGCACGGCATCCCAAACATAAGCAGGCAAGCCCGCGCCGTCACCTAGTTGAACAAACTGCAAGACATCATACAGGCTTATCTCTGGCCGCTTTATGAGGTCTGTCACCTTTGTACCAGACTGCAACAACGAGCTCCCTTTTTCCGCAAGTATTTCGTTTACCATGCTGGGGCTTACAGTAATGGCAGATAGCCGTGCGCGCTCTGCTTCTATTGCGGCACGTTTTTGCTCAAATACTTGATATCGTGCTTGCGGGATATTGCCCGCTTCATATGCTTTTTTTGTCAGGCGAAGGTCGGCATTATCCTGCCGCAAAAGCAGCCTGTATTCCGAACGGGATGTCATCATGCGGTATGGCTCTTTTGTGCCTTTGGTTACAAGGTCGTCTATCAAAACGCCAATATAGCCTTCCGCACGGTCAATTAATATATCTGCCCCCGCGGCGTTTAGGCCTGCGATAAGGCCTTGCGCGGCGGCTTCTTCGTAGCCACTGCTGCCGTTTATTTGCCCGGCAAAGTATAGTCCATTCACATGCTTGGCTTCAAGTCTAAGCGAAAGCTGCGTCGCGTCTATGCAGTCGTATTCAATAGCGTATGCCGGGCGCATAATTTCGCAGTTTTCCAAGCCGGGAATAGTACGATACATTGCAACTTGCACATCTTCCGGCAGGGCACTGCTCATGCCCTGTACATACATTTCTTGGGTAGATAACCCCTCTGGCTCTATAAAGACCTGGTGCCTGTCCTTGTCGGCAAAGCGCACAATTTTATCCTCTATGGAAGGGCAGTAGCGCGTACCCGTGGCGGTAATAAGGCCGCTGTACATTGCCGAACGGTGAATGGATTCCCGTATAACATCATGTGTACTTTGGTTTGTGTATGTCAAATAGCATGGTTCCTGCGAGCGTGCTATCGTCGCGGGGTCGGTTTCAAAAGAAAACGGTACAAGCGTTTCGTCCCCGGGCTGGACAGCCATTTTGGAAAAATCTATACTGCGCTTGTGAACCCTGGCGGGCGTACCCGTTTTAAAGCGCTGCAAGTTGATTCCCAGCCGCTTTAAGCTTTCGCTTAGGCAGGTAGATGCACGCAGCCCGTTTGGGCCGGTATATGTGACTGTATCGCCATACAGGCAACGCGCGTTTAAATATGTGCCGGTGCAAACAATAACCGCGTCGCAGGGGATAACCGCGCCAGATTCTGCTTTTACGGCGGTAACGCGGCCCCCACTCCCGTCATTGCGAGGCGAAGCCGAAGCAAGCCACGGAGTTGCGACAATGTCCACCACTTCGCCTTCGCGCAGTGATATCAGCGGCTCATTTTCCAGGGCTTGCTTCATATATGTCATGTACTGCTTCTTATCTGCCTGCGCCCTAAGCGAATACACAGCCGGCCCTTTGCTTGCATTAAGCATACGGCTTTGTATAAACGTGGCGTCAATTGCCCGACCCATGCGGCCGCCCAGGGCATCTATCTCGCGAACAAGATGCCCCTTTGCGCTGCCGCCAATGCATGGGTTGCATGGCATAAGCGCGATGCTGTCCAAGCTTAGGGCAAATAGCGTTACACGCTGCCCAAGCTGTGCGGCGGCAAGGGCGGCTTCGCAGCCAGCATGGCCCGCGCCTATTACAATTATGTGTTTCATATTAACCACGTCCTAATAGCCTAAAAGCTCTAAAACAGCATCTACATCTGCTCGGTTATCAGCACTTGTAATCACAACAACAATCGTGCTGCCTATTCTGGAAACAACGCCAAGCTGCCCGCCGCTGGTTAGCCTGTATCTGCTAAAATTAGAGGTGTTTACCGAGCTGTAAGACGATGTATTTCCTCGCATACCTTCTATTTCGCGCCTAATTAACTCGAACGCCCGTCGTGCATATTCCATAGTTTCGTAAACAAGAAACTCTACTACAAATGCACCGCAGTCCGCAACCAAGATGTCTGTTACTGGGGAATTCTCATCCTCAAGTATGTGCGTGATATCTTCCACTGTATGCCCGGCCTCTGTCATGCGGGACGTAAATTCTGCGGCAGATATTGCTTCCCTTGAACCGCCGCAAGCAGAAAATAATAGAACGATAGCTAAAATAAATATCATGCATATGATACGTTTCATTTAAAATGCCTCCAAATGTAAATATTCGCGATAATCCACAAGTTCCATATCTTCACACTGCTTAATTAATTCGCGCAAAATATATAAATGCCCTGCACCATACAACAAAAAAACGCGATTGTAATTTTCGCACAATTTTTGCAAGTTAGCAAATATTTTTAAGTTTCGCATATACCATCTGCCAAACCAGTCTGCGCCGGCATACGACCCACCAGCCCCAACTGTATTTTTTACGAGATACAACTGTTGATTGTGATAAGACCATTCATCAGAGTTTATATTTCGCAACATATCAAGAATATTTTTTTCATTCATAAAGCCATGCAGCTTTTCCATGTGTTTGTCAAAGGTATTTTTTATATGCTCTGGTGTTTCGCCTTCTGGGAATACACCAAGCGCGGTATCATCATCAATGGCATGGATTTTATCCAAACCTATTGATTTACCTAATCTATAACCAACTTGAATAGCTTCATTGTTATTACGCATTTTTTCACAGTCGGACAAGTCGTTAAGCAAAAATTTTTTATAGCAGCTATTTACCGCTTCTTGCGCATGTGCAGCTATTTCTACCGCCACCGCATCAGGCTTAAATTTTACAAGCCGTTCGTTTATGTCCCAAAGTTGCTGCTGCATTTCTTCTGTATAGAAATCAATGGGGCTCTCATGAAAGTGGAACGTGCCCAGCAAAAATATTTTTGTCATACTTGATTCCATTCCTTTCAGTCGGGCAAAGCCCTCCTTGCGGAAGGCACAAGTAATTTGATGAAAGAAGCTGCAGTTCGCTTCTTTCACATTTTTACCCCTTCGTATATTCCTTTTATGTGCGTCAGCCCATCATAAATTTCCTGTCTGGAAAAATCATGCGCAATAAGATACTCGTCGCTCATTTCATCCAGCTGGCCATAAAAATTTAGCGCAACTTTGAGTTTATTCATGCTGCTGTTTTCTTCAATGGTGCGAAACAGTAAATTTTCTGCTTCATTTATTTTGCCTTCACTTAAATATTTTTGCAGCATATGCAACAAAAAAATATCCTCGCTTATTGTTAGGCCGCCGGATTCTTCGTCTTTGCTAACCATTTCTTGCGCGGCAGCTTTCCCAAACAGTATCGCGCCCAACCCACGCGCCAACATGTCTATTTGGCCTGACAGCCAGTCTTTTCCGGTATTACCTATCATGTATAATCGTCCCGCCTTATTCTATAATATTTGTGCTTCTATATGTGAAACAATTACGCTTGTTCCCATGTTTGCATCCAAGTTTCCATTAACAACAACGTCTGCATACCAGCGTGTTGGCTCTACAAATTCGTCGTGACGATAACGCACAGTATCCAAATATCTAGCCGCAACCTCGTCCAGCGTCTGGCCACGTGCCATGTGACGTTTTATGCGGCGACATAGACGCTCGTCGCTTTTTAAATCTACAAAAATCTTAAGGCCTAGCTTTTCCCGTAGAGGGGCAAAATAAAGTGCGAATACACCTTCAATTATTACAATGTCGGCAGAATTAGCGATGTCGGAAAAATCTGCATAAAACTTGTCCATATCCACAATATCCGGGTGGTTGTGCTCTACATATTCTATGCCGGTGAACGGGGCAACTGTCTTTAGCAAATCCCATTGGAAGTAATTGTCCATATTTATGACCGATGTTTTGTATTTCTCGCTAAGAATTTCCGCTAGCTTTGATGCTAATGTTGTTTTTCCACTGCATGTTCCCCCGGATATTCCTATTACATAAGTTTTCATGGGTTCCTGCTCTCTGATGTGTTTCATTAGACTTCTCCTGCATTTCAGTAAAGCTATTTTATCATAGGAACATACTATTGGAAATAGTAATCCCCCACGCAAAACTCGCACTTGTCTTGCGCTTTTGCCTGCCCAGCTATATAACAGGTTTAGCATTGCAAGCAAACATAATATGCCGTTTAAGGTAGAGCACCTCGAATTTGACTCGTGGGAAGCACTATAATTTGGAGAAGATGATTGCAGGCAATCCAACCCTCGCAAACGAGCAAAATTCCCAATGTTATCAAACTGATAACATTGTACCGCAAGGCAGAACCGCGACTCGTTTGGCAACACAGCAGGAACTGTTGCAAACGATAGAAATGATACTTGATGGCACACATCCGGCGCGTATGCCCCGGCAGGAAATGCCAGAGGACGCAGAATCCAATGAAGCGGACACTGCCGAAATTAGAAATGCGATAGGCCATATTTCTACAAGAATGGTGAGTGTCCGGCGGATGGTAAATAGAGCGGGTGCGAATAGAGGGAAGAACTTGAAGCCTGCGTTGCGAGGGCTGATAAATATGTTGGAGGAGCTTTACAGTAGGGTGTAGACGTCAAAAAACGGGGCTGTCTCGCTAAGCATTAAGTGTGAATATTTATGTGCTGGAATGACAAACATACGCATAATTATTCAACTTAGATGATTAGCAAGACAGCCCCGGGCTGCGCTAACTTTGTTAAATTACTTGAATTGTAACCGGCTTACTATCCACTATAACTACACTGTCCCAGTCGCCTGTCGTGCGGGCGGCTACGGCAAACCCGTCGCGGCCGGGGCCGGCATTTTCTGCCGCGGCAACTGTTATTATGGCTTGGTTGTCTACAATGTAGAACCTTGGCCCGCCTACAATAGATAAACCTGCGCGCCATGCTACGTTTAAGTCTACCCATGCGCCATCAGGCATTCCCTGAGTTGTGACTACAATTTCTACTACGCCGCCCGGTTCTACTATCGCTGGGTTTGGTGCAACGCTTACGATTCGAGGTACTACCGGCGTAGCTTCAAACAGTGCGTTAACAAGCAGCGCATGCACAGTTTCGCCATACACAGTGATGTGCAGGTTGATATACTGCCAGCTGCCGCCGTTTTTATTGACGTCTACCATGTTAAAGTAGTCTGCCCAGCCCGTACCGGCTACCCAAACTCTGTTGACTCTTACAAATTCCATTGCGCACTGCCCACTTTGGTCAAGTGCAACAATGGTATCGGCTGCGTCAAGGTATACCGGCGAGTTAACGCCGTTAAGCTGTGTCCACATGCGGATTGTGCCGGAAGCGGCAAGGCTTGCGTTTGGCCGTGATGGCGCACCGCCAGGGCCGTTATTAAAGATATCCCAGCTAAACACTGGCAGTACGGGTGGCTCGAACAGTGCATTTACAAGCAGCACATGCACAGTTTGACCAAACACGATTGCGGACAAGTTGATATATTGCCACTGCCCGTTTTTGTTAACGTCAACCATGTTAAAGTAGTTTGCCCAGCCTGTACCGGCTACCCACATTCTGTTTACTGTTACAAATTCCATTGCGCACTTCCCATTTTGGTCAAGTGCAACAATGGTATCGGCGGCATCAAAGTATACCGGCGCGTTAACGCCATCAAGCTGTGTCCACATGCGGATTGTGCCAGCAGCGGCAAGACCTGGGTTTGGTCGTGGATACTGCGTTCCGCCCGGGCCATTGTTAAAGATACTAAAACCCGGTACAGGGGGTGCAGGGCCAAACGCTACATATACCACCCTGGTTTGAATATTTGCAGTTGCCGCGCCTTCTACAAGCGTTACGTTAAATACATGCGGCTTCGGTGCAAGGCCTGCGGCAGTTAGCACAGGAGGGGTAGCCCAAGTTACTGTTGCCGTTACATTTAGGCCGGCAATTAAACCATCAATTTTGTCCTGCATTTGCGCAAGAGCAGCAGCAACTGTTGTTGCGGCATCTGTATCCCAGTTTTGGGTTATAGGCGGCCATGCAGGCCGGCTCCAATTTACAGGCCCTGTTGCCGTTTTGCCAAGTATCGCGCCTTGCGCCAATTCCAAATCGGTCACACCCGGTAGGAGAATTTGCAGGTTGGCAATCAATTCCGCTTCGTTAAATGGCCCGGGGTTTGCTTCAGTTGCGGCAAAGAAAGCATCCGCCGTAGCTGGCATATATCTTAGGTTTTGCAGAAGCACGATATATCCCGCCAATGCGCCAGAAGTTTTTGAAGAGCAGTGGTAGATATTGTCCTCTACAAAGATGTTTAAATCCGCTTGCGTGGTATTGTTTGTTCTGCGTCTTACCATGGTGTCATCCCAACGCGTAGTGGTTCCCGGAAGGTAAACATCTTGTGAGTAGTCGGCAAAATCCCGGAAAGGAGCTAGGTTATGCCCTGTTGTATTGTTTCTTACGTCAATATTGTTGAAAAGATTGTCTGTTGCGCCGGGTGCGTCACCAGGACGGCGTATCCAGAAGGCTTCAATCATGACACCGCCAGAGCCATTGCCCAACGCAATATTGTTGTAAACCTGTGTTACGGCACCTCCGACATATATGCCAGAGCCTTCATACCAATACCAGTCATAGTAGTAATAATCCGGGTCAACCCAAGTGTTGCCTGGCTGAACGGTCGTGGGCTGCTGCCAGCGGCAACCATAAATATTGCCCGCGCCGGCAACAATATTGTTCCTGACTATAGTCTCAAGAGTCCAGTCACCCATCTGGCCGGCGTAAGACCCGTGAACCATAATCGCGGGGCCTCTTGTGTTTATCCACAGGTTGTTTTCAACCAATCCGGTCATGCCGCGCTTCATCTGCATTCCGAAATTTGAGTTCCCGTCTAAGTTAGGCCTTGGCATACCTGCGCCGCACAGGAAGTTGTTGCGGACTACAATATCCCTGCCCCTGCCAAGCCCGTTATGATGACCGATATAAATGTTGGTGGCACGGGTATTGAGGAATTTGTTGTATGCTATTAAGAAACCGTCTATATCGGCATTTGCGCTACCGGCATTGACCGCAAGCGCCTGACCGCTTCCGAAGCCGTCCGCTTGAGTAGAGCCAATAAAATAGACATTTGTTACAGAAACTTGTGTCATTACATGGTTGTTTACACCGCCAACACGCAGCATGTGCGACCAGACCGGGCCGGGGCATCCAAATTCCAGGAAGGTAATGTCTATATGGCTGCCTACGACCCAAAGCAACGGACCGGTGGTTTGCCCGCTTCCGGGGCGGTCATGACTAATACGAGGACGCTCCCCGCCGGGGTATCCGCTGATTGTTATCGGGTTGCCCGGTGTCCCGCTCATTGTTGGGTTGGGCAGGACAAAGTCGGCTGGAAGCCCCTGACGATGATGGCTTGTTCTATTCCATACATAAGGCAGCCTGCCGTATTCACCTTCATGGAAGTACAGAGTATCGCCCGGCATAAGCGCGTAGAAAGCAGTTGCTATTTCGCCGGTTGGGTGATGCGTAGAGACTGGCCATACTTCAAGTCTAACATTTCCGTTTGCTTTTACAGCCTCAAAGACGTTTGAGCCGTCGCGCTGCCCATAAGTGACTCTATCGCCGTTATCCAGAACAGTAAACACGCGTATCCTGTCTTGAAGAGACGCTACGTCTGAATCAACGGTGTACAGCCTGTTGCCGATGCCGCCGGTCCTGATTATACCGGGTGCAAATTGATATGGCCCTTCATAAAGGTCAAACCAAACTACACCGCCATTTAGGCGGCCGTAAGCACCCATGTTAGCGTTGAGTCCAGATATACCAGGGATAAATTTACCCGCGCCAACCGCAGGCGAATTGGCCGGGATATCCAATGCCAGCAGTCCGCTTTGGTGGCTTGGGCATTCGAAATAATGCCTACTAAAGGAAGGAGCCCTTTGGAAGTCCCATTCCGGGCGAACACCGAAGTAGAACCCATCCCATGCGCCGCCCAATGTGGCGGAAGTTATAAGCTCGCGCCTAAGCAGCGGGTTGTTATCGTCCGCGCGGCCAAACAAGCTGTTTTGGTTATCCACCATATGCGGGAACAAATGCTGTGGCGGCGATACTTCCAATAAACATTCCCAAGTAGATATGACCTGCACAAAGCCGGGGTCTATTTCAACGTAAGTGCCGGGGCCTGCAAGGCCGTATCTATTGACGCGTGGCCCGGCAAAGCGCGACGTAAAAGCAATGCCATCGCCCTGATCGGGTACGGGGAGGCCGCGGGCTGCCATAAAATCAATATCCAGCTGGTCCACTGCCCGCATGGCACGATCCGGCCCGTATGGCGCAGTCATAACAACCGCGAAAGCATTGCCTTGGAATGTGCGCGGGTCACCAAGTATGCAATCCGCAGGCCGCCTTGTGTACAGGAAGTTATAGTCAAACGTGAAGTTGCCCAGGAAACCATTGTTGGCAGAGGTTGAGTCGTAAATAATCCCGCCGCCGGTTTCAATGATATTATTCATATACACGTTGCCAAGCTGGAAGCCGCCGCCGCCCAAGCGGAAGGCCGCGCCCCAAGACATGCCAAACCTGTTAAGCGGCATATGGAAAGTATTGTTGTAGATAAAGAGACCGCGCACAGCTTCAAAGTGCTGTGTATTCCTGCCCCTGTGGTGTTTTACCGCGTTGGTAGAAAAACTGCTTACATAGTTGCCCACAACAAACAGCGGCCCTGGGTAAGAGGACGAGAAAGACAGCGGGTGAGTAAGCATTTGACCCATGCGGTTATTAAAGAAGCGGGTGTTTACGTTCATGCCGTTAAGTTCCACGCCGTCGTCTGTGTTCATGTAAAAGATGTTGTTGTAAATGTCCAGTTCCTGCGAGTACCAGAAGTCCAGGAAATCCCCGTTAAAACCTGCCGGGTGTAAGCCCCATGCGATACTGGGGAAGTATGGGTCGTATGGCCTAAATGTTGTAAGCACCAGTTCGTCCGCGGATAGCAGGGATTGCGCAATCATCCTTTGGGTTGCGTTGGTACCCGCTTGCGGCCAACGGGGGTGATTATTTTGCCCCAAGTTATACCCAAAGAAAGTTGGGTCGCCGCGCTCGGTTATAAAGATGCCATCTACGAAGCCATAAAAAATATTGTCACGGATAGTCCAGAACCCGCCCGCGTTATTTTCGTGAGAAATGGACACAAGGGTCCTTCCCGGGGAATGGCTTGGGCCGTGGTGGTGGATTAAATCAGTTTCGGTGCCTGTCCAATCCGGGTCGTAGTCTGTGTACGGGAAATCCAGAAATTGAGCGTCCTGCACCCTTGCGTCACTTGAGTCGCTGATTATGTTACCTATGATAAGGTGATGCAATTCGCGATTATTTGTACGCGGCCGCGGGGTGTTGTTACCGGCTTCATGCCTGTCGTATATTATGCTGATATTGGAATGTCCGTTGCCGTCATGGATATAGCTGCCGGAAATTGTGATATGAGAACAAGCTTGCAAAATCAACAAATGCCCCCGTCTTGCGGGCACCATACCATCAAGATGAGGCAGCCCCGCGTTTGTTATTTCTACATTGTGTATTGTGATGTGGTTGGCGGCTACAATGCGGGTTGGACCAAGTATAAGGGCATGTCGGTCTGGCCTTTGGCGGCCTTCAAACTGCGAACCCCATTGCAAATAGCGTCCCATCAAACTGCCGCTGGCAGATGTTATGACAATTGGCAATTCTGCCGTGCCGCTTAAGCCAAAAAGCCCTGCCGCAAGTACCGCGCCCGTATAATGATGCCCGTGCGGGTTGGCGTCGCTTGACGGTTCACCAACATAAAGTTCTATTACGGTGCCCGGCCCGGCAACAGCAAGTGCCGCCGCAAGTTCGTCATCGTCATGAACCCTTACAACAGTAAAGCGCGGGTCGCCTACCCAATGCTCCATTACATACTCGGGTTTTGTGGTAACTGTGGTTGTGTACGTATCCTGTAATGTGCCACCCTTTGTGTCATACAGGCGAATCACGATGTCATAAGTAGTGCCTGGCTGTAAATCAAACAGGCTGGTTGCCATGTTGTTGCCATCGTAGCGGTGGAACCAGTGCCCCTCTTGATACAGCCTTGTACCTGCTACGCGGTAGAAGACTCTTGCGTACGGTGTGAAGGGTAGAGTGGCTCCTTCTTCAATTGTCATTGGCATGCCGGTGACATTAATGTTTAAACCGGCGGTTATGACATTGCCATAGACTTGCACCCTGTTAATAGCCATTGTGCCAGTACCTTCTTGCGGCTGGAATGCTTGTACATCCTCCGCTGCCAGCACAAACCCCGACGGTAACATAGACATCACCATCATGAGTACTACCAGCAATGCTACTTTCTTGCTGATGTTTTGCCTTTTCATTTCTTGTCTCCCTTCTGCTTAATGGGGCTCTGCCCCATACCCTCTCGCAAGCTCTGCTTGCTGGCCGGGCGGCCTTGCGCCTCCGCAACCTGCTTCGCAGGAGTTTGCCCCGCCGTTCCGCAGGGAGTAAATCCCTGCTACACTTCCTCGGCTACGCCTGCGGGAAGCGTGACGGCACGCTTATTTATACTTTGTAGTCACTTAAATATTACGTGCGATTTTTACAAATTTTAGCACATAGCTAGAAGTTTATCAATGAACATTTCGCAAATTTGATAAAAAAAGGATAAATCACAGCGACAATTCTCGTAATTTGTACAGTATTGGCTAGGCAGTCATGTAATAAAATTCAAACGCTGTTGGTATATTGTCAACAGCGTTTTACATAGAAAATTCTGAAAGGTGATGAATATGAAAAAAGACTTGAAAACTATGCTTTTTGCCGGGTTATTCGGCTTATTAGTTTTAACAGGCTGCACTGTGGCTACAGAGCAGACACAGGAAGCTGGCTGTGTTGTGGACGCGTGGCGAGCAGGGAGTTTGGAATATGAGCCGCCACAATTATATGTATTCCTTGAGCCCGAACAAGAAGTTCAAGTTATTTCTGATGGGAGTAAACATGAAGCGCTTGAGCAAAGTTTAGATTACGACGCTTTTTTGGAATCATTGAATGCTTTTGGGTTTGAATTTGAGGAAGCGGGATTTTATCAAACGGGAAGTAAGGTTGTTTATATTGGTGATGAGCGGCTTCTTATTTATGGGCACGTAACTACACGACCCTACGCCCCTCCTGCAACGGTCTCGATTACATGGGAGGCGGAAGTTTCGTGGTTTAACACAAGTTCGGCGTTGAGGGTTATTTATTTGGGCGAGGACAAAGAAATAATTGCGTTTCTTAATGAAAGGTATCACAATGAATAAGTGGATTTGCATTGTTATTGCTTTTGCATTGCTTTTTGGGAATATGACTACAGTACATGCATGTTGGCTTCCCCCTGAATCTGAAGTGCTGCATGTTCTTGAAGAATGCCAGGAAAGTGCCAAAACTGGGGTGTACTATAACACCACTCCCCTTACATTAGCCTATTATTTATACTTCCCTAACAGCCATAATCTGATATTTGAATCTTGTCTCGTATTTTCTTCCGATATGCAATATTTAGCATGGTTTCCTTCAAGCAACCACCAATCATATGTCATAGTGTTTTTTGCAAACGGAGTTATCCAAAACACATATGCAATTGCCGACCTTGTGCATGATATGAGCGCATTAACATTGACTTCCATTGGGTATACATGGATGGGACAGCCGCGCAGAAGATTTAATTCTGCAACCGGTGTACTAACCTTAACAACAGCCGATGCTATAACCTATCAATTTGATATTACTACTGGCGAAATTTTACGTAGCACATATGGTTCATCCCTACCTGTATCTTATGAAGTTTCGTCTGTATCTTATGGATTTTATTTAGTTATAATTTTATCTGTTGGAATTGCAGGGTTGACTGGGGTTGTTACATTTTTATTATTAAAGCGTAAATGCCAAGTTTAACAAAAGGCTGGTAGTAACCAGCATTCGAGAACTTTTGCTGGTATTCAAAATGAATACCAGCAAAAAAATTTATTGATACAATTCTTGCAATTTAGACAGAATTGGTAACACAACACTTTTTTTATGTTATTCTATTGTAGTAGAAATAGATTAACCAAAAAATTTAAAACTTTAAATCTGGAAGCATCCCAAAATGGTGAGCTTGGCATGTTAGTCGCCGATGGAATTGGCTGGTTGCTCGCGGATTCCTAGAAGAGCAACTACAACGAGTGAGGAGGTGAATCTTATCAGAGAATAGATTTACAATTAATGAAAAACGCGCACTAAAACGGATGAATGTAGCTATGACTACTGTACCTTTATCCATCAACAATAGTGGCAAAGCAACTATGTTCGGCATCGTTATTGCCAACCCCAGCGCAGAAAACATCACAATCAATACTGTGCTAGAAAGAAGATGTGCTAATGAAGCAACCCATAATTTGGTCACAAAATATACTGTGTGACCACAGCCGATACTTGGGTATCAGAAAGACCACATTACGTGGTAAAAGTATATCGCAATTTCCATAACCATCATATCGTAGCGCAATCTGCCCCTGCAGCGCAACCTGCAAGAAATGTATTGAATAGCGTGAATCCAGTGATTGGAATTAACAGTTCGACAAATCTGGTCAGGATTAGAGCTAGTTTACATTCAAGGCTTCACACTAATGCATACTATAGTGCAATTAATGCATTACTAACACCTGTTCATGGCAATCGTGCTGCGACAATTACTCGCATGAATACAGCACGGGCTATCTTATTAGCCGCAAGCAATTCAATCCCATCTTAACATATCGCTGGCCGTTTTTGTTTGTAAAATCACATGACCAGTGTTATTTAGTTAGCGGTGAACGAAAATTTCATGATTTCATGGGGCGGGGGGCATCACTCCTGCCCTATGTTCATGAAATAACATGTGTATTTTAGTATCATACATAGGCATTGCGCCTATTGACAATTTGTGCATTGTCTGCACTAAAACAGTTAATGCGCTTGTTTTAAAGACTCACCATGTGATAAATTATTGATATGGATAAAAGGCAACTTGCAAAAACGATACTGATTCAGGTATGGCATTAGTGAAATATTTTTAAGTCAATAACTATGATTGGGAGTGTGTCATGTATGAAAATAAATTGTCCGTCTTACAACATATTGATTTCACCAGACGAAACTATCTTGGTAAATAACAACAATAAAGTTTCGTTATTCGCCATAACCAAAAATGGCTTCAACGAACTAAAGCAGTTTAATGTATTCAAAAATCCATCAAGGGCTGCCTTGTCCTCCGATGGAAAAATGCTTGCCTATAGTAACACTTCGGGTCATATAGCAGTACATGATATTGAAACCGGCAACTTATTAGTAAAAAGCAAATGCTTGTCTAAAGAGGGATATAATTTGCATTTTGTTAATAATGATACGCAGATTATTTCATCCGAATGGTCTGGAGATGTTTTTATTTTAGACATTGAAAGCGGCAAAACCACCATGCTTAATAGTTTCCCTCTTCATAATTCTACAAATTTAATGCCCATTGCTAAGAATCACTTTATCGTCATAGGGTCAATATTAGCCGGCGGAACGCTGGCATATAATTTTCAAATCGACAACAATGAAGCGACTTTTACGGAATTGTTTTCCTCATATCCTCATCGGCTGGAAAGCAGTTCTTTTATCTGTTCTGAAAATGAAGTTTTCTTCTATGGGGGCAACACCAACAACAGCTCTAGTACATGGCTTAACAAAGATATTGCAGAAAACTCCTTGTTTTCGTATAGTTTTTCCACTAAAAAATTTTGTTCCATCATTGACATTCAGCAATTACTTGGCATAAATTGTAGCTTGAATTCAGATTATGGTTACTTCGCAAGTATGTGTATAAGCAAGAGCAAGCAATATGCCTTAATTGGATTTTCAAACTCGATTATCATTGTCGATTTACTAAACAAAAAGCATATCGGTACAATTAAAGCGAAGTATCTTAGCAGTCTAAATTTTGTAAAATCTGATACGGAAGTCATAGTAGGTACATGGAACAATATACAGATTATTGACTTCCAAGATTTATGTCAGATGGAACAATGCTGATGCAACAACCGTTATTTATCCAGCAAATGAAAAACAACTCCCATTAAAAAACCTATATCGTGAAAGACAGGTTCTTTTTACTTCGTACATATAGTTACCATAGAGGAGTGGTGAGACAGGAAGCGTAAACTAAGGGGACAGCAGGCCCTTACAAAACAGCCTGCCGCCCCCGGCTCATTTAAACGCTTTAGTGTAGTTCAACAACCATATAAATTGGTACTTCATCCACTGCAATAGAGTTGCCGCCAATTACCGCTAGCTCTTTATTTTCGCCGGTAAGTGGGTTTATTAATTTTGCCTGCTTTACTCCGCCTTGTATGGTCACAAGCACGCCTTTTGTCACATTTTCGTAGTCGTAGTTTAGCAAATGCAAGTACTGTGTATTGCCGTCTTTTGTAAGTTCACATACAAGCGACTCCGGCCCTTCTACTGTTACAGGAAGCGCGTAATTGGCCGCCCATTTAATTGCTCCGCTCACACGGTGCATATCGGCAGGTGCTTCCCAACTTTGGAATTTAACGCGAACTTGTGACTCTTCAAACGGGTCATACGCCCAGCTATAGGTCGGGAAATCGTGCTTGGATGTTAAACGTGGCAAAACTGCAACACGTCCTTTTCCAAATGAGATGGAGCAAGGTGCGGCCTTGTCTGCAACCCCAAGGCGAGATTTTAAGCTGCGCTCTTTCAAGCCTCTGTAATTCTCGTTAAAATCGCCGGTATTGCCTGTAAGAACTAAGCCGCCGCCTTTTTTTACATATGCAAGCAACGCGTCAATTTCCTTTTCGTTTAAGCAAATTGCCCCGGGCAGTATAATAACCTGGCAGTGGTCAATGCATTTTAAGTCATGCAAAATTGCATACGGGATTTTCTCGCGTAGTAGCGTTTGGTTCATCAAGATACCCGCATACTGGCTTTCAAAATTGCTATAGCACATAGACGGCCTTGACTCGTACAAGTACGCACATGCCACAGGCTCTGCAGAATACATTTTGCGATTAGCTCTTGAAAAGTTTGCAAGAGGCACATGAAGCAGGTCTTCGTTGTCCCTTAATTTATATTGGTCAAACATGCTGATACAGTTGACGCTACCGTATTGGAATGCCATGTTTTCCGCTACCGCAAGCAGTCTTGCGTTTGGCGACGGGTCGCCCCATGGGTGGCCGGTAAACACCATTTTACCCATGGCGCGGTGAGCTTTGAAAATACGTGCTTTGTGAAGCAGCTGCCCATTATGATAGCCGGGTGCCGGGTCAACTTCGTTCCAAAAGGCGTCGCAGCCTGTGGCAAGGTCGTTTTCGTAAATACCCATGTAAAATGCGGAGTTTTGCCCTGTTTGCATAGAAGCATTAATTTCCACTACAACGTCCTCTCTCAAAGACTTGCAATAGTTATACATCTCGTCTATGCGTTTTTTAAGCGTAGATGTTTTAAATTCGATCCACTCCTGCAAAACAGGCTGGATAATTTCTGTAAGGTTTAAGTGATTTGCATAGTAATTCCATCTTGGCGGGCCTATGTTCTCTATTTTATCATGGCCAAAGCGGTCGATAGCTTCTTCCTTGGTTGGGTAGCGTTTTTTCATGAACTCAACAAACTCTTTTTTACACACATCGCAGTGGCAAACAACAGGCTCTACAGACCATGAAACATTGTCATAACCAATGGCGTCTGCTTTGCTTTCCATAATTGCGGCATGAGTCGCTAGTTTCAGATTATTCCAGAACCCATCGCGGTTTAAGCATGGCAGGTTACGGAAATTTTGATGGTTAAACCACAAATTAAGCGGCAAACCGTGTTCGTCACGCATAATCCAGTCTTCGTAGTCCGCGTTTTCTAGGCTGGCTGTTTCCGCCACTGCCGATTGAAACGCGATATACACCTGCACTTTTAGCCCATGCTTATGACATAGTGCTATAAACTTACTGGCAAGCTCTCTGTCTTGGCATTCATGTTCATAGCCAAAACCTTTGTGAAAATGGAAACGCATTACCGTTAACCCACGCGCCTTCATTTCCATAACTACTTCCTCTGTGTGAAGCGCATCCCATTCCTTTAGGGAATTAACATGTACGCGCCCTATGCGACGCAAAAATACTAATGGCTCGTGGGTTGATGTCATTACAAAGCCGTCGTTCAAAAAATTGTCTAACACTTTCATTGTTCATCTCCATTCTAGACTTTTTGTTCAAGACAAGCCTATTATATCACAATGCAATCAGTTTCGAGTGGTTACTCTTCTTAACTACTTGAATTTTTTTACGCACCGTTCACAAAACATTCACAAAATGTTAACTCCACATTTAAGTGTATTCTGATATACTCAGGTGCAAATTTATCAACAAGCGCGCCGTCGCGCGTACCGCAGGCGTAGCCGGAGGAAGCGGAAACGGGATTCATTCCCGTTCTGTACATTTTGCCTTCGGCAAAATGACAAGGCGGCGGGGTTTCATGCGAACACGCAGCAAAGCGGAGTGAGAGAGGGGCAGGGCCCCATTTAAATAGGAGCTGATCTATGTGATTGAAGTACGGAACCTGACAAAGCGATATGGCCAGCGCAAGGCTATAGACGACTTAAATTTCTCTATTGCCGAAGGGGAAATTGTTGGCTTCTTGGGGCCAAACGGCGCGGGTAAATCCACCACAATGAATATTATTACGGGTTTCATATCCGCCACCAGCGGCGACGTTACAATCAACGGTGTGGACATTGTTGCCGAGCCAGAGATTGCAAAGGCCAATATCGGCTACTTACCAGACACACCGCCTGTTTACCTGGACATGCGTGTAGCAGAGTATCTTAATTTTGTGGCAGAAATTAAGGGCGTTAAGCGCAGCCAGCGCAAAGAAATGGTAGACTACGCAATGCGTCAGGTATCTATTTCTGACATACCGCGCAGGGTTATCAAAAACCTGTCCCGCGGGTATCGCCAGCGCGTAGGGCTTGCCCAAGCCATGATAGGCAACCCCAAAGTAATTATTATGGATGAGCCTACAATAGGCCTTGACCCTAAGCAAATTATCGAGATGCGCGACGTTGTAAAAAACCTGGGCAAAAAACATACGATAATTATGTCGTCGCATATTATACAGGAAGTTGCCGCCGTTTGCGACCGCCTAATGATAATAAACCGCGGCAAAATAGTTGCTGCCGGTACGCCAGAAGATCTTTCCAAGGGCCTGACTAAAGGCCAGAACACAATGCAGGTTCGTGTAAAATGCGATAACGAGTTGCCGCTCCAAGAGGCTTTGCGGGAATATGCTGTTATCAAAAGCGTATCTGCCGAGGTGGGCAAAGAGCCGGGTACAATAGATCTTGTGCTTGCTGGCGAAAATGGGCAAGACATACGCGAACCTATTTTCCGCTGCATGGCCAAACACAATTTCCCAATCCTGTTAATGAAATCGACGGAAATGTCCCTGGAAGAAATATTCCTGTCCCTAACAGACAGCGATAGAACAAGCATTAACGCACTGGATGGCTTTGACCAGCCGGACGAACTACCTGAAGAAAATCAAGAACTCCCCACAGAAAACGAAATAGAAGAAACGGAAGGAGGCACAAGCGATGATAGCAATCTATAAAAAAGAGCTGCGCTCGTATTTCACACATATGATGGGCTATGTATTCCTTGCGGTAATGCTGCTTTCTGTAGCTATATGGTTTTCGCTTGGCAATGCCCTAAGCATGAGTGCAAACTTCCACCGCGCATTGGACAGTACCACAATATTTTTCTTTATACTAATTCCCACACTAACAATGCGCCTTTTCTCGGAAGAAGCCCGCCAAAAAACCGACCAGCTTCTATTTACCAGCCCACTATCCGTATTCCAAATTGTTATGGGCAAGTTCCTGGCGTCGTTATCGCTGTTTTTAATAGCCTCTGCCATTACGGTTATTATGCCGCTAATGCTTAGCCGCTATGGCGAGCTGCCCGTTAGCCAAATTGTAGGCACATACATCGGCTTCATTTTACTGGGTGCATGCTGTATCGCCGTTGGCGTTTTCATATCTGTGCTTGCAGATAATCAAATTATTGCGGCCGTTATTACCATTGTTTCGCTGTTTGTTATGTTCATGATGGATACTGTGGCATTAATGATGCCAATCACCAATTTTGCGTCTTTGGTTTTTGTTATTTTGGTGGTGATTGCTGTTATCGCGCTTTGGTACACGGCTACACGCAATATCTTAGCTACCGTGGTTGTGGCAGTTATCGCAATTGGCGCAGCGTTTGGCCTATACATGTTTAACAACCTTATCTACGATGGTATAATCGTGCGTTCACTGCTATGGCTTTCGCTGTTTAACCGCTTTGCTAATTTCACAATAGGCCGTATAGATACTGCCGATCTTGTATATTACATCTCGTTTAGTGCCATGTTTATATACTTCACTGTAAATGTTATCGAGAAGAGGAGGTGGCGGTAATGAAATCATTAAAAGACAAGCGTTTCCGCTACGGTACGTTCTCTACGGCAATGATACTGGTTGCCATTGCCCTATTCATTTTTGCCAACCTTATAGGCGGCCAATTTAACCGCACTTTTGACCTTACCCAAGAGCAGTTGTTCTCCCTAACCAGCCATAGCCGCGACTTTTTGCGTAATTTGGACCAAGACGTAACAATCACATTCATAAGCCCAACAGGGCAGGGCAGCGAAATGATTGCCCCCATCGTTCTCCCGCTTATGGATGAATACGACGCCGCGTCCAGCCATATCACAATAGAACAGCGCGACCCAATGATAAACCCTGCCTTTGTCCATGAAATTGCGCACCGCGTAGGCATGGAACACGGCATACCCAACGACAGCGTTATTGTGCAATCCGCAACAAGCGTACGCGTTATAGTCCCCAACGATATGTTTACTTTCGAATGGCATATGGGGCAGCCCGTGGGTATCCGCAGTTTCGACTTTGAAGCGCAAATTACCCGGGCAATAAATCATGTAACCCAGGGCGAGCCGCCAGTTGTATACTGGGTAACTGGCAGCGGCGAGCCAAATGCGCCGCAAGCCCTTGCCACATTCCTTGAAAGCGAGAATTTTGACCTTCGTGAAGTTAATCTGGTAACAAACGACGTGCCTGAAACAGCGGATATACTGTTTATTACCACGCCAAACCGCGACTGGTCGGAACTTAAAGCAGACCGTATACAGCAGTTTATTGACAACGAGGGCCGCGCATTTATGGCACTGGGTTTCATGCCGATAGACACCCCAAATATCGATAATGTACTTGCCGCCTATGGTATTGCGCTGGGGCAGTATATCCTTCACGAGGGCGACATGCGCCAAGTGCTTCTACGCCCAGACTTTATCCTGCCAGGCATTTCTCATCACCCAATTTTGGACCCAATATACAACGCCCGCCTTGCAAACCTGCTTATGCAGCCTATAAGCATAGACCGCTTAGACATTGGCCGTATTACCACTACTGTCGAGCCATTGTTTATTTCATCACGGGCGGCTATTGGCATTAATCCGGACGACCCAACAGAAAGCGTCTCCGGCCCATTCGACATGGCTGTTATCGTTACCGATTCCCGCTTTGTGGAAAGACAAGAGACATCGCGTTTTGTTCTGGTTGGTAATATGGCGTTTATGTCCGGCGAGGCCGCCGCCGCTATCGGGGACGGCAACTTCCAGTTTATCGTAAGCTCGCTTAGGTTTATGGGCGACCAGCCACAGGGTATTTGGGTGCCGTCACGTACCCCGCCCGGCAATGCCCCTATTATGATTACCCGTATGCAGGCCAATACCATGGTTGCCGTGTCTATGGCGGTCATCCCGCTTACGTGTTTGCTGGTAGGCTTCTTCATATGGCTTAAACGGAGGCATTCTTGATGACAAGAAAAACTAAACGCGCAATTACCATGACAGTATCCCTGGTGCTAGTATTAGTCCTGGGCGGCATATATTTTTGGCAGCAACGCGTACAAGAAGACACTGTTTTGGCGGAACCGCCGCCGCTGCCTACATTCACGCACCTTATTATGCGTTCGGCAGATGAAATTGAAAGCGTTACGTTTCTTCATATAGATGGGCATAGCTACACAATGGTGCCCGTAGCGCAGGAAGGCTCTGCCGCTTTCCCAATAGTTTCATGGGAGCATACAGGCCACCCCGATGTTTTATTGAGCCAAGAAATAGCACGCGGCAAAACAAACATGGCCTGGGGCCTAACCCCAAGCGAGACAATACACGAATGTAATTCTGAAGTAAACCTTGCGGACTTTGGCCTTAGCCCAGCGCAGCTTGTGATGGAAGTGGCATATACAGATGGCACAAACACAAATGTATATATAGGCTATCAAACTGCAGACCGCTTTGGATATTTTGTGATGGTAAGCGGCGACCCAGGCATCTACAGGACCACCAACGCCGCAGTAGGCCGCGCAAAAGCGACCATAGAAGATATGATAGACCGTCATTTGCCCATGTTTGATATGCATGCAGTCTATGTAAACATTGCCCAGCCGGACACCCCAGAAATAGAACTTGTACTTTCTGCCGAAGCTATGGAGAACTTGCTGCAAGGCCTGTTTCCAGAATTCCCGTTGGGCTGGATGCTAACAATGGCGCAACCGCTGGAAAACTGGACTTTAATGCACGACTCGTTGGAGCGTCATCTGTTTGAGCATCTGGAAAATTTCCGGCTTGGCCCGGTTGTAAATGTTTCGCCGGTAAGCCTGGCACCGTACGGGCTGGATAACCCAAGCTTGGAGTTTACATTTGCTAATATTGTTGATGAGGTACACTTGCAGTTTGGCGATATTTTCATGCATGAAGATGTCCCGCATATATATGTAAAATTTGCGGACCGCCCGCATGTTTTTAAAGCAGAATACAACGCAATGTCCGCACTATTCGACTTCGATATTTTTAGGGTTATAGACAGAATTGTAGCACTCATCCCCATAATAGATGTAGAAAGCGTAACTGTAACCACTGGGGACCCTGCCCGCAATGTGGAATTGGTAATGAACCATTACTACCCAGACCAAATAGCCCCAACAATAAACGGCGTTGCCATAGCCGACCATCGCGCATTCCGTACTGCATACCGCCTGCTTATTGGTATATCCGGCGAAGGTGAAATAGCAGCCCACACGCCACAGGGCGAACCCTATGTAACAATTGTGTACCACAAAATAGAAGGCCCCGACACCGAAGTCCGTTTATTTATTGCAGATAATAATTTCTTTACAATAAGTGTCAATGGCGAAGATGCCTGGCTGGTTACCAACCGCCGTGGTATTGATACATTTTTTGATTTTGTGAATGGTTTGTTGGCGGAGTGATTGCCCACAACATTAAAGGATATCTCACCAAAAAACTTTTGCTGATGCTGAGATTTTGCCGACGCTGTCGGCAAAATTGAGTTGGTCACACATTATTGAGTTGCTTCCGCTTAAAACAAAAGAAGCACAACTATATTACGCACAGGATGTTTCAGAGCGAAATCTTGGTGTTCGTGAACTTCGCCGTCAAATTTCACGCAAAGCGTTTGAACGTGGAGAAATAGTCAACACAGGACTGTCAATAGATTCTTCAGTACCATTCAATACATTCAAAGACCCATATTTGCTTGATATTCTTGGGCTAAAAGAGAATCACCTTGAAGCTGATTTAGAAAAAGCTATACTTGCCGAACTTGAAGCGTTTATACTTGAATTTGGCAATGGTTTGTCCTTTGTTGCTCGTCAGAAAAGAATGATAATAGACGGCGAAGATATAGTCCTCGACTTGTTGTTCTATCATCGGATTCTCAAAAGGCTTGTTGCGATTGAGTTGAAACTTGGCAGATTTAAGGCTGCTTATAAGGGGCAAATGGAGCTATATCTGAAATGGCTCGACCGCAATGAGCGGCAGCAAGGCGAGGAAGCACCGATTGGTTTGATATTATGTGCGACCGCAAGCCGTGAAAAAATTGAAATGCTCGAACTTGATAAGGCAGGTATTGCTGTTGCAGAATACTGGACAGAAATGCCGCCTAAAGTGGAGTTTGAACGTAAAATTCGTGAACTTCTTGCA
>Ga0131853_10000938_pt1 | contig 52760 bp, 47 predicted proteins | sample TergutLab28metaG_FD_92764 | JGI IMG/M metagenome (GOLD analysis project Ga0131853, IMG submission 92764) | Labiotermes labralis P1 segment gut microbial communities from Petit-Saut dam, French Guiana - Lab288 P1 (version 2) (version 2) | ecosystem: Host-associated > Arthropoda: Insects >...
AAATCGAGTTCTGCCAACTTGAAACCGTCTGTAGTTGCAAGCAGGGCTTCGAAGCGCTCTTTCGCTGTCTGCGCAAATGAATCCGAAACCAACCAAACCTCACCAGGATGCTGTCCCCTACCCACGCGTCCGCGCAATTGATGAAGCTGTGCAAGTCCGTAGCGGTCCGCATCAAGTATCACCATGACTGTTGCGTTATGAACGTCCACGCCGACCTCTATGACGGTCGTAGAAATCAAAACGTCTATCTTTCCAGCACGGAAACGGTCCATGACGGCTGCCTTTTCAGTTGATTTCATGCGCCCTGTCAGCAGCTCAACACGATAGTCGGCAAACTCGCCCATGCTCAGCATATCTGCAAGTCGCAGCGCAGGCACTGCCTCTGCCTGTGAAGACTCATCAATCAGGGCGCAGACGATGTAAGCTTGTCTTCCTGCCGCCACCGCTTGATGTACCGCGTCATAGGGTTTGTCAATGGCAGAAAACTTCACCTTCTGCGTGCTGACGCCGGCACCGGCAATAGGCCTTTCGCGCAAGTAGCTCGCAGCCAAATCCCCAAAGGCCGTCAAGGTCAGAGTGCGCGGGATGGGGGTCGCACTCATTACCAGAACATCAGCGCTGCATCCGTCGGTCCAACCCTTGTCATGAAGTGCCTTGCGCTGCTCGACACCAAAGCGATGCTGCTCGTCTACTATCGCAAGGGTCATGCGCTTGAAAATGACATCTGGCTGCAACAAGGCATGAGTACCAAAAAGAACCGAAAGTTTGCCAGATGCAAGATCTTTGAGAAGATCTCTGCGCAGGTTCGCAGGTGTCGCACTGGTCAACAGACCCCAGCTAACTCCAATTTGGTCAAACAAAGGCCCCAGCTTTCCTGCATACTGCTGAGCCAAGACTTCAGTTGGTGCCATCATGGCGGCCTGCCCCGCAGAATCTGCCGCGACTGCTAGGGCGTAGGCCGCAACGATGGTCTTGCCCGTACCCACGTCCCCCAACAAGAGCCGCTGCATAGGTTTTGAAGCAGCCATATCCTGTAGTATTTCTGACACGGCAGTAGCCTGATCAGTCGTCAGCTCAAAGGGAATATTTTCATCCAGTGCCTTGCGAGCACGACCCTGTTCATGGTGAGTATGACCACTACCCTCGCGGGTCAGGGCGTAGCGGCGACGCGCAAGCAGCAGCTGAAAATCAAGGAGTTCACCGTAGGCCAGCCTTTGTCGTGCAAGATGAGCCTGCTCGAGGCTTTCGGGAAAGTGCAGCTTGTGCAGTGCCCACGCGTATGATGGGAAATCATGAGCAGCACGCATAGCTACCGGCAGGTATTCACTGACCTGTGCAAAATCGTCGACGGCAGCAGCCACGATACGGCGAAGCCAGCCAACAGAAAGCCCTTCTGTGGTGCCGTGAACCGGCAGTACCCGACCCATATGACTACTCTCGGTGCTCTGGACGCTCTCCCCCGCTGTCTGACCTTGCGTGAGAGCCGCGTCCACCGGTGCGTCAGCTATTTTTTCAACAAAAGGTTGGACGATTTGCTTCAGACCCTGGCGATACTTGATGTCTCCCGAAAAAGCCAGCACTTGTCCCTTGCGGTAGCTTTGTTCGACCCAGGGCTGATTGAACCAGACGCCAATCAGAGTACCCGTGCCGTCTGTCAGGGTGACTTCGGTGACCGTCAACTGCTTGCGTCCCGGGCGTCGCATGCTGCGCTTTGTAACTTCATGGACGGTACCCACGACGGTGGCGTCGCCTGGCTGGACGGGCCCGAGCTGTGCGGTATTGGTCAGATCAAGATAGCGGTAGGGCGCGTGGTACAGCAGATCGCCGATGGTGGTAATGCCCAGATTCGTCAGTAGCTTTGCCCGTGTGGCGTTGACGAAGCGAGCCTGGGCGACATCTGCCGACCAGGCCAGAAGGCGGCTTGCCGGATCTTTCGTGACAAGCTTGTTGCTCTTGCTCGTGGTTGTCACGCTACCCGCTCCTGCCTTGTGCTAGTTCTTGTAGTCAGCTGGGTCGAGGTCGCGCCAGAACAAGGTGGCGGCGGTTCCTGGGCCGGCATAGATGCCCACGATAATGCCAATCTGGTTTGTTCCCGTATAGGTGCCGGGCACCTTATCTTCCTTCATGAAAGCATGAAGCTCTTCGACGTGCGAGACATCTTCAGCATAGAGAAGCATATAGTTGAGGTCGCCCTTGTCAGCGACGTCCTGATAGCGCTCATTTATGATTTTAGGAATAGAATGGAAGGCCTTTTTGCGACCGCGCATTTTTTTAATGGCATCGATGACGCCGTCGTCTTCAAAAGTGCATATAGGTTTGATGTCAAGAGCAGAAGCCACGAGGCCTGCGGCGCGTCCTGCTCGTCCGCCGCGCACCAGGTATTCCAGCGTGTCAAAGACAATCAGGAGGCTCATTTCGTCACGCACCGCCGTTAGGTAGTTGACGGTTTCTTGAACACTGAGTCCAGCATTTACCGCACGCAGTGCCTGCTGGCACAGCACCTGCATTGAAAGTGTCACGATGCGTGAATCAAAGACATGAACCGGAATGGGTGCATCTTCTGCTGCCATGCAGGCGACGTCATAGGTCGCGGACAGGCCAGAAGAAATGCAGACATAGAGCACGCTTTCATAACCAGCGTCTGCGAGCTCCTGAAACTTTTGGTCAAAGGTTAGACGGCTGGGCTGAGAGGTTTTGGGCAACTTGTTATAATCTGACAAGAGGGCATCCCAAAAGTCGCGAGCCCCAAAGTGGTCAGAATCTGAAGTGCTGCCATCAGGAAAAGCCAGAGGAATGGGAACGATATCAAACCCCAAATCGATGACCTCGGCGTTAGTGCGGTCGCACCCACCATCAGTAATAATGGCGATCTTCGATTGGTTCTTTGACACGTGTTCTCTCCTCTTCCCTAGGATTTACTTTGCGTTGCTGAAGCTAATTGGCGGCTTTCCAAACCTCTTGTAATACGCTGGAGCTGTCTCGCTTACTCGATGGCCAGCAGCAGTGGATACAGTGGCTGGTCACCACGTTGGCAGTCAACCTCGAGGTCTGGATAGGCCTTTTCGATTTGAGCCGCCAGTGCTTCCATGGCTTCATCGCTGTAGTCTTCGCCTGCAAGAATGGTTAGGTTTTCGCAGGCATGTGCGCAGAGCTTTGGCATAAGTGCGAGGGCAACCTCATCAACGCTGCTGCCCAGTACTTCGATGTCTTTCGAGTCGACAATGCCCATGATGTCGCCTTCTTTGATTTTGCCGACAGCGGGCGCGCTCGAGTCCTTTATGGCAGCGGTTACCTCGCCATAGTTGACCTCTTCGGCGCCTTCAAGCATCTCTTCTGCTAGAGCCTCGACGTCAGTCGCTGCCCCATCAAACATCAGCATGGCAGAGAAAGCAGCAGGTACGTTGGTTGTAGGCACCACATAAGCAGGCTGTGGCAGTGCGGTTGCAGCAGCCTGAGCCGCCATAACAATGTTCTTATTATTGGGCAGCAAGATGATGTTATCAGCATTTAAGGTCGCAGCCGCATCGATGAAGTCCTGAGTTGAAGGGTTCATGGTCTGCCCACCCTTGATGACGTAGTCAACACCCAGTGAAGTCAAAATGTTTGCCAAACCGTCTCCTGACGAAACGGCAATGACGGCAATGTTTTTGTGAGGCGCGGGCGCTGCATTTGCACCAGCTGCCCCTGTGCCTGTCTGCGCAGCCTGCTGCTGACGCATATTGTGAATGTGCACATCTGCAACTTCACCCTGCTTCAAGTGGAAGGCTAGAACAGCCGCTGGGTCATCTGTGTGGACGTGCACCTTGTACTGACCATCTGCACCAACGACCAATTCGCTACCACCCAAAGTGCCCAGATGGTCCAAGGCTGCATCGACATCAAAGTCGCCGCTACTCATAAAGAGGAACTCTGTGCAGTACAGGAATTCATCATCATCCCAGTCATCCACGGGTGTTACGACCATGTCGTTTCCGCGCATAGGCTCAAACTGAGGCAAATCTGCAAGCTCACGACCCAAGAGCAGTGCCATAAAAGCATCGTAGACAATAACCAGACCAAAGCCACCAGCGTCAACGACGCCCGCTTCCTTCAAGACCGGCAAAAGTTCTGGTGTGCGACGTACTGATTCATGGGCCGCTGCAGAAACACCATCTGCCGCTGCCTCAAAGTCCAGACCAGCCTCTGCCGCAGAACGTGCAGCAGTTGCCATATCTGCAATGACCGTAAGCATCGTACCCTCAACAGGCTTACGAACAGCCTGCCAGGCGACTTCTTTGGCGCGCTCTAAAGATGCGGCCAGACGCTCGGTAGCCTCAAAGCCATCAGAAGCCACCAGACCCTCGCAGATACCACGAATAATCTGGGACAAAATAACACCCGAGTTCCCGCGAGCGCCCATCAAAGACCCATGTGTCGCAGACTTGCAATACTCTTCAATGCTGGCACCTGCAGCAAGCTTAGACACATCATTTACAACAGATTCCAGTGTCAAGGTCATATTCGTACCCGTGTCACCATCGGGCACGGGAAAGACATTCAATTTATTAACTTCTTCGACGCGCAGCTTCAGAGCCTGAGCTGCACCAGCGATAACGGCAACGACGGGAGTCGCAGCCTGTTTGTCTGACTTTGTCATCACTTAAGCCCCCTGACGAACTTTCACTTCCAAAACGTGCACGTCGACACGCTCGACCTTGATTTCAGTCATCGTGGTCAGGGTGTAACGCACGCGGTCAGCCAGATTACGCGATACTTCAGCAAGCTGTGTACCGTATTCGATGACGACATAGAGGTCAACTTCGACCGTCGAGGCCAGAGGCTCGCCCGCCTCATCAACAGAGTTAGTGATTCTCACGCCACGACGCAGCTTGTTTTGTGGCAAAAGCTGCACCAGTCCATCGCGCAAGCTCGGGGCCGCCATGCCCACAACACCATAACTTTCCATCGCAGAATAACCCGCCAAATCGGCCAAAACTTCGTTGGAAATATGAATGGCCCCGCCTGTCAATTCAGCTGTCATGAGACTCCCTTTCTCGATAATTACCAGCCGTCCATTATAACAAAACAGCCTGGTACCCCTCCCTGGGTTTAGGTGCAAAACATATAAGAAGAGGAGTGCGTCCAGGTCTGGACACACTCCCCCGCTTGATTACTTATGAGGTCTTAGGCAGCAGTTGAGCCCAAGTCGTAGCGCGTGAAGGCTACGATCTCGATGCTGTCGCCGATTTCTTTGGCGACGCGTGCGGTGTATTGCTCGATGCTGATGTCCATGTCCTTGACATAGGCTTGCTCGACCAGCGCCTGCTCTTTAAAGAACTTGTTCAGGCGACCTTCGGCCATTTTTTCCTGAATGGCTTCTGGCTTGCCGCTTTCTGCAGCTTGGGTCTTGTAGATTTCCTTTTCGCGGTTGATAACGTCTGCATCAAAGTCGTCGCGGCGCACGGCCATAGGGCTTGCGGCAGCTACCTGCATGGCAACGTCGCGGGCGTAAATCTTGAAGACTTCATTTTCAGCCGTAGCCTGGTTGCCCAGAGCAAACTGAACCATGATGCCGATCTTTGCGCCGCCGTGGATGTAGGCTGCCAAAGCACCGGTGCTTTCGATTTCAACGCGCGTGAAGCGGGCGACCTGGATGTTTTCACCCAGCTTACCGACGGCTTCACCAAAGAGCTCTTCAACGGTTATGTCGCGGTTAGGAACCTTCAGGGTCTTCAGCGCATCGACATCTGCAGGGTTGTCTTTGACAACTACCTCTGCCAGAAGCTTCACGAAATCAGTAAAGTTCTGATTCATGGCAACAAAGTCTGTTTCGCAGTTCACTTCGATCAGTGCACCGGTCTTGTCGTCAACGCTGATATATTCTGCAATCGCACCTTCGTTAGTGGCACGACCTGCCTTTTTGGCATGTGCAGCCAGACCTTGAGTACGCAGGTAGTCGATGGCCTTTTCGATGTCACCTTCGACTTCGGTCAGAGCCTTCTTGCACTCCATCATGCCGGCGCCGGTCTTTTCACGCAATTCCTTAACAAGTTTTGCCGTAATTTCTGCCATGGTGTAGCTCCTCCTTATGAGTGTAAATGCTGTGTTAGCACGCTTGTATCAGTGGGGTCAGCTTATGCAGCTGGGGTTGTGCCTGTTTCAGCAGCTGCAGTGACTTCAGCATCTGCAACTTCGCTCAGGTCAACAACAGGCGCGTCCTCTTCAGGGCGCACAGGGCTTGCCTCAATGTGCTGTACGACTTCTTCTTCAGAAGGTGCAGCAGCGGCAGCAGCCAAGTCAGCGGCGGCAGCTTTTTCAGCCTCAAGTTCAGCAGCCTTCATGGCAGTGATGCCACCGTTACCCTCAAGAACCGCAGCAGAAATAACATTCGTGATTAGTGAAATCGAACGAATCGCATCATCGTTTGCAGGGATGGGGAAATCAACCTCATCGGGATCGCTGTTGGTGTCAAGAATTGCAATAATAGGAATATTAAGACGACGAGCCTCAGCAACCGCAATGGTCTCACGGGTTGTGTCAACGATGAACAATGCCGCAGGAAGCTTACGCATGTTGCGAATACCTTCGAGGTTATTGCGCAGCTTTGCGAGCTCCTTGTTCTTGAGGATTTGCTCCTTCTTTGGCAGTGTTGCCATGGTGCCATCTTCGATCATGGCTTCGATTTTTTCCATGTGAGTAACGCGCGAACGCACGGTTTCAAAGTTAGTCAGCATACCGCCCAACCAGCGATGTGTAACGTAAGGCATACCAGCTTGCTTTGCAGCAGTCTCCAGAGGCTCTTGTGCCTGCTTCTTTGTGCCGACAAAGAGGATTTCGCCGCTGTTCTTACCTTCAGCACCTTGCTTGCCAACGGTGTAGGCATATTTGTAAGCTTTTTCAAGCTCAGCCATAGTTTTTTGGAGGTTCAAGATATAGATGCCGCCACGCTGGGTGAAAATGTAGGGCTTCATCTTTGGATTCCAACGACGGGTCTGATGCCCAAAGTGGACGCCTGCTTCTAACAGGCCTTTCATAGTAACAGTAGCCATAGTAGTACCTATTCCTTTCGTTGTGTCCTCTGCAAGCTTCTTCCTAGCGCGCCACCTCTTTGAGGCACATCGGCACATCTAGTCCACTTGCATGTGTAATACTGCGGAGGAGTGCGTCCTTGCACCCAACACAGTTTGCTGTTCAATGGTGTCCCCTTCAAAAATGCAAATGGGGTTCCCCAAGATTTTTTACGAGTACATAAGTGCCGTATCGGAGAGCGACGCGTAAAAATCTACGCGAGCTTTACGATACGGTGCTTTGGTGCCGTAAAAAACTTGGGGCGAGTAACGGGATTTGAACCCGCGGCCTCCTGAGCCACAGTCAGGCGCTCTAACCAGCTGAGCTATACCCGCCATTTTCAGCAGCTCAATATTGTAGCAAAAAATCCCCTAGCTGTCACAAGAATTGAGAGAGACTTTTTGCTCATAATTTCACCAAAGGCCCCTTTTGGGTCTTTGGACTGCACTGCTGTAGTCACACTTACCAGTGATGATGTCAACGCTAGCGATTAAGGTCGAATTGGGGGCTGACGGCCATGTAGACAGCACGTGCCACGGCATCGCGCCAATAATTCTCTTCAAAGTGACCCAGATCCGTGGGGCTTGCCGTGCTCCCCAGCACGATTTCAACCGTATTGCGCGCTGCTGCCTCGCCAAAGGCATCGATGCGCTCAAGCCCTGCTTCAATCTGTTGATACTGTAATCGTTCTTGAATCTTTACGGCGGCAGAATTGGCAGAAATGTCAGGAGCCTTAATGACAATACCGCCACCACCAGAGGTATTGACGCTGAGACGAATCTGCAGCTCGGGCATGGCAGCCTCTGCCCTGCGATCAAACTCTCCTTGCGCGACGCTGCGCTCTCTACTGCTGCGTGTGACCGTGACCTCCGCATGTGCCGCTTCAAAAAGCGAAGACAATCTACGCGAGACATCAAAGCTCACATCCCCAGCAGCCGTCGACACATAGTGCGGCTCGATAACAACTTGCAGGCCATTTAAGGCAAACTCAACCAGCCCCGCACTTAAGACATGACTTGCAACATAGACCGAAACCTGTAGCTCGTCTTCATTTTCCGTATCGGTGATAGAAAAGCCAGAAGGCGGTGTTGTCAAAAGAACCGTTCCCGCAGGCTCATCAGAAGGCAGTTGCTTTACACTCACAACCAGACCCAGTCGCTCGAGGGTCATTCGAGCAGTTTCAATATCTTGTCCAATGAGGTCTGGCAAAACAATACCATCAGGACCTGCAGATACGTGGAGCTCAATGCGGTCGCCTTCTTGAAGTCGCGTGCCCTGCAGCGGTAGCTGATCTATCACCTCGCCCTGTGGCGCGTCACTGGCCTCGAGTCCCGCAACATTACCCTGCAGGCCCACATCAGCGAGCTTGCGCTGAGCCTCTTCGATGCTCAATCCCACGAGCATGGGCGCACTCAACACCGGAGACACCCACGTGCTCATGGCAAGATAAAAGACTATGCAGGCAAGAGAGAGCGTCCACAGTAGGTAGCGCGTAATTTTTTCGCCGGTCAAGAGCTTTCTACGCGGGCTTCGTTCGCGCTCGATGGCAGGAAGGCGCAGCAGCTCAGCTGAACTGAGCTTGCTCGCAATACTGCCTCCTGCTATGTGCGACCGGTCCTCTGTCATGGCGACAGCTTGAAGTGTTTAAGCTTTTTGGTCGACTTGATAGTAGCTCTGGATGAAGCGAATGCTCTTTGTCTTGCAGTCCATGATGATGGAGTGCGCCTGATTTCCGTCACCGACGCCACTCAGGAGCTCGCCATCCGTGATGCCAGTTGCCAAAAAGACGGCGTCATCGCTGCGAACGAGGTCATCGCGCTGCAGTACGGCGTCGACATCGAGTTCTGCCGTCGCTATAGCACGCGCACGCTCGTCATCGTTTCTAAAGAGGAAGCGTCCCTGGAAATCGCCGCCCATGCAGCGCATGGCCGTAGCTGCTAATACACCTTCGGGTGCGGCACCACTGCCCATGTAGAGGTCGACGCCGGTGTCATCGAGAGCTGTTGCCATGACAGCAAAAATGTCCCCATCACCAATCAGGCGAACGCGAGCGCCAGCAGCACGCACTGCTGCAATGGTGTCAGCGTTGCGGTCGCGGTCAAGCAGGCACACCGTCAGATCGCTGACCTCTACTCCCAAGGCCTTTGCAACGGCCTGGCAGTTTGCTTCTGGACTGGCGTCGATATCTATCACGCCTGCGGCAGCTGGTCCGACTGCTATTTTTTCCATGTAAGTATCAGGGGCATACAGCAGGGCGCCGCGTGGTGCAAAGGCAAGTACGGCCAATGAATTGGGCTGTGAATAGGCGCACATATTGGTGCCCTCAACAGGGTCAACCGCAATGTCGATTTCTTCGCCACCCGTGCCTACTTCTTCACCGATGAAAAGCATGGGGGCTTCATCACGCTCGCCTTCTCCTATGACGACGCGACCAGAAATAGGCAGCTTATTCAAGGCCTCGCGCATCGCCTCAACAGCGGCGCCATCAGCGATTTTCTTTTCGCCACGACCGACCCAAGCACCTGCAGCAATCGCCGCTGCCTCGGTAACGCCTAGCATTTGGTTAATTCTGACCTGATCCATGTACTCTATCCTTTTCTCTTCAGTCGCGCACAAAAATGGCCATCAGGGCCACCTGAACTTGGTAATATGTTCAAAAACCCATCCTTGCCCAGCGCATCCACAAAGGGCGGTGCCACTTCGCTTTCCGTGAAGGGCTCTACTTCATATTCTTTGCCAGCTGCTGTAGCTAAGAATCGCTCTATGACAGACTGGTTTTCTACCGTAGCAATTGTACACGTTGCATAGAAGAGTCGACCACCTGGTTTCACCAAAGCTGCAGACCAGGAAATCATGCGCGAGCCCAGCTTTGCAAGCGCAATCAAGTCATCGGGCGAAAGCTTCCAGCGCTTGTCTGCGCCGCGGCGCAGGGTACCAAGCCCCGAACAGGGTGCGTCAATCAAAACGCTGTCAAAGGATGGACGCACTCCCCCTGTTAAGAGTCCTTTTTCTAAACGCTCATAAGCTGATTGCTTTTTCACATCTATCGTCAGATAGCGTGCTTCCCGAACTCCGTAGCTTTGCGCCGTGCGCAGGGCAACCTGATTCTTGAACTCATACAAATCGAGGCCAACAATCTGTGCAGGCCCGCCGCGCCTGCGAGCACCCGCTGCCATGACGAGTGACTTTGTGCCGCGTCCGCTGCCGACCTCAAGAAGCTGCTGGTCAGGCTGAGCCTTCACCAAGTCAACTACCTGCTGGGCAGCTAGGTCCATTGCTACAAAGGATGCACGCAGCTCTGCCGGCATGGCCCAGAACTTGGCCTGGTCGAGGATCTGATAGGCACCCTCGACTCCGGCGGATTTATAGCCAACTTTGGCAGCCTCAAGCGCCGCGAGGGACTGTTTTTCTGACCGCAGAAAGGGCAGCTGCGCGACATACAGAGGCGCTGGCTCATTATTGGTAGCCATCATTTCACGTGCACGCTTCGCGCCGTACTGGTCTTCCATCAAACGTGCCAGCCACAGAGGGTGACCATAAAGTGTCGCCGCAGCATTCAAATCTGTCTCAGGGTCGCCCCCCGGAAAGAGCTTCTCGCGCTTTTCGCTGAGCCTGCGTAAGACGGCGTTTGCAAGACCTCGATAAGTCTTTGAATTCGTGGCAAAGTAGGCCAGCTCTACACCTTGGTTCACCACAACGTAGGCCTCGGTCTTTTCGAAAAAGAGCTCATAGGCGGCAAGTGCGAGCGCGTCTTTCAAATCGTCAGGCGTCGCTTCTGGCTTTGACAATTCGGTCGCAACGAGCTGGTCCAAAGTGCCGCGCGTGGCAATAGTGCCGTAGGCAAGCCGTGTGGCAAAGGCCTTGTCGCGCGGGTCTATGTTGGCGCCCACTAGTGCAGACTGCATGGCCTCTGCTGCATAGGACTGCTTTTCGCGCACCCGCTTGATAACCTTAAAGGCGAGCCGCCGTGCGGGACTTAAACCCATGTTAAACCGTCCTTCGCTGGAAATCCGTTCAGCCAATCTGCTGCTGGCATGACTTTTTTGCCGTCAGGCTTGACCTCAATCAACTCGACACTGCCGTCTGCACAGCCCAGGTAAACACGTCGCGTACCCGAACTTTTGACCAGGCTCACCTGACCTTTGCGGAGTGCGTCCACACCCCTTGACTCACTGCCTTCTTGAGATTCTTCGACGCGCTGCGCTCGTTCAAGGTGAAGAGGTGAAGCTTCTTCCGAATACTTTATTGCTTCGAGGATGGTCGCACCCTTGCCCTCTATTTCAAGGCGTGCGGGTGCGTGAACGCTGCTTGCGCGAACACGGCGCAAGAAAGTTTCGACCGTCAGGTCGCTACTCAGTCGCAGCTCTGCCTTTTCAATCTTGTCAGCATAGCTGACCTGGGACTCATCTTGAACGGTCCAGGCAGCAGACCTGCCCAGGATGCTTGGGATCAAGTCAACCAGCAGTTGCCCACCCAGTACGGCTAGTTCGCGACGCAGCTGCGGGGCTGTTTTGCTGGCAACTTCGGTCATCGCCACACCGCAGTAAGGTCCCGTATCGAGACCCGCCTCCATGTACATGATGCTGACACCGGTATGGCTGTCTCCTTCAAGAATGGCACGCTCAATTGGTGCTGCACCGCGCCATCTGGGCAAAAGCGATGCGTGAACATTGATGCATCCTGCAGCAGGAATATCGAGCACCTCTTGTGGCAAAATCATGCCGTAGGCAGCAACGACAATCAAGTCGGGCTTGAGCTCTGCAAGCTCTTTTTGAACCTCTTCATCACGCAGACTTGTTGGCCTGTGCAGGTTGATGCCGCGATCGATGGCTAGCTTGCTGACCTCGCTGGGTACGGGCTTGCTACCCCTTTTTGATACGGCATCGGGCCGTGAATAGACGGCAACGACTTCGGAAAAGGACAGGGTGTCGAGCATAATGCGCAGTACATCTGCTGCAAAATCGGGGGTTCCCATAAAGACGATGCGAGCCTTGGGTGCAATAAAGGCTGGCCGATCAATGCGCTCGGCCAAATGGTTAATATTGTCATAATTTGACATTATGGGGATGAAGCGCTCAAACATCTCTGTTACTCCTTCGCAAGCGTCTAGAGCAGGTCAAAGTATTCACGCAGGGCATGCTTTTTGTCATCATCGCTCAAGCGATCGACAAAGCTCACGCCATCAAGGTGGTCATTTTCATGCTGGAACACACGTGCTAGAAAACCTTCTGCTACTACTTTCACCGGATTGCCCTGATGGTCAAAGCCTTCGACCACGACCCCGCTCGATCTTTCCACCGGTGCGTAGAGTGCTGGAAAAGACAGGCAACCTTCTTCGTCTTCTACGCACTCACCAGCTAAAATGACTTTCGGGTTCACCAGAGCAGCAGCCCCCGTGTCCCCAACAGGCGTACCGACCTCACCCTCTTCGCCTTCGATGTCATAAACAAAAACGCGCTGGGCAACACCTACCTGGATGGCTGCAAGTCCCGCACCATTTTCCTTACGCATCGTTAGAATTAAATCGTCTACCAGCTGCTGTAGCTGCAGCAAGGCAGCATCACTGCTGAGGTCAACGGGCTTACTGACCTGCGATAAACGCGGATCGGGATGGGAGACCACTTTGCGCGCACTGCCGCCCGTTTTTTTCATAAAAGGTGCTTTGAATACCACAGTAAATCCTAATTGTCTGTTGCTGTTAAATAGAGAATTCCGTCATCTGGAATGGGAATACTCTCCGTCCCCTGCATGACTATGACGTTTTCGGGACTGGCGATCTCAACGCGGGCCTCATGGGCGCCATCAAAAGTTTCGCTATTGCTGTCGGTGCCGCTGGTTATCGAGCCATCGAAGGCAATGTTGCCATCGACCAAAACCTGCACGACGCTTGCACGTCCCTCGCGAGCTTCAACCGTAAAGGAGAAGGGCACGCGCTGGTCTTCTGGCACCTGCGCTTCTGGCGTGGTACTGACCGTGGGGGTGGCCTCTGCGGGAAGTGGGTTCGTACCTGGCACAAAGCCGCTGTCCCTGTTCATAAAATAAATACCGCCAGCTATGACGGCAATCACTACGACGACCACGGCAATAACGCGCCAATTCATTTCATGCTCAGACTTTCGAGGCAGCGGTGCGAGGCTGGGGTTATAGGATGGCCTGGTCGCAGGCTCTCGACGTGAACCCTGTGACTGCCGATCAAACTGTGCCAGGAAGGAGGCTGGGTCGACACCACAGATTTTGCAGTAACTGAGGATGTAGCCGCGGGCATAACCTGACGCGGGCACGGCATCAAGGTTGTCGTTTTCCAGATTATCGATGGCAGACTGCATGATATGCGTGCGTTGTGACACGTCTTGGGCCGTGAGCCCAGCACTACGCCTTGCTTCAATAAGCATATCACCCAAGCTGCTCATGCTAATCTACCCTCTCCTCGGGATCAAAGTCATCATCGTAGTCCTGATCAAAGTCAGCATCAAAATCTGCCTCTGCCTCGTCCTCGAAATCGTCCTCGTCATAATCATCGGGATTTCTCAGCCGGGCAAGGCCTGCACTGTCAATCAAAACTTCGCGGGGTTTCGAGCCGTCTGGCGGCCCAACTACCCCTCTAGAATGTAACATATCCATGATGCGCCCTGCACGAGAATAACCCACAGAGAAGCGTCTTTGAATGCCGCTGGTCGACCCAAAGCCGGCAGCAACCACCATTTCAGCCGCGTCCCACAGCAGGGCGTCTTCTTCACCGGCACTGTCAGAGCCGTCAGAACCATCAGCTCCTGATACCGCGACATCGAAAATCGATTCGTCATAGGTGACGTCTCCTGCTTGATCGCGCAAGAATCCGACAGCCGCCTCGATTTCGTCTTCTGAGACATAGCAGCCCTGGATGCGCTTGGGCTCAGGCCAGGACGGAATCGAGAAGAGCATATCACCCAGACCTGTCAGCTTTTCTGCACCAGAAACGTCCAAAATAACACGTGAGTTACTGGCAGTCGCCGTTCTAAAGGCAACACGGTTGGTAATATTTGCCTTGATTTGACCGGTCACAACATTGGCATCAGGTCGCTGCGTTGCCACAATCAGGTGAATACCTGCTGCACGTGCCAGCTGGGCAATCTGAACAATGGATGACTCGACTTCTTTTGCTGCCTTGTCCATCAGATTTGCGAGCTCATCGATGACGATGACCAAATAGGGCAGCTCAAGAGCATCCTCGCCATGCTTGCCATCGATGACGGCCTGATTGTATTCCCCAATGTTTCGGGCTCGATGCTTTTCAAGCGTCGCCAGACGTCTTTCCATCTCTCCCACAGCCCAGGCAAGAGCAGATGCCGCCTTCTTCACGCTGGTCACAACGGGCACCTTCAAGTGCGGAAGACCATTAAACATCGAGAACTCAACACGCTTGGGATCAATCAGAATCAGGTTTACTTCAGCAGGTGTTGCCCGCATAATCATCGTCATAATCATCGAGTTGACTGCGACCGATTTACCCGACCCCGTAGCACCAGCAACCAGCAGGTGTGGCATGCTCGCAAGATTGCGGGCAATGCTTGCGCCGGTGACATCACGCCCAAAGTACAGGGTCAAAGGCCCGTCGCCTGAATCTGTCGGCTTGATTACATCGCCCAAGGTAACAGAAGAGCGGCTCGCATTAGGCACCTCGACGCCCACCAAGCTCTCGCCAGGAATCGGCGCCAGAATACGAATCGTCGGAGCCGCCAGTGCATAGGCCAGATTGTCATTAAGCGCCGTCACCTTATTCATTTTAACGCCACTGGCAATGTCAACCTTGTACAGGGTGACCGTCGGGCCCACAATCCAGTCAACTACCTGGGAATCAACACCGAATTCGCGGAGTGTGTCCACCAGCAGATCTGCCGTTGCCTGCTGTTGCGCCTCTGCCTCCGGAGAGTTTTCATCGAAGTCTGCCGTTCCTTTTTTGAGCAAGTCCATGGCTGGCAAGACAAAGCCTTCAAGCGCGCGTGGCGCCGTCGTATTATGCGCCAGAACTTCAGTAACGGCTGCGGCAGGCTCGATAACCTCAGTCGCCTTTTCTTCTGCCGGCTTCTTTTTCTTGCCCTTTAAGACCTGGGTGCGCTCGAGTTCATCCTCATCATCGTCGAGCAGCGTGGTCGGGGCATTATCAAGGGTATTTATTCCGGGACTCTTGCGTCTACCCGTGGTGCGAGCAGGAGCATCGTCAGGCTCCTGTGCTGCCAGCTTTTCTGTGCGTGGCATAAGGGCTGCCTTTTCAGCCTGTGCGTAGGCGCGCTCTTCTGCGCGGTCTGCACGCCAGTCTGAAAGCCACTCGAATACTGCTGACAGCGAAAAGCCCGTGATGATGAGACCAATGAGTCCTAGTGCAATGAAGATGACATAGGAAATCGCGGTGCCCGCAAGAGCATGTACCGCCCAGGCAAGAGCATTGCCTAGGTAACCACCATGTGACTGCAAGGTAGCAGATTCAAAGGGCGTAGCCTGCGCTGCACTAACCGCAACGAGCCCCACTACACCTATGACGGCAAGCAAAAAGAGCGACAAGCCTACCGCAAAACGCATTTCAGAAAAGCGCAGAGCGGGAATGAAAAAGGTAAGACCCATGATTATCAGTACAAAGGGCAAGACAAAGCGACCAAGTCCGATGAGAAGACCCAGCCCCATGTCGATAAAGCCCGTAGCAACCCCGGTCAGTATCCCAAAGACAGGCAAGATAACGCTCAGGGCAAGCACCGTACCTAAAGTAACGAGGACTATGCCCCATATGTCAGAAGCTGCACGCTCATCAATCAGGGGGCTGCGCTGCGCCTTCTTACTTGCACGCCCCGTCTTTTGTGAGCCCGTGCGTGAACTGGCAGCTTTGGACGCACTCCCCCTGCTGCCGGTTCGTGAGCCACTTTTACTCTGAGTTTTTTTCTTTGCTGACACAGTTCCCCATTCTTGCTTGAAGCTTTATAGATAGAAGTGCAGGAAGATCAAAATGACCCCCAGCAAGGCGGCATAGATGGCAAAAAAGTTAAGGCTTGTGCGCTGAACCAGTCTAATCATCCAGGCAATAGTGAGGTAGCCGACGATACCTGCGATGACAAAGGCGATAGCCGATATCCAGAAACTGGGCAGCACGAGGTCTCCTTGCACCCAGCGCACGGTGTCACGCAGCGAACCCGCGACGATGACGGGAATCGTGAGGAGGAAGCTAAAACGTGTTGCTTGCTCGCGTGACATACCCATCCACAGACCAGCGGCGATGGTAGAGCCACTGCGTGAAATTCCGGGGATGACGGCAAGGCCTTGGATAAAGCCGATGCCTGCTGCACGGGCTGGGGTCAGCTTGTCCATACTGCGATGCTGCTTCATTTTCTGCAAAGCATATTCAGAAGACACGAGCATAAGGGCGGTGACGATAAACATGGAGCCGAGGATAAACATATTTGCCGCGTAGGCATCGAGTCTACTTGAAAACACCAGTCCCATGGGGCCGGTGACCAGCATGGCGATTATCAAAAAGACCGTGATGCGTCTTTGCGCCGACATGCTTTCGCGGTTTGCAGGAAGCCAAGAGATAATGATGTCTTTTATGTCATTGCGAAAGTAGACGATGGCAGCGATGAGCGTCGGGATATGCAGGAAAAAGTAGAAGTCTACCGCGCCTGCTGGTTCTCCGCCAAAGAGCATGTTCAAGATGGAGAGCTGACCTGAGCTCGAAACCGGGATGAACTCTGTCAGGCCTTGCACCAGTGCCATGACGACGGCATAGACCCAGTCGCCAATGACAAGTGTTGCAGCCTGAGTTGATGCAAGCATGCTAGTGAGCATAGCCTAAGCCTCCCCGCCTTTGTTGTTGGTGCCCTTCAACATCGCGCCCAACTATATTTCCATGATGACGGGTATGACCATGGGTCTGGTTTTTGTGCGTTCCCACACTAATTGAGATACGGCATCCTTGACCGATCTACGGGCATTGTTCAAGGTCGCCTTCTCACGCAGATTGCGCTCAAGTGTTTTTGTGGCGCGCTCTGCGATTTCTGATTGGAAGAACTCGGGGTCAGATACACTGACGCCGCGGAAAATCACTTCCATGTCACCCATGGCCTGCTTGCGACTGCGGTTCACGTTTGCCACGATGGTCACGATGCCATCCTGGCTCAGGTGCTGGCGGTCACGCAAAATGACGCTGTCAAAATCGCCGACATTCAAGCCGTCGACGTAAATCACACCGTTTTGCACAGGTTCTTTTTGGTAGGCGCCATCTTCATCGAATTCAATGACGTCACCGTTTTCTAAGACAAAGATGTATTCTTCAGGAATACCCACCTGCAGGGCAAGCTCTTTGTGGGCATGCAGGTGCCTGGTCTCGCCATGCACGGGCAGGAAGTATTCTGGCTTGATGATGTTGAGCAGCATTTTCAGTTCTTCTGAGGCTGCGTGTCCACTAACATGCACTTTGGCATCGCGACCCTCATGGACCTCTGCTCCGCATTTGACCAATTGGTTGATAACCGTGTTAACCGCCTGCTCATTACCGGGAACCGGCGTTGCCGAAAAGATGACGGTGTCACCTGCGGCCACACGAATACTGCGATGTTCACCAATAGCCATACGCGACAGGGCAGATAAGGGCTCGCCCTGACTGCCGGTACACAAAACAACGATGTCTTCTGGTTCGTAGTCGCGCAGATTAAAGGCGTCGATAATCATGTCGTCAGGAATGGCCAGATAGCCCAGCTTACGTGCAATCTCTGTGTTGCGCAGCATGCTTCGTCCTGTTACTGCCACCTTCCTGCCAGAGGCGATGGCTGCGTCACAAATCTGCTGCAGACGATGGATGTGGCTCGAGAACGAGGCTATGATGATGCGTTGCTTTGCCTGTGCCATGATGGAACGTAGTGATCTGCCTACTTCAGCTTCGCTGGGGGTGATGCCTGGTCTTTCAGCACAGGTCGAATCAGACAGCAGTAGCATGACGCCCTCGTCGCCTGCTTTTACCAGCGCAGAGTAGTCGACGACACGCCCGTTGATGGGGGTCTGGTCGAACTTGAAGTCGCCCGTGTGCAACACATTACCGACAGGTGTCTGAATGAGCACCGCAACCGCATCAGGAATCGAGTGGTTGACATCAATGAAGTTGAGACCGAAGACTCCGCACTTGAGGTGATCCTTGCTGCTGACTTCGGTAAATTTTGCATTTTTGATGCCGTGTTCTTCAAACTTACCCTTGATCATGCCGCAGGTGAGCTTTGTGGTGATAATGGGTACGCTGCGGCGGCTCAAATCTTTAAGCAGCCAGGGCAGGGCACCCGTGTGGTCTTCATGACCATGGGTGATGACGATGCCCTTCAGTTTGTGCTCGTTTTCGATGACGTAGGAATAGTCGGGCAAAATAAGGTCGATACCCAGCTGATTTTCGTCGGGAAACATGAGTCCTGCATCAACAACAATCATGTCATCGCCATATTCAAAGACGGTCATGTTCTTGCCGATGGCGTCCAGTCCACCCAAAGGTATGACCCTCAGGCGCTTTTCAGTCGAAGTGTCTTTCCGAGCAGGTTGTGCATTTTTCTGAGTGTTCGTGCGCCCCGCAGACTTAGCAGTCGCGCGCCCCGCAGGCTTTGAGGCAGTTTTTGCCAGCGGCTTTGCCTTTTGCTTTGTCATCTGCTTCGTACCTGGCTTGACGATTTGCTTCTCGCCTTGCTTTGCCAGACCCTTCGCCTGTCCTCTTTTGGGGGCAGAGCGCGGGCTCGTCTTGGGACGAGGCTTTCTCGTATTCTGCCTCTTTGGCTGCTCGCCTGTCTGCGAGCTCTTTTTCTGCTCGTCTTTCGGCGAGTCTTGTCCGCCGCTTTGCGGCGCTTGAGATGTTTGCTTTGATGGCTTAGAGCTCATCGAGCCTCCTAAAAGTATCACTCATGACGGTCAAAAGTTCTGCCGTTTGGTCCTCTGTTGCGTTAACCAAGGGTAGACGCACCGGACCTACGGGGAAATCAAGCAGCGCTAGGGCGCGCTTGACCAAAATCGGGTTAGAAGTCGTGAATAGTTGTTTCTGCAGTGGGCGCAGGGTCTGATCAATCGCCTCAGCTGCAGCCTTATTGCCAGCCATATAGGCCTCGATCATTTCCTTCATGGCGGGAGCAGCAATATTACCAATGGTCGAAATAACGCCCACTCCACCACGCTCCAGGTTGGGTAGTGTCAGGCAGTCGTCTCCGGCAAAGATTTCGAAATCATCAGGCGTATTCGCGACAATGGTCTCGAGCTGAGCCATGTCATCATTGGCCTGCTTCAGAGCCCTAATGTTAGGCACATCGTCGGCAAGGCGAATAATGGTATCTGGGTCAATATTGACGACACTGCGTCCTGGAATGTTGTACACCACAACCGGCACTTCAACGGCTTCAGCAATCAGACGCATGTGCTGATAAATACCCTCTTGCGGCGGCTTATTGTAGTAGGGCGTTACTGCCATAATGGCATTGATGCGTCCACCTTTCAGCGCGCACACACGCTGGGCAAAAAGAACGCTGTCTTCAGTACAGTTGTCACCAATATTAGCAACCAGGGGTACATCGTCACCAACTGCCTCGATAACCGCTTCGAACAAGTCGCAGCGCTCATCACGGCTAATTGTGGGGCTCTCCCCCGTTGTACCATTCACAATCAGACCATCATTGCCTTGCTCGATAAGCTTAAGTGCCAGCTCCTGCGCACGGGGCAGGTCAAGCGAACCATCCTCTTTAAAGGGTGTCACCATGGCTGTCAGCAAGCGACCAAAGCGTGGTATGTAGGCCATATGAATGTCTCCTTTTTGACGTGTCATATCTCTTCTCCATGCGCCGCAGCGCATGCTAATTCAACTCTCTATTTTCGCACAGTCTTTTGTTTATTTGATGCAGCGACAGACAGAAGAGTGTTTCGTTACCATTTAGTTTGCAATCAAGCGGAGGAGTGCTCCGAGTCACAATACATTACACTACTTAATCATCATAGGGGTTTACTTCTGGTTGCCAAAAAGGCCCCGTAAAGGCTTCTTCGTCCCCCTGCGTGAAGTCACGCAGGTTCGTCAGAGCATCGACGATTTCAGCCTCAGATAAAATACGTCCCGAAAGCTGATCAAAACTTAAGGGAAGCTCGACATCATGGGGTACGGGATAGTCGCTAAAGAATAGACCGTAGCTGCCTTCATCCGTTTGTGCCAGTACAAAGACCCCCAGCCACGACCAGTAGACCTGCGTTGCCTGTGCATCCAAGCCCTGAACACTTAATTCATCCTCTAGCCGAGTCAGGGCACTCTGGTATTGCAGGTAGACATCATCAAAGCTGTGGGCAATAAGACTCGTGTCTTGTTCACGCCAGACAAGCATGCTCCGGTTCCAACTGCCCTGCTCATCGTAAAGGGGCAGAAAATACATCGCAGGAGCCTGCAGATCGTGCCAATCTTCGACGAAACTCCCATCCCCTGCAGGCTCAAGTCCCAAAGGGTAGACGGGCAGATAGTTTGCAAGGGGCGCAGCTAGGCCAAAGAGCGGGCTGCCAGCGCGTACCCGAAAATCAGGGCGCAGGGTCAGACCCACGTTGACATCTGCTGGATCTTCCCAGACCAACAGCCAGTCTTGCGTCGTCACCGGACGCGACAAGTCATAGCGTTGCGAGCTCAAGCAGCCCGTCAACACAAGACTTGCCATGATAAGCACGGCAAGTGCGAGGACTGGACGTACTCTGCAAAGAAAGCTCTTCATGCTAGATCAAGAACAGGGCCGCAATAACGCCCACGAGTCCGATGGCCGACAAGGCATAGACCGGAATCTTTGGCATTTCACCTTTGTTTTGCATGGCTCTTCCAAAGATGAAAAAGACAAAGGGGTGCACCAAGAAGGGCATGGCAAAAATGAAGGGGAGCAAGCTTGCGATCTCCGCCCCAAACATGCCGTCTTGTGTTGCCGCAAAAAGTCCAAAGTGCGACAGTGAAGAGGTCACGGCGGCGGCTGCATAATCAAGGGGCATCTTGAAGGCGCTGAGCAAAACAAAGCCGCCGAACATGGCGGTCAGCTGCCAACCCAATGAGAACTGCATAAGTCCCGTTATTTCCTTGCTGTCCTCACCATCTGCGCGGCGCAGAGTACGCAGCGACCAGGCGGTCAGACCGACACCGACTACCAATACGGCGATGGCGGGAATGAGCGTCAAGTTGCCTTGTGCTGCAGATACGGCCAAAACCGAAAATACGAAAATGTGGGCAATAAAGGGCAGGTTAATCATGATGGGCGTCCTGCTTGCTGCCTTCTTGCCCAGGTCCCCTGCCGTGCAGGCTCCGGTCAGGCCAGCATGCGAAAGGCCTCCGGCCAGACCAGGTGCAAGACAGCGCACATTGGCCATCTTTGCAAAGGTCATGATAAGCGCGATGCCGCCAAACATCCACAGCAGCTGTCCGAAGAAGCCAAAGGCAAGTACCGCATTCATTTCGCTGACATTAAAGGCCTCCATGATGCGCGAACCGCCCACCATGAAATTTCCTGCCAAGACGATGGGAAGACCGGCAAAAAGCAGGGCTCGAATGGTCGAACCAAAGGTCCACTTATAGAAAACCGCACCCAGGGTGGCCGTTATCACCATGGCGAAAAATATTTGTGGCAGCGCAATCAGAGGCGCCACTATCTGCGCGATGTAAAAACTCGCCACCAGAATCAGAATGATGACAAAGGTCTCGAGGATTCCCTTACGCACGTAGAGCTTGCGGTTCTCGAAGGTCGCCCGGTGGTCGATAAGTATTATCGATGCCGTCAGTCCTATGAAGGCAAGCAGGGTGTAGTAGCTGCTCATCGAGCCGGCATCGATGCCCACCGTAAAGCGAAATATCGCCTCGATACCCAGCAGGAGGAAAAAGGTACGAATCAGGTAGAACAGCTGGGCAGAAGTCGTTCCCACGACAATTTCTTTGTCAGAAGGAATCATAAAGGTGTCGGGCGCCACTATTTTCTTGTTGAAAATTTTCCGCAGTTCTTGCCCGCCCACAAAGAAGGCGGCAATCAGGGCAATAATGGTACTGCGACTGACAAGCTCGATAATCTTGAACTCTGGCAGCCCAGGGGACGCAACATCACTGGCGACCAGAACGTAGCCCAGACCGAGGCCAAAGACTACGACCAGAAGGATGGCAGAATAGACCGTTCCTGCAACCAAGGTACGCGCAACCAAAACCAGGGGAATCAGCAAAAACAGCGAGAGCCAAAACTGATTCAGCACCTGAATTTTCGATATTTCTAGAAGTATTTCAGCCATGTACCTTCCCTTTTCATCGAGGCTGGGTGGTGGAAAGAAAAAATGCGTTCTAAGGATTGTAGCAGAAATCCTCCATCAAGCAGTCAGCCCGGATGCAGGCTCACCTATCCTCCACAACACCGGGAAAGCCCTCGAATCAAACAGCAGCAGCTCTTGCCACCATGTCTTGATAGGCTGCAGCTGGGTCATCTGCTTTATAGAAAGCATTTCCCGCAACAAAGCAAGCTGCCCCTTGTGCAGAGCACAGTCCGATGGTGTCAGGATTTATGCCCCCATCAACCTGAATAAGCGGAGTGCGTCCAGCGCTCTCGCACATTGCCTTGAGCTCTCGCAAACGGTCAACCGTTTCAGGTATGAAGGACTGCCCAGAAAAGCCTGGATAGACCGACATGATAAGTATCATGTCAACACAGTCTAGATAGGGCTCAAGACTTGAGACGCAGGCGTCAGGCTTTATCGACAAGCCGAACTTCTTACCACGTGAGTGGACGCACTCCGCCATCTTATTAACATCATTGGCAGCTTCGAGGTGAACGGTGATGTAGTCACAGCCGGCGTCGAGGTACCACTCGATGGTTTCGTCGGGGTTTTCAATCATCAGGTGTGCGTCAAAGACAAGATTTGATATCGGGCGCAGGGCCGCTATGACGGGAGGTCCAAAGGTCAGGTTGGGCACAAAGTGGCCGTCCATGACGTCGAGGTGAATCCAAGGACAGCCGGCGTTTTCTGCCGTCTTGAGCGCAGCTGCAAGCTTGGTGAAGTCTGCCGACAAGAGCGACGGCGAAATGATAATTGATTGAGACATTACAATCCCTTCAAAACTACGAAGTGCTCCTGATGTGCAGAGTCAAAGAGTCTGTGCATCAGCTGCTTTACTCTGATCCTACGGGTCGACTCATGAGCTTCCCAAACCCCTGCTCCGGATCAAGTCCTTCGTAGAGGATTTCATAAATAAGCTGCGTAACAGGCATTTCTACGCCGCGGTCACGAGCAAGTTCATAAATGCTATTGCAGGCAACAGCGCCTTCCACCACCATTTTAGTGCGCGCCTGATACCCGTCGAGCGTGTCACCACGGGCAATGCCTTCGCCCAGGCTGCGATTGCGGGAGTGGCGCGAGGTGCAGGTGACTATGAGGTCGCCCATGCCAGCCAGGCCGCGGAAGGTGTCGGTTTGGGCACCAACTGCCTCGCCGAGGCGCACGAGTTCTGCGAGACCGCGGGTCATCAGCGATGCTTTTGCGTTGTCACCAAAGCCCAAGCCGTCACAGATACCACAGGCAATGGCAACAACATTCTTGCCGGCGCCACAGAGCTCTACCCCCATGAGGTCAGTATTGGTGTAGACGCGGAAAAAGGGTGTCGAAAAGAGTTCTTGGAAATAACGCGCGATTTCTTCGTTGTGAGCAGCAACAACCGTCGCCGAAGGCACCGCCTTGCTGACCTCTTCTGCGTGGTTAGGTCCTGATAGTGCCGCAATGCGCTCTGGGTTACCTAGGACTTCTTCGAGGATTTCAGTCATCAAAAGGTGCGTACCTGCCTCGAGCCCCTTTGAGAGGATAATAACGGGCGTATCGCTGGGAAGCGTTTTTGCCATCTCTTCAGCGGTCGCGCGCACCCCAATGCTGGGCGTCACCATGACAACGGCATCTGCTCCCTTGAGTGCTGTCGAAATGTCAGAGCTTGCTTTCGTGCGCTCGCTGAGCTGCACCTTTGGCAGGTAAAGGGGATTTCTGCCAGATGCATTGAGGGCATCTGCGATTTCGGTTTCATAGGCCCAAATACTGACGGTGTTTCCCTTACCATCAAGGAGCCAAGCAGCTGCCATTCCCCATGAGCCTGCTCCAATGACGCTTATCTTAGACATAGCTTACTCGCTTTCTGAAGGGCGTGTTCGTTTGCCGCGATCTTTCCAGGAAAAACGTGGTTCACTGCCTTCACGCAGTCGTTTAATGTTAGCACGGTGAAAGATAGGAACAATCACGGCTATAACGGCGGCAAAGAGCGTCAGTGGCCAATTGTTATATACCAGTGCCGTCCACAAGGGAAAGCTAACTGCCGTGACCATCGTTCCCACGGATACATAGCGGGTAATCGCCGTTGTTGAAAAGAAGATTGCTGCTGAAATAACAAAGACCACGGGGACCAGGGCAAACATGACCCCTGCCGTTGTAGCAGCACCTTTGCCACCCTTGAACCTGATGTAGGGCGAGGCCGTGTGCCCAATAATGGCGGCGAGTGCCGCTGCAATCATGAGCCAAGCTGAAAGAGCCTGATCCCAACCAGCCGCGCCAGCTATGCTTCGAGCCAAAAAGACCGGAATCGCACCCTTCGCCATATCAAGCAGCAGTATGCCAATACCTGCTTTTGCCCCCAAGATGCGAAAGGTATTGGTGGCGCCTAGGTTGCCCGAACCCTCTTTCAAAAGGTTCACCTTAAAAAAGATCTTCCCTACCATCATCGCAAAGGGAATAGCCCCAAAAAGGTAGGCAAAGAGTGTCACTGCCACAAAAACAAGACCTGCTGGTAGCAGCAAGAAAAGATCAACAAAAAAAGACATACGGGGACAAACTCCTTTGGCAAAAGAGGGCTTGAAAAGCACATGAATACGGTAGCACATAATCGCGCGAAAAATATGTGCTAAAACTCTCAAAGGTGCAGGTCAGAGAGGGTGTGCAAGCATATTTTTGTCTACATTTTTGTATACACTTTCGTAATTAGCCCTTGCGCTTAAATTTAAGGATGACGGGTGTGCCTGCAAGGTCAAAGTGCTCGCGCAGACGGTTCTCCAGATAGCGCTGATAACTGTCATCAACCAGATGTGGATGATTACAGAAAAAAGTGAATCCTGGAGGCTCATAATGCGTCTGCGCAACGTACTTGATGGTGAGCTTCTGTGGTCCTTTGCTCACGGTATGTCCGAACTGGCGGAGCTCTGTCAAAAAGCGGTTGAGGGCAGAAGTTGTTATCTGCATGCGATAGTTCGCAAAGACGTCAAGCACGGCATCGAGAATACGATCGAGACCACGTCCACTCTTAGCACTGACGCGAATGACGGGAGCCCAAGAGATGAAGTTTAGACGGTCTTCAATGCGGTCCATCAAAATAGTGCGAGCACGCTCTGCCTCATCGGCGTGCTCTGCCGATTCCTGCTTCATCAAATCCCATTTGTTGAGCAAGACCACGATGGCGCGTCCACGCTCTTGCGCATAAGAAGCGATGCGCTGGTCTTGGTCTGTCAGGCCGATTTCTGCATCAATCACCAAGAGCACGACATCGGCGCGGTCTATGGCACGCATGGCGCGAACAAAGCCATAGTATTCGACATCTGAATCGATAACGGCCTTCCTGCGGATTCCTGCCGTATCTACCAGAGTGATTTCGCGGTCTTTGTAGATAAAGTCGGTATCGATGGCGTCTCGCGTTGTGCCCGCAACATCTGAAACGATGGCGCGATCCATGTTTGAAAGGCGATTAGTCAGTGATGATTTTCCTGCATTCGGCCTGCCGATGACGGCCACCATGATGGGGTCATTGGGGTCAAAAACGGGTCTACGACTGCGGCGACGCGCCTCTTCGCCATAAGGGTCCTGGTCTGGATCATACTCCCCATCGACAAAATCACCGTCTGCATCGACTTCATACAATTCATACTCGTCGTAGTCGACCCCCTCGAGACCGGCAATATCTGCCGTCGTCGTCGGATAGACATTTTCATGAAGCTGCACGGGCTCGGGCAGCACCTTGATGATTTCATCAAAGAGGTCGCCCGTTCCGGTACCGTGGGTTGCAGACAAGGGATAGGGCTCACCCAGACCGAGGTTCCAGAACTCATAGGTCTCGCGCTCGCTAGTGGGGTCATCGACCTTGTTCACCGCCAGAAAGACGGGCTTTTTTGAGCGCTTGAGCATCCGAGCAAGCGTCTCGTCATCTGCCGTCATACCTGTCTGCCCGTCAACGAGCAGCACAATCGCATCAGCCTGCTGCATGGCAATGTCTGCCTGAGCACGAATACCCGCCTGAAAATCATCGTCACGTGCCATTTCGATGCCGCCCGTATCAATCAAAATAAAGTGATGACCAGACCAATCAGCCTCATGATAACTGCGATCGCGCGTCACACCGCGCTCGCCATGGACGATGGCATCGCTGCGACCACTGATGCGGTTCACAAAGCTCGACTTACCCACATTGGGGCGACCAACAATAGCTATGACCGGCAAGGTTTTTCTGGGCATGGTAATACCTCTCTTTGCTTATGCTTCGTCTTTGAGTGCCTGTGCGGCGGCGGCAATCTGCGCGGTCAGCCCGGCAACACCCGTCTGGTAAAAGGCGATGTGAACGGGTCTACCCTGACCGCAGGTGCGGAGCTCATCAATCAACTGCTGCGCCGTATAATCATCAAGGGTAATGCCGTCATCATTGAAGATACAGTCAGGAATGAGATAGCGATGCTTTTCGACTCCAGCGTGACCCTCTTCATGCAAGTACTCGCAATCAAGCTTTACACCGCGCAAAATATCGAGACCTGTGAGAAGCCCCGTCACACTGACATTGCCGCCAAAGAAGCGATTCTTTATGGGCAAGAGGCGCAACTTGCCTCCCGCATTGATGCCACCTAAAACACCTAGCCATGTTTGCGTTAAGAGCTCGCCGCAGACGATGGTTATGGCTTCCTTGCCTGCGTCGGCAGGCAACATCTTGCCGTCTGGGCCCGATGGCTGAGGGGGCAACAGGGTCAGTGCCGTTGAAAGCTCATCAAGATTATCGCGGACATCGGCAATAAAGTTCAAAATCATCCCGATGCCATTTTCAAGCTGCGGAAAGCCATCGTAGTATTGCGGTAGCGGGAAGGGCGCGTGGGCATGTACGTAGAACTCATCCGCCAAATAGACCCAGGTAAGTCCCGTCTCCTTTTCGTGAGCAAACTGGTAGGTCTGTACTTGGTCGATAACAGACTTGCACCACTCTTCGCGCTCAGCCGGCACCGTGCTCGCATCTGTCAGCATTTCTTTGAGACGAGCGGGTGCATAGTCCGTGTAGGCCACCGGGACAATACCGACACTCAGGACATGAGCAATGCGCGCCGGATCCTGCAAATAAGCAAGTGTCTCATCTAAGATAGCGCCATCATTGACGCCAGGTACCAGCACTATCTGGATATGAAAATCGATACCAGCCTCTATGAGCTCATCAAAGTTTTCCAATGCAAGATCATGGTTTTTACCCATCAAGCGCGTGCGCACCTCAGGATTTGATGCATGAAAGGACAGACGAAGCGGAGAAATGCGCTGCTCCACGATACGGTCCTTATCTTCGGGCTTTAAGTTTGTTAGGGTAATAAAGTTTCCCTGCAGGAAAGACAGACGATAGTCATCGTCGCGCATGCACAGGGTTTTGCGCGCTGTTGCCGGCAGCTGCCTCATAAAGCAAAAGACGCAGTCGTTCTTGCAGCTGTGGATTTTGTCATAAATCACGTCGTCAAAAACCAGTCCCCAGCCGTCCTGCAAATTATCGCGCTGCAGCATGACCGTGCGCAGGTCACCGTCAGCGGCTCGAAGCTCGAGCTCGACTTCAGGACCATCGCTTTCCCACAGCCATTCGATGTAGTCGTGAGCTGGCTTGCCATTGATGGAATGGACGTACTCCCCCGCCGAAATTCCTGCCGCGTCTGCAATCGACCAAGGTTCAACAGCTGCAATCAGGGCTGCACGCGTAATCTTAGGATTCATAGTCTGCTCCAAGTTGTTCTGACGGGGCGATTTCGCTAATGCGGGCAACGACGCTCTGCAGCTGGTCTTCTGGCGTTGAGGCTCCGGCTGTCACGCCCACTTTTTGTGCACCTTCAAACCAGGCTTCATCGAGCTCTGCCTTCGTCTCGATGTGATAGCTGCGCGGACAGGCCTCGCGGCTGATCTCATACAGGCGGCGCGTATTGCCGCTATTGTGCCCCCCGACGACAATCATGACGTCAACCTGATGGGACAGAGCTTCGGTTGCCTGCTGCCTTTTGGTCGTTGCGCTGCAGATAGTATTAACGACGCGCAGTTCGCGCACCTTGTCGCGCAGCTCTGCCACCACTTCATTTAAGGCTTCTGCCGTTTGAGTCGTCTGAATCACGACGCCAACCCGCTCATCTTTTAGCTCTTCAAGCGGCGGTAGGTCAGATGCACCCGCCACGATATGGGCTTTTTTGCCGGCACGCGCTTCGATGCCAAAGACTTCGGGGTGGTCAGGTTCGCCCACAATCAGGACGGTATAGCCTTCGTCTGCCAGCTTTTCTGCAGCCTCTTGTACGCGCGCAACGTGGGGACAAGTTGCATCAACCACTTTGGCGCCACGCGCCTCTGCTTCTTCAATGACACAGGGTGCCACACCATGACTGCGGATAATAAGGGTGCTTTCCACTCCGTCACCAGCAGGTGCCAAGTCATCAAGACTGGTCACGACATCGACCCCAATGAGCCGCAAGGTATCAACGGCCTGCGGATTATGAATGAGCTCGCCCAGGCTTGCCACCGGCGCGCCCTTAGCTGAACGGGCAGCCTCACGGGCAAGCTTTAGGGCACGCTCGACACCGTAGCAGGTGCCCGCAGGTCTTGCAACATGGATTTCCATGTCGCCACCATCCTCTCAATAAAACTCTCACTGACCGCCTCGCGAGCCAGCTTAATCTCTTCTTAGCGGCTGCGCTTTGCGTTGTCTGTGCGTGCTACCTCAAAGGAAGCAGCGATGCCCTCCATAACAAGATCCGTCAAGCGTGCTATGCGCTCTTTTTTTGCATATTCAGAAGCCGGCACCACCTCGTCAGGCACCAAAGCCTCGCCAAAGTGCACGTCAACGGCGGGAAAACGCAGGGTGCGCATACCATCAGGCCTGATGCGATCTGTTCCCGCAATACCTACGGGCACAACAGGCACATTGTTGCGAATCGCAAGCCAAGCAGCACCACCATGCGCCTCGCCCAAACCGTGGTCTTTGTCCACCATCATGTCCTCGTTGCGAATGCGCGTGCCTTCGGGGAAAATCCCAATCGTGTCACCAGCTTTGAGCAAATTCGAGGCCTTGCGCATGGTATCAAGGTCAGCCTTGTCACGCGAAATGGGCAGTGCGCCCGCCTGGTCGATAATCCAGGCAAGAGGCTTGAATTTCCATAGATTTCGCTTGCCCAAGAGACGCAGCTTAAAGCCGTAACGGCGCGTCAGGGCAATCACCACAATGGCATCCATATTGCTCAAATGGTTGGGGCTCATGATGTAGGCACCCGTGGGCAGGTTTTCTGCCCCCGTGACCCGAACGCGATACATCGGAACAATGATGATGCTTGCCAGAAAAAGCACAAAGGAACGCAGCACCCATTTGGGCTCGCCAGGCTTGCCCTTATCTGCAAGCGCATGCCTGCGCATGGCTACATGACGAGGCTCTCTGCTCTTCACCTTCGTCTTTTCTGCAGCATCTTTTTGCGGAGTACGTCCACTCATGCAAGTTCACCGCAGGTATCTTCTGCTATGTCTGGCAGCCCCTTAGTGTTGTCGTCGCCAGCACCACCATCTGGGCCACAAACGCGATTGCGCACCTCACTTGCCAGATTAACGATAGTGTCGATGACCTCTTCTTCAGTCATATGAGTCGTGTCGACTTCAACAGCACCTTCTGCCACCATCAAGGGTGCCACCTCGCGGTTCATGTCATAGTGGTCACGATGCTTCAGTGACTGCAATATTGCCTCATAGTCGCAGGGAAGTCCGCGCGCTTCGTTTTGTTTACTGCGGCGACGGGCACGCTCCTCAACATCTGCGGTCAAAAATATCTTTAAGGCAGCATTGGGAAAGACAACTGAACCTATGTCACGACCCTCGACAACATAGTTGCCTTGCGCTCCCAGCATACGCTGTTTTTGCAGCATGTCACCTCGCAGCTCGGGACAAGCAGAAACGGGGCTCACGGCACGATCTGCCTCTGGTGTCCTGATGAGGTCGGTCATTTCTTCATCGCCAAAAAAGACGCGACTGGGCAGTACTTCACCCTCTTCGTAGGCAAAGCGAATACGTCTATCCTTGCTAAAAGCGCGCAGGGCGCTACCGTCAGATAAATCAATACCCCGCGCCAAAGCACCTACCGCTACGGCGCGATACATGGCACCCGTATCCAGATAGTGAAATCCCATTCGCAGGGCAACAGCCTTAGCAACGCTCGATTTTCCCGAACCTGCAGGCCCATCAATAGCAATTATCATGCTTCTTTTCTCCTCAAAATATCAAGGACTAAGTATAACAAACGAAGAAGCGGCCACCTGTGCTGGTTAGCCGCTTCTTCCAAAGGATAAGACCGATGCGCAGGGGGTCTCAATGCAGCACCGATACTCAGTGCACAACATTGTGTCAGCTCGATTACTTTATAGCAAGCAGAAATTGGCCAATTGACAGAATTGTCAATTATTTCTTTGTCGTTCAGGGTTTCTCTTTCGTATTCGAAGTGGGGATTTTGATAGAATGGGTTTTCTCTGCTGCTGATAATTGGGGAAAGCAGCATCTCGCGACCGCCAAACGACGAGAGCGCACTACTCCAGACAGTGCTCTTGGTGCGACATTTGGGAAGGTCTAGCCATGTTTTTTGAACAGCACAACCTCCACAACTGCCCGTGTTCGCTCATCGAGATCCTCAAGGATGGTCAAATTGCAGTTCACTTTGGCAGGGTTTTGAGGAAGGCTCGTCTGAAAGAGCACTTCCTCAGCTGCGATTCGCTGGCCACAGAGATGCGCTGTCGATGCGGCATTCAAATTACCGGCAGAACTATATACCGTTATGAAAAAGGTTTAACGCAACCCTCTGTCGAATTTTTGGTTGCGGCGTCCCTGGTGCTCAGCCCCCACCTCTTCACTAACCTGCTGACAGAGATACTGTCCCCAGGACTTATTGGACGATTTGAGATGCGCCAGGCTGCTGCCCACTATGATGCCAGCAAGCAGCTCCCCCTCTTCAAATACTGAAAGAGAATTGAAAAAATGTGCGCTGCGTAGTGCTTGAGAAGTGCTCTAGGCGTTCAAGATTAGTGCTAATTTAAAAATGAGGAAGCGCAGCGTAGCAAAACCTACGTGAGCATTCCTCATTTTTTAAATTAGTGCTGAGATTGAGCGTCTAGTGCGCTTCTAGTCTACTAGCTCCATAATAACCATAGGAGTAGCATCACCCTTACGTGGTCCCAATTTTAGGATACGGGTGTAGCCACCGTTGCGGCCTTCAAAACGTTCGACCTCGTTAAAGATCTTTGAAACAACTTCTTTGTCGCCGATGGCTGCAATAGCCAGACGACGGCTGTGCACGTCTCCGCGCTTTGCCCAGGTAATTACTTTATCAACGTTGGGGCGAATCTCCTTGGCACGAACCTCAGTGGTCTTGATGCGATCGTTGCGCAGCACAGCGGCAGTCAAAGACTTCTTTATCGCCTTAGTGTGCGCAGAATCGGTGCCCAGTTTGCGACCCTTTTTTTGGTGTCTCATGTGTGGACCTACTCCTCTATCTAGTTCTTTAGGTTAAGACCCATGTCGATGAGCTTGTCCTTGACTTCTTCGATTGATTTAGCACCGAAGTTGCGGACGTTCATCAGGTCATTTTCTGTACATTCGGTCAGTTGACCAATGGTGTTTACACCCTGGCGCTTCAGGCAATTGTATGCACGAACTGACAGGTCGAGCTCCTCGATGGGGGTATCGAGGCCGCTGGTGTCACTGCGATCGATTTCAACAAAAATCGAACCCTCTTCAAGAGGCGTGATGGTCTGTTCGACAAAGAGCTGAGTGTGCTCATTGATGACGCGACCAGCGCGTGCGATAACATCATCAGGAACAACGCTCCCGTTCGTTTCGACCTCGAGAATCAGCTTTTCGTAGTCGGTACGCTGGCCAACACGCGTGTTTTCGACGGTGTAGGTGCAGCGCAGGACGGGCGAAAACAGCGAGTCTATAGGGATAACGCCAATGGCATCCCCGGCACGCTTGTTGCGTTCTGCTGAAACGTAGCCACGACCTGTGTCGATGTTGATGTACATGGTCAGCGTGGCACCCTTGTTAAGGTTGGCGATTTCGCGCTCGGGGTTAACGAGCTCGAATTCGTTAGGCAGCTTGAGGTCTGCGCCTGTCACGACAGCAGGACCGGTTACGGTCAGTTCAGCTTCGGCATGACCCTCGCCAATGCCCGTGTCGCGAAACACGAGGCCTTTGACGTTGAGGATGATGTCGGTTACGTCTTCGCGCATACCGTCCAGAGCAGTAAACTCATGCTGTGCACCGTCGATGCGGATGCTTGTTGCAGCTGCACCTTCCAAAGAGGAAAGCAGTACACGGCGCATGCAGTTGCCGAGAGTGTATCCAAAACCTCTGTCAAGCGGCTCTACGATGTAGCGGCTTACGTTGTCTCCAACGTGCTCGACCGTAACTTCTGGTCTCATAAATCTCGTCATAGATACTATCCTTCCCTATCCTCTTATTTAGAGTAGAGCTCGACGATGAGGTTTTCTTTAACCGTCAGGTCGATCTGATCACGAGTTGGCAGTGAAATGACGCTACCCTGGAGCTTTTCGATGTCTACTTCGAGCCACCCAGGAACGGTGCTGCGCTCTGATGAGATAATGGCAGCCTTGATTACCAGCAGGTCCTTTGCCTTTGGTGCGATAGCCACCATGTCGCCAGGACGTACGCGGTATGACGGAATGTCAACGCGCTTGCCGTTAACCTGAATATGTCCGTGACGTACGATCTGACGAGCCTCGCTGCGAGACTTTGCAAATCCGAGGCGGAACACTACGTTGTCGAGACGAGTCTCGAGCAGGCGCAAGAGGTTTTCACCCGTGATGCCCTGTTGACGGTTTGCCTCTTCGTAGTAGCTACGGAACTGCTTTTCGAGCATGCCGTACATACGCTTGGTCTTTTGTTTTTCACGCAATTGAATACGATATTCGCTCTCGCGTGGACGCTTCTTACCAGCCTGACCAGGCGGATAAGGGCGCTTTTCCATTGCACATTTATCAGAATAGCAGCGGTCGCCTTTCAAGAAGAGCTTCTCTCCTTCACGGCGGCACAGTCTGCAAACTGGTCCAGTATATCTAGCCATTGTAGATTTCTCCTCTTATTAATTAGACGCGACGACGCTTGCGGGGACGACAGCCATTGTGTGGAATGGGTGTAACATCCTGAATGCTGGCAATTTCAAGTCCAGCTGCCTGCAGTGAACGAATCGCAGTTTCGCGTCCGCTACCGGGGCCCTTTGCAAACACTGCCACTTTACGCATGCCATGCTCCTGGGCGGTCTTTGCAACAGCTTCAGCTGCCAGTTGTGCAGCAAAAGGTGTTGACTTGCGGCTACCCTTGAAGCCTGACGTGCCTGCTGACTGCCAACAAATGACGTTGCCTGCAGGGTCGGTGATAGTAATGATGGTGTTGTTAAACGTAGACTTTACGTGAGCCTGACCAATCGCAATATTTTTGCGTTCACTACGCTTGATGCGGCTGCGTACATTCTTTTTAGCCATGATTTAGCCTATCCCTTCTTCTTCGCGCCGATTTGACGACGTGGACCCTTGCGGGTACGCGCATTAGTGCTGGTGCGCTGTCCACGAACGGGAAGACCACGGCGATGACGAAGTCCACGGTAACAACCGATCTCCATCAGCCTTTTGATGTTTTGTGATGTTTCGCGACGCAGGTCACCTTCTACTTTAAGGTTTGCGTCAATGTATTCACGCAGTTGCGTGATTTGAGCATCAGACAAATCGCCCACACGGATATCTGGATCAATTCCAGTACCAGCAATAATTTGCTTTGATGTGGTCAGTCCAATGCCATAGATGTAAGTTAGACCAGTTTCTACACGCTTGTCGCGTGGAAGGTCTACACCGAGTATACGAGCCACTCTCGTCCTCCTGCTTTCTCTTAGCCTTGGCGTTGTTTGTGGCGTGGGTTGTCACAAATGACCAACACACGACCATGACGTCGGATAATTTTGCACTTATCGCACATTTTCTTTACTGAAGGCCGTACTTTCACGACGCTCCCGCCTTTCAATCAGATGTAAATTAAAAATTTATTATTAACGTCCAGCCGCAGACGGTAATCTTCTTACTTATAACGGTAGGTGATGCGTCCACGTGACAGATCATAAGGGCTAACCTCTACGGTTACTTTGTCTCCGGGTAGTATGCGGATGTAATGCATGCGCATCTTGCCAGAAATGTGAGCTAGTACCTTATGTCCGTTTTCGAGTTCCACCTTGAACATAGCATTAGGGAGCGGCTCTAGTACCGTTCCTTCAAGCTCGATGGCGCCCTCTTTTTTCGTCACGTGATAATCCTTGTCTCTAAAACACACAAATATATATACTGTTTGAAAACAGCAACTAGTAAGTGTAGCAAAAATTGAACGGCCATTCAAGATGTAATTTTTATGGATTTTCGTCCTATTTCAGGATGAGCCCGACGGGACAGTGGTCGCTCCCGAAGACTTCTGCGTAGATAGGCGTGTCCTCCACATGAGGCATCAGTGAAGGTGAGCATAGAAAGTAATCAATACGCCAACCTACGTTGTTTGCGCGCGCATTGGCGCGGTAGGACCACCAGGTATAGAGACCTGGCACATCGGGATTGCGCTCACGCAGCGGATCGGCAAACCCTGTATCAAGGAGCTGAGTCAGCTTGGCGCGCTCTTCATCTGAAAAACCTGGCTTTCCTCTGTTGGGCTTGGGTCGTGCGAGGTCTATTTCCTCGTGCGCGCAATTCAGGTCTCCCCCAATGATGACGGGCTTGCTAACTGCAAGTCCTGAAACGAAGCGGCGAAAAGCATCCTCCCAGCGCATCCGAAAGTCAAGCCTGGCGAGCTCTGGTTGAGCATTGGGGGTATAGACATTGACCACCCAAAAATCTTTGAATTCACAGGCGGTGACCCTGCCCTCGCGGTCAAGGTCGGAGAGATGGACGTACTCCTCCGCCTTGTCATCAATCATGGGGTTGTCGCCCGCAAGCTGGGGCGAGTCGACGTAGCGCAAGACGCGCAGAGGCTTTTCTTTCGAAAAGATAGCTGTTCCCGAGTAGCCCTTCTTGAGGGCGTAAGACCAGCTTTGGTAGTAGCCGGGAAGCTCGAGTTCGACCTGCCCTTCCTGCAGCTTGATTTCTTGCAGCATGAAGAGGTCGGCATCGAGTGCCTCGAATTGCTCCATGAAGCCTTTGTTGAGGCTCGCGCGTAGACCATTAACGTTCCATGAGATGAGTTTTTTCATGAGACTTATTGTAGCGAATCGTAGCGAATGGTAGCGAATGGTAACGAATTGAAGTGAGGTTAGTTTACAACAACCTTGATGACCTTTGTGGCTTTTCCGGTGCCAAAGGTGAAGTAAGTCGTACCTTTTTTGAGGGCCTGTATGGTGACTTTTCTGCCCGATGCCTTTACCTTCTGGCTACCGTGAAGGGCATTAGACACCCATGAACCTTTACCCTTTTTCTTTGCAGCTTTGCCGAAGCTGCTGATGGTGGCAACAGCAGGCTTAGAGCTTTTCCAGGAAATGGTGAACTTCTTATTGTTGCAATAATAAGGTGCTACGCGTACCACGACTGACTTGCCGCGCTTCATTTTTATCGTAGTAGCCGTCGCCTGCATGGTCACCGGATAGGTTGTTGAGGCGACGCTAGCCGAGTAAGGGCCGTAACCCTGGGCATTTACCGTACAAACACGGAAGTAATAGGTAGTATTGTCGGCAAGCCCCGTTACCGTGTAGGCGTAACTAGCTGCAGAGGTGGGTATGGTGATGCTTGCCCAGTTGCTGGAACTGCTGGGACGATACTGCAGGATATAGGCTTTGGCGGGGGAAGGATTGCTCGTGTCTTTGCTCCAGTAGACGCTGACGCTTTTGGGGCCGCGCTGGACGCTCGAAATGCGAGGCTGATAGGGCAAACCCTGTGCTAACTCAAAGGCCGCAAAGGCATTAAGGGCTCCTGCCCCGGTGTAGATATTGCCTTTTGCACCAATAGGCGTTGCCGTGCTGAGCAACAGGTTCTTTACCTGAGCCGCTGTCAAATTGGGATTGGCGCGCCAGACAAGTGCTGCTGCTGCGCACACAAAGGGTGCAGAGAATGAAGTACCTGATGCATAGTCGTAGGTATTGTTTTTGTCGAGCACCGTGATGCCGTCTCCTGGTGCTGCAATATTTACCCCACTGTTGAAGGTGGAAAAGCTTGAGCGCTGCCCGTTTGCGCTGATAGACGCAACAGAAAGGACTGGTCCGTAGGCGGCGGGATAAAGGACGGGATTACCGGCGAGTGCGTTGTTGCCAGCGCTTGCGACAACAAGGATGCCCGCAGCAACTGCCGCATCAATTGACTGTTGCAGATAGGCGGGGAACTCTGTTCCGCCGAGGGATAGATTGATGATACGCGCATTCTTTTTTGCAACGACATCGTTGATGGCACTGGTGACTGAAGACAGGTAAAGCACATTGTTTGCATCGGCAACTTTGTAGACAATGACGGTATTGTCCCAAGCTGCACCGGCTACACCGATGCCATTATTAGTGGCAGCACCAATAAGGCCCGCTGTTCCGGTGCCATGAGCGGCAAGGGGTAGCGTAGATTGTGGGGTAACGTCTGTTCTGTTTGAGCCAAAGTCATAGCCTGCAACAATGTTTGGGCCGCGATCGGCAATATTCATGTAGAAGCCTGTGTCGATAACCGCAATGGGAATGCTTGCTCCCGTTCCCCTTGTGCTACCCAGGCGTCCCCAAACAGCAGAGAAATTGCCGCCAGGAAAGGCATTAAGCCCCCAGGTTCCAATATTTGCAACCCTGGTGTTGTAGTAGGGATCGTTGGGATTTGAAGTATAGGCTGCGCAGGTCTCGACAATGACGTCGTAGTCGACACTTTCATAAAGACCGGTGGAAATCATTTCTGCCATGAGTTCTTGCGAGGTATCGCTGTCACTCTCAATGATTACGAGCGTCTCTGGATCTGACGGTTCAGGGTTTTCAAGGATCTCTGTCGCCTCATCGACCTCGAGCTCGCTTGCAAGCTCTTGCACGGATGCCTCGATTTGCGCGGGGGTCGTCTCTTCTTTTGGCCACGCAACGATGCGCTGGGCATCTACGTTTTCAGCATCGGGACAGAGCGTCTCTGTTTCGTCAAGAACAGCTTCGTTGCTGTTTACGAGAGGTATTGCCTCTTCGTCGCCTGCAACGATGCTGTCTGGCACGTTTGCCCGGCCAGTGCTGTCGATAATGGTATCAAGGGTACCGGTGGCCTCAAAAGACTGATTGTTTGCCGCAAAGGCCGTTGCAGGAAAGACGCTCAGAGTCGAGCTGGCAAGCAGCATCGCAGCAAGAAAAAGGGCAATCGCACGCCTTATGAAATTGTTTGATGCGTGACCCATATTAGGCTTCCTTCGGCTTGTGACCCCACCCATGCCTCAGTCGCACGAACCCTCCGTCTGACTTCAACTAATTATAACAGGAACACGACAATATGAACACATTTGCTGCACAATTACCTTATATTTATTCTTTGCATAATTTAAGGCGATACCGTGCAAATATACAGTACCGATAGGAAGTGCTGCGAAATATTCTTTTATAACTTTTGATTTGCGAACGAAGCGTGAAGAGGACTATTCCTGAGTCAGGATAAGAGGGCCGTCCTCGGTGACAGCGACGGTATGTTCAATCTGAGCTGCTCGTGATCCGTCAGTGGTAACAACCGTCCAACCGTCGTTGCGCGTCACCACATCATCAGTTCCTAGGGTGAACATGGGCTCGAGGGCAAGCACCATGCCGACCTGCAGAACCGGGCCTTTGCCAGCTTTGCCCTCGTTAGGGATGTTGGGGTCTTCATGCATGGCTCGACCCACGCCGTGGCCAACATATTTTTGGATGATCCCCATGCCGGCAGCGCGACCAACGCTACCAATAGCGTGACTGACGTCACCAAGCCTCTTGCCTGGGACGCATTGTTCAATACCCGCATAGAGTGCTTTGCGCGTCACATCAATGAGTTCTTGCGAGCGCTGGTCAGTCTCCCCCACGGGAACGGTGTCAGCATTGTCGCCAATCCAGCCCTTGAAGGTTGCCCCCACATCAATAGTGAAAATGTCGCCCCGGCAAAGCTTTACCTTCTTGCTGGGAATGCCATGGACCACTTCGCTATTGATACTTGCGCAGATTGAAGCAGGAAAGCCGCTGTAGCCCAGAAAGGTTGGTGTCGCCCCTGCTTCGCGGATGACCGCTTCGGCAATGTCATCGAGCTCGAGCGTGCTGATGCCCGGCTCGACCGCTTCGCGCGTACAGCGCAAGGCTCGTGCAGCGATGGCACCTGCAAGGCGCATCTGCTCGATTTCTTTTGGCGACTTGATGACTATGTTTTGTCTCATAAAGCGCGACATGGGCGGTAGGTCTTCAGTGAGCGTTCAGCTAGTCTTCAGTTAATCTTCGGTGACGATTTTTTGAACGTCAGCCCAGACTTCATCAATACTGCGATCACCATCGATGGGATGGAGGATTCCCTTGCCGCGATAATAGTCAATAAGGGGCGCGGTGTTTTGTTCGTAAACCTCAAGGCGTTTGCGCACGACATCTTCTTTGTCGTCAGCACGCGTTTCAAGTTTGCACCCACACATAAGGCAGGTATCGCCCTCTGAAGCCGTGGTGATTCTGCCACAGGTGGGACAGAACCGGCGCGTGCATACGCGCTGAACAATGACTTCTGGGTCGACGTCGATGGCTATCGCTACGTCAATTGAGCGTGCGAGCTCTGCTAATTGCTCATCAAGAGCAATGGCCTGAGAGGTCGTGCGAGGGAAACCATCCAGGATAAAACCTTTGTTGGTGTCTTCGTCACCCATTCTGTCTTTGATAAGACCAATGACGACTTCATCGGGAACGAGGTTTCCTGCATCCATGAAGCTCTTTGCCTCGAGGCCCAGAGGTGTGCCCGCACTGACCGCAGCACGTAGCATGTCTCCTGTCGAGATATGAGCAATATTAAAGAATTCCACCAGCTTTGCAGCCTGAGTACCTTTTCCTGAGCCTGGTGCACCGAGCAAAATTATATTCATGTATATACCTTTCATCAAATAAAACCACGCTCATAATAGCACATAGGCAGGTGGCAGGATAGCGGCTTTTACCGTGCTTTTTTCTGCTTGAATACCAGACTCTTTCATCTTTCTTTAAGGTTTTTTTCATCTTTCTTTCATCTTTTTTTAAGCTTTCTTTCATCCTAGATTAATCCTAGGTAAAAGTCCTTCCCTTATGATTCCTTTCACATGCCCGACAGAACCTGCGCCCAGAATGCACAGCAGAAAGGAACAGTCATGTCCTTCATCATGAAACGTATTGCTGCAAAAGAAGGCATTGCCCTGGTGCTCATCGCCACCTTCATAGTGAGCATGCTTGCCTCGGCTGCACTGCCCCAGCGTGCAGATGCCGCCGTTCCTCCCGCGACGCGAGCCTTTGCCACGCAAAGCGGACATACGGGACCCATCGTGCATAGCTCTGGCACGCTGCCTGCCTACTGCCTTGATCATGGCGCAGCCTCCCCCAATGGCAGGACGCTGACAAGGGGAGCCAAGCTTTCTCGTGCTACGGGTAGTGTCGAGCAGTCCATTTCGAAGGCCATTGATCTAGGTCCACAAAACCTGAGCAGCAGAACTACCATTAACGGTGTCAGCTTGAGTAATCTCGAGTGGCGCATGGCGACGCAACTTGCCATCTTTCGTCTGCAGGGTGAGAGCCTTCTCTACAGCAGAAATACCAATCACTGGAGGGCCTCCACCTGGATTGTGAACCAGGCGACGAGCACCAGTCGCGTTCAGCTCAACCGCTACTGGATCTACCGTCCACCTGCAGGAAGCGGCATTCAAAGGATGACCTTTTCCTGGGGCGACCCCCTCACGTCTCGCATTCGCGTACAAAAAACAGATGCGACATCTGGAGCGCTCCTCGCTGGGGCAAGCTTCGGGATATGGTCAAACTCCTCCGCTGCTGCTGCGGGAAACACGGGCGCTGCAAGCTTCATAGGACGGGCAAGTTCAGATGCAAGCGGGCAGGCGTGGTGGTATCGCATCCCTGTTGGCACAACTTACTATGTCAGAGAGCTTGCTCCACCTGCTGGCTATACCCTCAATACCGCCGTGCTGAGCGTCACCCCGGTGCTGGGAGACGACTCTGAAGCGGCACAGGGCAGCCTTCCCCAGTACCTTGCGGGGACTATCGCAAATCAGCGTGCCGCCATTCACAGGATTGAGCTGACTAAAGAGTCGGTGTCGCCTGGGAGCCAGATCAGTGCTGAAGCCGTGCGGGGTAACCCCGCCTACCAACTGTCAGGAGCACAGTATGGCGTATGGACCGACAGGGCAGCGGCAGACAGCAGAAACCTTAATCACCCCTCGATTGTTGGGCGGATGACGACAGACAGTCAGGGCCGAGCCTCGCTGTCAGGGCTGCTGCCAGGTACTTATTTTGTTCGAGAGTTCATACCGCCGGCTGGTCATGCCCTTGACTTGCAGACGCACAGCGTCACCTTGAGCGCCCTTGCTGGTGGCAGCAGTTTCACCGGCAGGGTCAGTTCTCAAGATGCGCGTCGCTATGGTGGCAACCTGGTCATTCAGAAAGTTGATGGTGAAACGGGTCTGGCGCAAGCACGTCCCGGTACGAGTCTCGCGGGGGCAGAATTCGAGATCAGATGGCCTGACCAGCAAGCACCAAGCGGCTGGACAACCCAAACGGTCAGTACCAACGCTGCGGGACGAGCAGTATATCAAGCAACAGGGCCGTCAGCGCCCGGGATTCCGATTGGGAACTTTCAAATAAGAGAAACGAAGGCGCCACCGGGCTACCTCATTAGTCCTGAGTATAGCAATTGGAGAAGCTTCCAGGTGTCAGATTCTCCTGCTGCAGATAGGCCCCCTGAAATAGCCTTGTCTGCCCTGCTTTCCCCCATTGAGGAGCCCATCATAAGGGGAGACCTTTCCCTTTTCAAATATGGCAGCGTGAGCGACCAAGGTGTTGAAACGAGTTTCGCCCTTGAACATATCCGCTTTGACCTTATTGACAACATGCCTTTGGGTGGTGATGGAAGACCCAATCCGCGCTTCGGACAGATTGTTGGAACTCTTTTCACTGACGAAGAAGGCAGAGCAAGCACCCGCGACCTGATACCTGATAGTGCCAGCTGGGGCAAGACAGATTACCGCAGTGGCTACCTTGAATATGGCGACTACATCTTAAGTGAAGATGCATCAACGACACCGATAGGTCTTCAGGCTGCAGATGACATGAGCTTCTCTATCACGGAAAACGGAGTTGAGCTGCACTACCTTATCTGCAATAAAGAAATCACGGCTTACTTGAGTATCGTCAAGCGCGATAGCGAGACCCTCAATACCATTGCCGTGAGCGGAACACGCTTTGACCTACTTAATTCAAACAAGGACGTCATAAGTCGCCTCACTACCGATGAGACCGGTCACGTACACCTGCCCGAAGTGCTCAAGCATGGCAACTACTATCTTCAGGAAGTACAGGCGCCGGACCGCTACCTCCTGCATACCGAGCCCATAGCCTTTAGCGTGGACAAAATTAGGGGGCTCGATAATCCCATCGTCATATGCGTCGACAACGACCCCGCAAAAGCAGCTCTTCGCGTTGTCAAAACTGACAGCATAACAGCAACAGCCGTACCCGATACGGTCTTTGAAGTCAGAGCTAAAGATGATGTTGTAACCGGCGACGGAACCCTGCGCCTTGCCGCAGGAGAGCTTGCCGACATTATCAGTACTGACGCAAGCGGCATTGCCGAAAGCATCCCCCTTTATCTGGGAAGCTACGAGATGCGCGAAGTAAAGACGACGCCTCATTACTTGCTCAACACGACCGTTTTTGACGTCAAGCTAGAGTACCAGGACCAAAACACAGCTCTTGTCTGGACTGAGGTCCCGGTACAAAATGAGCCCGTGCAGATCAGTTGCGAGATTGAAAAGCGCACGATATCCATTAGCTCTGCAGCCTATCGCTCTGGCGCAGGAGACGAGGTGCAGATTGATAATAGCGCGCAGGGCAGCAAAGAGCTCTATCGCTACGACCTCGATTTTTGGTCGACTTCGAACGACTGGGCAGATGAATTCGTTGTTTTTGACGCCTTAGAGGGAGTAGGTGCAGACCAGATTCGCTTGCACGAATTGTGGACTCCTATCGTGAAGGGAGACACAAATGGACTTTACAACCTGTGGTATCAGACCAATCTGGCGAGCCAGGAGGTGACGCAGAGCTCTGTCAAGGCTGCTTCAAAGGACCTCTTTAACCCTGACAATCCTGAAGCAATCATGCGTTTTGAAAACCACGGCTGGGTACTGTGGTCAGAAGATCTTGATGCGAGTACGCGCATGCATTTCAAGGTCGATGACCTCAATCTTTCAGAGGGTGAGCACATTACAGGCCTCAAGCTGGAATTTGGACGGGTCGAGAAAGGCTTTACGAGCCTTGACGATTCCGGGGATTTGGCGCCTTTGAGCTATCTCGTGTACTGTCCGCGTCCCCTACCCAAATATGATGACACGGGTGCTGAAGTCATCATTTACAACTCGGCAAGCTCCCACATAACCCGCAACATTGTCCTCTTTGATGATGCCGCAGATACCGTCGAGACGAGACTTGTCGAAAGCTTCAACTTAGAGCCAGCAATCCAGCCACAGCAAGAACAGCGTTTTGGCGAACGCTTGGTAGAAAACGACGCCTACCCTCGGGGTGACAAAGGCTATGGTAGCCAACTCATTGACCCGAATCTGCAACACCGCATCACTGCCCACGGGCCTGCGACCCATGACCTCTTTGATGCTGGATTCTGGTTCGCCTTAGCAGCCGCATCAGCTTTTGGCGTGCTTGCCTGTCTGCTCGAGATGTATCTACGAAAAAGAGAGGAGGGTCAGTAGCCGTAGTTTTGACGCGGGCTCCCATAGTAGAAGCCCGTACCTTGTGGCCGAAAGGTTTGCGCGCGCAGCTGCTCGACATAATCGCGAGGGTCTGCCCCATCGAGTACCGCACGATAGGCAGAAATCACCGTCGTTATATAGTTGACTCCTTTGGTGCGTCCCTCTATCTTGAGGCTATCGATCCCCGCATTACAGAGGTCATCGATGTGCTCAATCATGTTGAGGTCATAGGGGCTAAAGATAGTGGTGTATCCGTCATCTTCAATGACGGGAATGCTTTCGTTAGGGCGCTTTTTTTCAACGAGCTCATAGGACCAGCGGCAACTGTGAGCGCACTGACCTTTGTTTGCGTCTCTGTCAGCAAGATAGTTACTGATGATGCAGCGCCCACTAATAGCCATGCATTGCGCACCATGCACAAAGACCTCGAGCTGCATGTCCTCAGGCAGGTTCTTGCGAAGCTCTGTCAGTTCACGTAAGTCAAGTTCACGTGCAGCAACGATACGCCTCGCACCTGCCTCGTACCAAGTCTGAGCACTGAGGGAATTGGCAACACTTGCTTGTGTGCTGACATGCAGGTCGATTTCAGGTGCGATCTCGCCTGCTAGCTTTGCAGCCCCCAGATCAGACACTATGAAGGCATCAACCCCGGTGTCTTTTACGGCACCTAAGTAAGCTCTCAGAGAAGAGAGATCAGATTCATGGATGAGGGCATTGACGGTGAGGTAGATAAGGCGTTTTCTGGAGTGGACGTACTCCGCCGCGCTTTTCAATTCGTCGACACAAAAATTGGCAGCATTGTAGCGCAGGCCAAAGCTCTTACCGCCACAGTAGACGGCATCGGCCCCGCAGTCTATGGCGAGCTTAAGCGCCTCGATACTACCTGCAGGCGCCAACAGTTCTGGTCTCTGGTGCGCTCTCATCCTACCTTGAGATGGCCAAGGAAAGTCTTCGTACGCTCATGTTGCGGATTTTCAAAGATAGCCTCTGGGGGTCCTTCTTCGACGATGTATCCACCATCCATAAACACGACTCGATCTGCGACATCACGCGCAAAGCCCATTTCATGAGTCACGACAATCATGGTCATGCCGCCTTCTGCCAGATCACGCATGACGTTGAGCACGTCACGAACCAGCTCGGGGTCAAGTGAAGAGGTCACTTCGTCAAAGAGCATAACCGTCGGCTCCATCGCAAGTGCGCGCGCGATGGCAACACGTTGCTGCTGACCTCCTGAAAGCTGGCTGGGGAAAAAGTCGGCGCGTTCTGCAAGACCGACGCGTTCGAGCTGCGCGTAGGCAATTTCTGCCGCCTGCTCTTTGTTCATTTTGCGCACCTTCAGCAGGGCAAGCTCAACATTTCCCTGGGCTGTCTTATGCGGAAAGAGATTAAACTGCTGGAATACCATACCCAGCTGCTCGCGCGCTTTATTGATGTCAGTTCCCTTGGCGTTGATTTGGATGCCATTAACCCAGACTTCACCCGAGGTCGGGATTTCAAGCAGGTTGATGCAGCGCAGCATGGTTGATTTGCCGCTTCCCGATGGCCCGAGGACACAGACCACTTCACCCTTTTCAACTTCAAGATTTATGTCATGCAAAACGACGTTGTCGCCGTAAACCTTTTTGAGGTTTTTTATTTGTACTATAGCTTCGCTCATGTTCACTACCTTGGATCCTGCAAAATGTTTTCATCGTGGCTCACAATGTGAGTAGATGGAACATTTAGGCGGGGTTGTCGTTTTCCAGGACGACCAGATGGTGCAGCTCCCGAGTCTTGTTCTGCCAACTTGTTCTCTAATCTGGCAACCAGTCTACCAGCAGGTATCGTAACAATGAGATAAAAACAGGCAGCAACCGTGAGAGGTGTCATATTAAACACGCGAGCGGACTCGATACGAGCATTGAGCATGACTTCGCCGATGGCAACCATGGCAAAAAGCGCCGTATCCTTCAAGAGCAAAATGAATTCTGACATACACGTTGGGATGATACGCCTAAAGGTCTGAGGCAGGACAACATAGGTCATGGCCATCGAGGTCTTCATGCCCAGTGAGCGCGCAGCCTCCATCTGTCCCTTAGGAATGGACTGGATGCCCGCACGAAAGATTTCTGCCAGATAAGCTGCAGAATTCGCAGAAAGAATCAGGAAGGCGCGAAACCAAGCTGAAAAGCCCAGCCCCAGAAAGCTTACCTGACTAAAGGGGTCCATTGCTGTTTGAAAGGCAGGTATCAGCGGCAGACCCATGTAGATAATCAAGATTTGCAGCAGCAGAGGCGTTCCTCTGACCACATCAATGTAGAAGGTTGAAATCCAGCGCAGGGGTGCAATCTTGCTCATCTTCATAAAAGCAAGACCAAGGCCAAAGGGGATGGCGAGGGCAAAGCCTATAAAGCCCAGTGCCAGCGTGATGGGAAAGCCCTGCAAAACCATCGGGAAGGTATCGATGGCAATACTGGGAGAAAAGAAGACGCGTGTAAAAGAAAAGGTCTCCCACCATTCAAGCATTCTTGCGAAAATATTGGCAGAACCAAAGAGTCCCATTAATGCCTGCTGTCCACCCAAAGCATGACTCTGTGAAAAAGCGGTCAATAGTGCGCTCAAATCCCTCATACCTCCAAAATATGCTTGTCACAAAAAGAGTGCGCCTACTATATTGTATAGCAGACGCACTCTATACACTTAAAAAAACTTCTTAAGGCATCGTTGGAGGATTGTCTGCGTCGATCCAGCGAGCGTAGATTTCTGCATAGGTACCATCTGCAATAACCGCAGCTAGTGCATCATTGATGGCCTCAGCAAGACCTGTTCTGCTCTTGCCCATCGAGAATCCAAAGTTTTCCTGTTCTGCTGAAGGAATCGGAATCGTCTTAATGGCAAAGTCGCCTTCTGCAGCCTGGTTCAAGACAACGGGGATGTCCAAAATAACAGCATCTACTTCACCTGAAGACATGGCGAGGAAGGTGTCTTGTCCGCCAGCGTAAGGCATGATAGTCACACCTTTGTCTTCGAGGTAGTCAGTAGCAAAAATATGACCGGTGGTTCCTGTCTGCACGCCAACGCGTGAGCCCTCACCTAAATCAGAGATAGAGGTAATGTTCGAATCTGCTGGTACACCCAGTGCCTGGAATGACACGAAGTAGGGATTCGAGAACAGAATTGACTGAGCGCGCTCTTCGGTAATGGTCATAGCACTTGCGGCAAAGTCAAAGTCACGACTGTCAGAACTCAGAGCAGTCAGCAGTGCGTCCCACTCAAAGAAGACGAATTCGACTTCGGCTCCCATTTTTTCAGCAATAGCCTTAACCAAGTCAATGTCAAAGCCAACTACTTCTCCGCCATCGCGAGACTCAAAGGGAGGATAGGTAGGATCTGTCGCTACTACAAGCGTCTTTCCATCCCCACGTACGGCATCTGCAAGCGTCCAGTCGGCCGTTGCCTGCACATCATCAACTGCTTCTTCGGTGGCTGAACAGCCAACGACAGCAAAGGCAGCAACTACCATCAGTGCTGCAAGAATCAAACTAAGTAAACCCTTCTTCATTACCTCACACCTTTCCTGTGATCGAACGAATGCTCTCCACGTCATTCATTATTCTAGCTAGTGTATTGTTTCACAACAAAGTTGGCTGTGCAATTTTTATCTGTCCTATACAAAAAAAGTGCGCAGACACGTATATATGTATACATTTATGAATGATTTTATCCAAGCGCCCTCCACATAATGCCAACAGCTCTATGCGTTTTGAGGGCATACATTTCAGATTATGTGCAGATTAGTATGAGGATTCGTGAAGTGCTTTCGCGCGGCTGACCTGGTCTTTGACCCCACACTCGCATACTGGAGCTTTTGCTTGATATGATCTCACGACTAACCCTCTCGCCTGCTCCCTCCTGTTGCCAGGAAATCAACGTAGACGGTACGACTTACCCCTAAGGTGCGCCATGCTCACGTACACTCCTGTCGAGATATACGCTTACGTGGATTCTTTCGGCCGCACCTGCCTATGAACTAACGGGCATCACCTGTGTGACACACGCGCAACCACAGACCCGCGCGAAAGCTTGACTATTATACACTCTCGCCGCAAAATCTTTAAGCTTTCTTTCACCTTGAGTTAAGGATCCTTTAAGGGTCAGCTGCCATACTGCTTGTGAGGTGATAAAAATGAAGCTCCAGACACAGCTCTTGCAGGCTCCGATTCTCAGCAGTATGAAGGATATACTGGGGGAAATTGTTGCTCCGACTCGCTGCGCCGGCTGCGAGCGCCAGGGCGCAGTCTTCTGTCCGCACTGCATGGCATCACTGCCCTACCTTTACCTTCAGCACCAGGCTTGCCCAAAGTGTGCCGGTCCCTATGGTGCGCTGACCTGCACGGAATGTTGGGAAGTAAGTTACAGCTTTAGCCATGCCTTGGCACTGAGCCTGCTTGACGGCCCACTTGCCCGCGCCATCGTCATCTACAAGGACGGAAATGAGCGGAGGCTGGCTCGCTGCTTTGGAGCTCTGCTGGCGGAGTGCGTCCAAACCACCTGGTCTGAGTGGCTCGACCCTGATTGTCAAATCAGCTGGATTCCTGCTACGGCTGCTGCTGTTCGAAGGCGTGGCTTTGACCACGGAGAACTGCTTGCTTACGCCCTATCAAAGCAGCTTAACATTGCGGCACTCCCCCTCTTGTCGCGACCACGCGCACGCGACCAAAGAGGTTTGTCGCGCAAGCAGCGCATGAAGGGGTTCAAGGAATTTACGGTACAGCCACAAAAAAATAAGCAAGACCTGCACAAGGTCTTGCTTATTGATGATGTCTTTACCACCGGTGCCACCTTAGAAGCAGCAAGCCTAGCTTTGCTCGAAAATGGTGCTGCAGAAGTTCGGGTCGCTGTATTAGGCCGCGCCTGGTAGCTCGTACACCAGATGTCCAATCTTTGTGTCGTCGCGCCATTTATCAAATCTCACGTAACTTAGTACGCTTCGCTTTGAGAAATGACTCGACTCCTTAATCTTGAACATCTGGAGCACGAGCATTGCGAATTGGGAACTAGGCTACTTCATGGTGTGGGGAATTTCTTCTGCTGTAATTACACCCCGCTCGGTGATGTAGCCCTTAATGTATTTTGCTGGTGTCACGTCAAAGGCAGGGTTAAAGCAGGACACATGCGTGGGGGTATTTTTGAACCATCCATCAAAGGAAAAGCCTCCGCCTTTGCGTGCGATGGACATGTGGTGACCCTTCGACAAAGGAAGCTCTGCAGGTCCCTGAGCCGTCATCTTATCAAAGGCAGCAGAGATTTCTGGTGTAGTCGCATCAAAGGTGCCACTGACCGTAATCCCCTCGATTTCCTTTTGATCGCGAACCTCGATTTCGATTTGCTTACCTTCTGCAAGCTCCAGATCGAAGGTGGTAGAAGGTGCTGCGATATAGAAAGGAATACCATGTTCTTTTGCCAGAATCGCAAGACCGTAGGTACCAATCTTATTAGCAGTGTCACCATTGGCACAAATCCGGTCTGCTCCGACGACAACGGCATCAACAAGACCTTCTCCCATGACAAAGGCAGCCATATTGTCGCAGATGAGTTGTGAGGGGACGCCTGCAAAGAGGAGCTCCCAAGCCGTGAGTCTACCACCCTGATTAACAGGGCGCGTTTCATCAACCCAGACATGCTCGACCTTATCCTGCAAGTGAGCCGAGTATATGACGCCCAGAGCGGTACCATAAAAAGTCGTAGCCAAAGAACCTGCATTACAGTGCGTCAAGAATTTGGTCGGACCATCAAAGAGTGCTGCACCAAAGTCTCCCAAGGCACGATTTGCAGCCTCATCTTCTTCCATGACTTTATGAGCCTCTGCAATTAGTAAGTCCCTGATAGTTTCTGGGTTCATTGAGGATTGGACGCACTCCGCCAAGACAGCGCGAAGCCTGTTGACCTCGCGCGAGAGGTTCACCGCCGTGGGGCGAGCATCAGCCAGTTCATCACAAACCGTCATGGCTGCAGCCAGGTAGTCATCGCCTGCTGATTCGAAGTCCATGCCTTCCGTTGCGCTCCACAGGGCTACTCCTAGGGCGCCGGCAGCACCAATGGCGGGGGCGCCACGAACCGCCAGCGTTTTGATGGCAACAATGACGCCTTCGTAGGTGCTGCACACCAAAATGTCCCCTTGAAGGGGCAGGCGCGTCTGATCAATCATGTGAACGCTCGTGTCTTCCCACCAAATAGTTCTGGGTAGCTGTTCTACTGACATAGTTCCTCCTTGTTGTGTTGCAGCGGTCCTGTCAAAAGATGTTGAGATAGGCCTTTCGTGTTTCTGGGTCTATCTGGGGTCGAGTTCATTAATGATGCCTTGCAGGTCTTCTGGCAAGTCGTCTTCAAAATGCATTTCCTCGCCGCTGATCGGGTGGGTGAAACGTATCTTGTAAGAATGCAGGAATTGACGCTGCAGATAATGATTGGCTGGCAGCGTGCCGCGCCCGTACGCGGGGTCACCCACGATGGGATGACCAATGTAACGCATATGAACGCGAATCTGGTGGGTTCGCCCGGTAAAGAGCTTGCATTCAAGCAGGGTAAAACCATCGTCATAGCGGCCGGGTTCGAAGCGTTCGATGACCTTGAAGGTCGTTTGCGCCTCTTTTGCCTTCTCGCTATCACTGATCTTCATGCGGAGTTTATCGCCCGGGGCTCGTCCTATGGGGGCATCGATGATTCCCGTTTCGGGTGCTATCCATCCGTGGACAAGTGCAAGATAGCGGCGATCTACGGCGCGTTCGCGAATGGCATCTTGCAGGCGGGACTGTGCCCTATCCGTTTTGCCCACCAGCATGAGGCCCGAGGTATCCATGTCGAGGCGATGCACAATACCGGGGCGGTCGCCACCTTGGAGCTTGCCGAGCTCGAGGGAATGTGCAAGCAGTGCATTGACGAGCGTGCCGCTGTAGTGCCCCGGTGCTGGGTGAACTACCATGCCTGCCTCTTTAGACAGAACGATGATTTCGTCGTCCTCGAAGCGGATATCAAGCGGGATATATTCTGGTTCGAGATGAGAGCTGCGCGGTGGCGGGATGGTGATGCGCACATCGTCGCCTTCTTGCAGCAGGTATTTTTTTGCCTGAAGCACACCATTTACCAGCACGAGGCCTTCTTCGATGTATCTGGTCGCACGCGAGCGCGTTTCAACCTCTGGGATTGCCCCGACAAAGACATCAAGACGTTTCCCCGCGTCAGCTGCAAGAGCAATGACCTCGATGGTTCGCGCATCAGGACCTGGCTCGAAGCTGTAGTCGTCGTCGAGAGAATCGAGATATCTGTGCTCATTCATCATCAAGACCCTTTTCCCAATCTTTGAGCTGCGTGCTCATGCGCTCGCGCAGGGGGCGCTTATCGACGCGTGATGGAGCAGTCTCTGCAGATTCGTCGCTTGAGGCCTCGCCCGTATCCCCCCGAGGCGAAGGTTCCTGTCCAGAAGGCTCGTCTGATCTTGTCGCAATTGATGCGTCGGCACTCATAGTGGGCGCAGGTGCGGGTGCGGGTGTGGTCGCTGGCTTTTCTTTGCTAAAAAGTTCGCGCCAGACGATATGTTTCGACTGGAACAAGAACCAGAACAGAAAGAGTGTGGCACCAAGCGTAATACCGATATCTGCAACATTGAAAACGGCAAAATTTATCAAACGAAAATCAAACATATCGATGACTGAATGGCTTATGACGCGGTCAAGCGTGTTGCCCAAGGCTCCTGCAAATACCAGAGCAGTTCCCACGACGACCGTCCACGCCTTGGGTCTTTCGGTCATCCAAAACCAGATAACCATGACGACGAGCAGTGCCATTGCCACAAAGAAAAGTTCGCGCTGGCCCTGCATCATCGAAAAAGCGGCACCGTAGTTGCGCACATAGGTCAGATGGAAGACATTGGGCCACACAGCGATGCTTTCGCGCAGCTCCATCGAGTTCGTCACCAACTGCTTCACGACAAAATCAAGCAGAAGCCAAAAGATGGCCACTGCTTGAAACATTTTTCGAGGCTCGGTGAGCAAGCTTGTGCCCTCTTCTACGATACTTCGTAGTTGAGCTGCGTCAAGACTTCAGCGCAGCGCGCGCAGACATCTGGGTAGCGCTTGTCACTGCCAAAGGTGCGGTAGTTCCAGCAACGAGGACATTTCTCGAGTTGCGACTTTGCAATCTGCGCCGAAACAAGGCTGAGCTCTTCGCTATCATTGCCGTCAGCGTTGTCCTCGGCACTTGCCACAGACTGAGCAGCAGATGCTTCTAGCTGCTTGAAATTGACCTCTGCCACAATGAACATTTCTTGCAAGACCTGAACATCAAGTTCTTGCAGGACCGCAATCACATCAGCAGGCGCCGTGATAGTAACGACCGCTTCCTGACTCTTACCAATAAGCCCGGAGTTACGCGCTTCTTCGAGAGCCTTCGTGACCTGGTCACGCACCGCCAATACCTGATTAAAGGTAGCGACCAAGCTATCTGACTCTTCAGCGCACAGATTCAGCTCGAAGCTAGGCCAGTCACATAAATGGACGCTCTCCACCAGGTTTCCTGAAGCATCTTTTTTCCAGGCCTCATCCATGAAGCTCCAGGTCTCCTCTGCCGTAAAGGCAAGCACGGGCGCAAAGGTCCTGACCAGCAGGCTCAGGGCAGCTGCCAGCACGGTCTGCGCGCTGCGACGCTCGAGGGACTGCGCTGCATCAGAATAGAGGCGGTCCTTCAAGACATCGATGTAGAGGGAAGAAAAGTCGCCCAGGAAGTCGATGGCTTCGCGCTGTGCGAGGTAGAACTTCCAATCGTCATTGCAGCTCGTGATGGTGGCGTGCAAGTCGCGCAGGCGAATCATCCAGTATTTGTCAGTCTGCAGGAGCTCTTTGTGGCTGAGTGCGTCCACTACTGGGTCAAAGTCGTGCGTATTGGCAAGCAGGAAGCGCAGGGAATTGCGGATTCTGCGATATGAATCTGACACGCGGGTCAGGATTTCATCAGAAATGCCCACGTCGCCGCTAAAGTCTGTCGTTGCGACCCAAAGGCGGATGATGTCTGCGCCCAGTTTATTGGTGATGTCGATAGGTGAAATCACGTTACCGATCGATTTGCTCATCTTGCGGCCTTCGCCGTCGACCGTGAAGCCGTGAGTCATGAGATTGTTAAAAGGAGCTTCGCCGTAGGCACCGATGCTCAAGAGATATGATGACTGGAACCAGCCGCGGTGCTGGTCTGAGCCTTCTAGGTACATTTGTGCCGGACGGTGCAACTCTGGTCGAGCCTCGAGCACTGATGTGTGGCTGACGCCCGATTCCCACCAGACATCTACAATGTCAGTTTCCGGTGTCAGTTCGCTGCAGCCACATTTTTCGCAGGCCGTTCCCGCCGGCAGATAGTCAGCAGGATCGGTGGTAAACCAGGCATCTGCGCCGCGCTCTTTGAAAAGCGCGATGACGGCGTCAAAGGTCGCTTCATTTGCTACCACTTCACCGCACTGCGTGCAGCGG